>Ga0184632_10000546_pt1 | contig 14947 bp, 14 predicted proteins | sample PLM31_50_b1_FD_133153 | JGI IMG/M metagenome (GOLD analysis project Ga0184632, IMG submission 133153) | Groundwater sediment microbial communities from an aquifer in East River, Colorado, USA - PLM3-1_50_b1 | ecosystem: Environmental > Terrestrial > Soil > Riparian zone | place: USA: East... | reverse complement strand
CGCCCGAGCGCCTGGAAGGTCTCCGCGGCCAGGCCCGGCACGCCGACTTCCTGGGCGTACGCGGGGTAGAACCGGAGCAGCGCGTTCCAATGCTCGAGGGCGTGGTCGGAGCGCCGCTCCACGACGAGGGCCTCGAAGCTCTGGACGAGGAGGCGCTCGCGGTCGGGAAGATCCTTCAACAGGCGGGCCGCCGCGCGCACCGCCGGCGCGGGGTCCGGCTCGCCGTAGCCCCACCGCCGCCGCCACTGCTCGACCTCGGCCTTCTTGACGTAGGCCTGGGCGAAGGCGGGATCCTGCTTCAGGGCGGCGTCGAGGCGGGACTCGGCCTGCTCGGCGCCGTCCCGGCCGCCGCGCGCGAAGCTGTCGAGGGCCTCCAGGTAGAGCCGCTCCGCCTCGACCGAGCCGGTCGTGAGGCGGGAGGGTCGCCAGGTCGTGCCGGCGACCTCCGGCGGGCGCAGGTGATGGAGCAACCGCAGCGTCAGCTCGTCGACGGCCTCGAGCAGTTGGCCCGGGTGCCGTCCGCGCACGGAGGCACTGGCCTCGGCGCGGCCCGTGGCGGCGTCCACGAGCTGCGCGTTGATGACGAACTGCTCGTCCACGCGCACGAAGGACCCGGTGATGATGCGCTCTGCTCCCAGCTTGCGGGCCACCTCCGTGGCCGCTGCCGGCGACGGTGCCTGGTCCTCCGCGTAGCCCGCCTCGGCGAGGGCGGCGTCCACCTGGTGGCGGGGCAGGACCCTTAGCCCCGGCGTCTGTCCGAGCTGCGAGCGGATCATCTCCGGGAGCCCCTGGCGGAGGTAGCCGCTCTCCGGCCGCGGCTCGGACACCGACACCGGCATCACCACCAGCGCGTCGGGGTCGAGGGCCCGCGTCTCGGATGCGCTCCGGCGCGTCCAGGAGAAGGCGGCCACGGCCAGGACTGCGGCCAGGGTGGCCGTCCCGGCCGCGGCGGCCATGCGAATCCGCCGGCGAGACGGTGCGGGTCGCGCAACCACCAGCTGTGGACGAGGGGGCTCGACGGGAGCGGGGAAGGGGAGCACGAGCTGCGGGCGGGGAGGCTCGGCGTGATCGTGCTCCGTCACCTCGGCCACGAACTGGTACCCCTGGCGAGGGATCGTCCGCACGTATCGCGGGCGGCGGATGTCGTCCCTGAGCGCGCGGCGCAGCTCCACCACGCACCTCACCACCACCTCGTCCCGACCGACGCCTTCCGGCCACACGGCCTCCAGGATCTCGGCCCGGGAGACGATGCGGCCGCCGCTGCGCGCCAGCAGCCGCAGCAGCGCAAGCGGCTTCGGATCGAGGGGGACTCCGTGATCGCCTTCGCGCAGGATGCCGTGCTCGGGGTCGAGCTCGAAGGGACCGAAGGCCAGCCAGGGCCCCGGCCGTTCGCGGGCGCCACTCTTCGGTCCGGGCCGCGGGGGGTTCATGGGTGGAGGCCGATGATACGCCGTCAGGGCCGAACAGTGTCGATGATCACCGTCACGTCGCGGGACCCGGCGGCTACGCCCTTGGCGGTGCCCTCCAGGTCGCCCACCCCGGGCGTCGCGTCGCCGCTTCGGGAGAGGCGGGCGGTGATGTCGAACGGCCCCTCGAACGGCATGCCCGGCATCATGGTGTCGTCGGAAGAGAGCCGGAAGGAGAACGGGAAGCGCACGCCCTCCTCCTTCCGCACCGCCACGACCTGTCGATTCGAGGAGTTGCGGGCGATCACGTAGAGTACGTCGCCCGGCCGCGCCTTGTCGCGGACCCTCGTGTCGAGCCGGATCTCACCCTCGACCGCCGGTCCTTGGGCGGCGGTGCCGGCGCCGACCGGGGGATGCCCCGGCGGCAGCGCCGAGCCCGTCTCGCCCGCGGGGGCCGCCGGGCCCTCGCGCGAGGTCAAGGGGCGCATCGGCAACGCCTCGCGAGTTGCGAGGGGGGAGGGAGGAGGCGCCGGCCGCTCGCCGCAGACGGTGGTCGCGAGCGCGAGGAGGGCAACCGCTCTTCGTGTGGTCAAGCCGCCATTGTAAGCCGGCTATGGCGGGCCCGGAGGCGCGGCGAGCAGAGCGTCCAGCTCTTCGACGAAGAGGCTGCGGGGCAGAGCCGTGCAACCCGCCTCTCGCGCCTGCCGGCCACGCTCGGCGTGGACATGGCTGAAGAAGCCCACGACCGGGAGCGTCGCCAGCGCCGGCTCCGCCCGCAGGGCGGCCACGGCTTCCACCGCGGGAGGCCGTGGGCGGTCGAGATCGATGATGACCATCCGGGGAGGATCGCTGCAGGCGGCGAGGAGGTCCGGCACGGTGCGAACGGCGGTCACCTCGAGGTCGTGGCGGCGAGCCGTCTCCCGGATCCGGCTCAGGAACATCAGGTCGTCGACGAGGGCGACCACGCGGGGCATCAACGCGCTGTTCGGCAACGTGTCATTCGGTCTTCCTGAGTTGCTTGTAGACAGTCTATCCCGCTGCGCGTGAGCGAGGTAATTGGATCAGCCTGGCCCCTTCACCCGAGAAGCCCTTGTGCGCTCATGCGGGCGATGAGCCGCGTGAGCATCTGAACGATGCGCACGATGAAGATCCGCGCTTCGCGCTGCCGCGTACGTTTCCGTTCCCGAGCCGACTCGTTCCAGAACGAGTTGACTTTTCACGCCAGATGGGAATCATTACTGTTTGTGGCTAGCCGGCAGACGCGCCAGCGGGAGTTGATCCTGGAAGTGGTTCGCTCCACGATGGACCATCCCACGGCGGACTGGGTGTACCGGCACGCGCGCCACCACATCCCACGGATCAGCCTTGGCACGGTCTACCGCAACCTCAAGCAGCTCGCGGAGCAGGGGGTGATCCGCGAGATCCACACGGGCGGCCATCCGGCCCGCTTCGACGGCAACACCGGCCGGCACTACCACATCCGCTGCCTTGGCTGCGGGCGGGTGAACGACCTGCCCATGTCGGTGGACGCCCGCTTCGAAGAAGAGGCGGGCCGGGCCATGAACTTTCGGGTGCTGGGGCACCAGCTCGAGGTACAGGGACTTTGCCCCCTTTGCCAGAGCCTCGGACGAGGCAATAATCATTCTCAACAAGACCACAGGGAGGGACGACGACGATGAAGGACCTCAAGGGCACCAAGACCCACGAGAACCTCAGGCATGCCTTCGCGGGCGAGAGCCAGGCGAACCGGCGCTACCTCTACTTCGCGCGGTCGGCGGACATCGAAGGCTATCCCGAGATCGGCGGGCTCTTCCGCGACACCTCGGAAGCGGAGACCGGTCACGCCTTCGGCCACATGGACTTCCTGAAGTCGGTCGGCGATCCCGCCACCGACGTTCCCTTCGGCAACACGCGGCAGAACCTCCAGTCGGCCATCGAGGGCGAGACCTACGAATACACGCAGATGTACCCCGGCATGGCCCGCACCGCGCGGGAGGAAGGCTTCGCCGAGGTCGCGGAGTGGTTCGAGACGCTGGCCAAGGCCGAGCGCAGCCACGCCGGCCGCTTCACCAAGGGCCTGGAAGGCCTGAAAGAGCTGTAACTGCCCTACGACCCTCGGGACCCCGCGTACTTCGACGTCGCGGCGGTGGAGAAGGAGCTGGCGCGCGTCACCGAGATCTGTGACGGCTGCCGGCGGTGCCATCGGCTCTGCCCGTCCTTCGACCACATGCTCGATCGGGTCGATGCCCACGAAGGGAACGTCGCCAAGGTTACGACCGCGGACTACCGCCGCGTCGTGGACCTGTGCTGGCAGTGCAAGCTCTGCTTCAACCACTGCCCTTATACGCCGCCCCACCGGTTCGACATCGACTTCCCGCGTCTGATGCTGCGGGCCAAGGCGGCCCGCACCCGCGACGAGGGCGCCAGCCGGCAGGACGCCTGGCTGGGCAACGTGGACGCAGTCGGGTCGCTGGGCTCGGCCATGGCGCCGCTCAGCAACTGGGCCAACGGCTTCGCACCTCATCGCGCGCTCATGGAGGCGGTCGTCGGCATCGATCGCGGCCGCAACCTGCCGCGCTTCCACCACAAAACCTTCGCCCGGTGGTTCCGCGAGCGGCAGAAGCAGAGAGAACGAGCTACAGGCTCGGCGGAGCGACGGATTCATTCCGGCGCGACGCCGGGGGGGCCCCGGGGGGGTGCGCCGCAGCACCCCCCCGCTCAATACGACCAACACCCCGTCGCCTTCTTCTTCACCTGCTTCGTGAACTACAACGAGCCGCAGGTCGGCCGCGACGCGGTGGCGGTGCTGGAGAGGAACGGCTGCACCGTGGCCGCGCCGGACCAGGTCTGCTGCGGCATGCCGTACCTGGACGGCGGCGACCTCGAGGCCGCCGCCCGCAATGCCCGCCGGAACGTCGACGTCCTGCTCCCCCTGGTGGAGCAGGGCGCCGAGGTCGTCGTTCCCCAGCCCACATGCTCCTATGTGCTCAAGAAGGAGTACACGATGCTGGCGCCGGGGGCGGCGACCGAGAAGGTGGCCGCGCACACTCGGGACCTGTTCGAGTACCTGGCCGGCCGGCAGCGCGAGGGCACGCTCGCCACGGAGTTCCCGGGCCGCGGGCCGGGCAAGGTCGCCTATCAGATGCCGTGCCACCTGCGGGCGCAGAACATGGGCTACAAGACCCGCGACGTGCTGCAGCTCATCCCGGGGACGAAGGTCACCGTTGTCGAGCGCTGCACGGCGATGGACGGCACGTGGGCGATGAAGAAGGAGTTCTATCCCATCAGCCTCGAGTTCGCCCGCAAGGCGGCCCGCGACATGGAAGCGGCGGAGCCGACGACATACGCGACCGACTGCTCGATGGCCGCCCTCCAGATCGAGGAGGTGCGGGGGGCCAAGCCCGCCCACCCGGCGACGCTGCTGAGGGAAGCGTACGGCCTGCCGGAGGAGCGCTAGCGTGGAGCGCATCCAGCTCTCCGAGATCAAGAACCTCGTCGAATACGAGAAGGCGCGCGACGGCATGCGCGCCCGCGTCATCGAGGTGAAGAAGAATCGCCGTGTCAGCGTCGGGGACAACCTCACGTTCCTCTTCGAGAACCGCGACACGGTGCTGTTCCAGATCCAGGAGATGGTCCGGACCGAGCGCATCGTGGACGAGGCGAGGATCCAGGAGGAGATCGACGCCTACAACGCCCTTCTTCCCGGCCCGGGCGAGCTGTCGGCGACGCTGTTCATCGAGATCCCCGAGCTGTCGCGCATGGGGAATGAAGAGGTCCGCCGCACGATCAATCGCTTCCAGGGCCTCGACCGCGACGGGGTGGGGCTTCGGCTGGGAGACCGGCCGCCGATTCCGGCCCGCTTCGAAGAGGGCCACAGCAAGGAAGAGAAGATGGCGGCGGTGCACTACGTGCGCTTCCCCGTCCCCGCGGAAGCCCAGGCCCTGCTCGCCGACCCGCGCCAGCGCGTGCGGCTGGTGGTGAACCATCCCAACTACCGGGCGGAGGCCGAATTGCCGGCCGCCACGCGCGCGGAGCTCCTCGCCGACCTGCGGTCCTGACGCGCGGACCCATTCCGCGCGAGCGATGAGGGGCGGGCCGCTATAATCAGGGGACGTGGCTTCCCGCACGCAGCTCCTCGTCCTCAGCCTGGGCCGGCGGTTCTCCCAGCGGATCAAGGAGGTCATCCTCGCCGTCCAGGACTACGTGGTGCTGACGGTGCGGGGCCTGGCCGCCATCGTCACCCCGCCCCACTACTACCGGGAGCTCCTGGCCCAGATGGACAGCATCGGCGTGCAATCGCTGTCGATCGTGGTGCTGACCGGGATGTTCACGGGGATGGTGCTGGCCCTGCAGTCGGCGGCCAGCCTCGACGCCTTCGGGGCCCGGCCCTACGTCGGACGGCTGGTGGCGATCTCGATGGTGCGTGAGCTGGGGCCGGTCCTCACCGCCCTCATGGTGACGGGCCGGGTGGGCTCGGGCATGGCCGCCGAGCTGGGATCGATGGTGGTGACGCAGCAGATCGACGCCCTCCGCGTCCTCGGCTCGGACCCAATCCGCAAGCTGGTGGCCCCCCGGCTCGCCGCGGGGCTGATCATGGTTCCGATCCTCACCGTCATCTCGGACACGGTCGGGATTTTCGGGGGCAGCCTCATCAGCATCTTCAACCTGAAGCTCTCCTGGGAGTTCTACTGGCGCTCGGTCGGCAACGCGATGGTGATCAACGACCTCGTCATGGGCTTCCTCAAGCCGCTCGTCTTCGGGCTGATCCTTTCGTCGGTGGGTTGCTACATGGGCCTCAACACGACCGGCGGCACGCAGGGCGTGGGGCTCGCCACCACGCGCTCGGTCGTCGTGGCTTCGGTGACGATCTTGTCCTCGGACTTCTTCATCACCAAACTGCTCCTCATGTTGTTCCCGGTGGTCTGATGCGCGAGACGATGCGCGCTCTCCTCGGCCTCGGTCCCAAGGCGGCGCCCGCTCCCCCGGAGCCGGCGCCGGGACCCCGGGACCCCGACGAGCCCATCATCTCTTTCCGGGATGTCCACCTCTCTTTCGACCGCCCCATCCTGCAGGGGGTGAGCTTCGACCTCGCTCCGGGAACGACCAAGATCGTCCTCGGCGGCTCCGGCTCGGGAAAGACGACGATCCTCCGCCTGATCCTCGGGCTGCTGAAGCCCGACGTGGGCTCGATCCAGGTGGACGGGACCGAGGTGGGGCGGCTGGGAGAGGAGGAGCTGCGGCCGTTCCGGCTCAAGATCGGCATGGTCTTCCAGGAGGGCGCTCTCTTCGACTCGCTCACCGTGGGCGAGAACGTCGCCTACCGACTGGTGGAGGACGGCGAGATGCCGGAAGCCGAGATCGAGGCACGCGTCCGGGAGATGCTGGGGTTCGTCGGTCTGGAGAAGTTCTACGAGCGGATGCCCTCCGCACTTTCGGGCGGGCAGCGACGCCGGGTGGCCTTCGCGCGCGCGCTCGTCGCGCGGCCCCAGATCATGCTCTACGACGAGCCCACGACCGGCCTCGACCCGATCACCGCCACCACCATCACCGACCTCATCGCGAAGGTCCGGGACCTGGACGGCGTCACCTCGATCCTCGTGACCCACCAGCTCCGTGACGCGTTCAACGTCGCCCGGACCTTTATGGCCAGGGAGAACGGGGAGTTCTTTCCGAGGGTCGTCGAAGACCTCTCGACGCTGGAAGGCACCGAGTTCATGATGCTCCGGGAGGGCGTGGTGGAGTTCAAGGGCACGCCCCACGAGCTGCAGACGTCCGAGGACCCCTACATCCGCGAATTTCTGTCGTAAGGCCGGATAGTTTCGTCGACGGGTACCCCTTTCGAATCGTACTAACCGCTATGCTGTGAGGGAGCGATGGAAAAAAAGGCGCTGTCCTGGACTGAGCTGCGGGTGGGCCTGGTAGTCATCGCCAGCCTCGTCATCCTCGCGGTCACGATCCTCTACATCGGCAGCACCGGCGGAACACCCTGGGCGGCCACCTATCACGTCAAGGCGCTGATGTCCGACGTCAACGGCCTCAAGGAAGGCGCGCCCGTGCGGCTCGGCGGCGTGGAGGTCGGCACGGTGACCGGGGTCGACTTCGCGAAGGATGCGAGCGGCATGGTCGAGGTGGAGATGCGCCTCGACCGCCGCGTGAAGCCGCGGATCACGACCCAGAGCAGGGTTACCCTCGGGGCCGTGGGGCTGCTCGGCGAGAAGGCCGTGGACATCACATCTTCGAGCAAGGGCGTTCCCATCGAGGACGGGGGCCTGCTCGCCGGCGTGGCCGAGGACCCGTTCAAGGGACTGCTCTCGGACGCGTCGGACTCGACGACCCATCTCAAGAAGATCCTCTCCCGGATGGACGCGGGCGAGGGGACGATCGGCAAGGCCCTGCGCGACGAGGAGCTCTACGCCCGCATGGTGGACGTGAGCGTCCGCCTGCAGGGGGTCATGAACAAGCTCGAGTCGCCCTCCGGGCCCCTCGGCCGCCTGGTGAACGACCAGGAGATGGCCCGACAGCTCGCCTCGGCGGTGCGGGGGATCGACAGCATCGTGGCCCGGGTCGACCAGGGCAAGGGCAGCCTCGGCATCCTGTCGAAGGACGAGGAGCTGGCCACGGGACTGAAGAGCCTCACTAGTAGCCTCAACGACATTGCGGGCCAGCTCCAGCGCGGCGAGGGCTCGGCCGGTAAGCTGCTGAACGACGACGCGCTCCACCGCCGGCTGGACAGCCTCGCGACGCGCCTCGACGCCCTGGTGGCGAAGGTGGAGAAGGGGGAGGGGACGGCGGGCCGGATCGTGCATGACCCCGCGCTCTACGAGAACCTCAACGCGGCGGTCAAGGACCTCCGCGCGCTGATCGGCGACGTGCGCAGGGATCCGCGGAAGTATTTGCGGGTCAAGCTGAGTGTGTTCTAATCGACGAAGGAGATCTTCCATGCGTGACGACGAAGATTACTCGGACGACGGGACCAGCCCGGTGCTGGCATTCCTCCTGGGCGCCGCGACGGGCGCCGTCGTCGCCCTCCTCTATGCTCCCCGATCCGGCGAAGAGACCCGCGAGCTGCTGAACGGGAAGCTCCGCGAGACCGCGGAACGGGGACGGGAGGCGCGGGAGCCGCTGGTCACCCGCGGCCGCGAGCTGCTGGACGATGCGGGCACCTACGTCGAGCGGCAGAAGGCCGCCGTGGAGGAGCGGAAGGAGCGCTTCACGGCCGCGGTCGAGGCGGGCCGCCAGGCGTACCGCGAGGAGAAGGCGAAAGAGAAGGTCTAGCCCTCCCTGGTCGGGCGGAACCGGGGAGGATCGAGGTGGAAAGGGGCCATGGAATCGCTGGGGCTCGTCTTTCTCGGGTTGATCGCTTTGGCCTCTCTCGTCCAGGGCCTCTTCCTCATCGGTCTGGGCTGGGGTGGCCTGAAGCTGATGCGCCGCATCGAGGACGTGCAGGGCCGCGTCGAGCGTGAGCTGCGGCCGGCCCTGGCCAGCGTCTCACGCATCACCCGCAACGTCTCCGAGGTCACCGAGGTGGCCTCGGCGCAGGTGCAGCGCATGGAGGGGCTGGTCGACCACACCGTGGCGCGCGTCGAGGAGAGCCGGGCCCAGATGCGCCAGGCCATGTCCGTGCCCCTCGGTGGCCTGGCCGAAGTCTCCGCGCTGCTCAAGGGGTTCCGCCGCGGGCTCGACGTCTATCGGCGGCTGGGCGGGCTCGAGGCCCAGGGCCGCGGCGCCGGCCGCCAGTACCGGGACGACGAGCACCTGTTTATTTAATTCAAACGCGTCGCGGGACCGTGTCCTATTCGGCGGTCCCGCTCCTGAGAGCCGCGTCCTCGGGAGCGCAATTCAATCGAACTTCCGCCCCTCGCGCGAATGAATCGCGCTCGGGCGGCAAGGAGGCGCTCCCTGCGGGCGCTCCAACGGCGTCGGCTCCTACCGGGGCGACTACCGGGCGATACTGCTGTCTTTTATCCGGCGGGCGATCGTCCGCTCGAGGCTGGCGCGTTGCTCGGGGCGGAAGTCAGTGGTGTCGATGTCGATGCGCGTTTCGTCCGCGCCCACGACGACGATGGTGCCCGGTCCCCCCTCCACGCGGCTGACGGCGGGCCACGCCACGGTCCGGCGGGCGCTCAGCCCTCGCGAGGAGATGCCGGTGGCATCGGCCTCCAGGTGATATGCGAGGAGGTGGGCCCCCACGGCCAGGCCGAGGGCGCCCAGGGTGCCGGCCGCGATGCGCGGCCAGCGCCCCTGCAGGGCTGAGACCAGCAGCGCCGCGCCCACGGCGGCGACGAGGGCCCCCGCGCCCCGATACCACGGGTACTCGACGCTCAGGCCGGCATTGGTCAGGGTCAGCCGCGGGGGGCCCATCGAGACGATCGCCCCCGCCACGATCAGAACCACCGACGCGACGATCCGGCGTCTTCGGCTCACGCGGCGGATTCTACGCGAGATAGACTCCGCCCCATGCTCCTGATACTCGCGTTCGGCGTGATCGCGGTGGCCGACGCCGCCGCCGCCGATCGTACGGTCCCGTTCTGGCCCGAAGCAGTGACCGACGCGATCCATGCCGAGGTCGACGGCCTGGCGGCGCTGCGCACCGTGCGCGATCTCGGCCGCCACCACCGCGTCCACGGCTCTCCCGGCTTCGCCGCGGCCGCCGAACTGGTGAGGGAGCGAGCCACGACGGCCGGTCTCATCGATGCCGTGATCGAGCGCCTGCCGGCCGACGGGCGAACCCGCTACGCGCATTTTCGCAGCTACCTGGGGTGGGACCCGAAGGAAGCGACCCTGGACGAAGCGTCCCCCCGTGCCCGTCGCATCGCGCGCTTCCCGGACCTGCCCGTGGCGCTCGCCGACTACAGCCAGGACGCCGACGTCACCGCGGAGCTGGTGGACGTGGGCCGCGGGACCGCGCCCGCGGACTACGGAGCGAAGGACGTGCGAGGCCGGCTCGTCCTTGCCAGCGGCCCGCTGCCCCTCGTTCACCGGCGCGCCGTCGAGGAGCGGGGCGCCGCCGGTTTCCTGTCCGACTACCCGAACCAGCGCACCGCCTGGTCCGGCGACGACCGCGATCTCGTGCGATGGGGGCATCTCTCCCCCTACCAGACGAAGAACACGTTCGCGTTCATGGTGTCGCCACGGCAGTCCCAGGAGCTGCGCGCCCGGCTGGCCGCGGGGGAGAAGGTCGTACTGCGCGCGCGGGTGCGGGCGCGCATGGCGCCCGCGACCTACGACGTCGTCACGGCCACGATCCCCGGGACCGACCGCGCGGGGGAGGAGGTGGTCCTGACCGCCCACCTCTGCCACCAATCGGCCGGGGCCAACGACAATGCCTCGGGCAGCGCGGCCATCCTCGAGGTCGCTCGCGCTCTGCAGTCGGCGGTGGCACGCGGGACGCTCCCGCGCCCGCGGCGGACGATCCGCTTCCTGTGGGTCCCCGAGATCGCCGGGTCCCAGGCGTGGCTCGTGCGCCATCCGGAGACGGCGAGAGCGACCGTGGCCGGCATCCACATGGACATGGTGGGAGGGCTGCTCGCCACGACTCGCGGCACGTTCCACGTCTCCCGCTCCGCCGAGTCGCGTCCCCACGTGGTGGACGAGATCGCCCGGGCCTGGCTGGAGACGGTGGTGCGCGCCTCGGAGCGATACGCGGAGCGGGGCGGCGATGGGTACGCCGGCCTCGCCTGGCCGTCGGGCTCGCGGGAGTCGTTCCTCGCCGACCTGCGCGGGGTCGAGATGGGCAGCGACCACGAGGTCTTCGAAGAAGCGAGCTTCGGCGTGCCCATGGTGTACTTCCACGACTGGCCGGACGCGACGATCCACACGAACAAGGACCTTCCCGAGAACCTCGATGCCACCAAGCTGGGCCGCGTGGCGTACCTCGGCGCCGGTATCGCGTGGACGCTGGCGGCGCTGCCCGACGCCGAGGCGCCGCGGTTGCTCGCGGTCGCGCGAGCCGGGCTGGGCGAGCGGTCGGCGCGCGCCGCGCTGCGGGCGGACCTGGCCGGCGACACCAGGGACGCGGCCCTCATCCGCCGCGAGGCGGCGGCCGTAGCCGGGGAGACGCTGCGGTCGCTGGCCGCGCTGTGGCCATCCGCCGTCGCGACGGTGCGTGAGGAGGAAGCGCGCCCGCGCGCAGTCTCTTCAGTGCCGGCGCCCGCCGCCGGCTCCGATCCACGCGTTCCCGTCCGCAACCCCGAAGTGCGGGGGCCGCTCGGCGTCTACTACTACGACCATCTGTCGGAGGTGCTCGGGCCGGACGCTGATGCCGAGACCGCGCTCGGGCGCCGCGAGGGTGGCGAGGTCCTCACCTGGGAGGCGCTGAACCTCGTCGACGGCCGGCGGAGCGTCCAGGAGATCCGGGACGTCCTCACGGGCCGCTACGCGGTGGTGCCGGTCGCCGAGGTGGCCGAATACCTCGACCTGCTCGCCCGCGCGCGCGTCGTGAGCTGGAAGTAGCTACAACCGCGTCGTCTTGTGCTCGGCGCCGTCGTAGGAGAGCAGGCGTCCGCGCTCGTCGTCCATCGTCTCGATGTGCACCGGCCGGCGCCAGATGCGGTGCAGGTTCTTCAGCGTGTCGCGCGCCTTCTCGATGTCGAGGGGCACCCCCTCGTAGCGGTGCCGCAGGTACAGCTCGCCGCGGTTGCCGTAGTTGGCGTCGACCACGTGGACGATGGGCTGGCCGAGGTTGGTGAGCGAGAAGAGCAGGCGCTCCTTCACCTTCCGCCAGTCCTTGCTGACGATGACCGGCCGGCCGGTGCGGGTGTCGTGGCCGTAGACGTACAGTTTGAGCCGCTCGCAGAACTCCTCGGTCATGAACGCGTCTATGAACGTGACGTCGTTGTAGATCTTCCGCACCTCGAAGATCTTCTGCCGGCCGAGGCCGAGCTTGCGGTCCCACCGCTTCCTCGCCTCGCGATCATCGCAGTCGTCGTAGTCTTTGCCGAACTTGCCCTTGTTCCAGCGGTCCTCGATCTCACGGAAGAGCTCGATGCCGATCTTGTAGGGGTTGATCCGGCCCGGACTCATGGCCAGCGTTCCCGAGTGGTGATCCGCGAAGTCGATCACCTCCGAGTCGCTCAGGGCCCGCTGGGTCATGATGGTGCTGTGCCAGTACGAGTTGTGATTGATGAAGCCTCCCGCCGCATAACGGTGCGTCTCGGCGACCGAGATGTCGTAGACGTCGGCCCGGCCATGCTCGATCGAGACCACCTCGTCGTCCCACGTCTCCTTCTTGAACCACCGGCGGTGGTGCACATACTCCTGCAGGGCCCGCTCCTTGCGTTCCAGCCCGAACCCGATCTTCTCCGCGAAGACCTGGGCCGAACGTCCCAAGACCTGGAGATGCCAGCAGCCGTCTCTCTGTGGTCGACGTCGGCTGAGGATGCCGAAGTTCAGGAGAAGTAGCTGAACTTGCAGCGACAGCATCTCGCTGCTCGTGCTGAGGATCACGCCTTGCGGCCCTGCATAGCCGTCACAATCAAAATAGGCACGAAGGAAGGCGGAGACGACCCAGCGAGGTGACCTGAGGATCACGTCCGGGACCTTCTTCTGGCGCGCGCTCGGGCCGTGCGCCAGGCCAAGGCCATCGACAAGGAAGTCCGATACAGTTTCAGAACAAAGCAGGACGCGTAACCGACCTCCGTCCGGCTTGATCCGTGCGAAGAGCCCGAACAGCCGTTTCCCGAGACGCGCAAACTCCGTTGCTTGTGGCGCATCGCCGGTCGTCAGCCCGAAGTGATGCTTCACCCGGCTGATGTGTCCGTCACCTACTAAGTAGCCAAGGAAGGCGGCCAACTCTTCATCGACACGCCCAGGAATGCGCACCTGCTTGCGCTTGCGTATCTGAACAGGAATGACGAGGTTGGCGGGGGCATCGTAGAACTGCATCGCGAAGGCGATGGCGCTGGCATTCGCGACCTTGCGACCCCGACGGTAGTCATACGCTGCTTGGGCGGGTACGCCGGCCCACTCGGCCACTTCGTCCACCGTGATGCGATGAGCTGGATGCCAGTCGAGAGCCAATTCGCCGTCCGGCCAGAGCTCGTTCCCGCCAGCGACCGCCACTCGGTCTCCCCGTCTCAGGGCGTCCAACCGAATCCAACCAGTTCGGTCCGGGGTGTGAATGCGGTGGTTGTTCGATCCGCGTAATTCAAGCCCCCGACGGGTTCGGATGGTGATGGTGGCATGACTGCGATTGACATGCCGGTCGGAAACCCGACGAGGACACTGTCCATCCGAGACCATTGCGGCCGGGCCCGTTACCAGGTCTTGCATGGTGATTACGCCGCGATCGGAGAAGACCAGGGAGTCACCTGCCAGACATGACCAGCCTTCGTTGGATATCTTCGTCATCGCCTGCGGCGCGAAGTAGTACGCCTCGTCGCGCACCATCGCGAGGATGTCGCGCTCCCAATTCTCGAGCGGCGCATGGTCGAGCAGGAACTGCAGCACGTCCCGATGCGGCTCTTCGGGCAGCATCCTCTTCTTCTTGCGCTTCTCCGCGATCTTGGCCTTCTGCTCCTCGATGTAGGCGGGCGGGTTGATGTACGTCTCCATGTAGCGCTTGCTCTTGAGGCGCGGGACCTCGGTCGTTTCCTCTTCGTCCTCCGCCCCGGCGACCGTGCGCTCTTTCTTGTCCTGCCGCTCGATGAAGTGCGAGTGGGCGTCGATGAGGTTCTCCAGGCTCAGGCAGGCGTCGATGAAGTCCTCCACGGCCTCCACGCCGTAACGGTCGATGTGCTGGCGCACCCGCATGGCGTGGTTGGCCATGATGTCGATCATCCGGCGGTTGGTCTTGCTGTACCAGAGGTTGTTCTTGAAGAAGTCGGCGTGGCCGAACACGTGGGCCATGACCAGCTTCTGCTCGACGGGCGCGTTGGCCTTCATCAGGTACGCGTAGACGGGGTTGGTGTTGATGACGAGCTCGTAGATCTTGGAGAGCCCGTACGAGTAGGTCTTCGAGAGCTCCTCGTACTCCATCCCGAAGCGCCAGTGCGGGTAGCGCGTGGGGAAGCCGCCATACGCCGCGACCTCGTTGAGCTGGTCGTAGTCGAGAACCTCGAACACGACGTCGTAGAAGTCGAGGCCGTACTCGCGCGCGTGGGTCTCGATCTGCCGCCGGGCCTTCTCGATCTCGGGGGGTAGGTTCACAGCCCCTTGCCCAGGAACCTCTTTATGGCGTCGTAGATCTCGTCCTTGTCGCGGATCTCGCAGGTGACGATCTTCGACTCGCCCGGGAATGCCTCCTCCACGTCCGTCTTGAAGCGGCCGCCGCCGTAGGAGGAGCGGACCTGGCCGAAGCAGAAGAGATTGAGCTTGGGCAGCAGGTCGTCGCGCAGGATCTCCATGCAGCGCTCGGTGTCGCGGCTGTCGCCGTTCTCGCCGTCGGAAAAGTGGAAGAGGTACACGTTCCACGACTCCGGGCTGAACCGCGTGTCCACGACCTGGTTGATCAGCTCATAGGCGGTGGAGATCTTGGTGCCCCCGCTCTCGCGCAGGTGGTAGAAGGTGTGCGGGTCCACCTCCTTGGCGAACGCCTCGTGGAT
>Ga0184632_10000545_pt1 | contig 14947 bp, 22 predicted proteins | sample PLM31_50_b1_FD_133153 | JGI IMG/M metagenome (GOLD analysis project Ga0184632, IMG submission 133153) | Groundwater sediment microbial communities from an aquifer in East River, Colorado, USA - PLM3-1_50_b1 | ecosystem: Environmental > Terrestrial > Soil > Riparian zone | place: USA: East... | reverse complement strand
GTTCGATGGTCGGGGCAGTACCCTCCCGGGCCTCGGTTTCCAAGCCGGTCAGGTCCATGACGGCGCCGACGGGAGGCTCGTTCACCGGGGCAGGGGGTTCGGGCCGGTCGCGTGGCCAGCCGCTGCGGGACCCAGTCGTCGACATGGTGGACGCCGTCGAACGTCCCGCCCTCCAGCTCGATCGCAGCGCGGAAGGAGCGGCGGTAGAACTTCACGTGGGTGAAGTCCTCGAACAGGACGTAATACGGCTCGGTCGTCGGGCTCTGGAACTGCTGGCCGGTCAGCGCTGCCGTACTGCAGCGGCGTGACGAAGAAGTCATCGGGCAGCATCACGCCAGTCCGATGGTCCGGGCAATAGGCTGACGTGCCTCGGTTCTCAAACAGGTCTACCTACTGTCCTCTATGCGCTGGTGACGAGCCGCACAGACTACGCTGGCGGAGCCAGCATCAGTCGCGAGCGCTGCCTCGAGAGATGGGCCTGGCACCGCGTCGGAGTGTTCACCTATGTCGGAGCCCATCTTCTTCATCAGCCACTTTCGAATCCGGGAAGGCAAGTTCGACGCGTTGAAGCGACTGTCGCTCGACGCGACCAAGCGCCTTCGAGCGCAGAAGCCGCGCACAGTTCTGTTTCTCAGCTACGTCGATGAGGACCGCGGCGTCATCAGCTTCCTGCACGCCTTTCCGGACGCGGATGCGATGGACCTTCACTTCGAAGGTTCCGACGAGAGATCGCGCGCGGCGCTTGAGTTCATCGAGCCCATCGGGTGGGAGTTCTATGGAAAACCGAGCGCTGACGCACTCGAGACGATGCGACAGGCGGCCGCCTCGGCGGGCGCCACCCTTGCCGTCCAGCCCGACTACATCGCAGGCTTCCTGCGACTGGCGGCGTCAGCCTGAGTGGTCGCAGAGGCGACCTGATCAACCGGCCGGGACCCCATCACGGTGATCGTTTCGCGTTCTCGAGGGGCGTGAGTTTTGGCCGGGTGGGCGCTAGTCGCGGGGGAGGGCCTCGGGGGCCGACTCCGTGCGGGTGGCGCCCACGCTCGCGGCCGTTACACACACCATCGCCAGCAGTTGCGGGGGCGTGAGCCACTCGCTGATCAAGACCGCGGCGGCGAGGGCAGCGGCGGCCGGTTCCAGGCTCATCAAGATGCCGAACACCCGGGGCGGCAGGGTGCGCAACGCCACCATCTCGAGGCTGTAGGGGACCACTGAACTCAGCAGGCCGACCAGCGCCCCCAACGCCAGCAGACGAGGCTCGAGCAGCCGCTCGCCGGCCGCCACCACCGCGAACGGTGCGATCGCCAGCGTGGCGATGGTGCTGGCCACGGCCAGCCCCTCGACGCCGGCCCAGCGGCGCCCCGTGGCCGCCGTCGAGAGGACGTACAACGCCCAGCAGCCGCCGGCGAGCAGCGCCAGACCGAACCCGACGGCGTCGACCTTGGTGGGGCCGACGCCGAACAGGGTAATGCCGAGGGCGGCCAGGCCTACCCACACCAAGTCGCGGGGCCGCCGGCTGCCAACCGCGGCCAGCAACAACGGACCGACGAACTCGATGGTGACCGCAACACCGAGCGGGATGCGGGCGAACGACTCGTAGAACGCCCAGTTCATCGCGCCGAGCGCGAACCCCAGCGCCAGCACCGGCCACCAGTCGGTGACTGGTCGGCCGCGCAGCCGCGGTCGGACAAAGGCGAGCAGGATCAGGGAACTGGTGATCAGCCGGAGGAACACCATCCCCACCGGGGGGATCTCGCCGAACTGGCCTTTGGAGACCACGGCACCAAACTGAACCGAAAGGATGCCGATCAGGACGAGCCATACAGGAGAAAAGCGGGGCGTGGACACGCGGTTCACTCTAGGAGCTCGAGGACACCCGGCGCTTAGATCAGTCCTCGCCTCGGCGCGCCCGGCGGATCTGGTCGGCGTGGTCGTGCGAATGCTCGGAGTAGATGCCGAGCCACTGGTCCACGGAATACTCGCCCGATTCGGTGTGTGTGCCGCGGCGCTCCCATTCATCTGCGGTCAGCGCCATGAGGAGCTGCTGGCTGGCTCCACGGACGGCCTGAAGGACCTCGATCGATGTCTCGATCGGGCGCTCGTAGTGCAGGCGGCGTGCCCACTCCGGTTCGTCGTAGCCGGCGATGACCGGGTTGTCCTCCGCGATCAGCCGTCGCAGCCTCACGTAGGCCATCGATTCGCTGTCGGCTAGGTGGTGCGCGATCTCGCGGGCAGACCAGCCGGATGGGCCGCGTCGGTCGAGGTCCTCGTCGCTAGCTCCGCCGAGGGCATCGGCGACGGCCGCGAACCCGGTCGCGAACCGCTCGAGCTGGGCCTGGCGTCGGCTCGCTATCTCGTCAGTCATATCCCGAGAGTACGTCCTCGGCCCTCGGTCGGCTACCTCGCCTGGCGCGCGGTCGCCTGACCCGTTCGCGCGTACCGCGTCGTACGATGGCGGCTGAGAGGAGGAGGGCATGGCCGATCCGGTTGGCGACATCATCGGGGACTATCGGGCGTTCGCCGCTCAGCAGGGCGACCGCCTGCTGGCCCGGGGCATCGACATCCGCCCGTACACGCTCAGCCACCTGGCCTTCCGCGTGCCGGAGTGGGACCAGTACGTCCACGTGCGGACCCTGCTCGAGCGCCACGCGACCGCGAGCCACGAGAACGTCTGGAACGGCCGGCCGATCTCAATGATCCTCCTCGCCACGCCGCTCGAGGTCCTCGACGGGATGTTGGTCCCGGACATCGAGCTCATTCCGCCGGTCCATCAGCGCGTCTACAGGATGGGCCTCGAGCACCTCGGGGTCGTCATCGGCGACGAGGTCGATGCCTTCTCGCGAGAACACCGCGCCGCGTTGACCGGGCAGCAGTTCCAGAGCGCGGACGTCGAGCCCTACTACGTCCTCTTTGAGGACTTCACCCACGTGAAGTTCTACCGTCGATCGCTGCATGACGGAGTCGTCCTCCAACACGGCGCCACGTTCGACGGCTTCGTTCACGTCGATGACTGGGTCCCGCAGCGCCTCGTGACGGCGACCGGCCCGAACCCTCTGCCCCGGTAAGCGACCCCACTCCGCTCTGCGCCGTTAGTCAACGTGACGGACCTTGTCGAGGTCGGAGTGCTGCCGTAAGCCGGTCCGACCTGGCTGGCTCCAGAAATCCACGATCAAGGCGAGTCTGGTGCATACGATAAACGTGCCACTTGACAGTAGCCTGTATTTGACTCATAACTTGCTACACCTGAGTAGCACATGGGGCGCTCGCAGATGACTACCGTCCAACCCTCTCCTCCTGAGCCAACGCACGAAAGCTACTGGCAGGCTGGGTCCACGAGTAGCCCCGACTATCAGATCCTCCCGCGCCTTCGCGCGCGCCTCGTCGCACTCGTGGCGGCACTCGTTGTGCAAGGCACGATTGCGCTGCTAGGCGTGCTGCCCGAGCTCCCTGGAGTGCGTGACCCAGCTGGCGTGTCCGACTCGTACTCTTACGCCAGCGACCCGGTGAGCTTCTGGATCCAGTTCGCCGTGATGGAGTTCATTGCTGCGGTAGTCGTGTCGCTCGCCTTCGGCCCAGTCGTCCGTATCGGCGATGTGCCAGTCATCGGGCGGCTCGTGCTCGGTCTTGGCTTCGTGGCTGTGCCTGCGGCTGCGATCGTCCTCGGGGCCATCGAGGCCGCCCAGGCCGCGGCCGTGTACGGCCCGGCCGCGGCTGCCTCGAGCTGGCTGGCCACTGCCTTCTTCGGGGCAATGTTCTTTGGCCTGCCCCTGATCGCCCTCGCCGTCCCTGCCTCGCGAGCACCGTCAAATCCGAGACCAGCCTGACGGTCGATCGATCACGAAAAGAGCGCCGCCAAGGGCGAAACCGTTACGCCGGTCGCATGAACAGGGCAGTAGCCGCGCGGGTTCTCAGCTAGATAAGTCTTCAGCTCAGTTGCTCGGCTAGTCCGACGACGATGCCCTCGGGGCCGCGGACGTAACAGAGCCGATATTGGTCCTCGTACTGCACCACCTCGCCAACGAGCTCGGCGCCGTGGCGGCGCAGGCGGCCAAGGACGCTCTCGATGTCGTCGACCGCGAACATGATGCGACGGATGCCCAACGCGTTCACTGGCGCGTCTTCTGGCTCGGCCCTGACCGCCGCCGGCGTGTGGAACTTGTCCAGCTCAATCCGCCCGTGGCCGTCCAGGGTCCGCATCGAGGCGATGGTGGCTCGGACGCCGTCGAGCCCGATGAGGCGGTCGACCGACTGGCCCTCGACGACCGTCTCGCCCTCAAGCTCCAGACCAAGTTCGGCGAAGAACGCTTTGGCAGCCTCGAGGTCGTCGACAACGAGGAGGACGTTGTCCATCCGCAGAACGGTCATTGCCCGACTATAGGTCGGGCCAGGCCGGCTCCTCGTTATCTCGGGTCGCTCAGTCGATGTACTGGAGCGGCGTGACCGCGAACCCCTCCGGGAGCTTCACGCCGGTCGAGTGGATCGGGCAGTAGCCGTTCGGGACCGTCATATGCTCAGCCTGCTGTCGGCCATCGCGGCAGACGACTTGACGACATGGAGGCGTCGATGGGCAGGCTGATCTACACCCTGAACGTATCGCTCGACGGGTTCATCGAGACCCCGGACCACTCGCTCGACTGGGGGGTCAACGACGACGAGCTCCTCACCTGGTTCAACGACCGGGCGCGCGGCCTGGCCGCCTCGCTCTATGGCCGCAGGTTGTACGAGCTGATGTCGGCGTACTGGCCGACGGCACAGGACGACCCCGCCGCGACCGAGCCCATGCGCGCGTTCGGGCGCCTCTGGCTGGGCATCCCCAAGATCGTCTTCTCATCGACGCTGACGTCGGTCGACTGGAACAGCCGGCTCGTCCGAGGAGACGTTGGCGACGAGCTCGCTCGGCTGCGCACGGAGCTCGACGGCGACTTCGAGGTGGGCGGCCCCACGCTTGCCTCCGCGTTCATCCGCCGAGGGCTCGTCGACCGGTACGAGCTGGTCGTGCACCCGGTCATCCTCGGGTCCGGGACGCCGTACCTCCCGCCCCTCGACGCGCCGATCCGCCTGCGCCTCACCGACACCCGCACGTTCGCGTCGGGCGTGACGTACCTCGGCTACGCCACCGAGTAGCAGCGTCCCCCGGCCTTAGTCCACGTACTGGAGCGGCGTGACCGCGAACCCCTCCGGGAGCTTTACGCCGGTCGAGTGGTTCGGGCAGTAGCCGTGCGGGACCTTGTCGAGGTACTGCTGGTGGTAGTCCTCGGCGTAGAAGAAGGCCGTCGACGGCTCCGTGATCTCGGTCGTGATCGGGCCATAGCCGGCCGCGGTCAGCCGCTCTTGGTACATGTCGCGTGACATCTCGGCGAGCCGGCGCTGCTCGGGGTTCGCCGGGATGATGATCGAGCGGTACTGGGTGCCGACGTCGTTGCCCTGGCGCATGTCCTGGGTGGGGTCGTGATACTCCCAAAAGGTCTTGAGCAGCTGCGCGTACGAGATCCGCTTGGGATCGAACGCCACCTGGACCGCCTCGGCGTGGCCGGTCTTGCCGGTGCAGGCCTCGCGGTATGTCGGGTTCGGCGTGTAGCCACCGGCGTACCCGACGGCCGTGCTGACGACCCCGGGGAGCTGCCAGAACGCCTTCTCGGCGCCCCAGAAGCAGCCGAGGCCGAAGATCGCGGTCTCGGTCCCCTCGGGCCACGGGCCGGCGATCGGCGTTCCGAGCACGGTGTGGAGGCCGGGCTCGACGATCGGGTCGGGACGGCCGGGGAGGGCATCCTCAGGGTTGGGCATGGACGGGGTTCGGAAGCCGAAGAACTGCATGCCCGAAGTGTATGGGCGATTTGCGTCGATTCGGTGACGTAGAACCGGCTCGCCGCTAGCATCCGCCACCGTGACGACCAACCTAGATGACGCCCTCGCCGCGATCGACGCGTGGGGCGCCGACCACGCCGCCGCGGCGCTCGTCGGCCCGGAGGGGATTCTCGCCCGGCACGGCGAAGGAGATCGACTCTTCAGCTGGGCATCGATCACCAAGCTCGCGACCGGACTCGCGATCCTCTCAGCAGTCGAGGACGACGTGCTCCAGCTCGACGAGGCGGCCGGGCCGCCCGGCTCGACGGTCCGGCATTTGCTGGCGCATGCGTCAGGGCTCCCGTTCGAGGGCAGCACCCCGATCGCCGGGCCGGGCACGAGGCGGATCTACTCGAACGGCGGCTTCAATGTGCTCGGCGACCTCCTCGCCCGACGAACCGCTCGACCATTCGAGGCGGTCTTGACCGAGCGCGTTCTCGCGCCGCTCGGCATGTCGGGCACGCGGCTCGAGGGTCGGCCATCCGAAGGCCTCCACGGCCCGCTCTCCGATCTCGCCGCCCTGGCCCGCGAGTTGCTCCGACCGACGATCGTCAGGCCCGACACGCTCGCGATGGCAACCTCGGTCGCTTTCGCAGGCCTGAAAGGTCTCCTGCCAGGCATCGGCACCTTCGATCCACTCGACTGGGGGCTTGGATTCGAGATCCGCGACGGCAAGGTCCCGCACTGGACGGGGACTCGGAACTCGCCCGGGACGTTCGGCCACTTCGGTGGCGCCGGCACGTTCATATGGGTCGACGCCGCCTTGGATCGAGCGCTCGTCTGCCTGACCGATCGCGAATTCGGCCCCTGGGCGCTCGAGGCCTGGCCTGCCTTCTCCGACCTCGTCATCGCGTCGTCATCCGGACGGGCGGACGCGTAAGCGTTTCGATTGGCGTACGAAGCGTCGGCGGTCTCCGTTTTGGACGCCCAGTGGCATACTGCGACCCTGATCCCAGAGGGAGGGGAGCATGCAATCCGCAAGTGATGCCCTTCGAAGCGTGTCAGACGCGCTCATGCACGATCTCGAGGCGCTTGTCAACGCAGAGCAGGAGAAACGAAACGTCGCCCCCGACGATCCTCGTCTCGTGACACTGGCCGCCGAAGTCGATCAGCTCGCCCGGCGGGTGCTCGGCCTCACGGGGCGCCAACAGGACATCGCGGAAGACGTTCACGATATGGCGACCGATGGTGGTGCAAATGCGCCATCCACGACCATCGAGGAAACGCACCGGCCCATCGGGCTGATCCTGGCGGAGTGGCGTGCTGCCGAGCGGGATGCGGCCACGGCCCCGCCAGCCTCCGCCGAGGCCGAAGCGGCCCGCGCGACCTCAGACCGGCTTCGCGACGAGTACCGACAGGCGTACGAAGCGCGACGCGGGTGACAGCGAGTCCGACCGCGCGCCGCCGCGCGCCGGCATCGCGCCTCGGTCCGATAACCGTCGAGATCATCGGCACGGACCTTCCGGGGCGAACCTGCGGGCCCGACATGGACGGGGAGTGGTACGAGGACGTTCGAGTCGGTCTGGCCCGCGGAACGGACACGATCGAGCACGTTCCGGGCGATGCCGACACGGCGCGTTGGACCTTCGCGATGGACCTCGCCATCGACGAGGACGGCAAGCTGGACCAGCGAGGCCCGTTCGTGCACGGCCCGCGCGGCGAGCGTCACCTGGGGCTCCGCTGGCTTCGCAAGGACGCCGACGGCATTGACGTCGTGTTCCGTGGCGCGAAGTTCCGCTTGTTCGAGATGGACGCCGCCCTGTTCGAGGAGGCGCTCGGGGAGGGGCGGCGGCTGGTTGGCCAGCTCGGCCTGACCGACGACCAGGGGTGGCCACGTTGCGCGACGGTTCGGCCGCCCGTGATCAGCTGGACGGTGGCCTGACGCGCACTGCAACCGATCCCTGATGGTTCAGGACGGCGTCGGAACCGGCTCGGGGTGGTCCGGTCCAGCGGCCGGCGCCGAAGCGTAACCGCCGCCGCCAGCCTGCTCGACGGCGCCATTTGCGGTGACGTAATCCACCCGGAACTCGCCCTCGAACGGCGTGCAGACCTTCGTGCAGGTGACGATGACGCGGACGACGTCCCGGCGGTCGGGGTTGCCAGCTGATTGCTGACACTCGTTGATCGGGATGCCACGGCACTCGACCGGCGGACCCCCGTTCGGATTCTGGACAACCGGCCCGACCGGGCCAGCCGGGATCGGACCCGGGCCGCCGACGACCGTTCTCGTGATCTCGCAGCCGGAGATCGCTAGCGCCGCGGCGACCAACGGTACGAGGGGTCGGGACCGTTCGAAGAAGGAACGCAGCGACATCGGCGCCATCCTACCCATTGCCCCTGTCCGCGTTCGACCACCGGGTCAGGACGCGCTCGCGCCGTCCGGCTCCTGGGGCTCGCCGCCGTCGCTGTCATCCTCGGGCTCGTCCGTTTCGCCCGGCTCGTCCGTCGCGTCCGGCTCATCCGAATCCGTTTCCTCATCGCCATCGTCGGCGTCGGCGGTTGCCTCGGGCTCGTCGGTCCCATCGGCCTCATCCGATGCCTCGGGATCGTCGGTCGCGTCGCGGACGTTGGGTGCTTCGGTCGCCTCGACGGCATCGTGCTCGAGCGGCTTCGGCGGTACCGCTGCGTCGATGGGCTCAGGCGTTGGATCGTCGGCTCCCTGCGTGGTTGTCGCGGTCGGATCCGCGACCAGGATCGGCCGACCGTCAGGAGACCCTTCGGTAGGGGCGCCGATATCGCGGCCGATGATCGCGGACGCTCCGCCAACCAGGGCGGCACCGCCCAGCATGGCGACGAGGACCACGACCAAGCCCCAAGCCATCCGAAGTCGACCGGCTCCGAACGCCGCCATCATCGGGATCGACCGTCGCCCGTCTGACGGCGACTGCGCTTCGATGGCGGCCATTACTCGATCCGTGAGGTCGATCGGCGATGCGAGCGCCGTCTCCCGCGCGTAGGTCTCGAGGTCGCGTTCTGCGGCGCGGCCCCAGGCGGTCATCCCGGGCTGAGCAATCGGTATCGGCCGCCGATCGTTCATGCCACCGACTCCTCGCTCAATGCCGCGCGAAGCCGCTCGAGACCACGGTGGACATGCACCTTGACGGTCCCGACGGGTCGATCGACTGTCCACGCGATCTCGTCGATGGACAGCTCCGCGAAGTACCGCAGCGCGATGGTCTCCCGGTACGGCTCAGGGAGGTTCGTGACCGCCTCCCGGACCTGCGCCGCGCGTTCCGCGGCACTCACGGCGGCCGCTGGGTCCGAGTCCCGGAAGATGTCCACCTCGCCCGGGAGGTCGCCTCCGTCGGGACGATCGTCGAGGGAGGCGGGGCGAGCACGCCTGCTCGCCGCTCGGAGCGCCCGTCGCGTCGCGATCTGAGCCAGCCATGCTCGCAATGAGCCGTCGCCGCGCCACGACGCCAACGATCGAAAGGCGGCGATGAAGCTTTCCTGCGCGACATCCTCGGCGTCTTCGACGTGACCGAGAACGCGGTAGCAGCATCGGAACACGGTCGTCGACTCCCGCTCGACCAGCATCCGATAGGCGTCGCGATCGCCCGCGATGATCGTATCCACGAGGGTGTGGTCATCCACCTGTAAAACCGTGGCAGGCTCCGTCGGATCGAGCAACCCGACCTTCGGCCTAGCACTACTCGTGAAGAGTCCTCGCGGGCGCTCCGCGTTTCACGAACGGGACCGATGGCCGGCGGGAGCGGGACCTTCGATGCGCCGTCGGCTGAAACCGTCGCCGCGATGTGCGCCTCTTAACTGATGAACGCCGCCCAGACGGGGCACTCAACAGCCGAGGTGACCATCTTGTTCGACGCCAAGAAGCTGCATCGGTTCCTGCGAAGCCTGCTCGTGGCGGGGGCCTCACTCCTGATCATCGCGAGCGCCGCGTTCGCCGGGAACGCGCTCGCCCCTGCGTCGCCGGCGACGGTCATCTCGCAGGTCGCCGCCGAAGACGATCGAGATGACGACGACGAGCGCGACCTGGACGCGCCACGGGTCGAAACGCCTGGTGCGGACGACGCGGACGAAACCGAGGTCGACGATGCCGCAGGCATGCCGACCGCCGAGGAAGTCGAACGGGACTCGGAAGCGCAGGAAGGAGCCGACCAGAGTCCGACGGAGAATGCGAACGACACGAACGAGGACCAGGACGACAACGAAGACGCCGACGAAGCAGAGGACGACGACGCTGACGAGGCCGACGACGAGGCCGACGATGACTCGGACGACGCCGACGAGGCCGACGACGACGACGGCGCCGAGGACGACTCGGACGACTCAGACGACTCAGGCGAGGACGACGACTGATCGAGTGAGGAGCTGACGCAAGTCGCTCCTGGCCGGATCGAACTGCGACCGCGGAAGCCGACAATTCCGCGGTCGCTCGTTGCTGATCGCGATGTCACGCCGCTGCAACATCGCGGCGAGGACGACGATGCCCCTGCAGCTGCATCGGTGGTTACCTGTCCATTGGGTCGCTCATGGGTAAAACCACGAGTGGCCCGCTTCTTATGTCCGGGACCTTCCGGGCTGGCTTGGACCGATCTGTGCGGGCCAGCAGACCACGCTGATCCGCCGACCGTCGATAATCGACGCCGATGGGATCCGCGATGTCAGACCAAGCCGAGATCGATCCATCTGTCCCGCCGAGCGGCACTGGCTGCGTCGACTGCCTGGCGACGGACGGTTGGTGGTTCCATCTCCGACGCTGCGCCCGTTGCGGCCAGGTCGGCTGCTGCGACTCGTCGCCGTCCCAGCACGCGTGGCACCACGCTGCGAGCGTCCGCCACCCCGTCATCCATAGCTTCGAACCCGGCGAGGACTGGTTCTGGGACTACTCCATCGAGGACTACGTCGACGGGCCCACCCTGGTCCCTCCCCAGCACCATCCGCTGGACCAGCCGGTGCCGGGACCGGCGGGACGGGTGCCGGAAGACTGGGATCAACAGCTGCATTGACGCCATGACCGAACCACATCGCAATGCCGCACTTGGGACCGAGCCGATTCGAACGATCAGTCGGGACGAGCTCAAGGCGAAGCTCGACCTCGGCGAGCATTTCAAGCTGATCATGGCCCTGAACCGTTGGGCCTACGACGCGAAGCACATCCCAGGCTCGCTCCATTTCGATTCTCCAGCCGAGCTGTATGCGGCGGTCCAGCCCGACGACGAGGTCGTGGTCTACTGCTCGCACGTGGACTGCCTATCGAGCGTCGCCCTCTACCGCGATCTCGTTCGCCGCGGGTATCGGAACGTCCGGCGCTACTCGGGCGGGTTGCTCGACTGGGAGGACGCAGGGCTTCCCCTCGAGGGCGAGTTTGAGGCCCACGATGGGTAACCCCGAGTCCGCTGTCGCGACCCCGCGCCCCGGCCATCCGTACGAGGCCGAGATCGAGGCCGAACGCCGGGGCTGGTATGAAATGGCCGACCTCGTCCGTCGACTGACGCCGGACGAGTGCCTCGAGCCCGGCTACTACGTGGATCCCGAATGGGCCGTCCGCGACGTCGTCGCCCACGTCGGCACGTGGCTCGCCGAGGCCGAGGTGCAGTTCGAACAGATGAACGCCGGGACCTACGAGGGCCACGAAGTCGACGTGGATGCGCTCAACGCGGCGTTCCTTGACGCCATGCGCGACCAGCCCTGGGAGGTCGCCTGGATCCAGGCAAATGCGGGCCGCAGCCGCATGGTGGCGGAGTGGTACACATTCCACGAGCCGACCGACGAGGCGGCCTGGTGGATCCGCAAGTCGGGCTCCGATCATTACGCCGAGCACCTGGACCGCCTGCGGGAGTGGGTCGACGAGCTGCTTGCACGACGCGAGCCGCCGACCTAGAGAGGTCCTTCCAAGCCCTCCGACAGCCTGACGCTCGTCCAGCCTTCCCGCGCGAGCACGGCGGCGATGATCAACGCCCCGACGGCATCGGCCCACCACAGTCCGAGGAGTGTCGATGCGATGACGCCGACGAGGCTGACGCACGCGAGCATGGCCGCAGCGCCCGTCAGGAACGCGTCAGCGCGGAGCGCGCCGCTGCGTAGCTCACCAGCCACGCGTCGTTTGGCGAGCGCGAGCGGCGGCAGCACCACGATCGAGGTGCCCAGCAGGACCAGGGCGCCGATCGACTGTTCGACCTGCCCGTGGACGACGATCGACCGAACGGCACCGAGGGCCAGCGCGATCGCGGCGGTGAGGAGCACACCGCCGACGATTCGCTCCGCGAGCCGCTCCATCCGCGTTGCACGAGCCGGATTCGCCCTCTCGTCCTGGAATCGCCAGATGAGCGCGATCGATGCGAGAGAATCGATCGCCGCATCGACGCCAAAGCCGAGAAGTGAAAGGCTCCCCGTCGTCATTGCAAGTACCACGGCGAATCCGCCGGCGACACCGTTCCATCCGACGCTTATCGCTGAGAGGAGGATCGCTCGCCGTAGGAGATGGTGTCTGTCAGCGCGATCTCGTGGTGGGGTTGATCCGTGAGGGTCGAGTCGTTGGAGCCGCGTCACCCACCCGGTCCGTTGCTGGCCGCCACCACCAGCAACGCGGGCCGACCTGGCATCGCGTCCATCGACTCAGCTTTGTTCACGAGTTGAGCCTACAGGTGCGTGGCAACGACTACGGGCCGCATAGGCTCGGATTCTGAGGCGCGACCTTGAACACCTGTCGGTCGACGGCGGCGGATGGGCCACCCTGGGCGACTCGGACGGCAAGGAACGGCTCGACCCGGTAGGCCGCCCGCGTGGGCCGCAGATCGGCGTCGCGGAGCCGCAGGATGAACACCGGCCGTTCGCAGATCAGCGCGGCGATCCGTCGCTCGCGGGTGCCCCAGCCCTCGTAGACGATGTTGGTGTCGTCGACGATCAGTACGTCACGACGGCGACCGAGCACGTAGCGGGCGTGCCAAAGCGGCGTCGAGGCATCCCATTCCGACAGGATCGCCGCGTCCTCGGGAAGCGCGCCGAGTACCGCGTCGACGTATACCTCACCAGTTCGGTCGGCGCTTCGGTCGGACGCCTGCCAGTTCGTCACGGTGAGTCCTACGGCGAACGCCAGTCCCGCCGCGCCGACGAGCCGGCTCGCGTCGAACCCCCGCAGCCATCGCTGCCGCGCCGCGAGGCCCCGCGCTGCGCCCTCGAGGGCGACACCCGCGCCGATCGCCAGGAGCAGCCAGGGCACGAGCAGGTAGTGCTCGAGCCGCAGGTAGTTCGCCCACATATAGATGTGCGCGAGCAGGATCCCTGGGCACATCAGGCCGAACGCTGGCCGTCGGCGGACGAGCACGGCCAGGCCGAGCAGGCCGAGGATCGGCACGACTGGCGTGGGCCGGTCCGTTAGCAGCTGCCAGAGTGCGCCCAGGGATCCAGTGAATTCCGTCAACCCGCTCGACGAGAGGAACCCGAACTGGCTACGGAACTGGGTCCCACCCACGAGCCACAAGACGCCGTCGAGCGTCACCGGGTGGTTGTACGGGAGCGGTGGCGACTGGGCCGCCGCGATCGGGATGTACAGGTACGTCGCAACACCGATGAGTCCCACGCAAGCGGCAGCGGCGAGGATCCACGGCCTCGCCGCGATCTCGTGCCGCCCGACCCACAGTACGAACAGCGTCACGAACGGGGCCACGAACACCATCAGCAGGTGGTTGCCGAGCGCCAGCCCGAGCAGCAGCGCACCGATCAGCAGATCACGGGTTCGCCTGCGGTCCTCCCAGACGAGGGCGCGGTGCAGGAGCAGGGCGACGAACAGCAGGTGCAGCGGGTTGACCTCGGCCACGGTCGCCGCGGCCCAGACGGTCGAGACGGCTCCCAGCCCCAGCGCGGCAGCGACTGCGATGATCGGGCGGGTACCCAGCCGGAGGAGGATCGCAACCGTGGCCGCGAGGGCGCCCGACACGAGCACCGCCGACAAGAGGTTCGCCCGGAACGCGATTTCTCCGATTGGCACGAGCTGGGCGAACCAGGCCAGGAGGATGTACGTGGGGTACCCCGTCGGGTGCGCGACGCCGAGGACGTGCGGGACGGTCTGCATCTCGCCCCAGTCCCCGAAAGCGATGCCCGGGAGCAGCGTCCGCACATAGACGACGAGCGAGATCGCGCCAACGATCGCGGGCGCCAGCACGCGCAAGGTCGGTTCCGCGGGTCGCCCGATCACAACAGGCTCGTGGTTCGAGGTGGAGTTGGCTGGCGAGGAAGGATTCGAACTTTCGATCTCCTGATTTGATGACAGGTCGTATGCCCGACCGGATTCGACCACACGGGTGCCATGCACGTCTGAGGCAGGACCATCGGCCGGCTTGACGTGCCACAGCAACGGCCCGTATGTTTCGTCCTTCCCAAACAGTACGGGCTTGACGAACAGTATGGCGTCACCAAACAAACGCGCTGGGCGGCCTGCGCTCGATCGTGCCCTGGAAGCCTTCGAGGTCCTCCAGCAGCGGTTGATGGCCGTTCATGCGGCCGAGTTCACAACGCTCGACATCACGATGGCCCAGGCGAAGCTCCTGTACGTCCTCGTGGCGGTGGGGGAACTGAGCATGTCCGAGATCGCCCAGCGGCTCGGGATCACCGTTTCGACCGCAAGTGGTGCGGTCGATCGCCTCGTTGAGCTCGGTCTCCTCGCCCGATCGGACGATCCGAGCAATCGTCGACAGGTCCGGGTGTCGGTCACGGCCCTGGGGATGGCGACACTGGAGCAGGTCCGCGAGCTCAGCGCGCGCCAGCTCCGGATGCTGTTCGAGCAGGTGAGTGACGAGGACCTCGAGGTCATCACGCACGCGATCCACATCATGGCCGGCGCCGTGTCCGCGAGCGTCGCATCGACCCCGTCCGCCAGCCTCTCCGGGAGCAACGAATGAGCCGCCTCAGCCAGCTCGCGATCGGTAAGCGGAGCGTGACGCTGCTGCTCGCCGCAGCCCTCTTCGTCGCCGGCGTCCTCGCCTGGGGGAGCCTGAAGCAGGAGCTCCTGCCGGACGTTTCGTTCCCGATCGTCACGGTAATCGCGCCATATCCGGGTGCCGGGGCCGCCGACGTCACCGAACAGGTGACGAAGCCGATCGAGCGCGCCGTGTCGGGAGTCCCTGGCCTCGACCAGCTCCAG
>Ga0184632_10000544_pt1 | contig 14953 bp, 15 predicted proteins | sample PLM31_50_b1_FD_133153 | JGI IMG/M metagenome (GOLD analysis project Ga0184632, IMG submission 133153) | Groundwater sediment microbial communities from an aquifer in East River, Colorado, USA - PLM3-1_50_b1 | ecosystem: Environmental > Terrestrial > Soil > Riparian zone | place: USA: East... | reverse complement strand
GTCAGCCCGTCGACATTCGGAGTCCCCAACGCACATGCCAAAGTCCTATGCCGACCTCCTCCGCGAGGCCCGCGACCAGATCCCCGAGGTCTCCGTCCAGGAGGTCGATGCGCTCGCGCCCGATGCCGCGACGATTGTCGACGTACGCGAGGCGTCCGAATGGGAGCAGGGCCATCTCCCGGGCGCCCAGCACGTCTCGAAGAGCTACATCGAGCAGCAGGTCGAGGCCGCGGCACCGGACCGCAGCGCGCCCGTTGTCCTGTATTGCGCGGGCGGCATCCGCTCGTTGTTCGCGGCCCAGACCCTCGCCGAAATGGGCTACACCGACGTCAAGTCGATGAAGGGCGGCTTCCAGGCGTGGAAGGGCGCCGGCCTCGACTTCGAGACCCCCGTCGTCCTCACGGCCGAGCAAAAGCAGCGCTACAGCCGCCATCTGCTGATCCCCGAGGTCGGCTCGGCTGGTCAGAAGCGCCTACTCGAGTCGAAGGCCCTGCTCATCGGGGCCGGTGGCCTCGGCAGCCCCGCCGCGCTGTACCTCGCGGCGGCCGGCGTCGGGACGATCGGCCTGGTCGACTTCGACGTCGTCGACCTCAGCAACCTGCAGCGCCAGATCCTGCACACCACCGACCGGGTCGGCGAACGCAAGGTCGAGTCGGCACGGATCGCGATCAACGCGCTCAATCCCGACGTCAACGTCATCGAGCACGAAGAGATGCTTGTCGCCGACAACGTGGCGCGCCTGATCGACGGCTACGACGTCATCCTCGACGGCACCGACACGTTCGAGACGCGCTACATCCTCAACGATGCGGCGGTCGCGGCCGGCATCCCGGTCGTGCACGCCAGCGTCTTCCGGTTCGAAGGCCAGCTCACGACGTTCGTCCCCTTCGAGGGGCCGTGCTACCGCTGCCTCTATCCGACCCCGCCGCCGCCCGAGCTCGCTCCCGGCTGCTCGGTCGCCGGCGTCCTCGGCGTCGTCCCGGGCATCCTCGGACTGCTCCAGACGAACGAGGCGCTCAAGATCCTGCTCGGCATCGGCACGACGCTCGCCGGACGGTTGGTGCTGTTCGATGCACTCGAAACCGAGTTCACCGAGCTCCAGCTCCGGCGCGATCCGGCCTGCCCGGTCTGCTCGGACGCCGCGGTCGAGGCGCGCAAGGCAGGTCGACCGCTGAGCGTCGCGAACGTCGGCGCGGACGCACCGTTCCTGATGACCACGACCGGTCTCGGGGGCTCGGTCTCGCCGGAGGCGCGTGCGTGAGCAGGGTCTTCATCCCGTCGGTCCTGCGTCCGAGCGTCGGCGGCGTGAAGTCGCTCGACGTCGATGGCGATTCGATCCGCTCGGTCGTCGACGGTCTCGTCGAGCGCCATCCGTCGCTCGGCGGACAGCTGCTGACCGACGACGGCGACCTCAACCGGTTCGTCAACGTGTACGTGAACGGCCAGGACGTCCGCTACCTAGCCGGTCTCGACACTCCGGTAACCGAGACCGACGAGGTCCGTCTGCTGCCGGCGATGGCCGGCGGTTGAGGGGCGGCTAACGATGGCCGTTCCGTGGCGGATCGACGCCGCCGATCGTGAGGGTCGCCCGGTGCGTGCCCGCGAGGGTGTCACGGGCCACGGCCGTCGCTATGTCGACATCCTCGATGCGATCGGCCACACGCCACTGGTCGAGATCCCGCGGATGAGCCCCAACCCTCGGGTCCGCATCCTGGCCAAGCTCGAGATGCTGAACCCGACCGGCTCGGTGAAGGATCGTGTCGCGAAGTACCTCATCGAGGACCTCGAAGCGCGCGGGCTGCTCCGCGACGACTCGATCATCCTCGAGCCAACGTCCGGAAATACGGGGATCGCGCTCGCCATGATCGGGCGACGCAAGGGCTACCGGGTTGCGCTCGTCATGCCCGACAACGTCACCAACGAGCGGCGCCAGATGGCGGCCCTGTTCGGCGCGGAGGTGATCGACTCGCCCGGGGCACTCGGTTCGAACGGGGCGATCGCGCTGGCCAAGCACCTCGTCGCGAAGGACGACCGCTTCGTGATGCCATACCAGTACGGCAATCCGGCCAACCCGCTGGCGCACTACGAGACCACCGGCCCGGAGATCCTCGCCGACTGCCCGGAGATCGACGTGTTCGTGGCCGGGCTCGGGACGGCCGGGACGCTCATGGGCGTCTCGCGCTATCTCCGCGAGCACAAGCCGGGTGTCCGGGTCGTGGCCGCCGAGCCGCTCCCCGGGGAAGCGGTACAGGGCCTGCGTTCGCTCGACGAGGGGTTCATCCCCGAGATCCTGGATACGACGGCGATCGACGCGAAATACCTCGTCTCGAACCTCGACGCGCTGACCGCTCTCCGCGAGCTGGTCTTCCGTGAAGGCATCTTCGGCGGGCCGTCATGTGGTGCGGTCCTGGTCGCCGCGGCACGCGAGGCGACGCAGATGACCGAGGGCACGGTCGTCGCGCTGCTCCCGGATGGCGGCTGGAAGTACCTCTCCGCCGGGACGTTCACGACCTCGTTCGACGAGATGACCGACGCGCTCGAGGGCGCCGTCAACTGGTGGTGACGGCCGCCCATCCCGGGCCGCTGCGCACGGCCATCCCCGCGGACACGGTCCAGGCGCTGATCGACCACGCGCGTGCCGGCTACCCGAACGAAGCCTGCGGGCTGGTCATTGGTGATGGTCCCGCGGCCGAGGGCGGTCGGGCGCTTCGCTTCGAGGCGACCCGCAACAAGGCAGCGTCACCCTATCGCTACGAGATCGACCCTGACGACCTGTATCGACTGACCATCGCGACCGACGACGCCGACCAGACGTTCTGGGGCATCGTCCACTCGCACACCCACACCCCGGCCGTACCCTCCCCGACCGATATCGGCCTCGCGTTCTACCCGGACGCGCTGTACGTGCTGGTCTCGCTGGCCACCGACGAGGCGGACCGGGGAACCGGCACGCCCAGCGTGCGGGCTTGGCGCATCGTCAATGGCGCGGTACACGAGGTCGGCCTGGACGTCACGGGCGGATGACGGGTCCGACCCGGGACCGGCCGCGGGTCGGCGCCGCGGTCGCGATCATCCTGGGGACACTGGCCGTGGCCGCGGCGACGGTCGTGGGCTGGAACGAGGGCTGGCTCGATGCGGTCGTCGCACCGCCCCTCGTCGTCCGTGCCGCGCTCGTTGGTGGCTCGGTCGCGCTTGGGGCGTGGCTCCTGGCGCAGTCCGCCATACGGATGGCGATCGCCGGCACGTCCGACGTTCGTGCCCTGATCCGTGCCGTACGGCTGGCGTTCCTCGCGGTGGCGGCCCTGGCCGCTGCCGCCGGTTGGCTGCTCGGCCACCCGTTGCCGCTCGTGATCGCGGCGGTCATCGCCGGCATCGACGTCATCGAGACCTCCTTCCTGCTCCTCGTCGTCCGCCGCACCTGATCCGCATTCGCGCCGAGTGACGGTGCGTCTCGGCACCGCAACCGCGCTTCCCCGCCGCGACGCGGAGTCGTCTCCTCGCCGCGAAGACATAGACTGCATCGAGCGGCCGAGCCAGCAGGCCGGCCATCATCGGAGCGTTGGAGGCGCACGGTGACCACTGCCCGAGAACGGCTCGGTCTGTTGATCGGTGCCTTGATTGCGATCCTCGCGTTCGTGACGGTCGCCACCATTACTCCCCGCCTGGCGGACCAACCGAGCGAACTCGCCCGGGCCGGGCTCGCGCCGCGGGATGCCGACACGCAGCCCGGGCTCGACGCGAACGAGGAGCAAGAGGAGCAGGCCGAGAGTGTCCGCGAACGCACGGAGGCCTGGGAGGCGGCCAGGCGAGCGGGCACGGCCGGTCAGACCAAGCCCAAGTCCTACCTGACCGGTGCGGCGGCGCCAGCTGCCACCGGTTGGCTGGGCGAGATCCCGATCGACACCATGGTCGACGACTGGGAGCCGGCGATCGCAGCCGACCCCAACTCGTCCTACGTGTACCTGCTGACGACGCGCTACGGCACGGCCAAACCGTGCCCCGGCAACTGCCCGTCGCCGTGGATCGCGCTCACCATCAGTGCCGATAACGGCGCGACGTGGGGCGCCGTCCGGCCGTTGTGCGCCTGCAAGGGCGGGGGCCAGTTCGACCCGATCATCGAAGTCGTCCCGGACACCGGCGAGGTGTACTCGCTGTTCATGATCGGGTTCAACGTCTGGTTCGTGAAGTCAGCCGATCACGGCGCGACCTGGTCGGCGCCGGTCAAGACGTGGGGCAACGTCTCCTGGAACGACAAGCCGGTCATCGCCGTCAGCGACGACGGTCGCGAGGTGTATGCCGCCTTCAACGGTCCCACCGGCGGCGATCCATGGATCGCACGATCGGGAGACGCCGGTGCGACCTGGTCGCAGGTCAAGGTCATCGACTCCCGCCGCTACGTGTACGCGTTCGACGCGGACGTGGCGTCGGACGGGACCGTGTACATCGCAGAGTCGAGCCTCGAATACCTGAATGCGGGCAACAAGGGGCCACTGGGCCCCGGCGTCGAGGAGCACCTCTTCATCTCGCGTGACCACGGCGCGACGTGGATCGACAAGATCGTCGCGAGGGGCGAACCAGGGCTCGCATGCGTGGCGGCCGGCTGCCATCCCGACTTCTACACCGGCCACGCCGTGGTCTCCGCCGACGACGCCGGAGCCTTGGTCTTCCTGTACGACGCGGCGACGACCTTCGGTGACAAGCAGTCGATCTACGCCACCCGCTCCACCGACCAGGGGCGGACGTGGTCGACGCCGATCGTCGTCTCGACGGCGGGCGAGACGGCCACGACCCCGATGGTCGAATCGGGCGCGGCCGGCGACGTCCGAATCGCCTGGGCCGAGACATCGGGCGGCGGCAACGTCGATGCCTGGAACACCTGGTACCGACGCTCGGCCAACGGCGGTAGCACGTGGTCGACGCCGGTGCGCATCTCGGACGCGACGTCGGGGGCGGTCTACAAGACCGCCGCCGGGTACGCCGAGGTGTACGGCGACTACGGCGAGATCGCGATCACCAGCACCGGCAAGTCGATAGCAACCTGGGGCGAAGGAATCACCTACACCGGCCCCGGCGGGAGCTGGGTCAACCGGGAGCGCTAACGCCCCTGTTGAGCGGCGAGGTCACCGATCCGCTCGATCAGTCGATCGAGGAAGGCCGCGACGTCGGCGCTTGACGCGACGTCGACATTCGGCGGCTTTCCGGTGAGTCGCCGCCGGTCCGCGACCGTCATCCCGGTCGTGAGTTCGCCGCGCGTCTCCACGTCGACGTAGAGCGGCTCGCTCGTCACGAGGCGCGGATCGAGCGCGGCCGCGACGACCAGCGGATCGTGGATGAACGCGCCGTAGAAGCCATCGTATCTGCGATGGAATTCGAAGTAGAAGCGCAGGGCATCGGCGAGGAACCGGACGATCGGGTTGGACGCAACCGAGCGGGTTGCCGCCATCGGGTCGTCGGGATCGGCGAGGGCCAGTGAGTCGTCGGGCGCACTGCCGGCGCGACGCGCGAGTCGGACGAGGTGCTCGGGGTCGATCCTCGCCCGTTCGGTCACGTCGAGCCCGAGCGCGAGCGGAAGCTGGATCGTCGGGTCCATTGCGATCGCCTCTCCCCATGCCCGGAACACGATGCGTGCAGCCTCCGGATCGCAGTGGATGTTCCACTCGGTCGTCGGGGTCGTGTTCCCCTGTGCTCCGTAGGCCCCGCCCATGATCACGAGCCGGCGCAGCCGACGCGGGAGTGACCGGTCGCGCTCGAGCGCCACGGCGACGTTCGTCAACGGCCCAAGCGTCACGAGGGTCAGCTCGCCTGGTCTCGCCCTGGCAGCTTCGAGGATCACGTCGACGCCGTGTCGGTCGCTCAACGGTCGGGTCGGTGGCGGCAATTCGGCGTAACCGGTCCCGGTGGGTCCGTGGGTCTCTGGTGTCGTCTCGAGCGGCCGCTCGAGTGGGACGTCGCGCCCGATCGCCACCCCGACGTCCGGTCGCCCGGCCAGTTCGAGGACGGCGCGGGTGTTGATCCCGACCTGGTTCGCGTCGACGTTGCCCGAGACACAGGTCACGGCGACGAGCTCGGCCTCCGGGGACGCGGCCGCGTACAGCAGCGCAAGACTGTCGTCGATGCCGGTGTCGACATCGAGGATGAGCGGGACGGTCGGGGTCACCGCTCGATGCTAGCCGAGCCGGCGGCCGTCCAGTCGCCAGACCGGGCGCGCCTCGCCGACGCGCCGACCGGCCCGCGCGGCCCGCAGTCGCCGGGCCCATGTCGAGCCCGACTCGACGACCTCGTCGGCGGTCGCGGGTCGGAACGAGGTCAGCTCGAGGCCGACGGCGCGCCAGGCCGCTCGAATTGCCGGCAGCGCGGAGTCATCGAGGCAGTCCATGCCCGAGATCCCGTCCGACGGCACGACCGAGGCGAGGACCCGCAGCCGACCGCCGGGGCAGGGCAGGGCCGCGACCCCGGCAAGGGCGGCGGCATCCAGACCGAGGACGCCTCGGAGCAGCGAACCCCAAGGGAACGAGACCGTGACCAAGTCGGCATGACCCGCGAGCGGTGACCTTGAGAGCCGCTCTGCGCCAGCCGCGAGGAACAGGGCGTTGTGCGGACCGTGCCGCGCGGCGCGTCGCGACGACGTCGCCATTGCCGCAGCGGACGCATCCAGGCCGACGACGAGCGCGGTCGGCTCGCCGACGGCTCGATCAAGTACGGCCCGGCCGTCGCCAGTGCCGACATCCACGATCACCCGGTCGGACCGGGCGATCAGGCTGGTGAGTTAGCCGACGTCGACCTCGAGCGCGCGTCGACCGATGATCTGTCGCATGGGAGCGCAGTCTACACTCGCTTGGTGAGTCAGCCGTCGATCGGGCCGTACGTCCGACTGCCCGCATCGGTCGAGCCCTGGGACCCACGAGCGCTCGAGGTCGCGGCCACCGTCACGCAGCTCATCCACGAACGTCGCCCCGATCTCGTCGTCGAGCACATCGGCAGCACCGCGGTTCCGGGCCTGCCGGGCAAGGGCATCGTCGACCTCGCGATCGCGACGACGCCAGATGACGTCCCGGTCGTGGCGGGGCTGCTCACGGGGTTCGGTTTCGGCCCGCAACCAGGCCCCGATCCGTGGCCGCCCAGCCGCCCGATGCTGGTCGGTTCGCTGGTCCGCGGCGGGACCACGTTCCGCATCCATTGCCACGTCCTGCCGAACCGCGATGAGCTCCACCGCGACCTGGCGTTCCGCGACGCGCTCCTCGCCGATCCGACGCTCGTCGAGGGATACGCAGCCCTGAAGTCGGGCATCGTCAGCGCCGGCCCGATCGAGCCGCACCAATACACGTATCGCAAGCAAGCATGGATCGCCGACGTCCACCGCCGGCTCGGGGTCGAGCGAATGCCGATCACGCCACCCGCGACGATCGGGCTGCTCGGTGGCGGCCAGCTCGGTCGGATGCTGGCGCTGGCGGCCAGGGCAATGGGCTACCGGATCGCGGTGCTGGATCCCGACCCTGCGTGTCCCGCCGCAGCCATCGCGGACAGGATGATCGTCGCCGGTTACGACGACGTCGGCGGGGCCCTGCGCCTCGCGGATATCAGCGATGTCGTGACGTACGAGCTCGAGCACGTCGCCACCGAGGTCGTCGACGCCATCGACGCGATCCGGCCCGTCCGACCCGGACGGTTGCCACTGCACGTCACCCAGGACCGGTTCGCCGAGCGTCGGTTTCTCGAGTCGGCGGGCGCCAGCGTCGCGCCGTGGCAGGAGGTTCGGACGACCGACGACCTCCGCCGCGCGGCCGGCGAGCTCGGGCTGCCGCTCCGACTCAAGGTCGCGACCGGTGGCTACGACGGCCGCGGTCAGCTGAGACTGACCGATGACGCTGGGCTTGACGACGCTCTCGAGCGCCTCGGGCGACCCGCGGGCGAAGCGCTCCTCGCGGAAGCAGAGCAACGCTTTGACGCGGAGCTCTCGGTCGTGATCTCACGCAGCGTTGTCGGGACGATCGCGACGTACCCGCTCGCGCGCAACCGCCACGACGACGGGATCCTGGTCGAGAGTGTCGCGCCGGCAGCTGTCACCGACGATGTCGTGGAGCGTGCCGTCGGACTCGGGGAGCGGCTGGCCGTGATGATGGGCATCACCGGCACGCTGACCGTCGAACTGTTCCAGCTGCCCGACGGTGGCCTCGTCGTCAACGAGCTCGCGCCGCGAGTCCACAACAGCGGCCACTGGACGATCGATGGCGCGACCACCTCGCAGTTCGAGCAGCACATCCGGGCGATCTGCGGACTCGACCTGGGTACGCCCGACGTCCTGACGCCGACCGCGGTCGTCAACCTCCTCGGGTCAGGTCCGTCACGTCCGGCCCGCCTCGAGCCGGTCGGCCTGGCCCGCTCCATGGCCGACCCCGCCGTCCACCTGCACGTCTACGACAAGCGCCGCGTGTTCGAGCGCCGCAAGATGGGCCACGTGACCGCGACTGGGTCGACCGCCGACGAGGCGCTGCAGCACGCGCGCGCCGCTGTTGCGCTCCTCCGCTGGGAGGGCGACGGAGACCACGACGACCAGGACGGCAGCACGTGAGCACGGCCCCGGGAGTGCCCCTCGTAGGCGTCGTCGGCGGCAGCCGCAGCGACTTTCCGGTGCTCGAGGACGCTGTCGCGATCCTCGCCGAGCTCGGCGTCCCGGCGGAACTCCGGGTCGTATCGGCCCACCGCACGCCCGATCACCTCTTCCGTTACGCGGAGGAAGCCGCCGGTCGGGGGATCCGCGTCATCGTCGCGGGTGCCGGCGGTGCCGCGCACCTGCCGGGCATGCTTGCAGCCAAGACGACCCTGCCGGTCATCGGCGTACCGATCCCGACCCAGCACCTGGGCGGGATGGACTCGCTCCTCTCGATCGTGCAGATGCCGCGCGGCATCCCGGTCGCGACCGTTGCGATCGGCAACGCCACGAACGCCGGGCTGCTCGCCGCGTCGATCCTCGCCCTGGGTGACGAGGGACTCGCGTCGCGGCTGGCCGACTGGCGCTCGCACCAGACCGCGTCGGTCCTCGACGACCCCTCGAACGACTCGGGCTAAGGGCGTCGCGGCCGCCGACTCGGACTGAGCGTCGCGGCCGGCGACTCGGCCTAGGCGTCGCCGGGCGTTCGCCCTGGCTTCTCGACGCTCAACGTCTTCTCCTCGACACCGCGGACGATACCGAGCTCGTACGGCGCCTCGAGGGTGGCGAGCGCGTCCTGGAGGTCGTCCGCGTCGCGGATCTCGCGACCGCCGGCCGACACGATGAGGTCACCGACCTCGACGCCGGCCGTCGCCGCGGCGCTGCCCTCTTCAACGCCACGGACCAGGATGCCGTCACGCTCCGGCAGGCCGACCGAGCGGCGAAGCCGACGCGCGACGTGGTTGGGCGCGATCGCCACGCCGAGCCGCTGTCGCTTGGCGGACTCGCCGCGGCCGAGCCCCTCGACCCGTGTCTTGAGCGCGGCGTCCGCAGGCAACGCGAGGTAGAACCCCTCGCCGATCCGGTTGGTGTTCAGCCCGACGAGCCGACCCGCGCCATCCACCAGCGCGCCGCCCGACGATCCAGGCGCGAGCGGAGCCGTGTGCTCGACGCTCCCCGCGATCCGCCGGCCGCCCGGCCCACGGAACGAGCGCTCGATCGACGACACGAGCCCGAACGTGACCCGCACGCCGCCACCGCGGGTTGCCGCCACGCCGAAGACCGCGTCGCCGACCTTCGACGCATCGCCGGCTCCCCACTCGATCGCCTTGGCGCCAGCGGTGTCGACTGTCACGACTGCGAGGTCGCCGTCGGGATCGACGGCCGCGACGGTGCCGATCGTCGATCGACCGTCCGCGAACGTGACCGTCACCTCGCCGCCACGCAGGTTGTGGGCGTTGGTCAAAACCTGGCCGTCGCCCGTGACGACCCCCGAACCCCGACCGTCGCGGCCGATCCCGACGATCGAGGTGCCGACGGTGCTGGCGACGCTCGCGACTGCCGATCCGATGTCATCGATTGCGCTCATCCGAGGACTCCCTTGTCTGTGCTGTCATTGGGTGTGACTAGTGGATTGCAAGTTACTACTGACAACGCATGATGGCAAGCCCACGAAGGGACTACCATCGAACCGATGACCGATCCCCTCACCCGCCGGTCGGCCGCGACCGCGTCGGCACCGGAAGCCGCCGAACGCCGCCCCCTGCCGCTCGAAGCCGCGCTCGACCGGGTCGGCGATCGATGGAGCCTCCTCGTCGTCGAGGCGCTCCTCGATGGGCCGCGGCGCTTCGGCGAGGTCGGCGAGGCCCTACCGGGCATCGCGGCCAACATCCTCACCGACAGGCTGCGCCGCCTCGAGCGGGCCGGGATCCTCCGATCGAGCCCGTACCAGGACCGCCCGACGCGCCTCTCGTACGAGCTCACCGCCGACGGCCGCGCCCTTGCCTCCGCGTTGCGCCTGCTCGCCGACTGGGGCGCGCGGCGGTCGGCGGACGTGGAACCTCTGCGCCACGCCACGTGCGGGACCCCGCTCGAGGCGCGCTACTTCTGCCCGACCTGTGCCTCACTCGTGGACGCGGCCGACGCAAACGACATCCGCGAGCTCTAAGCGGATCGGCGGCCGCGGCTACACTCGCGATCGTGACCATGGACGACGAACGCTGGGAGCCGGGTATGCCCGCGCTCGACCGGCAGGCCGCCGGGCAGCGGCCGCCCGATCGGCCGAGTCCTCATCTTCCTCCGAGCCTGCAGGGCCTGCCGCCGAGATCGGTCCCCGAGGTCGCCCCGACCCCGCTGCAACGGCACTACATCAACCTGTCTGCGATCGTGCTCGTGTGCGGTGCCGTGGCCATCACCGCGCTCAACCTGGGAGCGCGACCGGGTGATCCGCTGATCAAGCTCTGCGTCGCGATCGCCGCGCCGTTGCTCGTGCTGACCACCGCGGATGCGATCGTCCGGATCTGGCGATCGGCGTGGGCGTGGATGCCGGTCGACGCCGGCAAAGGCTGGTTTCGACTCGCCTGGGTCGCCGTCAGCGTCGTCGGCCTGGCCGGGCTGGTTGGGGCGGCGATCGTGGCGCTCCTCGCCTGACCGGTCCGGATGACCGAGTTCGAGCGGGGTCCGGATGGTCGATCGTCTGAGCTGCCGTCTGGTCGCGGGGTCCCGGAGTGGATCGCCCGGACGCTGAACTACTGCTCGAGCTGCGGCGCGTCGTTGCAGTTCGGCTCGATCACCGGCGAGGATCGTGACCGCCTCTCGTGCCCTGAATGCGGGCACATCGCCTACGTGAACCCGCGACTCGTGATCACGACGCTCCCCATCACCGAGGCCGGTGAGCTGGTCCTGCTCCGTCGCGGGATCGAACCCGGACGCGGTTGGTGGGCGCAGCCGGGCGGCTTCCTCGAGATCGACGAGACCGTGCACCAGGCGGCCATCCGCGAGACGCGCGAAGAGACGGGACTGCTCATCGAGCCTGGCGAGATCATCGGTCTGTACACGCGACTCGAGGCCGCCGTCGTCACGATCGCCTTCGAGGCGAAGGTCGTCGGCGGGGTCGCGACGCCCACACCGGAAGCGCTCGAGGTGGCGACTTTCGCCCCGGAGTCGATCCCCTGGTCGGAGCTCGCGTTCCGAACCACGATGTGGATGCTCCGCGACTGGATCGACCGCCGGCGACCCGACCTGCGTTGGCCGGCGATCGAGCGCGGCTCCTAGCCGCGCGCCGAACCGTCAGCTGATGTCGATGAAGACGTTCTTGGTCTCGGTGTAGAGGTCGAGCGCGGCCATCCCGAGCTCGCGGCCGATGCCGGACATCTTGTAGCCGCCGAACGGCGCTTCGGTGTGCACCGAGCTGTTCGTGTTGATGCTGATCACGCCCGACTGTAGCGCCTTCGCGGCGCGCAGCGCCTTCCCGATGTCGCGGCTCCAGATCGATCCGGACAGCCCGTATGGCGTGGCGTTGGCCAGGCGCAGGGCCTCGTCCTCGGTGTCGAACGGGATGACCGACACGACGGGCCCAAAGATCTCCTCGCGGGCGATCCGCATGTCGTTGTCGACGCCATCGAACACCGTCGGCATGAGGTAGGCGCCGTCGGCCAGGGCGGGGTCCTCCGGCGCGGCTCCGCCGACCACGATCGTCGCGCCCTCGCCGAGCCCGATCTCGATGTAGTCCTTGACCCGGTCGCGCTGCTTGGTGCTGATGAGCGGCCCGACCTCGGTCGTCTCGTCGGCGGGATCGCCCACCTTGACGTTGCGGGTGGCCCCGGCGAACAGCTCGACGACCTGGTCGTGCGCCGAGCGCTCGACGAAGATCCGGCTCCGGGCACAGCAATCCTGACCGGTGTTGTCGAAGACGCTGTAGGGCGATTCCCTGGCGAACTTCTCGAGGTCGGCGTCGGCAAAGACGATGTTCGGGCTCTTGCCGCCGAGCTCGAGCGAGATCTTCTTCACGTTCGCCGACGCGAGCCGCATGATCTCCTGGCCCGTCGTCGTCTCGCCGGTGAACGCGACCTTGCCGATGCCGGGATGCGCGGCGATGGACGCGCCGACGGTGCCGCCGGGTCCCGTCACGACGTTGAGGACGCCGGCCGGGATGCCGGCTTCGAGCGCGAGCTGGCCGAGGCGGATCGCGGTCAATGGCGTGTACGAGGCGGGCTTGAGGAGCGCCGTGTTGCCCGCGGCGAGGGCCGGCGCGACCTTCCATGCCGCCATGAGCAGCGGGAAGTTCCACGGGACGATCAGGCCGACGACCCCGATCGGCTCGCGGAGCGTCAGGTCGAGCCCCGGCTTCGAGACGGGGATCGTCTGGCCGTAGATCTTGTTGGCCGCGCCGGCGTAGTAATCGAAGACCAGGCTCGCCCCGATGATCTCGCCGCGGGCCGAGGTGATCGGCTTTCCGCCGTTGCGGCTCTCGAGCCAGGCGAGCTCGTCGCTGTTCTTCTTGATGAGGTCGGCCAGCTTGGCAAGGCTGCGGCCGCGTTTGCCGGCGGCCCAGTTCGCCCAGCCCTTGCGGTCCTCGAACGCCGCTTGCGCGGCGGCGACCGCCCGATCGACATCCTCGCGCCCACCGAGCGGCGCCGTGCCGATCGCCTTGCCGGTCGCGGGATTGACGATGTCGAAGCTTTGGCCGTCGGCCGCATCGACCGGCTGACCGCCGATCACCATCTGGGCTGGGGCCGCCGTTTCGGTGCTCGCGGGGGTGTTGGTCTGAGTCGTCATGGGTGGGACCTCGTGCGCGGCGCTCGTCGAAAGGACCGCGATTCTACGCTCGTGAGCCCGATCCCTCGGTTGGGCGGTGCCAGTCTCGTCCGGCGTCGACTGCTCTAGCTGGCAGCCCCCGCCAGGTCGTCCCGGGTCGTCTTGGCGTCGGCGAACCCTTCGGCGGCCACGATCGCCGCGCCGATGATCCCGGCGTCGTTGCGCAACGTGGCTGCGACCACCGGCGTCCGGCACGTGAGTCGCGGAATGAACTTGTCGCCGTTCTTGCTCACGCCGCCACCGAGGATGAACAGGCTGGGCCACATCAGATCCTCGATGTGCTGGAGGTGCTCGTCGAGGTCCTGGGCCCACGCCTTCCATGAAAGGCCCCGTCGTACGCGAGCGGCGGACGACGAACGCCGTTCGGCCGGCTTGCCGCCGATCTCCATCTGGCCGAACTCGGTGTTGGGCACCAGTGTCCCGTCGATGAAGACGCCAGACCCGACGCCCGTCCCAAGTGTGAGGAAGATCACCGTGCCGGCCCTGCCCGCGCCGATGCCGAAGCGCATCTCGGCGATGCCAGCCGCGTCGGCGTCGTTGACGATCTCGACCCGTCGCTTCAGGGACTTGCCGAGCTTCTCGGCGATCGGGTAGTCGATCCAGCCCGGGTCGATGTTGGCCGCCGTGACGAGGCGCCCATCGATCGCCACGCCGGGCAGGCCGACGCCGATCGGCGTGTCGACGGGCATGACGCTCGACTTGGCGAGTCGGCGCACGAGCCGCCCGATCGAGGCGCTGACCTTCTCCGGTGTCGACGGGATGGGGGTCGCGACCCGCAGGCGTTCGGAGTAGAGCTTCCCAGCGTCGACATCGACGATAGCTGCCTTGACGCCGCTGCCGCCGACGTCGACGCCGATCGCAAGTCGGCCGACAGCTGCCGCGTCGAGATCGCCGCGCGTGGCCTCGTCCGTCATGGCCGTCACCTCAGAAGTAGTTGACGGTGATGCCGCCGTCGACGACCAGCGAGGCGCCGTTTGTCCAGCGCGACTCGTCTGACGCAAGGTACACGGCCATGTTGACGATCTCCTCGGGTTTCCCGAAGCGACCGGTCGGGTTGCGCGCGAGCCGGATCCGCTTGGCTTCCTCGTCCTTGACCAGCCAGTCCATCAGGAGCGGCGTCTCGACCGGGCCGGGACAGATCGCGTTCGTGCGGATGCCCTTGGGGCCGAACTGGACGGCGAGGCTCCGCGTGAGGCTGATCAGGGCCCCCTTCGATGCGGTGTACGCGTCCTGCGGGACCGAGCAACCGACGAGGGCGACGAAGCTCGCGATGTTGATGATCGAGCCGCCGCCGGCTGCCTCCATCGCCGGGATCGCGTACTTGCAGCCCAGGAACACGCCCCGCACGTTGACCGCCATGACCTGGTCCCAGACCTCGACCGAGGTGTCGGTCACCGAGTGGTCCGCTTCCGGCATCACGCCGGCGTTGTTGTAGAGGCAGTCGAGACGCCCGTACGTCGCCACGGCGTGGTCGACCATGCCCTTGGCGTCGGCCTCCTTCGAGACGTCGGCCTTGACGAACGTGGCCTCACCGCCGGCGGCGCGCACGAGGTCGACGGTCTCCTGTCCGGCTGTCTCGCCGTACTCCGCGACGACGACCTTCGCGCCGTGGCCGGCGAAGACCTGGGCCGCAACGCGACCCATCCCGCCGCCGCCGCCCGTGATGATCGTGACCTTGTCGGCGAGTCGCATCGTGGACCGGGTCCCTCT
>Ga0184632_10000543_pt1 | contig 14967 bp, 9 predicted proteins | sample PLM31_50_b1_FD_133153 | JGI IMG/M metagenome (GOLD analysis project Ga0184632, IMG submission 133153) | Groundwater sediment microbial communities from an aquifer in East River, Colorado, USA - PLM3-1_50_b1 | ecosystem: Environmental > Terrestrial > Soil > Riparian zone | place: USA: East River... | reverse complement strand
GTCGGCGGTGAGGATGATGCCCATGAGCCGCCCGAGCACCCGCACGCCGAACAGCTCGGCGGCCATGAGGGGGATGATCATGTAGTCGCCGCCCAGCCCGATGCCGAAGAGCACGGCTGCCACCTGGAGCATCCCGAACGTCGAGGAGAACGCCAGCAGCGGGATCGTGGCCGCGACGATCGCGTAGACGAGGAGCATGACGTGCTTCTTGGGCCAGCGGTCGGCCAGCCAGCCCATGAGCAGCCGTCCCACGATGCTTCCGAGCAGTATCAGCGAGAGGATCCGCGCCGCGTCTCCCTGCGCCAGCCCGCGGTCGAGGCTCAGATAGAGCTTCAGGTTCTGCATGGTGCCGCCCACGGCCCCGATCGAGCACATGCTGGCGAGCGCGAGGAAGTAGAAGGCCGGCTGTCGCAGGATCGGCCGCAGCGGGGGCGGCGGCGCGGCGGCGGCGGACGAGGCGGGGGGCTCGCGCACGAAGTAGGCGGCCGGAAACGCAATCGCGATCATGGCGATGCCGAGGATGCGCAGCGCGTCGCGCCAGCCGAACGCCTGGGTCAGCGCGTAGGCGATCAGGGGCACGAGCGTCCCGCCGACGCCGATGCCGAGGTATGCCACTCCCATGGCCTTGCCGCGGGCCGCGTCGAACCAGCGCGAGAGCAGCACCTGGTTGGGGAGCGGGCCGCCGCACACGTAGCCGAGCGCGTTGAGCAGATAGAAGAAGTAGAAAGCACCCAGGCCGTGCACGCCGCCGAGGCCCACGAGCGCGAGCCCGGCCATGAGGATCCCCACCAGCATCACCCGCCGCGGACCGAAGCGGTCGATGAGCACCCCGGCCGCGAAGCCGAACAGGGGGCCCACGAGCAGCTTGCTGAGCGCGTTGCCGGAGGTCACCTGCTGGCGGGTCCATCCGAGGTCGCGGACGAAGAAGTCGTAGAAGAAGGGGAGGCCGTAAAGGGCGACGCCGACGATCGAGAAGAGGGCCAGGAACGCGGTGACGACGGCCAGCTTCATGCGCGCAGGGCTTCCTTCACGCGCCCGAGCTTGTCCGCCTCGGGCCGCGCCGCATAGAACGCATCGAGCGGGTAGCAGCCCGAGACCAGACCGCTGCGGGGAGCCGTCGTGCAGTCGCTGAAGGTCCGGCACAGGGACTTGCGCCGGAGGCGCCGGCCCTCGAGGACGTCGGCGGGGAGGTCGGGATAGGAGAGCACCATCCGGCCGAGGCCGATGAAGTCGGCCCCGCCCTGGCTGAGCACGCGCTGGGCCACGTTGGGCAGCCACTCCTGCAAGTAGCTGTAGGCGGAGCCCACGAAGGCGAGCCGCGGGAACTCCGCCTTGAGGCGGGCCGTGGCTTCGATCTGCCGCGCTACCCCGCGGAGCGGATCCTCGGGCGGCGTGTACCCGTCGCTCGGGGGGAAGAGCGCCGGGCGCTGGACGTGGGGGTTGTAGTAGGGGCTGCCGGCGGTGAGGCAGACCCAGCTCACCTCGAGCGCTTCGAGCAGGCGCAGCAGCTCCCGCGCGTCGTCGAGGGCCGCGCCCAGGTCGCCGTCGAGGAGGCCGAAGGCGGATTGGTATCCGGGCACGCTCTCGGGCTCGCCGACGCCGTCCGAGCCCTTGCGCCAGGGTACCGTGTCGAAGGCCGAGAACCGCACGCCGATCCCCAGCCCCCGGGCCTCGGTCCGCAAGCCCGACACGACCTCGCGGAGGAAGCGGGTCCGGTTCTCGAAGCTGCCGCCGTAGCGGCCGGGGCGGTCGCGCGCGGAGAGGAGCTCGTGGCCGAGGTAGCCGTGGCAGTGCTTCACGTCCACGAACCGGAAGCCGGCGTCCAGCGCCTGGCGCCCGGCGCGCACGAAGTCCGCCACCAGCCGGTCGAGATCGTCGTCTTCCATCACCCGTACGCCCGCGGTGAACCGCCGGTCCAGGACGGGATGGTGGTAGGCCACGAGCGGCTCCGGGCGCTCGCGGGAGTTGGGGCACGCGAAGCGGCCCGAGTGCGTGAGCTGCAGGCCGACGAGCAGACCGCGCTCGGAGCCGAAGCGGTCCACGTGGGCGTCCACGAGGTCCTGGCGCAGCCGCGCGATCGTGCGCAGCGTCCGGTCGCTGATGACCAGCTGGCGCGGGTTCGCGCGGCCGTCGTGGCGCACCGCCACCGCCTCCCCGCCCCAGATGAGCTTGGCTCCGCTCACGCCGAAGTTCCGCCAGCGCCGCACGGTCAGCTCGCTGGGCTCGCCCTCGGGGGTCCCGTCCCAGCCTTCCATGGGCAGGATGCAGAAGCGGTTGCCCACTCGCTCCCCGTCCACTTCGAGCGGCTGCGCGAAGGGGGACGACGACGGCGGCTGGAGCTCGGCGTCGAGGTCGAGCGCGATGCCCGATTCCTTCAGATGGACCCTCAGGTCGTCCGGCGTCTTCAAGGTCGCGACCCGGGTCCAGCTCACGTTATCCTGCCTCACTGCGGCGGATGAACTCGGAATAGTCGACGAGCGCCCCCCGGTTGTGCTGGCGCACGACCGTCTCGGCCGCGGCGAGGTCGCCGGCCTTCATCGCGGCGAGCAGCTCGTGGTGCTCCCGCTGGGCGGTCTCGGTCCGGGGGACGAGCACCCCCTCGAAGTAGTGCCGGCGAACGCGGTCCCACTGCCCGAGGACGCGCTGCGTCATCTCGCGCAGCAGCGGCATGCGGCTCATCGCGCTGATCGCGACGTGGAAGCGCGAGTTCAGCTCGCTCCATCGCTCGTAGGCACGGCTGCGCAGCGCTTCGTCCATCGACATGAGCAACCCTTCGAGCTCCGCGACATCCTCCTGCCGGAGCCGGGCCACGGCCTCGCGCGTGGCCACCATCTCGAGCCCCTCCAGGATCGTGAAGACCTCGTGGATCGCGTCAGGGGCGATCGGCGCCGCCGTGGCCCCCACGTGCGGGATGTTCACCACGAGCCCTTCGGACTGCAGAAGGTGGAGGGCTTCCCGCACCGGCATCGCGCTCACCCGCAGGCGCCGGGCGATATCGTCGATGACGAGTCTCTGGCCGGGTGCCAGCTCGCATCGCATGATGGCGTCGCGCAGGCGGCGATAGGCGAACTCCTGCTTCGTTCGGTAGGGGGCGGGGGCCTCCGACAGGGACGTCATTGTTGTTCGAGTTTCCGTTCCGGGTTCGCAGCAGAGACTACACGCGTTTCGCCAACGGGTCAACGAAAGATATCAGATATATGATCAGCGTAAATCACTGAGGGCCCGTGACCACTTCGTTCTTCCTCGGCCCTGCCGCTTGTGCTAGAGTGCCCGAGGTTCGCAATATCTAGGGGTTTCCATGCGTCTTGATTCGGTCGAAATCGTGGGTTTCAAGTCCTTCGTCGATCGCACGATCATCCACTTCGACACCGACGTCGTCGGCGTGGTCGGTCCCAACGGCTGCGGCAAATCGAACATCGTCGATGCCATCCGCTGGACGATGGGCGAGCAGAGCGTCAAGAGCCTGCGCGGCACTGCGATGGAGGACGTGATCTTCGCGGGAAGCCAGTCGCGGCAGCCGCTGGCGATGGCCGAGGTCAACCTGAAGGTCTCGGGTCTGAACGGGAACAGCCCCGACGGAACCCCCGAGTGCGTGGTGACCCGGCGGCTCTACCGCAACGGCGAGAGCGAGTACCTGATGAACGGCAAGGTGTGCCGCCTGCGCGACATCCACGAGCTGTTCATGGACACGGGCCTGGGCTCCAAGGCGTACTCGATCATCGAGCAGGGCAAGATCGGGATGATCCTCTCGAGCAAGCCGGCCGACCGGCGCGCGCTCATCGAAGAGGCGGCGGGCATCACGAAGTACAAGGCGCGCCGGCGGCAGACCGCACTCAAGCTCGAGGCGGCGCAGCAGAACCTGCTCCGCGTGAACGACATCGTTCACGAGGTGGAGAAGCAGCTCGAGAGCCTGAAGCGCCAGGCCGGCAAGGCCCGGCGCTACCGCGTCCTGCGCGACGAGATGATCGCGGTGCAGCGCGTCCTCTTCGGGCGGCGCTTCCTCGAGCTGCAGGAACAGTCGCGCGGCCTCGCCGCCCGGGTGGCCGAAGAGGCGGGCCGCGAGCAGGCGGCGGCGATCACGCTCGAGGCCGAAGAGGCGCAGATGGAGGCGCGCCGCGGCGCCCTCTACGACGCCGAGGGCGTGCTCGAGCAGGTCCGCGCCCGCCTGAGCGAGCTCACGCTCGCGGTGGACCGTCACCAGGGCCGCAGCGGCCATTGCCGCGAGCAGATCGAGGAGACCGAGCGCCGGAGCGGGGAGGAGACGCGCGAGGCGGAGGAGCTGCAGGGCCGGCGGGGGCCGCTGGAGGCTGCGCGGGCCGGGCGGCGCGAGGACGAGGCTCGCTTGCGGGAGCGAGTGGCGGAAGCCGAGGCGGAGGCCCGGCGCGCCGACGAGACGGCGCAGGCCTGTTCCGCGCGCCAGCGCCTGGCGGAGGCGGACCAGGAGGCGTCGCGGGAGAGCCAGGTATCGCTCCTCGGCCGGCTGGCCGCCCTGCAGAACGCGCGGTCCTCCGTGTCGGGAAACGCGGAGCGAGCGGCGGCGGACCTCGTCAAGCTCGCGGGAGAGATCGAGGAGCTGGAGCGCGATCGCCGCCGCATCGAATCGCTGCGCGCGGACGCGCGAGGCCGCGAAGAGGCGTCCGGGCACCTCGTGGCGCACCTGACCGAGCAGCGACAGGACGCCACCGCGCGCGCCTCGGCGGCGCGGGAGCGGGCCGCGGATCGGGAGCGGGAGGCGGACGCGCTGCAGAGCGAGCGCGACGGGCTCGCCGGCCGGCTGGCCTCGCTCGAAGAGATCGTGGCCACGCATGCCGCTTTCGACGAGGGCGCCCGGGCGCTGCTCGCGGGGCCGCAGGGCCTCGAGGTCCTGGGGGTGGTGGCGGATGCGCTGGAGGCGGACTCCGCGCACGAGCGCGCGGTGGAGGCCTTCCTGGGCGACCGCCTCCAGGCCGTGCTCGTCTCCGACGCCGCCCACGCGCTGCGAAGCGTGCGCTTCCTCGAGGAATCCGGCGCCGGCCGCGGAGCATTGTTGCTGCTCGACGCGGCGGCCCGGCCGGCGGCGGGACCGCAGCTGCGCGACGTCGCCCACCTCGAGAAGCGCGTCCGCGGCCTCTTGAGCGAGCGTTACCGTGTGACCGGCCGCCACGCCGAGGCGATCCGCGCCGCCCTTCCCGACGCGCTCGTGGTCGACAGCCTCGACGACGCGCTCGCGGTCGCCCGGACCCACGGCCCCCTGCCCTGCGTGACGCCGTCCGGAGAGACGCTCCACGGCGCGCTCGCGGAAGGGGGTCGCGGCGGTAAGGGGCTCCTCGCACCCCGCCGCGAGATACGCGAGGTCACGGCCCGCCTGGCCGAGATCGAACTGCTGCGGGCGGCGGCCCGTGACCGTCTGGACGCGGAGAAGACGGCCGTCTCCGCCGCGGAGGCCGAAGCGGCGGCGCTGGCCGAGCGCATCCACACCGCGGACAAGGAGCTGGTGGCGGTGCGCCACGATCTGGCCGCCGCCGAGGAGGAGGCTACCCGCCTCCACCGCAAGGCGGCCGTGCTCGACACCGAGCGCAGCCAGGCCGAGCAGGAGCGGGGCACGGCGGCGGTGCGGCTGGCCGAGCTGGAGGCGTCGCTCACCACGACGGAGGCCGAACGCGAGAGCGGCACCGAGCGCCTGGCCGCGATCGCGACGGCCGTGGCGGCGGCGCGGGCCGCCACCGAGGCCGCCCAGGCCGCCTCCTCGGAGGCTCGCAGCGTGCTGGCCGGCCTGCGCGAGCGAGCCGCCGCCGCGGAAGCGGAGCGACGAAGACTCGAGGACGATTGGCGCGAGCTCGAGGAACGCATCGCGGCCGGGACGAGCCGCGCCGCGGAGCTGGCCCGCCGCCGGGAGGAGCTTCGGTCCGAGCGGGCCGAGTCGGAGCGCCTGCTCGCCGTCGCTCTCTCCGACCGCGAGCGCGTCACCGGTCAGGCCGCGGCGGCGGAGGACCGGGTGCGGGAGATCCGCAACGAGCTGGAGAGCCGCGAGCAGGCCCTCAAGGAGCGGCGCCGCGAGCGCGACATGCTGCGCGACGCCCTGGCCGAGCTGGAGGTGGCCCGCGCCCGAACGGACTCGGACCTGGACCACGTGGTCCGGGAGTGCCAGCAGACGGTCGGAAGCTCGGCGGCGGAGTCGGCGGCCGGCCTGTCGGAGGAAGACCGTGCGGCGGAGCCGCCCGCGCTGGAAGCACGCGTCCAGGAGCTGCGCGAGAAGCTCGACCGCATGGGACCGGTGAACGTGCTCGCGGTGGAGCAGGCCCAGGAGCTCGAGGAGCGCCACCGCTTCCTCACCGCGCAGCGCCAGGACCTCGTCGAGTCGATCGCGGAGATGGACCGCGCGATCAAGAGCATCGATCGGACGTCGAAGGAGCGCTTCCGCGAGGCGTTCCAGGTCATCAACCAGCACTTCGGCGAGATCTTCAAGCAGCTCTTCGGAGGCGGCACCGCCGGCCTGAGCCTCATCGACGAGGAAGACGTCCTCGAGAGCGGCATCGACGTGATGGCCCAGCCCCCCGGCAAGCGGCTGCAGAACGTGATGCTGCTCTCCGGAGGCGAGAAAGCCCTCACCGCGATCTCGCTGCTCTTCGCGATCTTTCAGTACAAGCCCTCGCCCTTCTGCATCCTGGACGAGGTGGACGCTCCCCTCGACGACGCCAACATCGGCCGCTTCGTGCGCATGCTGGAGGGCCTCAAGGACCAGACCCAGTTCGTCCTCATCACGCACTCCCGCAAGACCATGGAGATCGCCGACCAGCTCTACGGGGTCACCATGGAGGAACCGGGGGTGTCGAAGCTGGTCAGTGTGAGATTCAGCTGACCCCGGTTCCTCCGTGTTCGGGCGAGCGCAGCGAAGCATTTCATCTCTCGCGCGAAGCGGGATTCATTCCCGCGAGCGCGTTTACGAAGTGAAGTGCGCAGCGGAGCTCGCCCGCATTCGGGTTGATGAGGAACCGGGGGTGAGCAAGCTGGTCAGTGTGAGACTCAGCTGACGTTTTCCTTCCTTTCCTGCTCCTCTGCCTGTCTCTTCGTCCTCTGCGTTAAAAAGCAAAGCCTCGCGCTAGAATTGAGAATGCTGGGCGCCGTCACCCGAGGAGGGCGCAGCGGCTTCGGAGGACACGGTGGCGCACGTGGTCTTTGCCGAGAATCAGCTCCGCGCTCGCGACCTGTTGCTCGCCCTCCAGTTCGAGGAGGAGATCGGAGCCTCCGCCGACCCGCTCGCGGACACCCTCGGCTGCCGGATCCAGCTCGACGACAGCGCGCTCTCCGAGAACGCGGCCGTGAGCGTCGAGCTGTACCAGCCGGGCTGGGTGACGCGGGTCGGTCTTCCGCTGGCCGCCGACCGCCGCCAGATCCGCCGCCGCACCGTAGCCGCCCTCCATGGACGGCCCGCAAGGTAACGCTCAACTACCGGCGGCAATCCCCAGTGTTCGGGTGAGCGAAGCGGAGCATTTCCTGACGCGCGAAGCGGACTTTGTCCCGCGAGCGCGCAGGATGACGACCCGTGCGCAGCGTAGCTCACCCGCATTCCGGAATCAGAACCGCGCGAGATAGGTCAGCTTCACCGCCAGGCCGCGTCCGGTCACCCGGCGCCGGGGGGCGGCGTCGCCCCATTCCTCGTTGAAGACGACGAACAGGTCGCTGCCCGGCCGGTGGATGAAGTTCAACCGCAGGTTGGTGACGAGCGTACCGTCCAGGCTGTTGCGCTGCACGAGAGCGGAGGCGACGAGCCGGCTGCTGAAGGCATAGACGGCGCGCAGGGAGCCGACGTTGGCGACGAAGGAGCCGCGCGGCAGCTCGACGCGGTGACGGCTGAAGCCCGTGTCCAGGGACAGGTGAGCGCCTCGGGCCAGGCGGGTGGTGCCGCTGAAGGTGGTCAGACGGCCGCCGTAGATGTCGAGCCACTCCGCCTCGGCCCTGAGCGTCACGGGGCGGTGGGTGCTGGCGCTCACCGACACCGACCAGGCGCGGACCGGGTAGTCGCCCGCGGGCACCCGCACCCGGTCGGCGAGGTCGAAGGGCTGGTCTAGCCGGGTGGAGCCGAAGAAATAGTAGGCGTTCACGCCGTCTCCGCTTTCCATCTCCAGGTTCACGGTCGGCCCCCCGCCGACGTCCTGCTTCTCCCCGCTGGTGCGCACGATGTGCTGGCCCTCGAGGAAGAAGTCGAGCCGCCGGATGCCGTGGGCGGACGGGCGGACGGTGTACCGGCCGAACGCGTCGGTGCGGCGAGTGTCGGTGCGGGTGACGAACCCCATCCGCGCTTCCGCCTCCGGGCCCACCATGAGGTGCTGGGCCAGGAAGCCGAAGCGATCGGAGGTGTAGTCGGCACTCACCCGCCACGCGGACCCATCGCCTCCCGGCCCCCGGGTCCAGGTGCGGGCCGCGAACGCCTGGACGTTGAGGTTGGCGATCGGCCAGAACGACGCGTCGAGCCCGCCCGCCGTGTTGGCGTCCGCCTTGTCCCGGCGGTCCACGAGCATCGCGCCGACATAGTCGTTCTGGCGCAGGTCGCGCTTGACGCGCAGGACCCCGTAGTTGGCCGACGGCTGCCCCGCTCCCGGTCCCGTGAACATGTCGAGGAACCCCACCGTCTGCCGGCCCGCCCTCCCGGACACGCGGACCCCGCCGCGGACGGGGATCGGGCTCGCGTCATCGTCCGCGATCCCGATGCGGCGCGAGAAGAAGAGGAGGAACGGCGGCGTCTCGTCGAAGCCGCGCCAGCCGAAGTCGAAGATGCCCGCGTTCTCCAGGAAGAACTCGCGCTTCTCGGGGAAGAAGAGGTCGAAGCGGGTCAGGTTCACCTGCGCCTCGTCGACCTCGATCTGGGCGAAGTCGGGGTGGATGGTGGCATCCGCCACCACGCCCGGCCGGACCTCCCACTTGGCGTCGAGGCCCACGTCGAAGTCCCCGGTGCTGTCGAGCGCGCCGTTGCGGACCTGCTCCTGGGTGAGCCCGACGAGACCGTAGGGTTTCACTTCGATGTTCTGCCGGGCGCGTGGGAGGTCGTTCAGCCCTTCCAGGCGCCCGGCCTGGCTGACGCGATGGAACCCGCCGACGTTGCGTGACCATGCCGTCCACAGCGCCTGCTCGTTCTTGCGGCGGATCATCCGCCAGACGTTGAAGCCCCACCCATCGAGCGGCGGCGTGGAAGGGTAGCGCAGCGAACGGAAGGGGATGGCCAGCTCCGCCGACCAGCCGTCGAGTCTCCGCTGGCCGCGCACTGTCCACACCGTGCGCCAGTCGGCGTTGAAGGCCCCCGACTCGTCCGTGATGAGCGCATCGAACTCGGCGCCGTTGGGGTTGGTCGCGAAGACGAAGGCGTTGCGGCGGTCGCGGAAGGGATCGAGGAGGATCGCGACCGCGTCGTCGCCCGCGAACTGGTGGCTGCCGTCGTAGCCACCCGGTTCCAGCAGCTTGTCGCGCTGGAGGACGTGAGCCACCACCTGATCCGGCTGCGCGTCACGGCAGAGCACCCCGATGTAGAGGCTCCGCGAGTCGTAGAGGATCCGCACCTCGGTCTCCTCGGTGGCCGGCTCGCCGTCCCGCGGCTCACGCTGGCGCAGCCCGGTCGCGGGGATGGCCGCCGCCCACGCCGGCTCGTCGAGGCGGCCGTCGATCCGGAGCTCGCCGTCGAGGCGGACCGCCTGCACGGAAGGCTCTTCGGGAGGGGAGGCGGAGGCGAAGGCGAAGGCGAAGAGGAGGAAGACGGGACCCGTCACGCCGGAGGGCGGTTTCGCGCGCGCCGCGTGACGAGCTCCTGCAGGCGGGCAACCCCCGCCGCGCCCAGAACGTGACGGAGCTCCATGTCACACGTGTCGAACACGGTCTGCGGCCCGCCCGGCGTGGCTTCGCAGCAGGGGTGGCCGGCGCGGTAGTCCTCGTCGTCGAGCATCAGGACGCCGTGCGCGATCGTGACGGGGAATGCCGTGCAGAAGAACGGCTTGAGCTGGAGGCCGTCCGCGGGTGAGGACGCGATCTGGAGCACGCAGCGGCCGGCGCCGTTGAGGAAGACGCAGCGCCCTCCGTTGACGCGCGTGTGGACGGCGCGGCCGGAGGGAAAATCGGGGTCGACAACCTCGCGCCGGCTGAACCAGCGTCGCGTGTCCCGCGGCTGGCCGGGGTCCATCGCCTGGCGCACGCGGTCCGCGTGGGCAAGGGCGCGGTCGCGATCTTCGGGGTCGAGCCACACCCCGCTCCGGCAGCACGCGCCGCCGCACTGCCGAGTGTCGCAGCCGGCGGCGAAGCGCGCCTGAAGCATGGACGGGTCCACGCGCAGCCGGCCCACCTTCACGCGGGCACCTCCGCGCGCCGCGCACCGCGCTGGCGGGCGAGCGGAGCCTGGGTGGCGAAGGCGACGTCGGCGACGCGGGCGATCAGCTCCGTGTAGCTCCAGCCCGCGGCCGTGGCCTGGCGGGCGAGCCCGGCGCTCGGAGAGATGTCGGGGTTGGGATTCACGTCGATCACGTAGATGCGGCCGCGGTCGTCCATGCGGACGTCCACCCGGCCGTAGCCGACGCCGTCGACCGCGGCCCACACCCGCCGCGCCAGCTGCCCCAGCCGGGCCGCCAGACGCCCTTCGCGCGGGCCGAGCACGCGCGGAATCGTCCCGCGGTCGTACACGCTGTCCGTGTCCCATTTCGCGGCGTAGGTCACGATGCGCGGGAGCCCCTCGGGCAGGGCCCACTCGATCTCGCCCGGGGGGAGGACCTGGTCGCCCACCAGGGCCAGGTTGAGCTCGCGGCCGTCCACGAACCGCTGGACGAGCAGCCGCTCCCAGCTTTCGTGCCCCTTCGCCCGCGCGGCCTCGAGCTCGGACGGATCGCGCACCACCGAGTGGGCATCGATGCCCAGCGACGCATCCTCGGCCGCGGGCTTCACGATGGCGGGAAAGCGGCGCCAGGCCAGCGGCTCGCCGGCGCGCGCGAGCGCCCAATCCGGAACGCGAATGCCCTGGGCTCGGAGATGGGCGTTGACGAGGTCCTTGCGGAGGCAGAGGCCGAGGGTCAGGGCCCGCGCGCCCGTCATGGGCAAGCCGAGCAGCTCGACGGCGGCGGCCGGCAGATGCTCCTCCGATCCCTGCCCGCTGAGGCCCTCGCACAGGTTGAAGACGAGGTCGAAATCGCCCTCGCGCAGCGCGCGCAGCCACGAGGCGGGGTCGCCGTCGAACTCGAGGATCACCGGCTCGTAGCCGAGGCCCGCGAGCGCGTCGCGCACGTCGACGAGGGAGCTGGCGGTGGCGGACTCGAAGCGCTCCGCCGTCTCGGCGATGGCATCGGCGATCACGGCGACCCGCCGGCGGCGGGCGCCGTGGCTAGAGGGCGAGCCCATGGCGAGCGGCCCCGGCCCGCAGCACGCTCAGGATCATGTCCGGGTAGTCGAGGCCGGCGGCGCGGGCGGCCTTCGGCAGGCAGGAGTGCATGGCCGGGTCGGGATGGATGCCGGGGAGCGGGTTGACCTCGAGCACATGGGGCACGCCGCGCCCGTCGCAGCGCAAGTCGATCCGCGCCCAGTCCCGGCAGCGGAGGACCCGGTACGCGTCGAGCGACGTGCGCTCGACCGCCGCCGCGAGCGCGGGGTCGACGTCCGCCGGGCAGCGGAAGATGTCGAGCGGCTCGTCGGGCTTGTCCCAGATCCACTTGGCCTCGTACGAGTAGATGGGGAGCGCGTCGGCCGGCAGCCCGGCGAAGTTGATCTCGATGATGGGCAGCGTGCGCGCTTCGTCCCCGTTGCCGAGGATGGCGCAGGTGAACTCGCGTCCGCCCAGGTAGCCCTCGACGAGCGCCGGCTGCCGATAGCGGGCCACGACCCCTTCGATGGCGCGTCGGACCTCGGCCCGCGAGCGGCAGAAGGAGCTGCGCGTGATGCCCATGCTCGAGCCCTCGTGCAGGGGCTTCACGATGGCCGGCCACGCCGCGAAGCCGTCGAGCTCTTCCGGCCCGCCGACGACCGTGAAGGGCGCGGTGGGGATGCCGTGATGGGCGAGGATCTCCTTCGTCCGGCCCTTGTCGAGGCAGAGGGCGAGGGTGAGCGGGTCGCTGCCGGTATACGCCATCGACCAGAACTCGCAGATGGCGGGCACGTGGGACTCGCGGTTGGGCCCGTAGAGGCCCTCGGCGATGTTGAAGACGATGTCGGGGCGCGCCTCGCGGAGGCGGAAGGGCAGCTCGTCCGTGGCCTCGAGACGGATCACCTCGCCGGCGCGAGAGAGGGCGGCTTCGACGCCGGAGATGGTCTCCTCGTCCTCCCACTCCGCGTAACGGTCGTCGAGGTCGGGCGCCGCGGGGCCCGGCTTCACGTTGAACGTGAATCCGATCCGCAATCTAGGTCGAGATCATAGGGGTAGTGGGCCGGGAAGAAAAGCGGATTCGTCACACAAGGCGGCGAGCCGAGCCTGGGCCGCCCCCTCGAAGACCTGCCGGAGCGCCGGCGCCTCGGCCAGCAGGTCCTGGAACTCGCCGCGATCGAGGACCAGCAGCAGGCACGGGGTCAGCACCCGGACGGTCGCCGTGCGCCGCACCTCCTCGAGCAGCGCGATCTCGCCGAAGAAGTCGCCGTCTTCCAGCACGCTCACGTGCAGCTCGGCCCCGCCGGGGCCCCGGCGGGCCACGCCGACGCGACCGCGCACGATGACGTAGAGCATGTCCCCCCGCTCGCCCTCCTCGAAGAGCGTCCGGCCCGCCGGGACGTCCATGGTCGTGAAGCGCGTGGCCAGCCGGGCGAGCAGGTTCGTCTCGAGGCCGGCGAACAGCGGGATGGCGGCCAGGCGCCGCGGCTCGATCGCGGCGTGACGGCCGCGGGGGCTGATCACGAAGCCGCTCTGCTGCGCCCAGAGACGCGCGTAGGTGCCCTTCGCCGCGAGCAGGCTCTCGTGCGTGCCCCGCTCGGCCACGCGCCCCTCGGACATCACGACGATGAGGTCGGCATCGCGGGCGGTGGCCAGCCGGTGGGTCACGGAGACGAGCGTCTGCCGGCCGTGGAGGTCCTTCAGCGTCGCCACGATCCCCGCTTCCGTCTCGGGGTCGAGGGCGGAGGTCGCCTCGTCGAGCACGAGCAGGGCGGGACGTCTCACGAGGGCGCGGGCGAGCGCGATGCGCTGGCGCTGGCCTCCGGAGAGGCGGGCGCCGCCCTCGCCCGCCGGCGCGCCGTAGCCCTGGGGGAGCCCGGAGAGGAAGTCGTGGATCCCCGCCGCCCGCGCCGCGGCCTCTACCTCCGCGTCGTCGGCCTCGGGCCGGCCCCGCCGGATGTTCTCCCCGATCGACGCGTCGAAGAGAAAGCTCTCCTGGAAGACCGCGCCCACCTGCCCCGCGAGCGAGGCGAGGCGGGCCTGGGCGACGTCGTGGCCGTCGAAGCTGACCGTGCCCCGGGTCGGATCGTGGAAGCGCAACAGGAGCGACAGCAGCGTGCTCTTGCCCGAGCCGCTCTGGCCCACGATGGCGATCGTCTGGCGCGCGGGCAGCGTGAGATCGACGTCCTTCAAGACCGTCGGGCCTCCCGGGAACGCGAAATCCACCGACGAGAAACGGATCGCTCCCGCCAGGGGCGGCAAGGCCGGGGCGTCCGGCCGGTCCGTGACCTCCGGACGCTGGTCGAGCAGCTCCTGCACGCGCCGCAGCCCGGCCGCCGCCCGCTGGAAGGGCTCGACGACGTTCGACAGCTGCTGGACGGCGGAGATCATGAACCAGAGCAGCTCGAAGACCGCGATGACCGATCCCACCGTCAGCGCGCCCCGCAGGGCCAGGAACGTCGCCGAGCCCATGGCGAAGGCGAGGAGGGCGTAGCCGCTCGCGGTCATGGACGCGGTCAAGAGGCCGCTCTGCAGGCCGGCCCGGCCGGTCGCGCGGGCCAACCCCGCGAGGTCGCCGGCGAAACGGGAGCGCATCAAGCCCTGGAGGCCGAACGCCCGCACCACGAGCTGGGCCGCGATGCTCTCGTGCATCGAGGCGAGCACGCGGGCGGCGGCCTCCTGCCGCTCGTCGCTGGCCGCGGCCGCTCGGGGCGACAGCCGGCGCGGCAGGAGAGGCATCACGGGCAGCAGGACGAGGAGGACGACGGCCAGCCGCCATTCGATCGCCACCAGCATTCCGGCCCCCAGGACGACCGTGAGGACGCAGTAGATGGCCTGCGGCACGTCGTCCGCCAGCGCGCGCTCGATCCCGTCGAGATCGGTCGTGAAGCGGGCGAGGAGGTCACCCGAGCGCGACCGCGCGTAGAAGCTCGCGGACAGCCGCTGCAGGTGAGTGAACATCCGGAGGCGCAGGTCGCTCATGACGCTGGCCACCACCCGCGCGACCAGGTAGTGGTTGGCGAGGTCGCCCAGGCCATGGAGCAGGAGGAGGCCGACCATGGCCGCGATCAGCCGGGCGGCCAGCGCCGCGTTGCCGGGCACGATGGCGTCGTCGAGCAGGGCCTTCAGCAGCAGGGGCTGGAGGGTGATGAAGGCCGCCGCCGGCGCCTGCGAGAGGACGATGAGCAGGGCCTGCCGCCAATAGGGGCGCAGGTAGGTGGCCGCCGCCCGCAGGAACTCGAGCACTGCCGCGAATCTTACGCCAGACGTGACCCGCGCGAGGTGGCCTCTGGCTCTGGCCTCCCGGAGAGCGATATCCTTCTGCGTGAAAGAGGAGGACGATGCCCACCGATCGCCGACGCTTCCTGGTCACCGCCGGTCTTTCGCTCACCGCCGGGGCCGTGGCCGCTCGAGGCCCGTCCGTCGAGCCGCTGGCGGCCGAGCCGGACCTCTCCACGTGGGACGCCGTGCGGGCGCAGTTCGACCTCGCCCGCGGCTACGTGCAGCTCTCGCAGTTCTATCTCGTCTCGCACCCGCGGCCGGTGCGCGAAGAGGTCGACCGGATCCGGCGTGAGCTGGATGCCCAGCCCTTCCTGACCGTCGAGCACGGGCTCTTCGACCGCCCGCGGCAGGTGCGGGAGGCGGCCGCCGTCTATCTCGGCGGC
>Ga0184632_10000542_pt1 | contig 14971 bp, 12 predicted proteins | sample PLM31_50_b1_FD_133153 | JGI IMG/M metagenome (GOLD analysis project Ga0184632, IMG submission 133153) | Groundwater sediment microbial communities from an aquifer in East River, Colorado, USA - PLM3-1_50_b1 | ecosystem: Environmental > Terrestrial > Soil > Riparian zone | place: USA: East... | reverse complement strand
GATTCATCAAAGTCCGCCCGCGCGATGATCGGGCAGCCCGCTGCGGCGATGCCGGCGATCAGATCGGTGGCTGCGATCGATGCAATCCCGTCGGTGCAGACCAGCGGCGGGCATCTTTCGCCCAGCGCGTCGGCCGCCGCTTCGACGACTGTTGGGTTCTCGCAGACGAACACGGTGGCGGGGGCGCAGGTCCAGTCCTGGTCCAGCATGCGCTGGGTGAGCCAGACCGGTTCACCCATGGTGCTCGCGCACACCGCCGCCGCCGGGGACGGCCCGCGAAGCGGCAGGTTAAGGACAAGCACACGTGACGAGACCGTGTCGCAGAGGACCCCGACCGAACGCCACGCGGCCCGCCAGTTCGTTCCTGACCGACCCGGTCGCGGTAGCCCGTGTGCGGCTGCTGCGATTCGGGCCAAGGCCCGCCCGGCGTGTGTTGTGGCGTCGAGCGCGTGCGCGTGGTGGACCACATCGGCGGCGAGTTGAGCGAGCCGGACCGGTTGCCCGCCGTGGCCCGGCAACCGGCTCCAGACCCTGGCGACGAGATCGGCGAGTGCCTCGATATCTATGGCTGTCACGGCGGGATCCATCGACCATGCCGCCGCGGCTGAGGCGGGCACCCCCGAGTCGGTCAGTATCTGCGCAGCCCGGTTACGGGCCGCCAGCATACGGTCGCGAGCCGCAGCGCGCGCCTCCCGTCGAACGACGATTGGGCCGCCGACCGCCTCCAACATGTCCCGTGTGGTGATCCCATGCTCGGCGAGTCGGGCGGCGAGAAGGCGCAGGCTAAAGGGGCGCTGCGAAACCTCCCACGGCGTGCCGAGCAGCCGCCCCACCTCGCGCCGCTGCTGGTCGGTGAGGGCGACTCTTAGGGCGCCCGTGTCAACCCGGTGGCCACGCTCTGCCCGCTCCCGCAACGCCGCGAGCACATCGCCGGGACCCGACAGTTGGACCCATCGGGACAGCGCGGCTGGCAGGCCCGTCACCGGCCCTCGCCTAGCAGCGATAAGAGATCATCATTGGGCGTGGTGGTCTCCACGCTCCCACCCAGGCGGTCAATGAGGACGCGGAACTCCTCTCCGCCGCACCAGAGGTACGGCTGACTGTCCACACCGGGCAGATGGGGATGCCGCGATAGGTCGTAGATCGCCACGGCCGGTACGGTCTCGTACTTGCACCACTCGTCGAACGCGGTGAGCATGATGTCCAGGTCGAAGCTCACCGTGAGCCCCATGAACGATGCCTTGACCTCGGTGTCGACGCCGGTCATCGCCTCGTCGAGCCAGACCCAACGCGGGGCGTGTGGCCCGGCGGCGTCGTAGGCGACGACCGCCGCCGCGAAGAGGGGCTGCGAGAGCAGCACGACCTTCTCCCCGCCGGACTTCGCCCCGTGCTTGGCGACGTCGAACGTTGACCAGGAACCGCCCGGGCCGGACCGATACTGCAACCCGATCCTTAGCCACAGACGGTAGTCGAGCGCGGCGGCGAGCCGCTCCTTCCAGTCGGCTGGGCCGCTGACGTCCGAACGCGACTCGTCTATGCGCCGCGCCAGGAACCCCCGCACCAGCTCCTGGCGCTCCGGCACGAGCTGCTGGTAGCCCTGCCGAAGGGCGGCGACGACTGCGCTGGCATCCGGGTCAGCGGGATCCGGCTGCCAGACCAGTCGAACGGCGTGACCACGACGCGTTGGATGCTTGGCAAGCTGGGCGTTGATGCGAGTGAAGGTCCGTTCCGTATGGTCGAGCCGATCCTTGAGGTGCTCGATAAATGTGGACTCCAGCAGGGTCGTCAGCACCTTGTGTTGTTCGGCGTCGTACGCCTCCCGCTGCGTGCGCACCCGCTCCGCCAGCGTGTCGGCCGCCCCATGGGGCATCTGCCAACCGGTGGCGGGCTCGGCCAGGATGAACACGCGCGGCGGGAGCGTGTCGTCCGCGTCGTCGATGCGGGCGTCGCGGTTGGGCAGCAGGTGCTGGCGCAGCGTCTCCAGTTCGCTATAGCAGCGACGCCAGGCCCGATCGAGCGACGTCGGGTCCGTCGCGACCTCGATATCGCGACGGATGGCACGGGCTCCCGCCAGGGCCATCTCGACGACCCGGCGCGTCGGCGATTCGATGCCGAGGACGCCCACAAGACCTGCATCGACGACTTGCCACCACGAGGTGAGCGCGCCGTCGCGTGAAACCTCGGCCGCCTGCCGGCGGCTCTCATGGTCGTCCAGTGCCCTCTGGGCGTGCATAGCGGCCTGCCAGGCAGTCTGCTGGCGGGTGACGAGTTCCTTGCCCCGCTCGCCCAGGCCGCGCAACTCCTCCTCCAGGTCGGTGCGTCGCTGCAGTCTCTGCGCGTGGTCGGAACCCAGCTGGTGCGTCGCGGTTCTTAGCCGGATCGTCTCCGCCTGGAGCTCACGGTCGATCTGGTCGAGGCCGGCGCGTTCCGCATCGGCGCGCTCCCGTTGGTCGACAGCGGTCGCCTCGGCTGCCACCGCGTTCTCGGCCCGCGCCCGGCGAACCTCCACTGTGGTCTGCCAGCGGGCCAGTGCGTCGGCGTACAGGCGCAGAGCTTCATCCACGGCCTCCAGGCCGGTGGTCGGGAAACGGTGTTCGCTCGCGAACTGACCCAGCTCCGCCACCGCCTCGTCGCGACGGCCCACGTCCGCGCGGTGCCGCTCGTCGGCGCTGGACACCGTCGCCGCACTGGCGATCCTGCGACGGGCCCGGTCGGCGAGCACGGCGGCCGCCTGCCGCACGCCAGCCTCGTCCGGTATCCGCGCCCGTTCCTCTGCGAGCGCCGTCAGGCGCCGGTTGACGTCTTCGATTTGGTCGTCGATCTCGGCGATTTGGGCCCGAATGGCCTCCAGTTCGCGCTCCAGCGCGGCGATACGCCGCTGGCGAGCCGCCTCGCGTGCGGTCGCGCCGAGATACGACGCGGGGGCCGCAGGCTTCACCCGGCCCTGCAGTTGGCCGACGCGCCAGCGGCCGTCGGCGGACAGCCACGAGCCCTGGTCGTCGACGCCGTCCTCGGAAGGTGCCGCCGGATACCATCCGATGCTCATGAGAACGGCGCCGATTCGTTGGGCGGACACACCGCCTGCCGGTGTCGGGCTCAGCACCGTGGCCAGGGTCTGCCTCCGTGGCACTCCGGCCTCGACCAATGTGTCCAGTAGGCCATCGGCCGAGTCACGCTCGAGATCGAGCCACGCGTCGAGAAGGCCGGCTGCCGCAAGCGACGCCTCGATCAGGTCGAGCACGCCGTCGGCCAGCCCGGTCACGGGCTGAAGGCATCGCCACAGCGGCGCGCCCGCGCCGTCGTCGGGGCCCGGCCGCTCGCGTCGGTGCCACAGCGTCGGCGTAGGTGGGGCGGCCTCCGTCGTGGCGCGAACGGCCTCCAGTTCGGCCGAGGCGGCCACCTCCCGGTCGGCGAGCGGGTCCCGTCGGCGCTGCAGACCTCCACGGCTGACGGAGAACGTCTCGCGAACGCCGTCGATGTGTGCCTGCATCGCTACCATCACGGATCGTCCACTCGGGACCGTGCCGGATTCGCGGTCTACCCGGGTCAGCTCGCTGAGGTCGTCGCACCACGCCTCGACCTGGTGTACGTCGCACGCGGCGAGGGTCGCTTGACCGGCCCACGTCCGGATTCGGCCCTGCACCTGGCGCACCTCGGCCTCGAGCGCCTGGACCGCTTCGGCCTCCTCCCGCGCCGCGGTTGAGGCTTCCTCGCTGCGCAGCTCCAGCGTCCGCGCGGAGTCCTCGACCGCCTGCCCCGCATCCATGTTCAGGCTGTGGAGCCGACGCAGATTCAGGAACCGCTGGTTTCTCGCGTCGAGGTCCGACCGCAGGGATGCGGCGTCGGGACCGGCGAGATGACGCTCGGCCGACTCGGCCAGACCGGCGGCGGGAGCACGCGACACAATCATCTTGCCCGCGTCGCTCATTCCGGAATCCGCGTCCGCCAACGCCGTAGCCGCCTTTGTCGCCTCGACCAAGGCCCGTTCGGCGTCCTGCTCCGCACGTTGCAGGCGCGGGGTGGCATCGTCGTGGCGGGACCGCAGGTTGGTGACATTCCCTCGGAGCTGTTCGACGCGCTGCGCAGCCAGAACCGCGTCCTGGTACGCCTGCGACTCGATGAGCTCCTCACGCTCGGTCTGCTTGTCGCTGGTCCTCTGGGCGAGCCGGAACTGGTCGCCCTCGACCGCCACGAGCTGATCCTTCGCCTCGGCCAGCGTCTGCTCCGCCTGCCGCTTGTTCCGCGTCGTGTTGTCCAGCGCCGTCGTCGCCTCCGCGAGCGCATCGGCGCGGCGCCGCACGGTCGCCCGCACCCAGGGCCGCCAGCCTGTACGGACGAAGGCAGCCACCGCCGCGGCAGACTGTTCCGTCTGTTCCACCGCACGGCGGAGGAGCTCGAGGTGGTCCCAACCCTCCGCCAGCTGCGTGACCTCGTGGCCGGCCAGTGGGGGCAGGCTGTCGCGCAGCGTCTCGGCCAGGCTCGTCGGGTTGAGGCGTTCGCCGAGCTTCGGCTTGCGAAGTTGCTTCAGCAACTCGGTCAGGTCGTCGTACGACTCGAGATCGAGCCCGAACAAGTCCTTCGCGAGCCGTTCCCGGTACTGGGCCGCGTTGTTACGCACCCATACCCCATCGAGTTTCTTGAGCTCCTTTTCCTGGATAGGGTAGCCGCCGTTCATGAGCCGCAACTGGGCTCCGGGCCGCAGCCCGGTCACAAACTGCCACGGGGTCAGCGAAGTGGTCCCGGTGCCTCGCCTGGCGCTGGCGCCGAGCCCACATACGAAGTAATGGCACTCACCATCCGGCTCCCGCCGCCCGAACTCGACCCACGCATAACCGAGCCCGGAGTCGGCCGGTTCCCTCGGGTCATCGGCCTCACCGCTTGGAAGCAGGTTGTACCTCATGGTCCGATGCTGCGATCCAAAGGGGTCCAGGATGGACGGTGCAACCTCGCCGCGCATAAGCATCAGTGTTGTCAGTTCCAGCACTTTCGTCTTGCCCGCACCGTTTCCGCCGCGCAACACCATGCGGCCATCGGCGAACCAGAACTCCGCGTTGTCGTACTCCCAGAGGTTGACGACCCCTACGCGCAGCGGTTGCCAACGCGTGAGCACGGGCTCCGGCAGACCTCTGCCAAGGGCTGCCTCGAGCCATTCAGTCGGCTCCATCCGGGCGGCGGCGACGGGTTCCGTCGTTGCGGTCATCAATCCGCCTCCAAGTCCAGCTGCGTGTTCACCGTGACAACCTTCGGATTGCGAAACCGATGAGCGGGTGGCGTCAATGACCATGTGCCCGGAAATGGAGTTGGCCGGGCCAGGTCGAGCGCGCAGAGAATATCCATGGTCTTCTTGGCCACGGCCGAGTCGGTAGACAGTTCCTTGGTCATCGCCTTCGGGTACCGGACTCGGACCTCGGCCGCCGCCTGCCGTACGCCAACCTCGCTGAATGTGGCGCCAGCGGCGAACCACCGGATCAGAAGATCCAGAATGGTGATCGCGACGAAGTCCACGGCGCGCAGCCTCGGGAACGGCAGGTCGGTCTCCGTCTCCTCCGCGGCGATCAGAGCGATGCCCTCGCGGCGCTGTTCGACCGCCCAACCCGTCATCTCCGTGCACCAGCCAAGGATCCGGGAACGCTGGCTCGTCAGATACGAGACCTCCGCGTCGCTGAGGTCCCCATAGAGCAGCGCCGGAAGTTCAAGCAGGCGACGCATGATGGAGTACCGCACGGTGGCGCCGGGGTCGGCATCCACGGCCCGCTCGGGATCGAGCGCCGCGTGCAACGCCGCTGGGTCCAGCGTGCGCAGGAGCAACTCCCGCTGCACCCGGTAAGCGCCGCCGATCGCGTCGCGCTCGTGTGCCCATCCCTCAAGCTGATCAGCCGATGCCTTGGCGGTCGGTCGCAGGGCGCCGGCCGATATCAGCGTATCGACCGCTTTTATGAAGAGCAGGCGTTCCGCGAACCGATCCGAGTCGTAGTCGGTGATCTGAACCTCATCGTGCCGGCTGAGCACCCGTACCCGGTCTGAAAGATCCTGCGTTGTCGTGACGTCATCAGCGTCCTCGGCGGCCACGGCCGCGAGCAGCGCAAGTACCAGCACCCGACGCGCCGGCGGGTCGAATGTCGCTGGGGCCAGCACACGACCGCCGACGGGCGTACGCACAAGGCGCGCGGCCGAGTCTGTCACGATCAGCCTGTAGCCGAGGCGGTTGGCGAACCATTCCGTGAGCACGGCGCGGCGTCGGGGAAGCCGCAGAAGCGCCCACAGCTCGGGGTCTGCACGGGAATCGACGACAGGAGACATCAACAGGCCGGTGAAGGCGTGTTGGAGATCGCGGGCCTCCTGACGCGTCATGCCGGCTCCAGCTGGAACAGCCAGTCGACAGTCACCAGCCGACCCCGCGCACACTCCAGGGTGGCGACATCGGTCGCTTCTTCCGGTGGATCAAGGACGATCCGCCACCGGCCGTCGGCGGTCATGCCGGAATAGGCCCGGTCAGGCGTTCCCGGCTTATCGTCGCGACGCGTCAGACCAACCAACTCCAGGAAGAGATCGAGTTCGGCCTCCGTCACGATGCCCCAGCCACTGACCCGACTGCCGGAGCGTTGACGTAGCCTGGCCTCAGCCTCAGCCCGCGCAGCCGCTGAGGCGGCCCGGGCTTGGCGCGCCGCGGCTCGGCCCTTCGCGTAATCCGCGGCCCGCGCGCGCCGGCCGACTACGGCACGGACTCCCTGCTCCCGGAATCGCGCGGTGATTGGCGCGCCAGGTGCCTCGGCCCAGGAGGCGGCGTGGTCCTCCGGGGCGTCCGCCACTACGAGGAGGTGCCTGGCAGAGAAGATACCCACCGCGGTGTCCCAGATCCGCCAGGCCTCCTCCTCGGTCGGCGCCCGCTCGATCGCCATGGCGAGGCGCAGCAACTCGCCCCGCCGGGTGACCGCGCCACCCGTGTCGACGAGGATGTGCATATTGCGAGCCCAGGGTGCGACGAGATCGCGCAGCTGCCGGCGCAGGCGGCGGGCCTGCCCATCAGGGCCGCTGAACCACGACGCAAGGGCCTCCCATGTTCGCGCCCACCGTTGTGCCTGTGTCTGCACCAGATCCTCGACCGCGTCAGCCGCCAGCGCGGCCCGTGCGGTCGCCGCCCATTCTGGAGGCCCCAGCCGGTCCCGAAGGTCGTCGATCAACTCGGAGATGCGCGGGCTGTATGTGTCCACCTGCTCGCCCCACATGCCGACGTAGGCCTGGAGGGTGCGCCACAACAGCTCCTGCTTCGACTGGTCGGGCCCGCCTGATAGAGCGTGCGCGAGTGTGCGCTGCCAGCCCTGAGCGGCCCTCGCCATCGCTTGGTGGAGCGCCGCGACCTGCTGGAACTCGTTCGCGGCGGCGACAAACCGATGTTCGGCGAGCGCATCTGCGAATGCCGCGAGCCGTTCGTAGATCGCCCGCGGCGCGAGCGTGAACTCGCCGGACTCGTCGTCATCACCGTCGCGGACCTCGAGCCAGAATGTGTGCAGGCGGGCCGCCAATGGTGTCAATTGGTACCGGTCACGCCGGCGCAAGAAGTCTTCGCCGGTGCGAGCCGGCTCCTGCCATCGCGTGACGACTTGCCACTTCTCGAGTTGCTCAAGACGGGCGTCCAGGTTGAACTTGCCCTCGGTCAACAGGTCCTTGGCGGTGTCGGCATCGAGCCCGCGCAGCAGACGCTCACCCACTGCCGTGGCGATGTCGTCGAACGACATCCCCGTCAGGCTGGTGTCCTGGGCAGCGAGCAACACCTCGACGACGACCCGGTACTGCGCAGCGAACTTCGACACCAGATAGCTCGGAACGAGTTCGGGGCCGGCGAGGTGTGAGGACCATGGATCGACCGACGTCTCGTCCGTGTCGTCAACCGCATACATGGCCCCAGAGCGTAGCCAACTGTGCACCCCGATGGCGGCGCCGCAGCGCGGCGGCGAGCTGCCGCACGAATTCTCCGAAAAAGGTCGGTTCGCTTGGCCGCTTCTCTATAGTATTTCTTGCTATAGTCAGCGTGTGTCTAGCCGTGGAAGGGTCCTGCGTGAGGTGATGCTGGAGACCGGTATCACTCAGTCCGAGCTGTCGCGGATCAGCGGTGTGCGTCAGCCCAGCATCAGCCAGTTTCTCTCCGGGCGGGGGCACCTGAGCGATGACATGCTCGATCGTCTGCTGTCGTGCATGGGCTACCGCCTGGAGATCGTTCGGCGTCCGGTCAAGCAGGAACTGGGTCGCTCATCCGAAAGCTCCTGGCGACTCCACCGCCGACTTTCGATTCACCTGAAGCCGCGGACCTTGAGTGAATGGCGCCCGATCATGCTTCGGAACCTGCGACGCCTCGGGGAGAGCACGCGTGGGCAGCCTCACCTGCGGAATCTGGACCGGTGGCAGCGTCTGATCCAGGACGGCGACCTGTCGAGTCTGCGCCGGGTGATGACCGGACTCGACACCGACTCGGTGCAGATGCGCGAGGTTTCGCCTATGGGCGGGCTGTTGCCGCAGGAGGAGCGTGCCGAGATCCTGCGGCGGGCGAGCTAATGAGACGAGACCAGCTTGAGCACGCGATCAGGACGGCGTGCCAGGTTATCGGGCACCCTGAGGTGGTTGTGGTCGGCTCCGAGTCCATCCTCGGATCCTTTACCGCAGCTCAGCTCCCGTCCGAAGCGACTATGTCCGTGGAGATCGACATTCTCCCGCTCGTCGACGATCCTGACGAGACCGCTCGCCTCGCCGATCTGATCGAGGGCGTTGCCGGTGAGTGGTCGCCGTTCGAGGAGCAGCACGGGCTTCAGCATCGATGGGGTCGACTGGGAGATCGCCATCCTGCCAGGTGGCTGGCGCGATCGCTTGGTCAAGGTTCAGAACGCGAACACGGCCCGCCCTCAGGCGAGCCTCAGTACACCGGCTGGTGCCTCGACAAGGAGGACCTGTGTGTCAGCAAGCTGTGCGCCTTCCGCGAGAAGGACCAGAACTTCGTGGCAGCCCTGATCGACGCCAGGCTCGTCGATGCCGAAGTCATCGCTGGGCGGCTCGGCACCGCGCCGAGGCGGCACCTCCCAGCGGCCGAGCGCGCACTCGCATGGCTTGCAGCGAGAAGCTGAGCCGTTAACGAAGCGACCGACAACGCTCCCGTCACCGCTCGACACCGCACGCTAGGCAAAGGTGTCCGGGCAGATAAACGACTCTTGCTGATCTCCGGTCCGGTGACTCACAGTTCGACCGACACCTTAAGCGGCCTGTCTCGAGCGTACGTCGACGGTTAGAGATATTGCTAGGGCCAGGTCCAGTCTCGGGGCCGGGGTCGCATCGTCTATGGGGTTCGCTCGGCGGTTTAGGGCGCAATGCCACCGCGGGGTGTTGAGGAGACCGAGCAGCTAGCCTATTGGCACCCACCTGCGCCAGCCGGCGGCCGGCTGACCAGCGAATATGCCATCGTTTCCCATGCTCGGCGAGACGGGGCGGGCCGGAGGAAACGCCGTTGAGCTGCGGAAACACGGCACCCGAAGGTGCCCCGGCAGGATTCGAACCTGCGCTCCCGCCTCCGGACGGCGGGCGTACAACTGCTACGCCCGGGACCCTGACCTGGACTGTTGCTAGATCATCGGCATCTCTGGCGCGGCACTGGGCGTGTATTTGGCGCGGCTCTGCTGGCGGCGGCTGTGCCCGGCCGGCGGTGCTGGTCCTGGAGCGCCGCGCTCGGTCGGCTGCGCCTGCCACGCCGAGATCACCCGACGGCCCGATGCCAACGGGCTCCCCGGTGGCGCACGCTGGGTGATGCGCGGCGATTCTGATGCCACGCTCGGACGCCGATCGCACGGAGATGACCATGGACAACGACGAGTTCCGTCGCAGAATGCGGGCGCTTCAGGCGTGGCACCGTCGGCTGCGGCGCATGGTCGGCTACGCCGCCGCCCTCGCCTTCGCCGCGTCTGTCACGGCGGTCGTACGTGCGCTGGTCACCGGCACCGACTACTTCGACGCTCCCACCGCACTCATCGCCGTGAACGTCTTCGCGCTCACCGCCACAGTCGTGCCGCTGCTGATTGATCGTGTCGAGATTCAGCCGAGGATTACGAGCCTGGCATTCAGCCTTCCGACCGCATCAACCGCTGCCGATGGCGTCAATCGTCAGCAGCTGGTGCTGCTCCGCTGGCACCAGCGACTGATGCGACTACTCTGCGTCGGTCTGGCATACCTCGTCGCGTTGCCGTTCCTTCTAAGGTGGGCCGAACGGGACCGCGTGCTCGACAGGGACTGGGTCGACAGCGACGGCGCATTGCTTCTCTTCTTCTGCGGTGCGTTCGTCATCGTCGTTCTGTTCGCGATCGACGTCGCCGTCGTTCGGCGCCTCGACCCCCGTACGGTTCGCGCGTCGATCGACATCGACCGGTGAGCGAGGTCCGTCAACCGAACCCGCGGGGACGATTGATCCTCTGCGCGGAACTACTAGACGACTTCTCAACACCCCAGCCGTCCGAAGTCCCGATCACGTCGACATCGAAATTCAGCGCCCGGAGGATGGTCTCGGCGCGGGCGGTCTGGTTCCCGGCGAGGCCGACGCGCAGGCCATGCTCGCGGAGCGCAATCAGGCAGGTACGGGCATCAGGGTAAAGGTTCTCCTCAGCGAACCCTTCGGGCCGGCCGGATTCAGCGCGGCGTTAGCGTTCCTCGGCGAGGTTGAAGCCGGGGCGGAAGACCTGGAACGCCTCCCGGTAGTCCAGGCCGCGGGCGATGACAGCGCCGAAGACGGCTGAGAACGTATGGCGCGGTACGCCGAGCCAGTCCGCCCAGGCCGAGTACTCGCGAGACTCATCCACGATCGTCTCGCCCACATCGAAGAACACCGCACTGATCATGGCCACATTCTCTATGACAGTCGAGCACGCCGGGCCCGCGCCGCCGCGCTATTCGTCCGTGACTGGCAGGTCGCCGGACGACGACCTGGCTGCGGCCTCGACGGGCGCCCTCGTCGTCTTCCGCTGAGGGTCAGGTCGGCGGTGGAGGTGTCTGTCAGCGCCCAGCAAGGCTCGGTCACCGCTCGGGCGGGGTGGCGCACATGCTGGGCTTTACTCCCCTGCCGGCCGGCAGCAGTACGGTCAACACCGTGCACTCGTCGTCGCGGCCGCTGCTGCCCGTTCTGTGCACCTGACCCGTCAGCACCTGGCGAGGGACAGACACGAGCCCGACGCTGGCAGGATGCCAGCGAGGGTTACGCCGTCGCAGGAAAGAGGCTGTCCGATGAAGTATCTAATGCTGATCTATGGCAACGAGGATGTCTGGAACAGTTTGGCGCCGGCCGATCTGGACGCGTTGATCGGTGCGGTCGACGCGTTCAACGAGGCGCTTCGTGAGTCAGGCGAGCTGGTCGGCGTCGAGGGGTTGATCCCGCGGCCGCGATCGGTGCGGATGGTGCACGACGCCGTGGTGGTCACCGACGGTCCGTACCTCGAGGCGAAGGAGTTCGTCGGTTCCTACTTCGCGGTGGACGTCGATGACGAGCAGCGGGCGTTGGAGATCGCGCGCGCGTACCCGGGGCTGCGGTATGGCGGTGGCCTGGAGGTGTGGCCGCTGATGGAGCCCGGCGGCGGCGAGCTTTGACGCAGGACGAGCGAGTCGAGGATGTCCTGCGAAGGCTGGCGCCGCAGGTGCTCGGCATCCTCGTCCACCGCCACCGTGATGCCCATGGATACAGCGACTTCGCGCGGTGCGAGGACGCGGTGCAGGAGGCGCTGATCGCCGCGGCCGACGCGTGGCCGCGGACCGGGGTTCCGGACCACCCGCTCGGTTGGCTGAGCACGGTCGCTGCTCGTCGCTACGTCGACCTGGTCCGGGCTGACAGCGCCCGCGAGCGTCGCGAGCGGGCGGTACTCGACGCCACGCCGCCCGACGCGCTGGTCGCGCCGGCGCCGGACGAGGAGCCCGTACGGGATGATCTCCTGGAATTGTTGCTCCTGTGCTGTCACCCGGCGCTGACCGCGTCGTCCCAGTTGGCACTGACGCTGCGGGCGGTCGGTGGACTCACGACAGCTGAGATCGCCGCGGCCTGCTTGGTGCCGGAGAAGACGATGGGGCAAAGGATCTCGCGCGCCAAGCAGCGGCTGCGCGAGGTGGGCGCGCGCTTCGAGCCTCCGCCGGAGCACGAGTACGGGCAGCGGTTGCATGTCGTGCTGCACGTGCTGTACCTGATGTTCAACGAGGGCTACAGCACCAGTGCGGGCTCGGAACTGCGTCGGGCCGACCTGACCCGGCCGGCTCTGCACCTGGTGCGCCGGCTGCACGAGCGCTTGCCCGAGTCCGGTGAGATCGCGGGGCTGCTGGCGCTCATGGTGCTGACGGAGGCGCGCAGCCAGGCCCGCACGGGTCCCGGCGGCACGCTGGTGCCACTCGCCGAGCAGGATCGCTCGCGGTGGGACTCCGCCGCGATCGCGGAGGGCGTCGACCTCATCACCCAGACGTTGGCGACGCGGCCACTCGGCCCGTACCAGGTCCAGGCCGCCATCGCGGCCGTGCACGACGAGGCGCCGTCGACCGAGGCGACGGACTGGCCGCAGATCCTGGCGCTGTTCGACGTTTTGGAACGCCTCGCACCAAACCCAGTCGTCACTCTGAACCGGGCGGTCGCCGTCGGCATGGTGCGCGGACCGAACGAGGGGCTGGCGTTGATCGGCGAGCTGGAGTCGGGCGTCCTCGCCGGCAGCCACCGCCTGCTGGCGGTCCGCGCCCATCTGCTCGAGCAGGCCGGAGACCGGACGGCCGCGGCGACGACCTTTCAGGAGGCCGCCCGCATGGCCGGCAGCCGGCCCGAGCAGCGGTTCCTCCTGCGGCGGGCCGCCGCGAACCGGACCACGTGACATTCGGGACCGAGAACGACGGAGCGGGGATGTAGAAATCGGCTCCGCGGCTCCGATCACTCGTTGAGCGGCCCTCCCGGGCTGCCGGACGAGAGGATCGAAACGCTATGACCAAGGTGACAGCCCAGATGTCCGTGTCGCTGGACGGTTGCTATGCCGGTCCATTGCACCGCGGCGATGGGAACTGGATCGAATCGGCCGAGGCGGCGGGCTTCTTCCGGGTCACCCGTTGGGTGATCGACGCCATGGCCTGGCGCGAGCGCCAGGGTTTCGCCGGTGGTGAGCAGAGCACGAACTCCGACATCGTGGCCGAGACGTTCGAGGCGGCCGGCGCGTACGTCATGGGCCGGCGGATGGCCGACGGCGGCGAGCTGCCATGGGGCGAAGACCCGCCGTTCCGGGCGCCGGTCTTTGTAGTGACGCACCGCCCACGGGAAACGCTGGTCCGTCAGGGCGGAACGAGCTTCACGTACGTCACCGACGGCATCGCCAGCGCCGTCGAGCTGGCGCGGGCGGCGGCGAACGGCAAGAACGTCGCCGTGGCGGGGGGCGGCACCCTGGTGAAGCAGGTTCTCCAGGCCGGTCTGCTCGACGAGCTCGAACTGCACATCGCCCCGGTCGTGCTCGGCGACGGCATGCGCCTGCTCGACGCCGAGCTCGGGTTGGACGACAAGGAGGCGATCGAGCTCACGCCGGTACGCGTCGTGCACACGCCCGAGGTCACGCACATCCGGTACCGCGTCAATGGTCGCGCCGCGCTCGTGCTCGACGACCGGGGGAGCGGTACTGGCGGGTGAGGCACCGCGAGTTTGTCGTAGCGGGTGGCCACGGCGCGGTTGCGTTTGAGGCGGCTGATGCCGCACCGAGGATGTTTCCTTTTGCAGTGAGTGCCCCCGGGAGGGTGGTGACCCCCCACGGAAGCGCTCGCCGGCCGACGTCGACGCAGCGGTAGCTAGGCGTCTCGGACGACCTGGTAGGTGAGGAAGGCGAGGCCATTACCGACGGTCCGGGCGTGGATGAGACGCAGGGACTTCTTGTCGCTGGTCTCGCCGAAGAGGCGCTCGCCAGCCCCGAGCACGACCGGGAAGACGACCAGCCGCAGCTCGTCAACCAGGTCGTGCTCGATCAGCGCGCGCCCGAGCTGATAGCTGGCGTAGACGAGGATGTCCCCGTCCAGCTCCTGCTTCAGTTTCGAGACCTGGTCCACCACGTCGCCCTTCAGGACCGTCGAGTTGTTCCACTTGGGCTCTTCGAGGGTCGAGGACACGACGTACTTGGGCAGGCTGTTCAACCTGTCCGCAAACTCGCCGCTCCGGGATAGCCATCGCGAGGCAAACCACTCGTCGCTCCGCCGACCCAGCAGCAGGGCCTCGGCGCCCAGCGCCTCCTCGAGCTCGACCTTGGCCCACGCTTCGAGGTCCTTGTCCCCGAACTGACTAAACCAGCCGCCCAGCCTGAAGCCCTCCTCACCGTCTGGGTCCTGGACGACTCCGTCGAGCGAGACGTTCGTGCTAATGACGATCTTTCCCATTGCGTTTCTCCCTGTGTTGTGTTGTCACTTACCACTGATGTAGACACCGCGACGTCGAGAAAGGGGCGCCCGCCAACCGCCCCCTTCGGCCCTGGGCCGGTGTCCATACGGGAAGGGAGAAAGATGCGGGAAGAGGGTGACCCGAGGGTGGGGGAAGTGGCAGCCGACTTGATCTCAAGGGCGCGGGCGGGGGACGGCGACGCGTTCCGGGAGCTGACCGAGCCGCACCGTCGGGAGCTGCAGGTGCACTGCTACCGGATGCTCGGATCGTTCCAGGACGCCGAGGACGCCATACAAGACACGCTGCTGGCCGCTTGGCAAGGCTTTTCAGGGTTCGAGGGACGCGCCTCGCTGCGCACCTGGCTCTACCGGATCGCCACCAACCGGTGCCTCAACGCGCGCCGGTCGGCCAGCCGACGCCCGGCCAAGGAGTGGGATGTGCCCAATGTTGAACCGCCCGAGCCGACCCGGCTCGGCGAAGTCGTCTGGCTCGAGCCATTTCCCGACGCCCTGCTCGAGGGTGCCATCGACGCGCCGCTCGGCCCGGAGGCCCGCTACGAGCAGACCGAATCCATCT
>Ga0184632_10000541_pt1 | contig 14986 bp, 10 predicted proteins | sample PLM31_50_b1_FD_133153 | JGI IMG/M metagenome (GOLD analysis project Ga0184632, IMG submission 133153) | Groundwater sediment microbial communities from an aquifer in East River, Colorado, USA - PLM3-1_50_b1 | ecosystem: Environmental > Terrestrial > Soil > Riparian zone | place: USA: East... | reverse complement strand
GGGCTCGAGACGCCGTATGAGCTGGTTCGAAAGATGCGAGCTTCGATCATCGTGCTGGGGCCGCTTCTCGCCCGGCACGGTCGAGCCAGAGTGGCGATGCCCGGCGGCTGCAATATCGGGTCGCGGAAGATAGATCTGCACCTCAAAGGGCTGGAGCGGCTGGGCGTCGAGTTCTCATACGAACACGGCTACCTGGAGGCCACGACCGACGGACTGCAAAGCGCCTTTGTTTCGTTGGACTTCCCAAGCGTGGGCGCAACGGAGAACCTCCTCATGGCCGCCGTCGGAGCCCGCGGAAAAACGGTGATCGAGAACGCCGCGCGCGAGCCCGAGATCCAGGACCTCGCGGCCATGCTTGTCGAGATGGGTGCGAAGATCGAGGGCGCCGGGACCACGGCGATAGAGATTCAGGGGACCGAGGACTTCCAGCCCGTCCGGCACGCGGTGGTACCGGACCGGATAGAGGCGGGGACGTTCGCGATGGCCGCATGCATCACCGGCGGCGAGGTGACGCTGGAGCGCGTACGGGCCGACCTTCTGGACCTGCCGCTGGACAAGCTCTCCGAGGCGGGAGCGTCGATAGAGGTCGAAGAAGGCAAGCTGAGGATCGGGATGAGCGAACGGGCACTCTCGGTCGACCTAGTCACGCTCCCGTACCCCGGCTTTCCCACCGACCTGCAGCCCCAGATGATGGCTCTGATGTCCGTATCGCGAGGGACCAGCATCATCACGGAGAACGTGTTCGAGAGCCGGTTCATGTTCGTCGACGAGCTGAACCGCATGGGGGCCGACATTCGGACCGAAGGGCATCACGCCGTCATTCGGGGCGTGAAGCGGCTATCGGCCGCGCCGGTAAGGGCCCTGGACATCCGGGCCGGTGCGGCGATGATCATCGCCGCCCTGGCCGCCGACGGCAAAACTGAGATTTCGGATCTGTACCACGTCGACAGGGGCTATGAGGATCTGGACGGGAGGCTCGCGGCGCTGGGCGCCGACGTCCACCGCGAGCCCTCGCTGTGGCCCTCCATCACGTGACCCGGGCCCGCGCGGCCCTCCTGCTGATCGCGGCTCTCCTGGTAGTCGGACTCCTCTGGCCCGCCCGCGCGCAGGCGCCCGAGGCGGCGAATCGCACTGCGATCCTGTATGTGGTCGATGGCGTCCAGTTCGAGTCCGCCATGTCGACACCCTCGTACCGTGAATTGGCCGTTGTGGGATCGGTCGGCCTGATGGCGACGGCCGCTACTTCGGTCCGTGAAGAAACCAACCTGCTCACCGACTTGCTCTCGGTCGCTGGCGTTCGTGTCTGCGAGGTGGTGGGGCAACTCCCGGCCGCGCCGAGCCCATGTGGAGCAGACTCCGGCGATCAACCGTCACCGGGCACGTTCACGATCGTCGATATGAGGCACGTAGACGCTCTCGGGACCATCGCGGAGCACGCGAAGCAATGGCTGGACTCGACGTCGCAGGACAGGCCTTCCCTCGCTCTGATCACAAGCCCGACACCATCGGCAGAGATGGACTTGATTGGGGACGAAGTCACTCCCGTTTTCTTGGGGATGGGCCGCGGCCCTGAGTCCCTTGGCATCGCAGCGAGTCCGGAGGTCCTGGCATTGACGTCCCACAGCACGCGCCAGGATGGGTTGGTCTCGGATGTCGATGTGGCGCCGACTATCCTCGACTTCTTCGGAATCCCGATCCCATCCGAGATGGAAGGGAATCCGATCAGGGTCGTCGACGGCGGCGACGTGTTCGCGCTGCATCGACTTCATCTCGAGCAGCGGCGGATACGGATCCCGATCCAGATCGGCATGCTCGCGTTCCTCCTTGCGGTCGTTCTCCTCACGATCGGCGCTGTGTTCGTGTTGCGTGTCCGAGGCGGCTTATCGCGGAGGGCAGGGGCGGCGCTGAGGTTCCTATTGCTCTGCGTGGTCGCGTTGTATCTCGCTGCCCTGGGGGGAGGGCTGTTGCCTAGGCTCACCTATGCGGTCGTGATTCCGTTCGTTGTTGTGGCGACCCTGGGGCTTGCCGCTCTGGCCGTAAGCGCGCGGTGGCCTGGAACGTTTGGGCCATTCATGTTCCTCGCGGCGGCTGGCCTGAGCTTCGTTATCGTCGACGCTACGTTCTTCGGCGGGAGGGCCTTCCGCGTCCCGCTGATAGGGGGCACCATGTTCGACGGGGCGAGGTTCTATGGGCTCCCGAATGCGTTCACGGCGCTTGTCCTGGCCGCCGCTGTGTTGCTGGCGGTCTCTCTCGAGCCGTTCGCCGGGTTCGCGCTGATATTCGCCACAGGCCTGATGGTGGGATTCCCGCGACTCGGGGCCGACATCGGGGGCTCGATCACTCTGTTCGCCGCGTCGGGCCTGTGGTGGGTCCTCCGAACCCGTCCCCGGGTTCGGGTTCGGGAGATCGGGATCGTAGTGGGAGTCGTGGTCCTGGGTCTTGCCGCCGTTCTTCTGGTGAACCGGTATTGGCCGGGGACTCCCACTCACGCCACGCGGTTCGTGGAGAGGTCCGGTGACAGCCTGAGCTCGGTTTTCTCCACGATGCGTCACCGGTTCGCCTCGACATTCCACTTGATGAGCGCCCAGCCCGAGGCTTTCGTACCGATGGCGGGGCTCCTGCTGGCGCTCTGGGTGATCGTCGCCCGTCCGGAGCCGTTCCGGTCCGGATTCGAGCTTGCGGGTCCCGTTTGGAGGACGGCGCTGCTCGTGATCGTGCTGGCCAGCCTGGTCGGGCTCGTCGCCAACGACACGGGATCCACCGCCGCGGCGCCCGGACTCATTTACGCTGTGGCGGGGCTCGCCTATCCGGCGTTCCTGGCGAGCGAGCGGAGGGCCGCGCCCACGTGAGCAGGGCAGTCGAGCTGATCTGGTACGGGGATGACGCGCCGTGGTACGACCACGGCGCGCAGCATCCTCTGCGACCGGCGCGGGTGATCCTCACGCGAAGACTGATCCACGACTACGGCCTGATAGACGGGTTGAAGGCCAGGGAGACGGTTGCCCGCTACGCGACGCATGACGAGTTACGTCTGGTCCACACGGAGCGCTACATCGATGCCGTGACGCGAGCGGGCCATGGGGAAGACGGGGATTGGTGGCGATTCGGGCTCGGTCCTGGCGACAACCCGATCTTCGATCAGATGCACGAGGCGTCGGCCCGCGTGGCCGGGGCATCGCTCGCTGCGGCCGAAGCGGTCCTCTCCGGGCGCTCAGAGCATGCGTTCAATCCGGCCGGCGGCCTACACCACGCCATGCCCGAGCAAGCGAGCGGCTTCTGCGTCTACGACGATCCGGCGATCGCGATCGCGTGGCTCCTCGCTCAAGGAGTAGGTCGGGTCGCCTATGTCGACGTCGACGTCCATCACGGCGATGGCCCACAGGCCGTCTTCTACAGGGACCCTCGGGTTCTCACGATCTCGCTCCACCAGTACGGCCGGATCTTTCCCGGGACGGGAGATGTGAGCGAGTCAGGTGCGGGGGAGGCGGAGGGGACGAAGGTGAACGTCCCTCTACCGGCCTCGACCACGGATCGGGAATGGCTGACGGCGTTCCGAGCCGTCGTTCCCCCCCTGGTGAGAGCATGGAAACCAGACGTGCTGGTGACGCAGCTGGGATGTGACACGCACGTCACTGATCCCCTGGCCGAGCTCGACCTCTCCACGAGCGCATACAGGGAGACCGCCCTCGTGTTGCACGAGCTCGCCCACGAGGCCGCCGGAGGAAGGTGGCTAGCCACCGGAGGCGGGGGCTATCAGTGGGCCCGAGTGGTGCCTCGCGCATGGACGATCTACTTCGCAGAGATGGCCGGTGTACGGGTCCCGGACGAGATCCCAGAGTCATGGATCGAGGCGGCCGAACGCGAAGCCGGCTACGAGGTCCCGGCAACGCTTTCGGAACCGCCCACCGGCCCGGGGAACCCATCGGCCGTGCAGCGGGTGATCGACCGGGTGAAGACGAGGATATTTCCGGCCCACGGCCTCTCTGGCTGAGGCAGAGCCAGCCTGAGAGCCGCGTTCCCCTCTATGCCTCGTCGAAGCGTCTCCGTACACTGCATCTGGTGAGCACGTGCGCCGTCTGTGGAGCGATCAATGCCGAGGGAGCCCGGTTCTGTGGCAACTGCGGCGGCCCTCTCGCGCCTCGGTGCAGCCGGTGCGGCTCCGAGCTGCCCGGCCCCGTACGGTTCTGCCCGACGTGTGGCGCGTCGGTATCGGATGGTGCGTCGTTCCCGCAGGAGCGCAAGCTAGTGGCGGTCCTGTTCGCCGACGTCTTGGGTTCGACGGGTCTGGGGGAGCGGCTGGACCCCGAGCATCTGAAGGAAGTCATGGATGCCTACTTCGAGGCCATGCGCCGTGAGATCGAAGCCTCGGGAGGGACCGTAGAGAAGTTCATCGGCGACGCGGTCATGGCCGTGTTCGGCGTGCCGATCGCGCACGAGGATGACGCCACAAGGGCGTTGCGGGCCGCGCTGGAGATGCGCCGAGCCCTTAGCGATCTGAATCGCTCACTCCTGGAAGTCCACGCCCTGACCCTCGCGATGCGTATCGGGATCAGCATGGGCGACGTTGTGGCCGTGACCTCGCCAAGGCCGGGCGAAGGCATGGTCATGGGGGACGCCGTCAACGTCGCCGCGCGCTTGGAGCAGTCCGCCGAGCCGGGACAGATACGCGTGTCGGAGCGGGTGGCCAGGGCCGCCCACGGATTCCAGCTCGTCGAGATCGGTGCACTGCAGCTGAAGGGAAAGGAGGAGTCCGTCCACACCTTCGAGCTACTGGGGGAGCTGCCCCCTGGGGCGCGCGCCGGCCCCGTGTTCAGCGCGCCGATGATCGGACGGGATCGGGAAATGACCCTGCTCCAGTCGGTCTATGAACGCGTGGCCTCGGAGAGGCATCCCCACCTGATCACGATCTACGGTGATCCGGGGGTTGGGAAGAGCCGCCTGGTCAGGGAATTCTCGGAGTGGACCGAGCGTCTGGACTTGCCACCGAGGATCGTCCGGGGCCGCTGCCTGCCGTACGGAGAGGGAGTCACCTACTGGCCACTGGCCGAGATTCTCAAACGGCACGCGCTTGTGTTGGACAGCGACCCTCCGAGGCTCGCCATACAGAAGATAGAGTTGCTGGGGAAGGAGTTCCTCTCCCCGGATCTCTCGGCGGATCCGGCGAGGGCCACGGCGGCGCTGTGCCTCACGTTGGGATTGCACGATCCGGCCATGGCGCTGGCCGAGGCAGAGCCGAGGCAGGCAAGCGTCGAGATCTCCGCGGCTTGGCGCTCGTATTTCTCGGCCCTGGCAGCCAACGGGCCGACCGTAGTGGTGATCGAGGATGTCCATTGGGCGGACATCGCCCTCTTCGATCTTCTAGAAGAGCTGGCCGACCGGGTCCAGGGCCCGGTCCTGTTCCTGTGCCCGGCTCGTCCCGAGCTCACCGGACGCCGTCCCGAATGGGGCGGGGGGGGTTGGAACTTCTCGAGCTTCCTGCTCGAGCCGCTTTCGATGGATGAAGCGGAAAGGCTGATCCGTTTCCTGTTGCAGGACGAAGAGGATCTCCCACCCCGCGTGCGGGCGAGGATCCTGGACCGGGCTGGAGGGAACCCGTTCTTCCTGGAGGAAATCACCCGCCACCTCCTGGAGGAGTTGCCACGAACCTTGTCGGCTAGTGGCGACCGGTACTTGTTGGTCGGAGATGACGTGGAGATCCCCGATACGGTCCAGGGGGTGCTAGCCGCGCGCATGGACCAATTGGGACAACTGGAGAAACGAACCCTCCAGTCGGCCGCGGTGGTCGGCAGAGTCTTCTGGACCGGACCGCTGGCTCGTCTCCTGGGAGGGGACCGAGCGCAGTTGGAGCAGGCGCTGGGCCGCCTGGAGGATCGGGGGCTGGTGATCACGCGCCTGACCTCGTCCCTGGCCGACGAGCGCGAGTACATCTTCAAGCACATCCTGACCAGGGACGTCGCCTACGAAAGTCTTCCTCGCCGGGAGCGGGCCACGGCCCACGCAGAGGTCGCCGCTTGGATGGAGGAGACGGCCGGCGAGCGGCAGGCCGAGTTCATCGAGCTGCTGGCGCACCACTACACAGAGGCCTTCCGGTCCTCCCGAGAACAGAGCCGGCCCGATTCCGGCGGGACTGAGGCGAGGCGAGCGAAGGCGTACGAGTACGCACTGGAAGCCTCCCGTCTGGCACGGGGCAGGCTGGCCCTGGATACCGCCCAACGGATGGCGGAGGTCGCGCTTTCCGTGTCGGCAGAGCCGGTCGAGAGGTCCGACGCTCTCCACGCGCTGGGTGAGACCTACTTCTTGACCTCGCAGGGAGATCTGGCTTGGGCTTCGCTCAGGGAAGCCGTGGACGCAAGGCTCTCGGCTGGCGACGGGGAGCGGAAGGATGCCATTGTCGCGGGGCTGTGCGCTCGCGCCCTTGAGGTGGTCACACGGGGTCGGGGAGCAATGCGGGCGAGACTGACACGGGAAGAGGCAACGCCCTATCTGGAGATCGGGCTTCGACACCTGCCGGATGGGGACAGTGAGGAGCGGGTGCGGCTTCTGACCGTGCAGGCGTTCTGGCCTTACTCGTTCCGGGAATCCACGAGCAGCGAGACCGAACTCCGACAAGCGAGAGAGTCCGGAGAAGGGGCGGCCGATATGGCGATACGGCTGGGGCGATCGGACCTGGCTTCGGCAGCTCTCGACGGAGTGGTCTCTTACTACCAGTCGCACGGGCTGTACGGACGCATGGAGGAGGTTGTCGAACGCAGGCTGCAGCTGGTCGATGGCCTGGGTGATCCGCTCGAGATCGGCGACGTCTTCGCCGCGGCGGCCTGGGCCGCCTTTCAGGTAGGTCGCTATCGACAGGCGGTCAGATTCGCCGACGAAGGCGTACGCCGGACCATCCCGGGTGCCCAGTTGATGGGGCTGTACTGCCTCGACTTCCGGGCCGTGGCCAGATGCCGCCTAGGCGAATGGGAGGCGTTCTGGCAGGACGTCGCCCTACTGGCAGAGCTCCTCGGCGAGCGGCGTGACCATCCACCCGGATTCGCATCGGACCATGTTGCGGCGGCAGCATTCGTTCACGAGGTTCAGGGCGATCAGGCGTCGGCCGAGCGCATGCTCCGGATCCTTTCCTGGCTGGAGAGCGCCGAGGTTCGTCCTTCGCCTGGGTGGTGGGTATGGAAGGCGCTGCTTCTCAGCCGAAGAGGTGACCACGTTGCGGCGAGGGATCTCCTGGCCCGGCCGGAGGAAGGCTTCGGGTGGGGCCGTGGATACCGTCTCGAGGCGCTCTGCGACGTCATCGCCGAGCAGGGGGCCTGGGAGGATGCCGCACAAACCCTCGACGAAGCCCGGCGCCATTCGGAAGAGGCGGGGCTTCTCGCGCTCCCCTTCTATGCGGATCGCCTCGAAGGCGCGATGATGCTCGCTCAGGCAGAAGCCCCGCCAGCGGTGGTTCTGCTGGAGAAAGCCGCGAGAGGTTTCTCGGAGCTCGGGGCTCGATGGGAGTCAGCCCGTACCGCTATCGGATTGGCGGACGCGCTCGCTCATGCGGGCCGGGCCGATGAGGCACGGATCCAACTCGAGCGGTCCCTGCCGGTGCTGGAGGAACTCCGATCCCTGAGGGAGGTCGCTTTGGGGAAAGAGCTACTCGCCCGGCAATAGCGGGAAGATCTCGGCAGATGCCGGGCGGTTAACGATGAGCTCCTCGACCAGGACAACCTCGGTGCGCTGGACCTCCGGCTCCTGCTCCAAGAGCGCCGGGGCAGCGCTGATCGCGTCGTCCTCGCCGCGAAGACCGATCAGGATCTGACACCTGTCTGGACCCGGCACGGACCCTTCGTGCCCGAGCCTGGCCGAGCCGATGTAGTCGACGCCCGCATCATGGTCGTCGAACCAGTCCTGATCCCACCGAGCCAGCACCTCGTCCGCGAGATCGTCGCTCCCCTTGACCCAGACTCGAACGTACCCCTCGCCCATGGCTCCTCGCCTACATGGTCTTCAGGCCGCGTGTGCCCATCTTGTTCTCGTGACTGACCTGGGTCCCCAGGAGATCGTGGGCCAGGTCCCTTCCTTCCTTCCGGGTCGTGACGTAGAGGATGAGGAACGCCTGATAGCTGTGGGAGTCTGGCCTCAGAACAGCGGCGAGTCGGATCCTGTCATCCGCCTCCGCTGCCTCCTTGATCACCTCGACGAAGTCGTCCCGTGGATTCCGGGAGAAGGCGTACGTGATTACAGGGCCCCGCTTCTTCACTTCGTTCTGCACGAGGGAAGTAAACGCCTCTTCGCCGTCGCGGCGCAAGTCGCTCGGATCAGGGTGTCGTGAAAGGGTCGGCTTCATGGCTCGCTTCACCACTTGCCGGAGGCCGAACTTGTACAGGGGCGGGGCCAGCAGGCGGAACGCTTGGAGCGAGGCTAGCCAGCGGGGCACAGAGCGCTCGGGCGCGATGCCGCGCTTCACCACCTCGAGTATGGCCCGCGACACGTCCTCGGGTTTCATCACCCGTCGGCCGCGCTCGATGGCGTCACGATGGGGGAAGGTCTCCGTGGCCACAAGGCCCGGATTGACCGTCGTGACCAGGACTCCCCTCGGCTCGAGTTCGTAGTAGAGCGCCTCGGAGAAGGCGACGACCGCGTGCTTGGTCGATGAGTAGACGGAGGCCCCGGGGACCGCGAACCGGCCGGCCAATGAGGCCACATTCACCACGTGGCCCTTGCCTGCCGCGAGCATCATCGGGAGGAAGGCCTTCGTCCCGTACAGGACGCCCAGGTAGTTGGTTCGAACCACCCGTTCTATCTGTTCCAGGCTCAGCTCGGCGAACGAGCCTCCACCCGGAACCCCAGCGTTGTTCACCAGGATGTCGCACCGGCCGTAGGTATCCCGGACCCTGCCGGCCAGGGCCTGGACCTGACTCCACTCTGAGACGTCGCAAGGGATGGCCAGCGCGTCTCCTCCGGCCCCCTGGATCGCTCCGACCAATTCTTCAAGCCGTTCGATCCGGCGGGCGGATGCCACGACGGTAGCGCCCTCCCGTGCCAAAGCCCTTGCCGTCGCCCACCCGATCCCGGCGGAGGCCCCCGTCACGACCGCGACCGAGCCCGCGACATCCAAAGCTACGGGCCGGTCAGGGTGGACAGGGTCTGGCCGCCGTCCGTGATCAGCACGGCACCCGTGATGAACGAGGCCGCCGGTGAGCAAAGGAACAGGGCGGCCCCCGCCACGTCCTCGGGCTTCCCCCACCGGCCGAGTGGTATCGAAGCCAGCACGTTCTTTTCGAACTCCGGCATCAGCGCCCGGGCTCCCTCGTTCATCGGCGTCTCGATCCACCCGGGGGCTATGGCATTGACCCGGACCCGGTAGGTGGCCCACTCCTGGGCCACTGTCCGGGTCAGGCTGATCATGGCGGCCTTCGCGCTTGCGTAATAGGTGAGGCCTGGGCTCGCGATGAATCCGGCGACCGAGGCGATGTTGAGCACGCATCCGTCCTGCTTGCCCAACAGCACGGGAGCCACGGCCTTGATTCCGTGCAGGGCGCCCTGGAAGTTGATCCGGAAATACTTGTCGAACCCATCCAGCCGTATCTGGTCGACTGTCGACATGAACGGCGCTGCCCCCGCGTTGTTGACGAGGATGTCCACCGTGCCGAAGGCCTCCATCGTGCGGGCCACCAGTGCCTGGACCTGTTCGAAGTCGGTCACGTCGGTCTGCACCGGGAGGGCACGTTTGCCTTGGGCCTCGAGCTCCTTCGCCGTGCGGTCGAGGTCCTCTTGCCCACGTGCCGCCAATGCCACCGCCGCGCCCGCCTCGGCGAACGCGAGCGCGATCGCCCGGCCGATCCCCTTGCTGCCACCGGTGACGATGGCGACCTTGCCCTCGAGCGGACCGGTCACGTGGCCACGAACCTCCTTCGGGCCCATAAGGAAAGCACATCGGGGCACTGCCCGCGCGGCCTCCGCGGCGAACCCCTTTGAGTAGAATTCATGGCAACGCGTTCCGTTGGAGGTACGTCGTTCGAATGGGTGATCCAAGTGAAGTTGCTGGAGCCGAGGAAGCCATGTTCGAAGTAGTCCATGAGAGCCGGAGGCACCGCGTGAGGCCCAGGGGGCCCTCACGCGCCGGTCCGGTGGAGGACCGGCACACGAACACGAGCTAGCCTCGGCCCGCCCTCGCAAGGATCGCCCCAGGGCGACGCCTCCTCGACTTCTCGAGGAGTGGCATGGACCGGTACACGGCGATAGTCGACCGGGTGGCGACCGGTGCGAGCGTGGTCGTGCTCATTGGGGGGCTCGACTCAGGCAAGAGCACACTGGGTCGGACCGTCGCCGCTGCCGCGCTCGAGTCCGGTCGAACCGTCGCCTTCCTGGATGCCGATCTGGGCCAGAAGACGATCGGTCCGCCGACCGTGGTGTCGCTCAAGGTATTGAGAGATCCCAGCGATCTGAAGCCGGAATCACTCTCCCGGCTCGACGCGATGTACTTCGTGGGCTCGACATCTCCGCAAGGCCAGTTGCTGCCCCTCGTCGTGGGAACCGGCCGGTTGCTCGCCCGAGCTCACGAAGAGGAAGCCGACCTGGTGGTCGTGGACACCAGCGGGCTGGTCTCTGGTGTCTACGGGCAGATCCTCAAGTACCACAAGATAGAGCTGCTCCAACCCGATGTCGTCATCGGCCTGCAGCGGGGCGAGGAGCTGGACCCGCTGATAGGCATCGTCCAGCGGTTCTTCCCGTGTGAGGTCGTGGCGCTGCCCGTCGACGCGGAGGTCCGTTCGACGTCGGTGGACGAAAGGGCACAGAATCGGGAGGCGGCATTCCGCGCCTATTTCACCGGACCGCTCCAACGATGGCGGGTCAAGCCGACGGTGTTCATGCCAGCGCTGCCTGCCCTGTTCGAGCAATCGCAGCTCGACCGGATCCTTGTGGGTCTGGCCGACGGTAGCGGAGCCTATTTCGGGTTGGGTTACCTCGAGCACTCCGCCGACGAGGACGTCCTCCGCCTAATGTCGCCCGTGGCTGAGGCGCCCAAGGCGCTCAAGCTGGGATCGGTCCGGCTGGACGAGGGCTTCCGGGTCCGCCGGGTCGATCTGCGGAACCTGTTCGGAACCGATTGAACGCCAGGTCCCTCAGCAGCCGGGGACGTGTACGCAGTTGTCCGGGATATTCCTGCTCACGTTGGAGGACTCCAATGTGACCGTCCCGAGTAGGTTGTAGATGCCGCCGCCATCGCCGGCGGCCCTGTTCCGGTAGACCGTGGAGAGGTCCAACGTGACTTTTCCAAAGTGGTTGTAGATCCCTGCCCCATTGCCGTCCGCCGAGTTCCTGCTCACCGTGGAGGAGTCCATCGTTATGTTGCTTATGTGCTCGTCGCTGTCGTTGTTATACATACCGCCGCCGTTGCCGCTCGCCGCGTTCCTGGTCACAGTCGAGAAGCTCAGGGTGATGCTACCGCCGTAGTCGTTGGCGATTCCGCCACCGTCTCCGTTCGTCGTGTTCCTGCGCACAGACGAGGCGTTCATGGTGACGGAGCCGAGCTCGTTCTCGATCCCGCCTCCGAGTTGGCCAGCCTCGTTCCGGCTGACGGTAGATGAGTTCAGCGTGAGGCCGCTCCTGTCGTTCCGGATACCGCCACCTCGCTCTTCCGCCTGATTCCTACTCACAGTGGAGGAATTCAGGACAACGCCAGCGAAGACGTTGGCGATCCCACCACCACTGCCCGCCTTGTTTCTGGTCACGGTGGAGGAGTTCAGGGTAAGGGTGGCGAATTCGTTCTCGATCCCGCCGCCGAGGGCGGTGGCGGAGTTCCCGCTCACGACCGAGGAGTTCAGGGTGAGGGTACCGTTGTTGAAGATCCCCCCGCCCCCCCTAGCCGATCCACCGGTGATCACAAGGTTGGTGAGGGTGGCGACGACGCCCGGATTCACGCTCAGGGTGGTTCCGGCTCCTTTCGCGTCCAGAGTCGCGATCGGGGACGTCTTGCCTGAGACGCCGGTCAGGCTGAGGTCCTTGTCCAGCGAATAGATCCCCGTACACGTCCCCGTCACGTTCAGCTGGTCGCCGGGCATCGCCCCCGCGATCGCATCGGTCAGGGCCTGTCCGTCATCGCTGAAGAACTCCGTCCCTTGGGTCTCGTTATCGACCCGGCAGATCCGCAGTGCACGGGCGCTCGCCGCCGGACAGAGCGCTCCGACCACCGTCCCGGCCAGGGCCATCACCCCGAGCACGGCCCAGGTTGGCCTTAGGGTCAAGAATCGAGCCGTCCGCATCTGTCCCTTTCAAGCGCCAGCCCTGTGCCGGATTCTTCCATGCGCCATGCATGATTGACAAGAGATGGCGCATCGACCAGTGAAGGACGCTCGCGCCGGGAACCGATTAGACTCTTGGGCTGCTCGACCTCCAACTGAAAGGACGAAGCTTGCCCTCGGTCGTCAAGAAGCGCCGAAAGGCGATGAGGAAGAAGAAGCACAAGAAGCTTCTGAAGAAGACTCGCTGGGAGCGGCGGCAGAAGTAAGGGGGCGCCCCCAGTGAGCCCAGCGAGCGCCAAGCCCATCGTTTTCCTGTCCGACTACGGGCTCGAGGACGAGTTCGTCGGGATCTGCCATGCGGTCATAGCCGGTATCTCACCGGCGAGCCCGATCATCGATCTGTCTCACGCGATCCCCGCGCATGACGTCCTTCGGGGCGCGCTGGTGCTCTGGCGAGCGATCAGGTTCCTGCCGCGGGACGCGATCATCCTGGCCGTGGTGGACCCGGGAGTCGGCACCGGTCGTCGGCCAGTTGCACTGGTGGCCGCCGGGGGGCGGTACTTCGTTGGCCCCGACAACGGTGTCCTGTCCATGGCCTCGGCCCATGAGGGCGGCGCGGTCCAGGCTGTGTTGATCGAGGCGGCGGAGGTGATTCTCCAGCCCGTATCGGCAACGTTCCATGGCAGGGACGTCTTCGCTCCGGCGGCGGCCCACCTCGCATCCGGGCTGGGCCTGGAGCGGATCGGCCGTTCGGTCGAGCCGGCATCCCTCGTTGGCTTGAGCATCACGGAGCCGGAGGTGGAACGCGGCCGGGTCCATTGCGAGGTTCTGGGCGTGGATCGGTTTGGCAACGTCCAACTCTCGGCCACGGGCGAGCATCTCCGAGCCGCCGGATTGGGAGCCTCCGGCCGCATCGAGGTGGTGGTGGCGGGCCGCCCTACCGCAGTCAGGCGCGCGGCCACCTTCGGGGATGTTGCCGAGGGGGAGCTCGCGGTGATCGTGGACTCGATGGGCTGGCTGTCGGTCGTCGTCAATCGCGGGAGTGGAGCTGAGATCCTGGGCATCGCCCCTGGCGACCCGCTGACCGTGCAGGCCCCGAGGTAGGCTGGTCGCGTGGGACAGCGGGTGATGATCACGGGGATATCGCGCCACCTTCCGGCCAAGCTCGCCCGCCGTCTGGAGGACGACCCTGGTGTCGAGGCCATATTCGGGGTCGACGTCGAAGAGCCGGAACTCGACCTGGACAGGACCGAGTACGTCAGGGCGGACATCCGCAACCCGCTTATCGTGAAGATCCTCGAGGCCGAGGAGATCGACACGCTCGTTCATCTGAACGTCATCGCAACACCGACCCGAGTGGGCGGCAGAAGAGCGATGAAGCAGATAAACGTGATGGGGTCGATGCAACTCTTCGCGGCCTGCCGGAAGGCGTTGTCGCTGAAGTGCGTGGTCATGAAATCGACCACCGCCGTGTACGGCGCCAGCTCGAAGGACCCTGCGGTCTTCATTGAACACATGGGGATGCGTTCCGCCCCCACCAGCGGCTACGCGAAGGACGCGGCGGAGGTCGAACATTTCGCGCGCGATTTCGGCCGCAGGCGGAAGGACGTCACCCTATCGATCCTCCGCTTCGCGAACTTCATGGGGTCGGAGATCGAGACCCCGTTGACCCGTTACTTCTCGTTGCCGGTCATCCCCACCGCCCTGGGGTACGACCCGCGAATCCAGTTCATACATGAAGACGATGCCGTGGAGGTGCTCTACAGGGCGGCCCGCGAGGAGCATCCCGGGGTCTTCAACGTGGCGGCCGACGGGGTCCTGCTCCTGTCGCAGGCGGTCCGCATCTGCGGCAAGCCGTCTATTCCGGTGCCGCTCCCGGTGGCCGGCCCGCTCGCCTCGGCGGTCCGACGGCTTGGGTTGGTTGACTTCCCCAGCGACCAGCTTCAGTTCCTGGCATACGGGCGGGTGGCGGACAACGATCGGCTGAAGAGATCGTTCGGGTTCGCGCCGCGTCTCACGACCCGGCAAGCTCTGGAGGAGTTCCTGTCCGGACAGCATTTCCGCAGGATGCTGACCCCCGAGAGAGCGGCCCGCCTCGAGAGGCGGGTGTACGACTTCTTGAGTGGTTCGTGATGGCACAAGTCATACCTCTCGATCAGGCGCGACGTAGGTCCCCCCGTCCAGTTCGAGCCGAACTCTGCCGGGCCACCACTGTCCGTGGAACCGTGTGCAGGAACCGGGCGCGTGAGAATGGATTCTGCGCCCGGCACCAGCCTCCCGTGCCGCCGGAGCGGATCGGGCCGTTCAGGGCGGAACAGGTCCGGGAGATGATCGCGTTCGCCATGCGGCGGCTGACGGGCGATTACGAGGTGGACGAGTTCGGGTTCGACCGCGAGCTCACCGAGAAGGTCCTGCTTCCCATGGCTCGACCATGGCACCGTTTGTACTGGCGGGTGGACTGGATTGGTCTCCCGAACGTCCCCACCGTTGGGCCGGCCCTCCTGGTGGGCAACCACCGCGGCACGCTCCCGCTCGATGCTCTGGTGATGAGGTTCGGCCTGCTCGACAGGCACGCGGCCCACCGCCACGTCCGGTTGCTGGCGGCCGACCTCGCGTTCCGTCTGCCCGTAATCGCTCCACTCGCCCGGAAGCTGGGGAGCACGCTCGCCTGCGAAGACGACGCCCTCCGTCTGTTGCGCTCGGGAGAGCTTGTGGGTGTCTTCCCCGAGGGCTTCCGGGGCGTCGGGAAGCGGTACCGGAACCGG
>Ga0184632_10000540_pt1 | contig 14987 bp, 12 predicted proteins | sample PLM31_50_b1_FD_133153 | JGI IMG/M metagenome (GOLD analysis project Ga0184632, IMG submission 133153) | Groundwater sediment microbial communities from an aquifer in East River, Colorado, USA - PLM3-1_50_b1 | ecosystem: Environmental > Terrestrial > Soil > Riparian zone | place: USA: East... | reverse complement strand
GCCGACGTGCCGTGAAGGCGATCAGGACCGCGCCGACGAGCAGCGCCGAGCCGCCGGCAATGACGATGCCCGTGACGTCGGTGCCGGTCTCGGCCAAGCCACCGTTACCGGGCGCGGGTGCGGCGGTCGTCCGGGTCGGGCAGGGGACTGCACCGGTTATGTTCCCGCCGTTCTCGTCAGTGTTGGTGTCCTCGTTGTTGATCCACTGCTCGTTGCAGCTCTTGTACGTCCAGGACCAGTTCTCCATCGGGACAGGTGCGTCACTGTTGATGAGGGTGGCGATCCACCAACCGGTCGACGGGTCGTTGGTGTCGGGCTGCGACGCACTCGGCGCTCCGTCATATGTCTCGCCGTCATAGATTTCCCAGCCGAAATCGAATTCGGCCGGGGCAGTGAACGTGGATGTGAAGCCGCCGTCCATCGTGCCGACCACGCCGGCCGCGAGCGCAAGGCCGGGTCCCGTAACCCCCGGCGCCAACGTCGGGCCCGCGATCGTTACGAAGGTCCCCACGTCGTGTACCACGGCTTGGTAGACCCATGGCCCGCCCTTGTCGGGCGCTTCCCCACAGATGGTCACCGTACGGGTGAAGGTGTCGTGGGCCCAGTCACCGTTTAGCCCGTTGTCGGGCCGGTTCGTCAGGAGCGTTTCGGTCACCTTGCACTCAGGCGCCGCCTGAGCGGGGCTAGCCAGGATCAGCGTGCTGAGTCCGGTAAGCGCCAGCGCGCCGATTACACCCAAAACTTGCTTGGTCTTCAAGGGTTCTCCTTCTGGTAGCCCGAGCCGCTTTGTGACGACCGAGAGTGGCACCGTAGCGACATCCGTCGGACTTAGTTGTCCCGCCAACTATCGGGAAGCCGACTGTTCGTGCTCGTAAATCGGGGGCTGAAATCGCAGATCTTGGATGATGTGGGCTGCCGGGGCCACCCAGATCATCCAAGATCCACGAGTTAGTCCCCAGAACGCGTCGGCTGATTGGTGGGTGCGCACGACCAACTGGCCACGTTCGCGTCTACCGGAGTCGCGAATACCTACAGACCTGTCGGCGGGGACGGCGCCGTTCGGCGACGACGCTCGGACGGCTGCCGCCAGCGCGTCTAACGGTTCCCGCCCGACGCGCGTTAGGCTGGTGGGGCACGTCGAACACCCCCTGTCGCGCTCGGCAGGGGGCAGTCGCGCGTGCCCACCTACCGGTTGGAGATGCCTATGTTGCTCGTTGGACTGCTGACCGCGGCCCTCGACGATCCCGCCCTCGCCCGTGCCCGGGCACTAGCCGCCGACCCCGCCGCCGATCAGGTGGATCTCACCGCGCCGGCGTCAATGCGCCCGGTCGTGGCCGCGGTGCTGGCCGCGGATCCGGACCGCGGGGGGAGCGGGCGGCCGGTCCTTGTCGTCACCGCGACGACCCGCGAGGCCGAGGACCTCGCGGTAGCGCTCTCTGACCTCATCCCGGCCGAACGGGTCGCGGTCTACCCGGCCTGGGAGACGCTGCCGCACGAACGGCTCTCTCCGCGCAGCGACACCGTAGGGCGCCGGCTGGCGGTGCTGCGACGGCTGGCCCACCCCGATGAGGCAACCGGGGAGCTACGCGTCGTTGTTGCCCCGGTGAGGTCAGTCCTGCAGCCCCAACTCAAGGGTCTGGGCGATCTCGAGCCGGTCGAACTCCGGACCGGCGCCACCGCCGATCTTGACGCGGTCGTACACAGGCTGGCTGACATCGCGTACGCCCGCGCGGACCTCGTCACGAAGCGCGGCGAGTTCGCCGTCCGCGGCGGCATCCTCGACGTCTTCCCGCCGACCGACGAGCATCCGCTGCGGTTGGAGTTCTGGGGCGACGAGATCGAGGAGATCCGCACCTTTGCCGTGGCCGACCAGCGCACCATCGACAAGGTCGACCGGATGTGGGCACCGCCGTGCCGCGAGCTCCTCCTGACCGACGACGTACGGGCGAAGGCGCGCGCCCTCGCCGAGAAGCACCCCGAACTGGCGGAGATGCTCGACAAGCTTGCCGGGGGCATCCCAGTGGAGGGCATGGAGTCCCTGGCACCCGCGCTGCTCGACGGCTCGAATTCACTTGAGCTGGTCCTGAACTGCATGCCCGAGGGCACGATCGTGCTGCTGTGCGACCCGGAGCGGATCCGGACCCGCGCGCACGATCTCGTCCGTACCAGCGACGAGTTCCTCCGGGCGAGCTGGGCCGCGGCCGCCGGCGGGGGAAGGGCGCCGGTCGATCTGGGGGCCGCCGCGTTCAAGACCCTGGCCGACGTACGGGCGACGGCGACCCAGCTCGGGCAGCCGTGGTGGTCGGTGAGCCCGTTCGGGGTTGCCGAGCCCACACCGCCGCCCCTGTACGAGGACGAGCCGTGGCGCGAGCCGGAACCGGATGTCCTGCCGCCGGTGAGCCCGGACACCGGGCGGACGCTGGCGCTGGCGGCCCAGGCGGTTCCGCTCTACCACGGCGAGACAGGACGCGTCGTTGACGATCTGAAGCGGTGGACCGGCGACGGTTGGCGGATCGTGCTCGTCTTCGAGGGCCACGGGCCGGCCAAACGCGCCGCGGAGGTCCTCCACGACTCCGGTCTCGGCGTTCGGGTGGTCGACCGGGTCGACGCCGCACCCGCACCGGGCGAGATCCTCGTGACGACCGGTGGATTGGCGCACGGTTTTGTCGATGAGGCGGGCCGGCTCGCCGTCATCACGGGCGCCGATGTCAGCGGCACTCGGGGTGCGTCCACAAGGGACATGGGCAAGATGCCGAGCCGCCGGCGCAACACGATCGACCCGCTGGAGCTACGGGCCGGCGACTTTATCGTACACGAGCAGCACGGCATCGGCCGGTACGTGGAGATGGTCCAGCGCACGGTGAATGGGGCCGATCGGGAGTACCTCGTGATCGAGTACGCGGCGAGCAAGCGGGGCCAGCCCGGTGACCGCCTCTACGCCCCGACTGACGCGTTGGACCACCTCTCCCGCTATGTCGGCGGGGAGAATCCGACACTGCACAAGATGGGCGGCAGCGACTGGCAGAAGGCGAAGGCCCGCGCTCGCAAGGCCGTGCGGGAGATCGCCGCGCAGCTCATTCAGCTCTACGCTGCGCGGCAGCACTCGAAGGGCCACGCCTTCGCCCCCGACTCGCCGTGGCAGCGCGAACTCGAGGACGCCTTCCCCTACACGGAGACGCCCGACCAGCTGTCGGCCATCGACGAGGTCAAGTCCGACATGGAGAAGCCGGTGCCGATGGACCGGCTCATCAGCGGAGACGTCGGCTACGGCAAGACCGAGATCGCGGTGCGGGCAGCATTCAAGGCGGTTCAGGACGGCAAGCAGGTGGCTGTGCTCGTGCCGACGACCCTGCTCGCGCAGCAGCACTACAACACCTTCTCGGAGCGGATGAACCAGTTCCCGGTGGAGATCCGCCAGCTCTCCCGGTTCCAGACTCGAAAGGAATCCGCGGAGGCGCTGACCAAGATCGGCGATGGTACGGCGGACATCGTCATCGGGACGCACCGCCTGCTGCAATCATCGACCCGGTTCAAGGACCTCGGACTCATCGTGGTCGACGAGGAGCAGCGGTTCGGCGTCGAGCACAAGGAGTACCTCAAGAGCATGCGTGCTCACGTCGACGTCCTGTCAATGTCCGCGACACCGATCCCGCGCACACTGGAGATGGCGATCACGGGCATCCGGGAAATGTCCACGATCGCCACGCCACCGGAGGAGCGTCATCCGGTGCTCACCTTCGTGGGCGCTCAGGACGACCGTCAAGTGACCGCGGCGATCCACCGCGAGCTGCTCCGTGACGGGCAGGTCTTCTACCTCCACAACCGGGTGGAGACCATCGAACGGGCGGCGCGGCGACTGCGTGAGCTGGTGCCGGAGGCCCGGATCGGTGTCGCGCACGGGCAGATGGGCGAGGATGCGCTCGAGAAGGCCATGGTCGCGTTCTGGGAAAAGGACTATGACATCCTGGTGTGTACGACCATTGTGGAGTCCGGCCTCGACATCCCCAACGCGAACACGCTCATCGTGGAGCGGGCCGATCTGCTTGGGCTGGCGCAGCTGCACCAGATCCGCGGACGAGTCGGGCGCGCGCGAGAGCGGGCGTACGCGTACTTCCTCTTCCCGCCCGACCGGCCGCTCACCGAGCACGCCCACGAGCGGCTGGCGACCATCGCCCAGCACTCCGAGCTTGGCGCCGGCATGTACGTGGCCATGAAGGACCTCGAGATCCGTGGCGCCGGCAACCTGCTCGGTGGGGAGCAGTCTGGCCACATCGAGGGTGTGGGGTTCGACCTTTACGTGCGCATGGTCGGCGAGGCGGTGCAGCAGTTCAAGGGAGAGGCTCCAGAGGAGATCGCCGACGTCAAGATCGACCTCCCGGTGGACGCTCACCTGCCGCACGAGTACATCGGCGTGGAGCGGCTTCGCCTGGAGATGTATCGCAAGGTGGCTGAGGCCAAGTCCGCCGAACGGCTGGCCGAGGTCGAGGTCGAGATGCGTGACCGGTACGGCGCACCCCCCGAGCAGGTACTCAACCTCTTCGCCGTGGCGCGATTCCGTCTGGTGGCCCGCGCGCACGGGCTCACTGACGTCTCGCTGCAGGGCCGGCACATCCGGTTCTCGCCAATTCCGCTGCCGGACTCGAAGCAACTCCGGTTGAAGCGGTACTACCCGGATGCGGTGTACAAGGCAGTCGCTGACCAAGTCTCCGTGCTGCGCCCGATGACCCAGCGAGTGGGCGGCGAACCGGTCCGCGACCTCGCACTCCTGCAGTGGTGCGAGGAGCTGCTGACCACTCTGCTCGACCAACCCTCCCCGTGAACGTGTGTGGTTGTGCTCGCCCTGGCGAGCACAACCACACACGTTAACTAGAAGAGTTCGGTGTGGCGGCGAGAGCGGATGGCGCCGACGGCAGCCCAGCAGACGAAGAGGACCGCCGCCGCCACCGGGGCGGACCAGTAGCCGATCGGCGGCGCGACGAGCGCGTACGACTGGACAAATCCGCTGAGGTAGACGGCACCCGTCACGAGTACGGCGCCTATCGCCGCCTCCGCCAGCCAGGGGAGGCCGACCAGGCAGACGAGGTCGATCACGAGCGCGCCTCCTAGTAGGAGGAAGGCCACGGCGGAGGTCGGGAAATGGGCCACCGCGAGCAGGGGCCAGAGCACGCAGCGCCAGGCGACGTAGGCGAGGGCGAGCGTCGTCGCCGTCCAGCGCAGCCCCACGCTGCGGCGGGCGATTAGGAGGGTCAGCATTGCCGCGGCCACGATCCAGAGTGGGTAGACCCATTGGGGGACGGGCAGCGAGAAATGAACCAGTGAGTCCCGACTGACCGGCTGGCCGATCTGACGCGCGGCGAAGTCCAGCAATTCCGGCTCGGCGTACGGCCTGCCCGGGTTCCGGTCCCAGGAGGCGATCTCTTCGACGCCGTACTCCTGATGCTGGTTCGGAAAGAGCACGTTCTCCAGGAAGAAGAACCAGAGCGCGCCCAGCATGAAGGAACGGCTGGACATACCAGATGAGTGGAGCCGCCAGCCCCGGATCGCGCCGGCGATCGCGATGCCGGTGCCGACATAGAGGCCGAAGTGCGTGATGCTCCAAGCGGTGATGTCGAGCCCATTGATCCGGTGGTTGATCACGTCCACCGGAGCGGAGCCCACGAAGAGGGCGATTCCGCCCACCATCAGGCGAAGGGCGAGTTTGTCCACGCCGAATCGGGTGTACCAGTGGAACAGGACGAGGAGGATCACCAGCCCATCGCCGAGCAGGTTCACATTGTGCGGCGGCGCGAAGTCGTCGCGAATGAAGCGGAAGTGCCACGCGACGTCCCAGCCCGAGCCCAGGGCCTTGAGCAGGAGCCCGATCAGCCAGAGGCGGTAGACGAGCAGGAGCGTCGCGGCGGACTCGCTCGGGTCGAGACCGCCTGCCCGCACGCGCTCCAGCCAGGACCGGACGTCACGCGGCGCAAACCCCGTGAGACCGGACGCGGTCAGCCCGACGCGGTCGGCTACCTTGCCCCTCATGTTGATCCTTGTCTCTATAACCCGTTGGTCGGATCATGTTGCCTGGTCAGGCCCGCTGCGTCTAGTAGCTTGTCAGCCAGTTTCCAAGGTTGACTTCGACCGCCGCAGGTCGCCCCCGACTCGGCGGCGGACGATCGGGGATGAAAGAGTGGCGCCCATGCAGCCTGTCCGTCCCGCCGCCGCCGTACGCCGTGTGGTCGCGGTGCTCACTCTGGGTGCTGGCCTCGCCGTGACCGGCTGCCAGTCTGACCCGGGGGTCGCCGCATACGTCGGGAGCGAGAACATCACCGAGGCGCAGGTCGATCAGATCTTCGACAACGCTCAGGCGATTAAGGCAGAAGAGGCGGCGAAGCGGGCGGCCGCGACCCCGCAGCCCTCGGCTCAGCCGCAGGCGACGCCGGCGCCATTCGCGAGCGCGAGCGAGGTCAAGCCGTCGCGCTCGGATGTCGTCACGACCCTCGTACTCGCGAAAGTCTGCGCCGATCTCCAGTCGACGCAGGGCTTTGCCAGCACGGACATCACACCTGATCAGATCGCGGCAGTGGACCAGGTGCCGCCCACCTCCGATTACGCCCGTGAACGCGCCAAGATGTACTCCTGCCTGGCCGGCATACCGGTCACGAGCGCGACCGCACCCACGGATGCCGAGCTCCAGGAGATCTATGACAGGGCAAAGGCCATGGGTCTGGTGGAGGTGCCGCTGAGCCAGATCAAAGACCAGTTGGCCGCGGACGCCGGGCTGCAGCAGGCGGTCGCCGTCAACCGGACGCTGACCAAGATGGTCAACGACGGCGACGTCAGGGTGAATCCCCGGTACCGACCGATGGAGTTCACGGTCAGCGATCTCGGTTCCGGCGCGCCGCTGGTGGTCCTCCAGATGGGCGAGCCGGCCTCCGACGCGGTCCGCGACCTGGGCTGACGCTCCAGTGGGCCGGATCGTCCTGTTGGTGACGTCGCCCCGGCTGCCGGCCGGGCTCCTGACCGCGCAGGCGTGGGACCTTGTGCGTACTCATCCGGTCTTCGCCTCGGCCGAGAGCGACCTCGTCGCGGCGCTGCGTACGGTTGGCGTCCGGGTCAGCATCATCCCGGCCGCGGCCGCGGCCGTCCTTGACGCGCTCGCGGCGCACGGCACGATCGTGTGGCTGGCCGGCCCGACCGGAGACGAGGTCTTGGCCCGAGAACTGGGCCTGAGACTCGCCCGGGAGCCCGAACTGGCCGAGCTGGAGCTGATGTACGGATCGTGGGATCCTCCTGGCGCCCGCCTGCTCGACGTCGTCGCCGTGATGGACCGGCTGGTATCCCCGGGCGGAGATCCCTGGAAGCGGCAACAGACCCACCAGACTTTGGCCCGCTATCTGCTGGAGGAGGCATACGAGGCGTACGACGCCATCGACGCCCATGATCTCGCCGGCCTGAAGGAGGAGCTGGGCGACGTGCTCCTACAGGTCGTTCTGCACGCGCGGATGGCGGAGGAAGCCGACCGGCCCTGGTCCGTGGACGACCTCGCCGGTGGCCTCGTGGAGAAGCTCGTCCGCCGCAATCCGCACGTCTTCGGGGATGCGCAGGTCGCCAACGTCGACGAGATCATCGAGAACTGGGAACGGATCAAGCGCGAGGAGAAGGCCCGCGATTCCGCGATGGACGGCATCGCACTCAGTCAACCCGCGCTCGCCCTGGCCGCCAAGGTGGTGTCGCGCGCGCGGCAGGCCGCGATTACAGTGCCGACGCCAGCCGCGCCGGCCGCAGTCGATGACGAGGCGGCACTAGGGGCGGCGCTGATGGCGCTCGTGACGGCGGCGGAGGCGCGCGGGCTCGACGCCGAGGCGGCGCTGCGCCGGGCCGCGCTCGTCCAAGCCGAGGCGGTAAGAACAGCCGAGGCTGGCTGATCTGGCCTGTGCACTCCACAATCTGTCGGGTCGCACGCCTTCAACTGCGGCGACTCTGGCGGATGGGCGCACGTGACCCTGGACGGCGGCGTGGATCTGCTGGTCACCGGTGTGCTCAAACACGACGACCTGGCCCGGATCATCGACAAGCTCGACATCGGGCCGCAGCCGTACCGGGGGTGGATCGGCCAGCGCTGAACCCGATAGTTTGGCGGGCATGTCCGCCCTCGGGACCAACGAGTCGTTCGTAGCCCGCACCGAACGCATCATTGATGAGCTGCTCGCCACCGACCCAGCCCTGGCGAGCGGCGCAGGTGACCATCGGTTTGATGGCCAACTGCCCGACCTCTCCCCGGATGGGGTCGCGTCGCGGGTGGCGATGCTGCGAGATGCCTCGAGTGCGCTGTCTGGTGTGGACCCGGATGACCTGGACGGGACCGAGCGGGTCGACCACGAACAACTCCTGTCCTTGGTGGAGCGGGCCCTCTTCAGCCTGACCGAGGTACGCGAACACGAGTGGAACCCGCTGGCCCACAATCCAGGCTCGCTGCTGCACGCCCTCGTGGCGCGGCCCTTCGCCCCGGCCGCCGAGCGGCTGGAGTCGGTCGCGGCCCGGCTGGCCGCGATTCCGGACGCACTGGCGACGGCTCGAGCGACGCTGCGGGACTGCCCGCGTATCCACCTGGAAACCGCCGCCGGGCAGTTCCGGGGAACGGCCTCCTTCGTACGGAATGAATTGCCTGATCTGCTCGCCCGGGCTCCTGGCATGGCCTCCACGGTGGAACCCGAGGCGGCGGCTGCCGTCACGGCGCTGGAGGCGTTCTCGGGCTGGCTGCGCGACCGCGCCCGCGCCGCGGAGGAGGCACGCGACCCGCGACTGGGCCGTAGGCTGTGGGAGGCCAAGCTCTGGCACGCGCTCGACACCGAGTTGACCGCGACCGAGGTGCTGCGCCTGGCCAGGGAGACCCTGGAACGGGTCGGCGAGGAGATCCGGGCGGCGTCTGTCAGCCTGATCGGCGGGCGAGGCGACGATGACACGGTGCGGATGGCGCTGAATCGTCTCGCGGACGAACACCCGGACGACGACTCGATCGTGGAGCTCGCGAGGTTGACGCTCGACGAGACCAGGGATTTCGTCCGCGCACACGACGTTGTATCGCTTGTGGACGATCCGTGCGTGATCCAGGAGATGCCCGAGTTCGCCCGCGGTGTCGCGGTGGCGTACTGCGATGCGCCCGGCCCGCTCGAGACCGCCGAGGTGCCGACGTTTTACTGCATCGCCCCCACCCCGACCGATTGGCCACCGGAACGGGTGGAGTCGTTCTACCGCGAATACAACAACCACATGGTCCGCAACCTCACGGTGCACGAGGCGATGCCGGGCCACTTCCTGCAGTTGGCTCACGCCCGGCGCTACCGTGGGTCGACCCGGATCCGGTCGGTGGCCCGGTCTGGCCCGTTCATTGAGGGATGGGCCGTTCACGCCGAGCAGGTCATGACAGAGCACGGCTTCGGCGGGCTGCCGATCCGTTTGCAGCAGCTCAAGATGCAGCTGCGCATGACCATCAACGCGATTCTCGACCAACTCGTGCATTGCGACGGTATGACCGAGGGCGAGGCGATGGCATTGATGACCCAGCGGGGATTCCAGGAGGAGGGCGAGGCCGCCGGCAAGTGGCGCCGGACCCTGCTGACCTCGACCCAACTGTCCACGTACTTCGTCGGCTATAGCGAAGTCGCGTCCATTGCTACCGCACGTCCTGTGGACATGCCAGTCGGGCGGTGGCACGACGCGATGCTGAGCCACGGCAGCCCATCCCCGCGCCACCTGCGCACCCTGCTGCAAAACTCGGACAGCCCAGGACGATAGGCTCACCGAGGATACCCGCAGCGCAGCGGAGCATACGCAGGCGACCAAGCAAGGAGCGACACAACGTGGCCACCATCGAGGGAATCGTCGCCCGGGAGATACTCGACTCGCGGGGCAACCCGACCGTCGAGGTGGAGATTGGGTTGGACGACGGCACGATCGCGCGTGCGGCGGTGCCATCCGGCGCCTCCACTGGCGCGTTCGAGGCGATCGAGCTGCGCGACGGCGACGCCAAGCGGTACGGCGGGAAGGGTGTGCAGACCGCGGTCACGAACATCGAGGACCGCATCGTCGAGGAGCTGGTCGGCTACGAGGCGAGTGAGCAGCGGGCGATCGACCAGAAGATGCTTGACCTCGACGGCACACCCGACAAGTCCAGCTTGGGCGCGAATGCGATCCTCGGTGTGTCGCTCGCCGTGGCGAAGGCGGCCGCGAGCTCCGCCGAGCTGAGCCTCTTCCGCTATTTGGGTGGGCCGAACGCGCATCTGCTTCCGGTGCCGATGATGAACATCCTCAATGGTGGCGCGCACGCGGACTCCAACGTGGACATTCAGGAGTTCATGATTGCGCCGATCGGCGCACCCACCTACCGCGAGGCGCTCCGGTCTGGCACCGAGGTCTACCACGCGCTCAAGGCCGTGCTTAAGAAGAAGGGGCTCTCCACCGGGCTCGGCGACGAGGGCGGCTTCGCCCCCAACCTGCCGGCCAACGCCGCCGCGCTCGACCTCATCGCCGAGGCGGTTCAAGCCGCCGGCTACACCCTGGGTACGGACATTGTGCTCGCTCTCGACGTGGCGGCCACCGAGTTCTACAAGTCTGACGCGTACGTCTTCGAGGGCACCACGAAGTCAGCCGACGACATGATTGCGTACTACCGCACGCTCGTCGAGACCTACCCGATCGTCTCCATCGAGGATCCGCTGTCCGAAGAGGACTGGGCCGGCTGGAAGGCGCTCACCGCAGCCCTCGGCGACCGGATCCAGATCGTGGGGGACGACCTCTTCGTCACCAACCCCGAGCGCATCGCCCGTGGCATCGCCGATAAGGCGGCGAACGCCGTCCTGATAAAGGTGAACCAGATCGGCTCGCTCACTGAGACCTTCGACGCCGTGGAATTGGCGCACCGGTCGGGCTACACATGCATGATGAGCCACCGCTCGGGCGAGACCGAGGACACGACGATCGCCGACCTCGCCGTGGCGACTGGGTGCGGCCAGATCAAGACCGGTGCGCCGGCCCGTTCGGAGCGGGTCGCGAAGTACAACCAGCTCCTGCGCATCGAGGACGAGCTCGACGACGCGGCGCGTTACGCAGGCGCGCGCGCTTTCCCTCGGTACCGTAAGGCGTGACGAGTCAGCGGCGGATGCCCAGCGGGCAAGGTCCCGCGCGTGGCGGGGCGCGCCGAGCCCCCACGCCCGGCCCACCCCCGCGCGGCCAGCACGGACGGACGTCGTTGTCCGGCTCCACCGGCAGGACCTCGCGGTCCGGGTCCGCTGGCCGCGACCGTCGGTCTGGCGACCGTGTCCATCGCAACGCCGCGCCCATTCGGTCGACTCCACGAGGAGCTGCGGCCGGATGGAAGGAGGTCCGCCGCGAGCATCGGGTCGGACCACGTTCCGGAGGCGTCAGGCGTGCCGCAGGCCCCGCCCGTCGTACCAAGGCACCGCGCACGCCACGACGAGTCTCGGGGCGCGCCGCCGCGCTCGGGCTGTTGCTCCTCTCGCTGACCTTGGCCTACGCCTATCCGGTGCGCGTGTACCTGGCCCAGCGGGCGCAGATCGACCAGTTGGAGACGGCACAGGTCGAGCAGCGCAAGCGGATCCAGGACCTGGCCGATCAACTTGCCCGATGGGATGACGAGGACTACGTGATCGCGCAGGCCCGCAGCCGACTGCAGCTTGTGCGCAAGGGTGAGCTGTTCTATGTGGTCGGGGTGCCCCCGGCGGTCGCGGGAGCGGGCGCGACCGACCCGAACGCAGCGTGGTTCAGCCAGCTCTGGACGAGTCTGCAGGCAGCGGACGACCCGACCGGGCCCTGAGAGCACCGCCGACGCGTGGTGGACTGGAGTCCATGGACACAGGCGACGCCGGTTCCCTCGATCCAACCGACCGGGACACGGTCGCGGCCCAACTCGGGCGCGTACCCCGCGGTGCCCGGACGGTGGCACACCGATGCCCGTGCGGGCTCCCGGACGTCGTCGAGACGTCTCCTCGGCTCGCTGACGGCACCCCGTTCCCCACGCTGTATTACTTGACCTGTCCACGCGCTACGTCCGCGGTCAGCGCGCTGGAATCCGCGGGGGTGATGCGGGAGATGGCGGCGCGACTGGCCACGGACCCGGACCTCGCCGCCCGGTATCGTGCGGCGCACGAGCGCTACCTCGCCCGCCGGGCGGAACTTGAACGGGTGGACGAGATCGCGGGAGTCTCGGCCGGGGGGATGCCGACGCGGGTGAAGTGCCTGCACGTGCATCTGGCCCAGGCGTTGGCCGAAGGGCCTGGCGGCAATCCGTTCGGCGACGAGACGCGGGAGCTCGTCGGTCCATGGTGGACGGCCGGGCCCTGCGTCGTCCCCACGTCTAGGGAGTGATCTGCTTGACGTCGACGATCTTAGCTCCGGCCGGCGGTTCGAACGCGCCCGCGTCCACACTCGCCGAGTAGCTGGTCAGCTCGATCGCGGCCTGTTCACCGTTGGTCGACGTGCCGCTGAACGAAGCTAGGATCCCGGCGTCGGTGACGCAGACCGAGAAGTCCTTCGGCGCGTCCTTGTCGCTCGGACTCGCCGCGGCCTCCAGGCCGGTGGCCGTCGCGCACAGCGACTCCTGCCCGGCGATCGTCTTGGTCGACTGCTCGACCTTGGCCCCGGGCACCAGCGCGGCCGCCGCGATGAGGCCCAGCGCGATTTCGGGCGTGACGAAGCCGGGGCCAGTGGCGCCGGCCACAAAACCCGTGTTCGCGGCACCCACATCAACCGCCTGGTTGGGCGACTTCTGACAGGTCAGCACGCCCTTCTCGGTGCCGCAGAGGTACATGAACTCGGTGGTGAAGATGAATCGCCCGTCCTTACCGACGAAGGTGGCGTTTGGGGGCTGCTGCGCCAACGTCACCTTCTCGCCGCCGGTCACCTGATACTCAGCCGTGTAGGTCAGCGTGGCCGCCTTGCCCAGACGGTCGGCGAAGTCACTGAGTATCTGGGCGGTGCCGACCAGTTCCTTGGCCTGGTTGATAAGGCCGCAGCCCAGAGTGGCGGTGGCGAGAGTCGTCGCGAGAATCGTGACGAGCACGCGTGATGTCCGGGAGGTCATCACACGAATGTGAAGGTCGGCACCCCGCCGGGCAATGCTGTGTCGGGCGTCTGACAGCTCGTCCTCTACCGTTTGGCGCATGGAGGTAGCGATCCGCCGCGCCCGAAGCGCCGACGTGCGCGCCATCCGACGGCTGATCGACACCTACGCGGCCGATCGCAGGCTGCTGTCAAAGGCGACGGTCGCCCTCTTCGAGGACATCCAGGAATTCTGGGTAGCCGAACTCGCCCACGGCGGCGCCGTCGTGGGCTGCGGCGCCGTGCACGTGATGTGGGAGGACCTGGCGGAGGTGCGCACGGTCGCGGTCGACCCGACCTGCCGAGGGCAGAAGATCGGGCACCGCATCGTCTCGGCGCTCCTCGACACGGCCCGCGAGCTCGGCGTACGGCGGGTCTTCGTGCTCACCTTCGAGACCGACTTCTTTGGTTCGTTCGGGTTCGTTCCGATTGACGGCACGCCGGTGCCGCCAGACGTGTTCGAGCAACTGCTGCGCTCGTACGACGAGGGCGTGGCCGAGTTCCTCGACCTGGAACGGGTCAAGCCCAACACTCTCGGCAACACCCGGATGCTCCTACACCTTTAGGGTTGTGGGCGTGGGCCGAGTTGCGGGGATCGACAGGGTCGCGGCGGTTGACTGTGGCACGAACTCCATCCGGCTGTTGGTGGCGGACCTCCCGGACGACCCGGCGGGCTCGTTGACCGATATCGCACGGCGGATGGAGATCGTGCGTTTGGGCCGGGGCGTCGACCGTACGGGCAGGTTGGCTCCCGAATCGATCGAGCGCACCCGGATCGCCCTGGCCGACTACGCAGAGCAGATCTCGACGCTCGGTGCCCAGCGGGTCCGCATGGTCGCTACTAGCGCCACCCGCGACGCGGCGAACGCCGACGAGTTCCGGGCGATGGTGGTCGAGACAATCGGTGTCACGCCCGAGGTGGTGTCCGGCGATGAGGAGGCGCGCCTCTCCTTCGCCGGTGCCGTGCGTGGGCTCCCGCCACAGACCGAGCCACCATTTCTCGTGGTCGACATCGGCGGCGGTTCCACTGAATTCGTGCTGGGTCGCCAGACGGTCGATCACGCCATCAGCGTCGATATCGGTTGCGTCCGGATGACCGAGCGGCATCTGCACGACGACCCGCCGACCGGCGACCAGGTCCGGGCAGCGGAGGCTGACATCGCGGCGAACGTCGATCGGGCGCTGGAGGTCGTGCCGGGTCGGACCGCCCGTACTCTCGTCGGCCTGGCTGGTTCTGTGACCACCGTGACCGCACTCGGCCTCGGCCTGGACTCGTACCGGCCGGAGCGGATTCATCACGCTCGAATCAGCTACGCCGACGTCGCGAAGGTCACCCGGGATCTGCTCGCGTTGACCCATGCTGGGCGGCTCGCGCTGCCCGTGATGCATCCGGGCCGCGCCGACGTCATCGGCGCGGGGGCGCTCATCCTTCGGGTGGTGATGGAGCGGGTCGGCGCCGAGTCGGTAGTGGCGAGCGAGCACGACATTCTCGACGGCATGTGCTACAGCCTTCAGGAGATGATCTAGGGGTCGCCGCCAAAGATGACAGTCCTGTCATGTTGATTGTGAGTCTTGTCCGGAACATTGCAGAATCAGCCCGTGAGGCTGCGCCCGGTGGGTCGCCTGGCGATAGTCGTCGCGTTGACGCCGGTATACCTTGGCTTGGCGGTCACCCCGGCTGTTGCCCATGGGGGAGGGCGGGACGCGGCTTACTACCGCACTGAGTTCACAGAGATGGTTCCGCAGCCACCTGACGTCAGCGCACATGTGGACCCGGCCGGCGAGTGGATCGAATTGACGTACACCGGTGCGGGGAATGTCGTCGTCATGGGTTACCTCCGCGAGCCGTACCTGCGCATTGCCGCCACGAGCGTCGAGGAGAATGCGCT
>Ga0184632_10000539_pt1 | contig 14993 bp, 18 predicted proteins | sample PLM31_50_b1_FD_133153 | JGI IMG/M metagenome (GOLD analysis project Ga0184632, IMG submission 133153) | Groundwater sediment microbial communities from an aquifer in East River, Colorado, USA - PLM3-1_50_b1 | ecosystem: Environmental > Terrestrial > Soil > Riparian zone | place: USA: East... | reverse complement strand
TCCGGGCGTCTCCGCGTCTCCGCGTCTTCGTGCCTCCGTGTTGAGCTCGTTCCGCGGCCTCCGCCTCCTCCGCGGCCGCGACGGCTCTTACGCGGGCTTCAGCCTTCCATCTTCGAGCCGCAGAACCCGATCGCACGCGGCGGCGAGGCGCGGGTTGTGCGTGGCAATGATCGACGTGAGGCCGCGCTCGCGGTGCATCTCGCGCAGCAGATCGTGCAGCGAGTCGGCCGTGTGCTCGTCGAGGTCGCCGGTCGGTTCGTCGGCGAGGAGTAGAGTGGGCTCCATGACCAGCGCCCGCGCGATCGCGACGCGCTGCTGTTCTCCGCCCGACAGCATCCCGGGCCGATGGTCGAGCCGCGGTTCGAGGCCTACGCGGCCAAGCAGTTCCGCGGCCCGGCGGTGCCGCTCGGCGGGCGGGCGCCGGGCGATCCGCATCGGCATCTCGGCGTTCTCGAGGGCACTGAACTCGGGCAGCAGGTGATGGAACTGGAACACGAATCCGACATGGCGGTTGCGAAAGGCGACGACGTCGGCATCGGGTAATTCGGTCAGCGTCGTCTCGTCAATGCGAACCGTTCCTCCATCGACCGCGTCGAGTCCTCCGATCACGTGAAGGAGCGTGCTCTTGCCGACGCCGGACGCGCCGACGATCGCCACCATCTCGCCGCGGTCGAGCGACACGTCCAGGGCCTTCAAGACGGTCAACCGGCTGCCGCCGACGGGATAGCTCTTTGTAATGTTAGAGACTTCGATGAAAGCCAAGTTACCAGTTACCAGTTACCAGTTACCAGTAATCGGACAGTTGCCAGTTGCCGGTTGCTCGTTGAGAACCAAAACTGGAAACTGGGAACTGGAAACTGGAAACTTCATTATTGATATCTCAACGCCTGCGCCGGATCGAGTCTGGACGCCTGGCGCGAGGGATAAATCGTCGCCACGAAGCAGATGGCCAGAGCGGATAGCACGACGATCGCGAAGTCCAGGGGTTTCAACGTGAAGGGGACGTACGAAATCTGGTACACGTCGATCGGGACGTGAATGAGCTTGTATCGATCGAGAACGTATATGAGCGCATAACCGCCCGCCGCGCCGACGCACGTCCCGAGCAGCCCGATTACGAGTCCCTGCAGTACGAAGATGCGGCGGATGCTGGCTGCGGACGTCCCCATCGTTTTCAGGATCGCGATGTCCCGGTTCTTCTCCATGACCAGCAGGATGAGCGAGGCGGCGATGTTCAGCGCGGCGACCATCACGATAAGCCCGATCGTGATCGAAATCGCCATCTTTTCAATCCACAACGCCGAGAACAGCGCGCCGTTCACGTCGGCCCAATCCTGCGCCAGGTAGTCGGACCCGAGCTGCGCCGGAATCGCATCGGCGACCTCCTGCGCGGCGAACATGTCGTCGACGCGAAGCTCGATGAAGTCCGGCACGGTCCGCCCCAAAGTGCGCTCGGCCACATCGAGGCGCATGAGCCCGTAGCTCGAGTCGTACTCGAGAAGGCCGAGGCTGAAGGTGCCGGCCACCTTGAAAAAGCGTGGCCGCCTGATCGGGCCGAAAGGGGTCAGCGTGCCTTCCGGCGTAATCAACCCAACCCGATCCCCCACCGAAGCGTGTAGTGTCGCCGCGAGATCCTTGCCCAGGAGAATGCCCGGGATTTCCCCAGAAGGAGTATTGAGTGCGTCGAGGCTGCCGGTCAGCATCGCCCGCTCGATCTGGGTTACCGTGCGTTCCTGCTCCGGTACCACGCCCTTCACGGTGATGAACGCTTCACCCCCCCCGTCACTCGTGAGCAAGGCCTTGCCCTGGACGATCGGCGCCGCGCCGATCACGCGAGGGACCCCCATCAGCTTCTTCAATTCTGCGTCCGGATCCGTCAACCCGCCCGCCTTCATCACGTAGACGTGCGCCGCGGATCCGACGATGCGATCGCGCAACTCCCCCTGCAACCCGGTCATCAGCGCCAGCGCGATGAGCACCGCCATGACGCCGACCGCCACGCCCACCGCGGAGATCAGCGAGATCACGGAAATGAAGGCCTGCTTGCGCTTCGCTAGCAGATACCGCAACGCGACGAAGAGCTCGAACGGCAGGTCCAATTATTTCGATCTCATCAGAGGGAAGAGGATGACATCGCGAATCGACGGGCTGTTGGTCAGCAGCATCACCAGCCGATCGATCCCGACACCCTCACCCGCGGTCGGTGGCAGGCCGTACTCGAGGGCCCGGATGTAGTCCTCGTCCATCGCGTGCGCTTCCGCGTCGCCCGCGGCGCGATCGACGAGCTGCGCCTCGAAACGCCGCCGCTGCTCGGCCGGATCGTTGAGCTCGCTAAAGGCGTTGGCCACCTCGAAGCCGCCGATGTACAGCTCGAACCGCTCAACCGTGTCGAGATCGTCCGCCTTCTGCTTGGACAATGGTGAGACTTCGGTCGGAAAGTCGTACACAAAGGTCGGCTGCACGAGATCGTGCTCGTTGAGGCGCTCGAAGATCTCGGTCGCGATCTTGCCTGGGCCCCACGAGGGCTGCACCTCGAGGTGGAGCGCGCGGGCCAGAGCCACCACGGTCTCGCGCTGTCGCAGGTCCGCGTCGCTGACGGTTCTGCCGAGACGCTCACTGGCCTTCGTGCGCGCGCCTTCGCGAAGCGAGATCCGGCGGTAGGGCGGCGCGAGGGAAATCTGATGCTCGCCAAACGTGATCTGCTCGGTGCCGATCGCGTCGCGCGCGCAGGCCGCCAGCATCTCCTCGGTCATCAGCATCAGCTCGTGGTAGTCGCTGTACGCCTGGTAGAACTCCAGCATCGTGAATTCGGGGTTGTGCTGCGTCGAGATCCCTTCGTTCCTGAAGTTACGGTTGATCTCGTACACCCGTTCCAGGCCGCCGACGACGAGACGCTTCAGGTAGAGCTCCGGGGCGACACGGAGAAACAGCTGCATGTCGAGCGCGTTGTGATGCGTCACAAACGGGCGCGCGAGTGCGCCTCCCGCGATGGGTTGCATCATCGGCGTCTCGACTTCCAGGTAGCCGCGGGCGTTCAGGAATCCCCGAATGGAGGCGAGCGCCTTGCTTCGAACCTGGAACACGCGGCGCGACTCGGGGTTGACAATCAGGTCGAGATACCGCTGCCGGTACCGAATCTCGACGTCGCTCAGCCCGTGCCATTTCTCCGGCAGCGGCTCGAAACACTTGACCAGGAATTGCAGCGACGAGGCAAAGATGGTCAACTCGTTGGTCTTCGTCCGGAACAACTTCCCCTCTACGCCCACGTAATCGCCGAAGTCGAGCAGTTTGAAGGCAGCGAACTCCTTCTCCGGCAGCGTGTCCTGCCGGATATAGGCCTGGATTCTCGCGGCGCCGTCCGACAGCACGAGAAAGTTCGCTTTGCCGAAACTGCGGATGGCCAGAATCCGTCCGGCGGTGCGCGTATGAATGGCGCCCGCTTCGAGCTCTTCCTTATTTTTGCCGCCATGCGCCGACACAAGATCGGCAATCGTGTCGGTCCGCTCGAACTTCCGCGGGTACGGATCGATCCCGAGCCGCACCAGCTCGTCAAAGTTGGCGCGGCGTTGGCGCAGGAGATCCGATTCGCGGGTGTCGTCGGTCATGGCAGTCGCTGTCGACGGAGGGGACGGAGATCACGGGACAACATCAACACGGAGGCACGGAGACACGGAGGGTCCACGGGCTGGTCGCGCCGCGCTTCGCGCGGTGGGCGGCCAGCCTCCGTGCGTCTCCGTGCGTCCTCCGCGGGCTCCGTGTTAATTCTGTCCCGTGCCCCCCGTCCTCTCCGCTACTCACGCTTCAACTCTTTGCGCACCGCATCCAGCACGCCGTTCACGAACGCAACGGCCTCCTCTCCGCTATAGGATCTCGCCAGCTCCAGCGCCTCGTTGATGACGACGCGCGGCGGCGTACTCGGTTCGGCCAGAAACTCGTAGACCGCGAGCCGGAGAATCAAGCGATCGATCACGACCATGCGCTCGACGCGCCAATTCTGCGCGTGCGCCGATAAAATGACGTCGATCTCCTTGACTCGGTCGAGCGTTCCTCGAACCAGAGCGTTCGCGAACTCGCGCAGCGGCTCCGGCACCTCGTGATCCACGTCGTGCGCAGGCCAGTACGTCGCGATGGCCTCCTGCGCGCCGCCGCGCCCAACCTCCGACTGGTACAGCATCTGCAGAGCCGCTGCGCGCGCGCGCCGCCGTGCGTTGATCTCGGCGCTCGTCATGAGTCGTGGCCGCGAGCCGCGCCGGGCTCAAAGCCGAACGACCGCGACGACGACGCGCGCGCCGGCGCGCGGCCGAGCTTTCGAAACAGCACCGCCATTTCGATCCCCGCAGCGGCCGCTTCCCACCCCTTGTTGTCCCGGCCGCCGCCCGCGCGCGCTTCCGCCTGCGCCTCGCTATCAGTGGTGAGCACGCCAAAGGCGATCGGCACACCTGTCTCCCCCGCCGCCTCCATGATCCCGTGTGCGACCGCCGACGAAATGTATTCGAAGTGCGGAGTCTCGCCGCGAATCACGCAGCCGAGACAGATGACGGCATCAAAGCGGCCGGTTTCCGCAGCGCACCGCGCGGCCTGCGGCAGCTCGAAGGCCCCGGGAACATGCAGCTCTTCGATGTCCGCCGGCGCGGCTCCCGCGTCGAGAAGCGCCGTGCGGGCGCCCTCACGCAACGCCTCCGTAATCGATGGGTTGAAGCGTGAGACGATCACGGCAAAGCGGTACCCGGCGGCTCCGGGCAGCGCCGCCGGAGGGGTCGCGGAATCCTGATGGCGCAACGGCTACTTCCCCTTGAACTCCGCCTTGCGTTTTTCGAGGAACGCCTTCGTCCCTTCGCGCATGTCCTCGGTTGTCGAAACCAGTCCGAAGAGCGTCGCCTCGAAGACCTGCGCATCGGGCAAGGCCATCTGGAGGCCTTTATTGACGGCGTCGATGATGTAACGCACTGCGATCGGCGCTTTCGCGGCCAGCGTCTGGGCGAGCTTGCGCGCTTCCCCCATCAGGTTCGCGCCCGTGACGACGCGATTGACGAGGCCGAGACGGTAGGCCTCGGCGGCGGTGATCTGATCCCCTGTCAGCAACAGCTCGAGCGCCGGTCCGCGGCCGATGAGCCGCGGCAGGCGCTGCGATCCGCCGTAGCCGGGAACGATCCCGAGGTTGATCTCCGGCTGGCCGAGTTTTGCCGTATCGGCCGCGATGCGAATCGTGCAAGCCATGGCGAGCTCGCACCCGCCTCCCAGCGCATACCCGTTGATCGCGGCAATGACGGGCTTCCCCATGTGCTCGATGAGATCGAAGACATGCTGTCCACGCAGGGCATGCTCGCGCCCGCTGATCGGCGTCTGTTGCGAGAGCTCGTTGATGTCCGCCCCTGCGATGAACGACTTGTCGCCGGCGCCCGTGAGGATCACGACCCTCACGCCATCGTCGTGCTTCAACGCGAGGATCGCGCGGCGCAGTTCGTCGAGCGTCTGCGTGCTGAGCGCGTTGAGAACCTTCGGACGGTTGATGGTGATCGTGGCGACGCCGCCGTCCCGCTCGACGAGGATGTTTTCGAGAGTGTCGAGAGTCATGACGAGGAGTCGAGTATACCCCAGCGACGCGCGGCTCCTGCGAGCCAGCCGGCCGCGACACCGAGCGCCGCGCCTGTGCAATCGGCGAGGATGTCGTGGCGATCCGCGTAGCGGCCGGGCACGAACGACTGGTGGAATTCATCCAATGCGCCGTACACGGTCGCAAGGATGATGGCCGCGCACGCTCGACGCCACGTGACACCGCCGAGCCGCCCGCATGCAAGGGCGCGCAGCAGCAGGCCCGCGAGGAGCGCATATCCGATCGAATGACCTGAAGTGTCCGAGATGCCGCCGGGAAGCGGTCCGAGATTCGGAATGGACGACGCGGCGAAGATGATGGCCATCTGGAGCACGACGGGACCCCAGAGCCACCGGGGCGATCGCCATTCGACCTTGCTCAGGGCCTCCCGAGCCCGGTCGAGGGACGGCAGATTCCGCGCGCGCGTCCGCGTCACAGCGGGAACGGATACATCAGCCAGCCGAGCACGAGTGCGGTGCCGATGAAACCGCCGAACATCATCGCGCCGGTCCGGATCTGTTGACGCGGGTCGTCGCGAAGGAGCACGCCGAAGACGAGCGACACGAAGAAGGAAAACAGCACGAGGAGGAGGAAGTGGCTGGTCACTTGCGGCCCATCCCGATATCAAAGGCGTCGAAAATCACGAGGACGTTCAGGAGGCCGGTCACGATCAGAAAGCAGTTGCCGTACTCGTATGTCGCGGCCGTCACCGTGCCGCCGCCCGCATCGAGCATGCGCCCGATCATCCACGGCGCCCCCGCGCACACATTGGCCACCGCGGCAAGCGCGACAAGCGGCTCGGACAGGTCGAAGGGAAAAATTCGCCCGTGAAGAAGCAGGCCGATGAGAAACATCGCGGGCAGCGCCAGGAGAAAGACGAGGCCTTTCTGCCGGCGCCCCATCCAAAGATGCCCGGCGCCGGGGATGGCCCACGCCGCCAGGCATAACAGCACGAGCATACCCGGCTCCGCGGCGGCTCGGGGACGCTCGGCAGCCGTCGATTTCGTCGTCATATTCCTATCGCATCATAACGCATCCCATCGGGCCCCCTCGAAACGGCGCGCCTCGGCCGCCTCCGCGCGCAGCGACCGAATGAACACCCAGGCGGCCGCACCACCGAGCGGCAGGGCACACATCGCGCGGACCGTGTTGGAAGGATGCACGAGTCCGGCGAACTCGAGGACGACGGTCAACGCCGTCGGAGCCGCCGCCAGAACGAGCACACTCCGGGTTCGGCGCGGCGCACGCGGGTGGCGCCACACGATCCAGGCCGCGAGCGCTCCCACGGCTCCCGACACGTACAGGCCGGCGCACCGCGCACACACCGGCTGCTGCACGCCCGCCAGGTGGAACGAGCGCTCCGCGCGTTGATGGCAGATGAGCCCGGCGCCGCCGTACACCGCCGCGGCTGCAGCCACCAGGCGAGGATTACCGCTGGTCAAGGCGAACGGGGCAACGAAAAGAGTCGCACTCCAGGAGAGCGCGCCGATTGCAAGGATTGCGGCAAGTGATCGCTGCACGTACACATTGTAGGGTGGCTGGCGCGCACTCACAGCTATCCGCGTTGCGGACAACCCTAGTGGCCTTAAGCCGGAACTTAGCGCTGGGGCTGGAACGACTGCGTGGAGCGGACGCTGTCGGCCGTGTATCCAAGGCGCGCGCGCGAACGGAATTCCGGGTGCTCGTTCACCTTGACAATGATCCGGCGGAAGCGGCCATCGGGGCGCCAGTTGAGCGGCGCGTAGCCGATCGAATACTGCTTGGATAGCTCGTCGGAGATCCCGGCGTAGATGCCCTTCAATTCCTGCGCGGACTGCGGGAAATAGGACTGCGCGCCGGTTTCCTGCGCCAGCGTCTTCATCGAGTAGTCGGATTCCGAGAAATACTTGCGGCCGCTCTCGACACGGGCGATCGAATACCGGTTCTGCAGGCAGATCGTATAGATATTGATGCCGCTCTTGCGAGCAATTCCAAGCACGTCGTCAAACCCGATGACGCTGGAGGTGTCCTCGCCGTCCGACAGCACGGCAATCGCCTGTCGCCGCACCTCGCCGCTCTGCTGGGCGGCGCGCGCGAACTGTTTCATCGCGACGTACAGCGCGTTGTTGAGCGCCGTGGAGCCATGCGCCTGCGCCTGGCGCACGGCCTGCTCGAGGATGGCGCGATCCGATGTGAGCATCCGCGCGATGTTGACGTTGTCGCCGAAGGTCACAACCGCTCCGCGGTCCGTGTCGCGGAGCGTCCTCAGGAAACCAACAGCCGCTTCGTGGACCACGTTCATCTTGTCCGACATGCTCGCGCTGGTATCGAGCAGAAGGATGAGATCGATCGGAACCTGGTGCGATTCGAAGAACTGGACGCGCTGCAGGACGCCGTCCTCGTACACGGAGAAGTCGTTGAGGGTGAGATCCGGCACCAGGCGTTTGCCGTCGGTCACCGTGACGTTGAGGGCCACGAGGCTCGCACCGCTGCGGAACACCGTGCCCTGCTCCTGCTCACCAGGCGCCGGAGTCTGGGCAGTGGCTGAGATCGCCAGCAGAAGCAGGACGACCGATCCGACGGCGAGGCGTTTCACAACCTTCCTCCTCACCCGCGCGCTCTGCAAACCGCGTTCCGAGGCGACAATAACGAATTGCTCAGAAAATAGCAAAAGGTACTTTCGGTGATTGGACGGTTGCGTAAGTTTCGGATCAATCCTCGTGTGACGTCGCGCAATCCGTACACAAGCTAAAGGCCTAAAGACCGGCCGCGTGGCCGAAATGCGTCTCGTACCGGGCGAGAAACTCTGGCCACGTGTAGGCGTGACTCTGGCCGCCCAGGTGCTCGAGCGCGTAAGTCGCCGCCACGCTGCCAATTTGCGCGCACACCGGGTAGCTGGCGCCGCGCGCCATCCCCTTCAACAGCCCCCCGCGGAAGGCGTCGCCAACGCCGGTCGGATCCACAATCCGGTGAGGCGTCACCGCCGGCACGTCGGTGCGTCCGCGCCGCTCGATGATCGAGCATCCCTGCTCGCCGCGGGTGACGAGCAGGCTGCCGCTCTGCGCCAGGATCGCGTCCTCATCGAGACCGGTCTTCTGACGGATCAGCTCGAACTCGTAGTCGTTGCAGATCACGATCGTCGCGCCCGCCATCCCGTCTTGCAGCTCATCTCCAGCCATGCGGGCGCACTGCTGGCCTGGATCCCAGATGAACGGGATCCCGAGGGTCCGGCACTCGTCGGCGTATTGCAGCATCGCGCCCGGATCATTCGGCGAGATGATGGCCAGCCCGCAGTCCGGGACGTCGCGGAACGACAGCTCGCCGGCGTTCGCCATCGCGCCCGTATAAAACGACGCGATCTGGTTGCTGTCGACGTCGGTGCTGCAGAAAAAGGACGCCGTGAACTTGCCGTCGACTTCTTTCACGAGCGACGTATCGACGTGCGCAGCCTCGAGCCAGCGCCGGTAGTCGCTGAAATCCTGACCCGCCGTCGCCATCAGCCGTGGCCGTTCGCCGAGCAGTGCGAGCGTGTAGGCAATATTCGGCGCACACCCGCCGCGCCGCTTGTCCATCGAGTCCACGAGGAAACTCAGACTGACACGCGACATATGCTCCGGCAGGAAATGCTCGGTGAATTTCCCGGGGAACGACATCAGGTAATCGAAGGCGATGGAACCCGTGACGACAATATTCATAGGGTCAGAACAGTTGATTGAGAGCAGAATCGGGGTCCGGGATCCGGGATCCGGGGTCCGGGGTCCGGGGTCCGGGGTCCGGGGTCCGGGATCCGGAACCCGGAGTCCGAAGTCCGGACGGATCCCGCATCCCGCTTCCCGAGTCCCGGTTACATCAAGCCAAGTATTTCCCGACGATTGGCGCAAGCTCCCGTTTCACCTCCGGCGGGATCGCGTCGGGTCGTGTGATGATCGCGTGCTTCAGCGCGGAGGCGCATTCGCACGTGCGTTCGAACGGCAGGACGGCTACGGCTTCGGCGATCACCCGCTGGGCGTTCCTCGCGTTCTCGGTCAGGTTCGCGATGATCATCTCCACCGTCACCTGCTCGTGCGACGGATGCCAGCAATCGTAATCCGTAATGAGTGCGATGGTCGTGTAGCAGATCTCGGCTTCGCGCGCCAGCTTGGCTTCTTGCAGATTCGTCATCCCGATGACGTCCATCCCCCATGAGCGATACAGCTGCGATTCGGCGAGCGTCGAGAATTGCGGCCCTTCCATGCAGCCGTACGTGCCTCCCTTGTGCACGACGGGCGCGGGCGACGCGCCGGCGGTGGCCGCGCCAAGACCCGCGGCCTGCGCCGCCCGCCAGACGATGTCGCTCAGCGGCCCGCAGAAGGGATGGGCGAAGCCGACGTGCGCGACGAGGCCCCGTCCGAAAAACGTGGACATGCGCCCCCTGGTCCGATCGACGAACTGATCGGGCACCAGCATGTCGAGCGGCCGGTACTGCTCTTTCAGCGAACCGACCGCGCTCGCCGACAGAAGGTATTCGACACCGAGCGTCTTGAATCCGAAGATGTTCGCGCGGAAGTTCAGTTCCGTCGGCAGGAACCGGTGTCCCACGCCGTGGCGGGCCAGAAACGCGACCCGTTTCCCGCGGAGCGTGCCGGTCACATAAGGCGCCGACGGCTCGCCGAACGGCGTCGTGATTCGCTGCTCTTGGCGGTCGGTCAACTCCGCCATGTCGTACAGACCGCTGCCGCCAATGATGCCGATGGTGATCATGCGTGTAGATTCGTCCCGTCCGCTAGCGACAGCATTGTTGAGATCGGAATGATACTTCTTTCAAACGTGCTTCCGCCTTTCAAAGGTGCTTCCGCCTAAAGGCGGAAGCTACGAGGTGCTGACCGGCTCCACGTACTTCCGGCCGTCCTTCTCGCGGATATAGCCGGCCGCGACCACGGGGTCGTGCTCGAAGAAGATCAGGTATTCGCGCTCAATCGCATCGCGAATGAACGTGCGCTTGAATGCGAGCGTGTCCATCGGGTACAGATCGTAGGCCATGATCCACGGCGGGTCGATGTGCGCGGTCGTGGGGATCAGATCGGCGGCAAATACGGCGGTCCGCTCGTGCGACTCGATCATGACAATCTGGTGGTGCCTCGTGTGACCACCGGTACGCACGACCCGCACGCCCGGCATGATCGGCCCGTCCCCGGGTACGAGCTCCAGCACATCAGCGTCCCTCAAGGGCACAAAGTTTTCCTGGAGGTAGCTGGCCCGGTTCCGTTCGTGCGGATGCGTCGCATCCTCGCACTCGCCAGTGCGCACCACGTATCGAGCCCGCGGAAAGCGAGGCACCGGCGCGCCGGACGGATCGCGCCTCGTGAAGCCGCCGGCATGATCGAAGTGCAAGTGCGACGCGAGGACGAGGTCGATGCGATCGGCGGCCAGGCCGGCCTCCGCGAGCGCGTGATCCAGGTTTCGCGAGCGATCGATTCCATAGATCGCGATGCTCTTGGTGTCCATGTTGCCGCCGATCCCCGCGTCGATGATCATCGTCTTGCCCGGACTGCGAACGACCAGCGGGCGCAGACCGAGCGCAATCCGGTTCTTCTCGTCAGCAGGCGCACGCTTCTCCCACAGTACTTTCGGCACGACGCCGAACATCGATCCGCCGTCGAGACGAAACACGCCGTCGGAGAGTGAAATGAGCTCAAGATCGCCGAATTGCATCACGTGATCGGTTCGCACTCTAGCTTAAGCCGAGTCGGAAACGGCACGGTCACCCGAATCGCAGCGAACTCCGCTGTCACCCCGCGCCGCCTTCGGCGGCTTGACTCACAAGATCAAACAGGAGAAGGGAGGTCAGGAGGACGGACTGTCACGGCTGAAACATACGGGCGGGCGGGACCGCGCTGCGCGCGGTTTGAGCGAGACACGAATTCAGAAACACAAACACCTCCTGGATTACGTGGTGCTTGTGTTTCTGAATCCGTGCCTCGCTCTGTCGCCGGCCGGAGGCTGCCGGAGGCCGGCGTCCCGCCAGCCCTGCCGCGTGATCCTCCGGACTTCGTGTTCTTCGTGCCCTTCGTGTCCTTCGTGTTGACCGTCGGTGCGTTCAGCGAGACAGTGAAGGCTCGTGAAAGACCGGCTAGCGTTCGACAGCCGCCTGCTTCAATTCGACGAGCACGCCGTGCGCACTCGAAGGATGAATGAAGGCGACGAGCGACCCATGCGCGCCCGGACGGGGCGCTTGGTCGATGAGCCGGACGCCGCGCGCCTTGAGCCGCGCGAGCGCCGCCGCGATGTCGTCGACGCGTAGCGTGATGTGGTGAAGGCCCGGTCCGCGCTTCGCCACGTATTTCGCGATCGGCGAGCTCTGGTCGGTCGCCTCCAATAACTCGAGCGCCCCTTGTCCGGCGGGGATGAAATACGCCCGCACGCGCTGCGAAGGGACCTCTTCGGGCGCCTCGATGTCGAGGCCCAGCGCGTCGCGATAGAACGCCAGCGCCTCGTCCAGATTCGAGACCGCGATGCCGATGTGATCGAGGGTTGCTTTCATACTCTTGTCGCTTCCGCCTTTAGGCGGAAGCGGCTCCTTAGGCGGAAGCTCCTCATGAGGCGGAAGCTCCTTTCACCGTCCGGCGGACAATCTCGTCCACCGCAGCATATGGATCCAGCTCGCGTGCCGCGATGCGATCGAGGATTCCCGCGAGCTCATCGGCGCCGAGCACGCGCTCCTCTACGTGCTGAACGAACCGCTGCGCGAGCAGCTCGCGCACGCGGAACTCGGCGCGGGCGCGGCGGCGACTCCCCTGCGATCCCGCTGTGTGTGCGCGAAAGCGCTCGATGGTCGCGAGCAGCTCCGCCACCCCCCGTCCCGTCGTGGCCTCGGTCTTGAGGATCGGCGGCCGCCATTCTCCCGGAGCAAATGTCTGCAACGACAGGTTGGCGTCGATCGAGGCCACAGTACGGTCTGCGCCTTCGCGATCCGCCTTGTTGACGACGAAGATGTCGGCGATTTCCATGATGCCGGCCTTGAGCGCCTGCACCTCGTCGCCCGAGCCAGGCACCACGGTGACTATCGAGACATCGGCGGTTCGCACGATATCGATCTCGTCCTGTCCCACTCCGACGGTCTCGATAAGAACAACGTCCTTACCGGCGGCGTCGAGGACCAGCGCGACGTCGCTCGTGGCACGCGCCAGCCCGCCGAGATTGCCGCGCGTGGCCATGCTTCTGATGAACACACCGGCATCGCCGGCGTGCGCCTGCATCCGCACGCGATCGCCCAGCAGCGCGCCGCCGCTGAACGGACTGGTCGGATCGACCGCGACCACGCCCACCGTCTTCGCCGTCTTGCGGATTTCAGCGGTCAACCGATCGACCAGCGTGCTCTTGCCGGAGCCCGGCGGCCCGGTGATGCCGACGAGATAGGCCCGGCCGGTGCTCGGAAAAATGCGCCGAATCAACTCGGCGCCCGACGGGGTGTCGTCTTCGATGAGGGATATCGCGCGGGCGACGGCCCGCGCGTCTCCCTCGATCACGCGTTGAGACAGGTTCGACGACGTCACTGTCCGAGGAGCTGCCGGGCGATGACGAGGCGCTGGATTTCGCTGGTGCCTTCGCCGATGGTGACGAGCTTCACGTCGCGAAAATATTTCTCGGCCGGATAATCCTTCACGAATCCGTAACCGCCGTGAATCTGCACGCAGTCGTCGGCCGCCTTGACGGCGATCTCGCTCGCGAAGAGCTTGGCCATCGACGACTCACGGGTCGTTCGCGCGCCGCGATCCTTGAGATAGGCGGCACGATAAGTCAGCAGGCGCGCGGCCTCGATCCGCGTGGCGTTGTCGGCGAGCTTCCACTGGATCGCCTGAAACCCGGCGATCGGCTGTCCGAACTGGCGTCGCTCCTTGGCGTACCGTCGCGCCGCTTCGTACGCGCCCTGCGCGAGGCCAACCGAAAGGGCGGCGATCCCGATCCGTCCCGCGTCGAGCACCTGCAGCGTGTTGATGAACCCCTGCCCTTCCTGGCCCAGCAGATTCGCTGCCGGCACGCGGCACTCCTGAAAAACGACTTCGCTCGTGTCGCTCGCGCGCATGCCGAGCTTGTTTTCCTTCTTTCCCGCGCGCATCCCGGGCGTGCCGTGTTCGGCAATGAACGCCGAGATGCCCCGGTGCCCCTTGGTGCGATCGGTGATCGCGACGACGACCATGACGCCGCCGATGCTCCCGTGGGTGATGAAGGTCTTCGATCCGTTGAGGACCCAGCACTCCCCCTGCCGCACCGCGGTCGTCCGCATGGCGGCCGCGTCGCTGCCGGCACTCGCCTCGGTCAGCCCCCAGGCCCCAAGGACCTCTCCGCGCACGAGCCGCGGGAGGAACTGTGTCTTTTGCGCATCGCTGCCGAACATCGCGATGTGCGACGTGCAGAGTCCGTTGTGTGCGGCGACCGACAGCGCGATGGCGGGGCATACGCGCGCCAGCTCTTCGATGCAGATGCAGTAGTCGACCGACGACATCGCCGCGCCGCCGTATTGTTCAGGAAACTGAATGCCGGTCAGGCCCAGCGCCGCGAGCTTTGGCAGCAGATCCATGGGGAAATGCTGCGACTCGTCCCACTCCATGACGTGCGGGCGGATTTCCGCTTCGGCGAACTCGCGCACGGTGCGGCGGAGCAGATCCTGCTCGTCGGTGAGACGAAAGTCCATCACGACGGACTGTACCGAGAAAAGGGACAAGGGACAAGGGACAAGGGACAAGGGACAAGGGACAAGGGACAAGGGAAAAGGGACAAGGGACAAGGGAAAAGGAACGCGCTATGCTGAGGACATGCGTCTCCGTTTCTTCTCCCTTGTGCCTTTTGCCTTTTCCCTTTTCATGCCGTCGGTGGCGTCCGCGGACATCACGGCCTTCCTCGGCACCACACCGACCCCGTCGGCACGTCTGGTGAAGGGGTTCGCGGCCGGGATGGGGCTTCTCGTCGCCGGGTTTGAATTCGAGTACGCGCAGACCAATGAAGACCTCGTCAACGCGGCCCCCGGCCTGCGGACATTCATGTTCAACGGCCTGGTGCAGACGCCTGTGCCAATCGGCGGATTGCAGTTCTATGGCACCGCGGGCGGAGGCATCTTTCGCGAGACGCTTGACGTGACATCGGAGACCAACGTCGGCATCAACGTCGGAGGAGGCGTGAAGATGTCGCTCGCCGGGCCGCTTCGACTCCGGTTCGACTACCGCGTCTTCACCTTGCGGGGCACGCCGCTCTACTCGAAGCCGCAGCGCTTTTACGCGGGGATCAATCTGAAGTTCTGAAAGGTTGGCAGGGTACAGGCTGGCAAGCTACAGGTTTAAGACGCCTCTCTACCCTGTACGCTGAGACCTGTACCCTTCTTACTGCTTACTGCTTACTGCTTACTGCTTACTGCCCGCCGACCGGCGTCAGGCTCAACCGGCTCGGG
>Ga0184632_10000537_pt1 | contig 14996 bp, 15 predicted proteins | sample PLM31_50_b1_FD_133153 | JGI IMG/M metagenome (GOLD analysis project Ga0184632, IMG submission 133153) | Groundwater sediment microbial communities from an aquifer in East River, Colorado, USA - PLM3-1_50_b1 | ecosystem: Environmental > Terrestrial > Soil > Riparian zone | place: USA: East... | reverse complement strand
CATTGGTGCAGGTCGGCGCCGAGGCGCTCGAGCCGCTGCTGGAGGCGTTGCATGATGATGAGTGGGCGGTGCGGGAGCAGGCGGCCATTGCGCTCGGACGGCTCAAGGACGAACGGGCGATCGAGCCGTTGATCGCCGCGATCAAGGACCGGGACGGCGCGGTGCGCTTGGCAGCGGTGGAGGCGCTGGAAAAGATCAGGGATCCCCGGGCGGTAGAGGGCCTTATGGAAGCGCTCCTGGATCAGACTGTGCGGGAGGAAGCGGCCCGCGCGCTGAAAAATATTCCAGACCCCCGGGCAGTCGACGGATTGCTGAACGGGTTAGCCGGCGGAAATTGGATCGTGAAGCGTCATGCGGCCCAGGCTCTTGGACTGATTGGGGATCCCCGCGCGCTACCAGGGCTGGCCGAAGCGTTGCATGATGAAGACTGGCTGGTCCGCCGCAATGCGGCCGAATCGCTGGCGCGCCTCGGAGACCGGGGGGTGGTCGATGCGCTGATCCCGCTCCTGGAAGATGAAAATGATATGGTCCGAGAAACTGTCGAGGGTGCACTCGCCAGCCTTGGGTGGACCCCGCCAGGCGAGGCATAAAGGAGAGCCGATGGCAGACGAAGCACCCAAACTCATTCAGATCAGCAAGGGTGGTCCCAATATCAAGAAAGATGGGTTCAACCTGATCTCAGAAAAGGTGGTCAAGGTTGATGTTGAGAACCGGACGATGGAGATCGAGTTGTTGGCTTACGAAGGCAAGACCGTGGTGCTCGAGGTCGGCGAAGAACTCCTCGAAGATCTGAAGCAGCTGAAAGTAGGTGACGGAGTCACGGTTCGCGTCGTGGAGGAAGAGCCTGGAGGCACGCTGCATGGCGCCCCCACGAAGCGGAGGGTCGTCAAAGGGTTCACGATCCGGTCGCGTGATCCGAACAAATCGCGGGCGGATGAGATGCTGGCGGCGTTGAAAGAGCCGCATTGGCTGACCCGCAAATACGCGGTAGAAGTGCTCGGGAGCTTAGCTGATGCGAGAGCGGTCGGGCCGCTCATTGAGGCGTTGACCGACGAGGTGAACGACATCCGGCAGCGGGCCTACGACGCGCTCATTAAGATCGGGGCGCCCAGTGTCACGGCGGTCTCCAGCCTGCTCACGCATGAAGATGATGATTTGCGGCAGGCTGCCTCGGAGATCATCCGCAAAATCGGTAAGCCGGCGGTTGAGCCGCTCACCGAAGTGATGCTGGACGCGGACGAGTCGCTCCAGGCAAAGATCCGCAAGCTGCTGGATCGAATGGGTTACAAGCCGAAGCCGAAGACTGAGGTGCTGTAAGCCGCTATCCTCCTACCGGACAGGGGTAGGGCGCCCAACCGAAGTGTACTGAAATCCCAGTGCTGCCATTCTGGCCGGTTCATACACGTTTCGAAGATCCACGAAGATCGGTGCCCGTAACGCCGCTTTGATCCGATCCATGTCTAAGTTCCTGAACTGGTTCCATTCGGTCATCAAGACCAGCGCGTCGGCTCCCTCCGCCGCTTCATAAGAGTTTCCGCAGAGCCGAATCCCCGGCAACAATTTGCTCGCCTCCTCCATGGCCGCCGGATCATAGGCCTGGATCTCGGCCCCTTCCTTCTGTAATCTCGAGACAATGTCAAGCGACGGCGCGTCCCGCAAGTCATTCGTATTGGGTTTAAACGAGAGTCCCAGCAGTCCTACGCGCTTGCCCTGTAGCGGGCCTCCCAGGGCCGTCTTGATTTTTTCGAACATCCGGATTCGCTGCGTCATGTTGGCCCGCATCGTGGCTTCCGCGATTTGGATCGGGCACTCCGCCTGCTGGCCTGTCTGAACCAGGGCCGCCACATCTTTGGGGAAGCACGATCCGCCGTACCCCGGCCCGGGATGGAGAAATTTGGAGCCGATCCGGTGATCCAGCCCCATCGCCTTGGCCACCACCTGTACGTCCGCTCCGACACGCTCGCAGAGATTCGCCACTTCATTGATGAACGACACCTTGATTGCCAAGAAGGTGTTGGAGGCATATTTGATCATCTCGGCAGTGGCGACGTCGGTGAAGACGAAGGGGGTTTCGATCAGATAGAGCGGGCGGTAGAGATCGCGCATGACCGCGATCGCTTGCGGACTCTGCGCACCGATCACCACCCGGTTTGGCCGCATGAAATCTTCGATGGCCGAGCCTTCCCGAAGAAATTCCGGATTGGAAGCAATGTCGAAGGCGGCGTCCTTTCCTGCCAAGGATCCGATCAGCTCGCGCAAGCGCTCGCCGGTTCCAACCGGGACGGTGGATTTCGTGACGATTATTTTGTAGCCGTTCAAATGGGCGGCGATACCCCGGCCCACGTCCTCCACGAATGACAGATCGGGGGAGCCATCGTCCCGGGCCGGCGTGCCGACGGCGATAAGAATGACGAGCGCGGAATCCACCGCCCGGCCAAGGTCCGTGGTGAAGGTGAGCCTGCCTTCAGAGAGGCCTTTCTGCACCAGTTCCAAGAGTCCCGGCTCATAGATCGGGATTTTGCCTTTTTCCAAGGCGGCGATGCGGGCTTCGTCCCTGTCCATGCAGATGACTTGAAGCCCGAATTCTGCAAAGCAGGCGCCTGTCACAAGACCGACGTACCCGGTGCCGATCACACTGATATTCATCGCTGTTCTGTATCCTCCTCGGGCGGGCTGAAGGCGGAGTATAGCAAGGAAATGGGGTCAGAGTCGATTTATTCAGGACACGATGAAGCCAAGCATCAATACCAGAATCAATAAATCGACTCTGGCCCCATTTCCCCGGTGGGCGCGGGAGGGGGGCTTCCTAGCGGGGCCCCCTCCCGTCTATTGGGTCTATTGACTGACCGTTGGAGCCTCCACTACAATCCGCCGGTCGTCCTCACGGAATGTACAGAGATGGGTGGATCGGCCATTCAGAGACCGCTGGCGGTGATGATGACGCGGCGGATTCTGACCACTTCTCCGACCGCAACGGCTGTGGAGGCCGCTCGAACGATGCGTGAGGCGAAGGTCGGGGCTCTCCTCGTTGCTGAGGCAACACGGTACATCGGGATCATCAGCGAATCCGATCTGGTCCGCAAAGTCCTGGCGGCGGAACGGGACCCCACTCGCGTGCTGGTCTCCGAGGTGATGATGGCGCCGATCATTTCGATCGAGATTGACCGCTCCGCTCACGATGCCAGCGATCTGATGGCGGAGCGGGCGATTCGGCATCTGGCGGTGATGGAAGACGGGCAGATCGTCGGCATGCTCTCGGTCCGCGATCTGCTCCGCTATTTCAAGAATTGGGGAACATTGTAAGCGCACGATCCCACGTAGAAACAAAAAGCCCCCTCTTCTCGGACCGGGAAGAGGGGGCTTTCTTATTGCTATGGGAAGAGCGTTAAGCTCGGACGCCGCTCCATACTTTATTGGGGTCGATTTCCTTGTCCGGGTTCAGTTTCCGGGCCCGCTCAAGCAGCAACTCCGCCGACTCGGGGTACGCGGGGTCCGAGATACAGCAGTTATCCACCGGGCAGACCGCCGCGCACTGGGGTTCATCGAAATGTCCGACGCACTCGGTGCAGCGCTCATGCGTGATGACGTAAATGCTATCCCCGACGCCCTGGCCATCGCCGACATGATTGCCTTTGGTCTCGGCATCGCTGCGGGTCTCGAAGATGGCCTCATTGGGACATTCGGGAAGGCAGGCCCCGCAGGAGATACACTCTTCCGTAATCAGTAGCGCCATAGTTAGGTGCCTCCTTCTTCGGTCACATCACACTTCCATTTAAGAAAGTTAAGAAAGTAAGAACAACTAAAACAAGAACAGTTATGCATCACAGGAAAACACCCGTATAACATGGGTCTTACATTCTAGAAACCCCTGCAACTTCTTGTCAATGTGTTTCTTACGCCAAGCATAGGTCGGAAGGCCTGTTTTCATCAGATAATAAGCCCTAAAGCGAGGCTGCGTCCCATTGCTTTTTCTAATCTGAGTGTGCGATGAATCCTTCGAAAGGCGCTGATTTTATATGGAGAAGTCACAGATCCGCCGCCTAGCACTGCTGGGAGTGGTGGCCATCAGTCTCTTGCTGGCCGGGAACTATTTCATGTCCACAAGTCAGGGCCCCGAGTTCTTGCTGGTGACCGTCCCATCCGGTACTCAGATCAAGGTGGAAGTGGCGGATAACCCACTTATGCTCCATGCAGGGCTGGCCTTCCGGGACTCGCTGGCGCCCGGATGGGGTATGCTATTCATCTATGAGCGGCCGGAGTTCCATCGTGTCACGACCCACCAATACCGATTTCCGGTGGACCTCCTGTGGCTGGATGAAGCCAGGCGCGTGATTTTCGTTGCTGAGAACGTTCCTCCGTGCGTCAGCGAGCCCTGTCCCAGCTACGGGCCCGGCCCCGAAAAGGATCGGTACCTCATTGTGACCAAAGCCGGGTTCATCGGACAGGAACATGTGTCGCCGGGTGCCGAGCTTCGGTTCGCCTTGCAGCTTTAGGATCGTGAGCAATGGGGTCGGCGTCGATTCCTCGATCAGCACGGAGTTACGATGTCAGTGAGTGCCGGGAAAGGGTGGAACGAGGAGAAGGCTGTGGAGGCGCCGATGGGTGGCACGGTGACCATTCGTTTGTGGGAGGATCGCACCCGCGGTGAGATCTATATCCCCATGCATGATCCCGACGCGGTCGCACTCGTCAACGATGAGTATGAACGATCCATCGGCGAAAACTGGAACATCGTAGATTCGGGCAAGCGGGTGTTCGAGTTCCGAACGCTCAAGCCGGGAGTTCATCGTATTGTGTTCGAGAAGCGCATGGGCTGGCGGTTCACCGCCGAAGATCGCCGCGTCTACATTGTGACCGTGAAAGACGAGACCGAAAGCCTTCAGGAGGGGCATGCCTGACATTGCGTTCGTGAATGAACTGTTTCTCCCGCTGGGTGAGGCCAAGGTCTCGGTCGAGGATCGGGGCTTTCAGTTCGGGGATGGCGTGTACGAACTTCTTCGCGTCTACGGAGGTGTTCCCTTTCGACTCCATGATCACTTGACCCGCCTTGAACGGAGCGCCCGAGCGGTTGGCATCCCTGAGCCGTTCGGTGCTGATCGCTGGGCCGCCGTCATCGCGGAGGCGATAAGGCAGAGTGGGTATGCCGAGGCCAAGGTGTATATACAGATCACGCGGGGCGTCTCTCCTCGTGATCATAGCTTCAGCGCGACGCTCGTTCCGACCGTCATCATGACTGTCCGAGCGCTGGTGCCTCCCGCGGCGGAACTGTATCGTCATGGAGCAGCAGTTGTCACAGTGCCCGACATCCGGTGGGGTCGCTGCGATATCAAATCCATCTGTCTGCTGGCCAATGTACTGGCAAAGCAGCAGGCACTGAATGCCGGCGCCTTTGAGGCGATTTTCGTGCGGGACGGAGAGGTGCTGGAGGGAGCGACCAGTAACATTATGGCGATCCAAGACAGGGCACTGCTGACGCCTCCTGAAAGCCCGTACCTTCTCGCAGGCGTGACCCGTTTGGTCATCTTACAGCTGGCGCGCGAAGCGGGACTTGTGATTCGGGAAGGTGCGATGGCCGAAGCCGATATGTATGCCGCTGATGAGGTGTTCTTGACCGGAACCACGATTGAGCTTCTGCCCGTTGCTCGGATTAATGGCCGGCCAATTGGTGTGGCGGCGCCCGGGCCCCGGACGGCCGATCTGATGGGCCGTTTTCGGAAACTTCACGCCTAGTTCTCCCCTTGATTTGTGGATTTGCCTGTGTTAGCGTGACCTCGACTAAAGTGGGTGAAAACCCACTTTTTTGTTTCATGACAGGTCGAGACCACCCCTATCGGCAAGCAGACGGCGTTCCACAGAGAACGGTCCGAGAGTTTGACCAAGCGACGGCCATTCGACGGGTTGCTGAACCGATCCTGAGCTCGCTCGGGCTGGTCCTGGTGGATGTCGAAATGCGGGGCCAAGGAAAGCACGCGTTTATCCGGCTTGTGATCGAACGGCCGTTTGGCCCGGGCGAGGTTGATCGGGGGGTGACTGTAGATGATTGCGAACGAGCTCACGTCCTGATCGGGCATGCGCTGGACGTTGAAGATCCGATTCCGCACGGCTATATGTTGGAGGTGTCTTCGCCGGGCTTGGATCGACCGATCCGGACCCTTCAGGACTACGAGCGATTCCAAGGGCGCCTCGCACGCTTTAAACTGGCGAGGCCGATAGCAGGCCAGGCGGTGCTCATCGGCAGGATCCAGAGATTCGAGGGCACACAGGTGTGGGTGGAGACGCCCGCATCCGCTCGTCAGGGCCGACGAACTGCCGGCCGGCGTGACGCGATCACCTCAGTCGCGTTGCCCCTAGCGGACATTCGGGAAGCCCGCCTGGAAGTGGAATTTTAAGAAGCGGCATGTGGGTTCGGGAGGGGGGTCCAGCAGGACGGGGCCCTCTCCCGTGATGAAGGAAACAGGTCAGGAAAAGCTATGGGTCGTGAACTTCTGACGGTCATCGAACAGATCGGACGGGAAAAGGGGATTGATAGTGGTCGCATCTTGGAGGCGGTGGAGACCGCCTTGCAGACTGCGGCGAAAAAGCGATATGGCGCCGCCGAGAATATTCAGGTGAAGATTGACCGAAAAAGCGGCGAGATCGAGGCGATCTCTCTGAAGAAGATCGTCAACGAGGTGACCAATTCAAAGTCGGAAGTCTCTCTCCAAGAGGCCAGGAAAGTGGACAGCGAGGCGGAGCTCGGCGATGAGATCGGCTCCCTGATCGAGATCGAGGAGTTTGGTCGTATTGCGGCGCAAACCGCAAAGCAGGTGATTTTTCAAAAGGTCCGCGAGGCCGAATGGGAAGCTGTGCAGCGTGAGTACTCGACTCGGCAAGGCGATCTTGTCAACGGTATTATTCTTGGACAGGAACGGCGCAACTATATTGTGGACCTCGGGAGAACCGAAGCGATTTTGCCTGCGCACGAGCAGATCCCCCGCGAGGTGTATCGCCGAGGAGACCGGATTAAGGCTCTCCTGTTGGAAGTCAAGCGCACATTGCGGGATGTGCAGGTGATCCTGTCCCGAACCCACCCGAACTTTATTGTGAAGTTGTTCGAAACGGAGGTGCCCGAGATCGCCGAAAAAATCCTGGAGATCAAGGCCGTCGTGCGCGAACCCGGAGATCGCACCAAGATTGCCGTGGTTTCCCGGGATCGTGCGGTGGACCCCGTGGGGGCCTGCGTCGGAATGAAGGGCTCGCGTGTCCAGGCCGTCGTGCGGGAGCTGCGTGGAGAAAAAATTGACATCATCGCATGGACTGCCGATCCGCGGGTCTTTATCGCCGAAGCCTTAAACCCGGCGGTGATCGAAAAAGTCGGCGTGGACGAAGAAAAGAAGTCGGCGTTGGTGGTGGTGGCCGACAACCAGCTTTCTTTGGCGATCGGACGGAACGGCCAAAATGTTCGGCTTGCGGCGAAGCTCACCGGTTGGAAGATTGATATCATCGGCGCCAGCGAATACGAAAAAGAAAAAGCAGTTCGGGACCAAGAAACCCGGGCGGCCATCGCGCAGCAATTACAAGACCAGCATGCACGTTTGGTGGAGGCCGAATCGGCAGCGGCCGTGCAGAAAGAGGCCGAGGATTCAGAGACGAAGCGAAAGGACGACGACGCCGAGCCGGCCGGCAATCAAGCGGCCGCCCACGGGTAGAACCGCAACGAGTGCCTATGCGGGTATTTGAACTAGCGAAGCAACTGGGCGTCACCAGTAAGGACCTGATGAGCGACCTCAAGAGCATGGGTGTGACAGTCTCCAACCATATGACGGCTCTAGAAGATGAGACCGTTACTCAGATTGTAAATAAGGCTGCTGCGAAGAGCGGGAAGGAAGCACCCAAAGCACCGAAAGCTCCTCCTGGTCCGTCATCGGTCAAGAAGAAAGCGACGGCCGCCCGCCCGGCAGCTTCTACAAAGACGCCTCCTCCTGTCACGCTCCCCAAGATCGAAAAGAAGTTGATTCTGGTGAAGCGACGGCAGGCCGAGCCGGTTCTCGGGGTTGACTTGTTGGCGCTCACTCCGGAAGAAGAGTTGATGCCCGTAGAGGACTTTTCCGGGCAGAGAGCCGGTGGCCCCGCGCCGGTCGCGCCGGCGCCGTCGGAGGCGGCGCATCTGGCCACTCCTCACCTCAATGAACCGCCGGGCCCGCCAGCAACACCTGCACCCTCGATCGTCCCGCCCCTGCATACCGTGCAGACGCCGGGGCTTCCTCCCGTAACAGAGCCTGGGCGACCGGTGTGGAGCAAAAAAGGCGCGGCCCCTGAACCGACGCAACCTCTGCCGGATCAGAGCTTGAAAGACAAAAGCAAGAAACAACGGCGCACCAATCGTGACCGCGAGGACGAGCCCCTCCCGCTTCGAGATGACGCGGCCCGATGGCGGGACCTGCGCGCCATGCCGATGCATCGGCGTGAAGAGAAGTCCCGGCACGCTCTGCCGGGGGCGCCCGTCGAGGTCACGAAGCCTCGCTTGAGAGCCGTGAAGCTCGCGGAAGGCTTGACCGTCAAGGATTTTGCGGAGGCGGTGGGACAAAAGCCGGGCGATGTCATTAAGAAACTGCTGGAGATGGAGATGCTGTTGAATCTGAATCAACCCATTCCGTCCGAAGCGGCCAGCCTGCTTGCGGAATCCTTTGGCATCAAGGTTGAGATGATGACCGAACGCCAAGCAGAGGAGCTGCTTGAGGAACCAGCGGAATCGGAAGAGACCCCGGGGGCGAGGCCTCCGGTGGTCACCGTGATGGGGCACGTGGATCATGGCAAGACCTCGCTGCTGGACGCGATCCGCGAGACCAAGGTCACGGAAGGGGAAGCGGGCGGCATCACGCAGCACATTGGCGCGTATGTCGTTGAAGCGCGCGGTCAGCTGATCAGCTTCTTGGACACGCCGGGCCATGAAGCCTTTACCTCGATGCGGGCCAGAGGAGCCAAAGTGACCGACATCGTGGTACTGGTGGTGGCTGCCGACGACGGCGTGATGCCGCAAACGATCGAGGCCATTGATCATGCGCGGGCAGCCCACGTCCCGATTATCGTCGCGCTGAACAAAATGGATAAGCCCGATGCGAATCCGGACCGGGTCAAAAACCAGCTGGCGGAACGGGGATTGGTTCCTGAGACCTGGGGCGGCGAAACCATCTATGTGGAAGTTTCGGCCAAGAAAAAAACGGGACTGGATACGCTCCTGGAAATGATTCTGCTCCAGGCGGAGGTGCTCGAGCTGCGAGCCACCCCCAATCGCCTGGCGCGCGGAATTGTCATTGAGGCCAAGGTTGATCGGGGACGCGGACCGGTTGCGACCGTGCTGGTCCAAAACGGCACCCTGCGACTGGGCGATCCATTTGTGGTCGGGACCTACAGCGGCCGTGTCCGGGCGCTCTTCAACCATGCCGGGCGCTCGGCGAAGGAAGCGGGGCCATCGATTCCGGTCGAGGTAGTCGGCATGCTCGGTGTCCCGATGGCGGGGCAAGAGTTTGTGGTGACGAAGGATGAACGGATCGCGCGTGAGATCGCCGAGTCGCGCCTGGCCAAGCAGCGCACGGCCGAGATGGCGCCGGTCCGGAAGGTCACGCTCGACGATCTGTTCTCACAGGTCACGGAAGGGACGGTCAAAGAACTGGGGATCATCATAAGAGCCGATGTCCAAGGATCGGCCGAAGCGCTGGCGGACGCCATCGAGCGATTGAGCGCCGAGGCGGTCAAGCCCAGCATTATGTTGAAGGGCGTGGGCGGGATCACCGAGAATGATGTCCAGCTCGCGTCGGCGTCGAATGCCATCATCATCGGTTTCAACGTGCGGGCGGAGGCCAAGGCCGCTGCGCTGGCAGAGCGGGAAGGCATCGACATTCGATCCTACAGCATCATCTACGAGGCGCTGAATGACATTAAGGCCGCCATGGAAGGATTGCTCGAGCCAACCTTCAAGGAGCGGGTGATCGGACGGGCCGAGGTGCGGAAAGTCTTCATGATCCCGAAGGCAGGAGCGATCGCGGGGTGCTATATTACCGACGGCACCATCACGCGTACCAGCGCCGGAGTGCGAGTTGTGCGCGATGGCGTGGTCGTGTACGAAGGCAAACTGGCGTCGCTGCGCCGCTTCAAGGACGATGTGAAAGAGGTGCAGGCGGGGTACGAGTGCGGTATGAGTATTGAGAATTTTAACGACCTGAAACCGGGCGACCGCTTCGAAGTCTATACCTTGGACAAGATCCTGGCTAAACTCTGATGCGCTGTCAATGGTTGTTGGTGTCTGCACCCTAGAGCTTCATCTTCCTGGCGTCGCCTCCCTCAAGGGCAAGCGACAGATCCTGTTAAGCCTGAAGGATCGCATTAAGGACAAGTTCAATGTGTCCATCGCCGAGGTGGACGAACAGGATATTTGGCAGCGGGCGGTCCTAGGAGTCGCATGCGTCGCAAACGAACAACGACATACGAATCAGGTGCTGGACTCGGTGCTGAATCTCGTCCGTGGGAACCCTGAGGTAGAGCTTCTGCGGCAACATATGGAGTTTCTGTAAACCATGGGAGGATACAAGCGGGTCGAGCGAGTGGCCGATCAGATCCGCATGGAGATCGCGGATATCCTCCGGCGTCGGATGAAGGACCCGCGGATCGGGTTCGTCACGCTGACGGCGGTGAACCTGACTGCCGATCTCAGACAAGCCTGGATCTACGTGACGGTGCTGCAGGAAGGCGAGCAGGGGGACGAGGCGATGGCGACACTGGCTCGGGCGACAGGATTTATCAGAGGCGAGCTGGGCCGGCGGCTGAGGCTCCGCTATGTGCCGGAATTGAGCTTTGTGAGGGACACCTCCGTGGATCAGGTGCGGCGGCTGATGCACTTGCTCGAGGACGTGCAGCCGGCAGCGACGGACACGCCGCTTCCTTCCGTTCACAAGGAAGGCTAGGACCAGGAATGGAGATGAATCTGACCGAACTGCGGGCCGATACTGCGCTCGACGGCGTCTTGGTCATTCACAAGCCCCCGGGGTGGACATCGCATGATGTCGTCGCCAAGGTGCGGCGCCTGGTCGGGATTCGCAAAGTGGGGCACACCGGCACTTTGGATCCGGCCGCCTCGGGCGTGTTGGTTCTGTGCCTCGGCAAGGCAACCCGCATCGCCGAATATCTGGTCCTCGCCGACAAGGCGTACCGTGCCACGCTGCGCCTGGGGATTGCGACCGACACGCAGGATGCCACGGGCGTGGTGGTGCAACGGCATCTGGGCCCATGGCCGCATGAGGAGCAGATCCGATCAGTCATGCAGAGTTTTGTGGGTGCCGGCCGGCAACTGCCGCCGATGTATTCCGCGGTCAAAGTAAAGGGGGTCCCCCTCTACAAGGCCGCCCGCGCCGGCCGCAGCGTGCAGAGAGCAACTCGTGAATGTATCATCCACGAGCTCACCATCCTCTCGCTGCTGCGCGGCACGTATGAAAACGATGGCGAAGCTGCCTCCGTGGGTTCGGGAGGGGGGTCCACCAGGACGGGGCCCCCTCCCGCGGTGATAGTGGACGTGGTTTTTGATGTCGTCAGCAGCAAGGGCACCTATGTGCGAACCCTCTGCGCCGACATCGGGGAGAGATTAGGCGTGGGCGGGCATCTTGCCCAACTTGAGCGGCGAAGGGTGGGGCGATTTGGATTGGAAGAGGCACTCACGCTCGATGGACTGGCGGAAGTGATCGAACGGGAGGATATCCGTGCCCGAGTGCACTCGCTGTCGGAAGTGCTGGCGGAGTTGCCTGCGTTTACGCTCGATCCCCTCTCCTCGGAAGGCGCGCGCCACGGCACCGGAGTCCCGGCCGCCCGGATTGTGCGCGTGGAGGGCCGATGGAGCCGTGGAGATGCCGTTCGGCTGTACGCGACGGACGGCAGATTGTTGGCGATCGGCAAAGCTCCGTGGGGATCCGATGACGCCAACTGGGCCGGCTCAGACACACTGCTGAAGATCGAGAAGGTGTTGGTGTGATGTTCATTCAGCGAGGAGGCAGCATATGGCGCTAACGAAAGAGGCGAAGACCGCGCTGGTTCAGGACTACAGCACGCATGAGAAGGACACCGGCTCCCCGGAAGTCCAGATTGCGATCTTAACGAACCGGATTTCCTATCTGACCGAGCATTTTCAAGGGCACAAAAAGGATCATCATTCCCGGCGGGGGTTGTTAATCATGGTCAGTCGTCGACGCCGCTTGCTGGATTACCTGCGGCGGCATGACGAGGAGCGCTACAAGTCCTTGATCGCGAGGCTCGGCATTCGGCGGTAAGCCGGGACATGACGGAGCAGGAGCACTGCAGGAACAAAAGGATTATCAGCCATGGCGAACACAGTTGAGCTCGACATAGCAGGCCGGACACTCAAGCTTGAGACCGGTCGCTTAGCGAAACAGGCCGACGGCGCGGTGCTGGCCACATACGGGGACACCTACGTGCTGGCCACCGCTGTTGCCTCGCAGACCACCAAGAAGGATGTGGATTTCCTTCCGCTGACGGTCGATTACCAGGAGAAGGCCTATGCGGCGGGGAAGATCCCGGGAGGCTATTTCAAGCGTGAAGGACAGCCGTCGGAGAAGGAGAAGCTGTCCAGCCGGTTGATTGATCGACCGCTCCGGCCGCTCTTTCCCGAAGGCTGGTACTCCGAGACACAGGTCATCGCCATGGTGGTCTCGGCGGACCAGTCCGGCTGCTCGGATGTGGTGGCGATCATCGCGGCGTCGACAGCGCTCGGCCTATCCAATATCCCGTTCAACGGACCGGTGGCCGCGGTGCGGGTCGGGCGCCGCGACGGGCAATTTGTGGTCAATCCGGACCTTACGACCCTGGAGAGCTGCGACTTAAATCTCGTGGTGGCCGGGACGGCCGACGCGGTGATGATGGTGGAAGGCGGCGCTGAAGGCCTCCCGGAAGATGTAATGATTGCGGCCATTGAGTACGGCCACAAGGAAATTCAACGGATTGTTGAAGTCATCAACCGGCTCATCGCCGCGAACGGAAAACCCAAGCGGGCGGTGGTGACTGAGCAGATCGACCCGGCGCTGAAAGCGACGGTGCGGGACATGACGGCTACGCTGATCCGGGAGGCGATCCTGATCCCGAACAAGTCCGCGCGGCAGGAACGCCTCGACATCATTTTGGGTGAGGCGGTGAAGGCGCTGAAGAAGGAGGAGGATCCGGACCGCGAACGCCATGTAAAGCTGGTGTTCCATGAACTCGAATATACGGAAGTCCGCAAAATGATCCTCGAGAATCGGAAGCGCGCCGATGGCCGAGGTCCGTCAGACATTCGACCGATCACCTGCGAAGTGTCGGTGCTGCCCCGGACCCATGGCTCGGCGCTCTTCACCCGGGGCGAGACCCAGGCGCTGGCGGTGGTGACGCTGGGCACCTCCGAGGACGAACAGCGGATTGATGCGTTGGAGGGCGAGTATTACCGGACCTTCATGCTCCACTACAACTTCCCGCCCTTCAGCGTGGGGGAAGCACGCCAGCTGCGCTCTCCGGGTCGTCGGGAGATCGGGCACGGGGCACTCGCAGAGCGGGCTCTCAAAACGGTCCTGCCCGCGAAGAATGACTTTCCCTATACCTTGCGGTTGGTGTCGGACATCCTCGAATCCAATGGATCATCCTCCATGGCGACGGTCTGCGGCGGAAGCCTCGCCCTAATGGACGCAGGCGTGCCGATCAAGGCCCCGGTCGCAGGGATTGCGATGGGGCTCATCAAGGAAGGCGAGCAGGTGATGGTCCTATCGGATATTCTGGGACTTGAGGATCATCTGGGCGATATGGATTTTAAGGTGTGCGGCACCGAGCAGGGCGTGACGGCATTGCAGATGGACATCAAGATCGCCGGCATCACGCCGCAACTGATGCTCCAAGCCTTGGCGCAAGCGCGCGAGGGCCGGTTGCACATCCTGAGTCGCATGCGAGCGGCGCTGGCCGCGCCTCGTGACCACATGTCCCCGTTTGCGCCACGGATCTACACCCTCAAGATCAAGCCGGACAAGATCCGCGAAGTCATCGGCCCAGGCGGAAAGGTCATTCGCGACATTGTCGCCTCCTGCGGCGTTAAAATGGATGTCCAGGATGACGGGACGGTCACCATCGCGGCCAGCGATGAAGTCTCGGCAAAGAAAGCGATCGAACGAGTGAACCAGATCACCGAAGAGGTCGAGGTGGGTAGACTCTACATGGGCAAAGTCAGAAAGATTATGGATTTCGGCGCCTTCGTCGAGGTGCGCCCCGGTGTGGATGGGCTCGTGCATATCTCGCAATTGGCCCATCACCGCGTGAAGGCGGTGAGCGATGAAGTCAAGGAAGGCGACGAATTCCTCGTGAAGGTGATTGAGGTGGATCGGCAAGGAAAGATCCGGCTGAGCCGCAAGGATGCGATGCCGGATCCCAAGGCGTCATCGCAAGCATAGCCGGCATTCGAGGTCCCGATGGTCCGTAAAGAGGTACTCGACAACGGGGTGCGCGTGATCACCGAGGAGATGTCCTCCGTCCGGTCGGTGTCGATCGGAGTATGGGTGGATGTCGGCTCGCGGGATGAGCGCCGAGGCGAAGAAGGCCTGTCGCATTTCATCGAGCACATGGTGTTCAAAGGGACGCGCCGTCGGAGCGCGGAAGCGATCTCGCGCGAGATTGATGCGCTGGGCGGGGAGCTGAATGCGTTCACCTCCCGTGAATGCACCACCTTCTATGCCACGGTGCTCGATGAGTACGTGACGGAGGGGATTGATCTGCTGGCCGATATCTTTCACCATTCGCGCTTCGACGCGCGGGAATTGACTAAAGAAAAACGGGTCGTGCTGGAAGAGATTCGAATGGTGGAGGATGATCCCGAGGAGCACCTGCATGACCTGCATACGAAGTATGTGTTCGGTCCTCATCCCCTCGGTCGCCCGATTTTAGGGGAAGTCGCGACGATCGAAGGTCTTCGGCGAGACAAGGTGCTCGCGTATCGTTCCCGT
>Ga0184632_10000536_pt1 | contig 15010 bp, 13 predicted proteins | sample PLM31_50_b1_FD_133153 | JGI IMG/M metagenome (GOLD analysis project Ga0184632, IMG submission 133153) | Groundwater sediment microbial communities from an aquifer in East River, Colorado, USA - PLM3-1_50_b1 | ecosystem: Environmental > Terrestrial > Soil > Riparian zone | place: USA: East... | reverse complement strand
GTGGTGCTGATCGACGACTGCGGGTTTGGGGCCTCCAGCGCCTTCGGCGGCCCGGTCAGCACCCCGACGGCCGAACGCCTGGCCGCCGCTGGCCTGAAGTACAACCGGTTCCATACCACCGCGCTGTGCTCGCCGACCCGGGCGGCGTTGCTGTCGGGCCGCAACCACCACACGGTGGGGATGGGCGGCGTCACCGAGATCGCGACCTCGGCGCCTGGCTATAACTCGTTGCGGCCCAACACCTGCGCGCCGCTGGCTGAGACGCTCAAGCTGAACGGCTATGCGACCGCGCAGTTCGGCAAGTGCCATGAGGTGCCGGTGTGGCAGACCAGCCCGATGGGCCCGTTCGACAACTGGCCCTCGGGTGGTGGTGGCTTCGAGCACTTCTACGGGTTCATCGGTGGCGAGACCAACCAGTACGCACCGGCGATCTACCAGGACACCGTGCCGGTGGAGCCCGACCGGACCCCCGAGGAGGGCTACCACTTCACCGAGGACATGACCGACAAGGCCATCGACTGGGTCCACCAGCAGAAGGCGTTGATGGCTGACAAGCCGTTCTTCGTCTACTTCGCCCCCGGCGCCACCCACGCTCCCCACCACGTGCGGCCTGAATGGTCAGACCGGTACAAGGGGCGGTTTGACCGGGGTTGGGACCAGGTGCGGGACGAGACCTTCGCCCGGCAGAAGGAGCTGGGGGTGATCCCGCCCGAGGCCGAGTTGACCGCGCGGCCGGCCGAGATCCCGGCGTGGGCCGACATGCCCGAGGAGCTCAAGCCGGTGCTGGCCCGGCAGATGGAGGTCTTCGCCGGGTTCCTGGAGCACACCGACCACCACGTCGGCCGGCTGATCGACGCCCTTGCTGAGCTGGAGATCCTGGACGACACGCTGGTGTACTACATCATCGGCGACAACGGCGCCTCGGCCGAAGGCACTCTCAACGGCAGCTTCAACGAGCTGCTCAGCCTCAACGGCGCGGCGGCGCTGGAAACCGCCGAGTTCATGGCGGCGCGGATCGACAAGTTCGGCACCCCGGAGGCCTACAACCATTACGCGGTCGGCTGGGCGCATGCCATGGACACTCCCTATCAGTGGACCAAGCAGGTCGCCTCCCACTGGGGCGGGACCCGCAACGGCACCATCGTCCACTGGCCTGGCGGGATCCAGGCCAAGGGTGAGGTCCGCAGCCAGTTCCATCACGTGATCGATGTGGCGGCCACGGTGCTGGAGGCTGCCGGGCTGCCCGAGCCGACCAGTGTCCACGGCGTGCAGCAGGTGCCCCTGCACGGGGTGAGCATGGCGTACTCGTTTGACGGCGCGGCCGCAGCCGAACAGCGCGAGACCCAGTACTTCGAGCTGGCAGCGAACCGCGGCATCTACCACAAGGGCTGGACGGCGGTGACCCGCCACAGCACCCCGTGGGAATTCGGGGCCGAGCTGCCGGCCTTCGACGACGACGTGTGGGAGCTGTACGACACCAACACGGACTGGACCCAGGCCCACGACCTGGCCGCCACCCAGCCCGACAAGCTGCATGAGCTGCAACGGCTGTTCCTGCTGGAAGCCAGCAAGTACAACGTGTTCCCGTTGGACGACCGCCGGGTCGAGCGGTTCAACCCCGACCTGGCCGGCCGGCCCCAGCTGATCCGCGGCAACCGCCAGCTGCTGTTCGGCGGCATGGGCCGACTCAGCGAGAACTCGGTGGTCAACCTCAAGAACAAGTCGCATGCCGTCACCGCCCAGATGGTCGTCCCCGACAGCGACGCCCAGGGCGTGCTCGTGGCCCAGGGCGGCGCCTTCGGTGGCTGGAGCCTGTATGCCACCGGTGGCCGGCCGGCCTACTGCTACAACCTGTTCGGGCTGCAACGGTTCAAGGTCACCGGCGACCGGCAGATCCCGGCCGGCGAGCATCAGGTGCGGATGGAGTTCGCCTACGACGGCGGCGGGCTGGCCAAGGGCGGCACCGTCACCCTGTTCATCGACGGCGAGCAGGTCGGCCAGGGCCGCGTTGAGGCGACCCAGCCGATGCTGTTCTCGCCCGATGAGACCACCGACGTCGGCAGCGACAGCGCCACCCCGGTCAGCGACGACTACGGCCCCAAAGACAGCGCCTTCACCGGCCGGGTGCGGTGGATCGAGATCGACCTGGGCGAGGACGCCCAGGACGCCGACCATCTCATCACGCCGGAGGAGCGGCTGCGGATCGCCATGGCCAGGCAGTAAGCACCTGTGGAGCGGCGCGGGCTGGGTATCGCAGCCGCCCGCGTCGGCTGTGGTGCCGTTGCTTGCCCCGGTGCCGTTGTAGGTACCCAGAGCTTGTGGCCACCTGCCCACTGCCCTTGACCGTCCAGGAACTCCCTGGTCGGGTTCGTCTAGTGTTTCGGTCCAGCGGCCCGCAGTTCTCCACCGAGCTAGGGGTCGGGCATGCCAGCACCGTCCGGCCAGATCCCTCCACCCTGGCGCGGTGGAAGAACAAGGATCCACGCTACGAAGACCGCTTGCGGTCTGTCCCAGGCAGGAGCCCCCGTCCGACGGCCAAGGCGGCCGCAAGGATCGCATGGAGCCCGACCACCGGCCAGAGCAGCCAGCCGTCGGCCGCGCCGGCCGCGCCGGCCCACACCAGGACGACCGCAGTCGATGTGTCGTAGACGACGAAGGCCAGCGCCACCCCGCGCTCGGGCGACTCGCCTCGCGTGAGCATCCCGGCAACGCCCAGGGCGAGCAGCGCGCCCCCGAGGATGCGCGCCACGATCCATCCGACCTGGTTCGAGGGCGATCCGATCAGTGCCTGGATGACGACGGAGGGGGTGGCGAGTAGGGCGCAACCGGTCGCCAGCTCGACGATCGCGCTGACCCGCAGCATGGCGGGGAGGAATGGCCAGGCCTTCCTCGGCTGCGCAGCGCTCCGGCTCATGTGCCTCTCCCGTGTGCTCCCTGGGGGCGTGCCATCGCGACCTTACCGGCTGATCGCCTGCCGAGGGTCAGCCAGACCACGCCGATCGTGTGTGTGGTCGCCCCGGCCGGCTACGGCAAGACCACACTCTTGGCCCAGTGGGCCGAGCGTACGGGGGGCCGGGTCGCCTGGGTCTCGGTCGACCGGCGCGACAACGACCCGGCGAGCTCAGCGATGCTTGTTGCACGGTGACCAACCCGCGGGGTGGTGCGCGGCACAGCAGCGTCGACCTGGACGACCCGGTTGTGGTGCCGCGCACGGTGATGAAGGGCGGGTCGTACCTGTGGGCGCCCAGCTACTGCCGCCGTTGCCGGCCGGCGGCGCGCATGCCCCGAGCTGATCGATACCTCCACAAGTCATCTGGGGTTACGCTGCATCATTCGTGCGTACCAGGACGAGGGGTTGGATGTCGACGCAGGCAGACCCGCCCGAGCGGACCACGCAGGGCACCGCAGAGGCAGGGACACGGCTCCCGGCGATCGCGCGCTACTGGTGGCTGACGGCGCTGCGGGGGCTGGTCGCGCTGCTCCTCGCCCTGGCCATCACGGTGGCCGATCGCAACACCGGCCGCTTGGTGACCTTCCTTGCCCTGTTCTGGATGACCGGTGGGCTCATCACGCTGCGGTTCGCCCTGGCGATCCGGCCACGTCCTGGGTTCCGGCTTGGGCTGGCGGCGGCTCTCGCGGCGGTCGTGGGGGCGGTGCTGGTGCTGCTTCGCGATCGGCTCTCTGGGGTCGTGGATCCCGACGTGTTCGTCGGGCTGCTGGGCATCTCGGCGGTGCTCACGGGCGTGTTGCGGATCCTGGGCGGGTTCGCGGCCGAGGAGCGGGTGGGACGCCGATGGACGCTGGGCGGGCTCGTGCTCGGCACCTTGGAGCTCGGGCTTGGCGCCCTGCTGCTGCTGACACGCGAGGTCGACCCTGACCTGCTGGTCCCGATCGGGGCCGCCTGGGGTGCGGTCAGCGGCATCCTGCTGCTGGCCCAGGGGCTGCGGCTACGCCGCTTCGCCCGCACCTGGCGACAGGCATCGGGCGCGGCGCCCCAAGATCCCTAGCCGCCCACCTCGCTCATGCTGGTCCTTCGCCGACGCTGACGGCTGCGTCCGGCCGCTTGTCGGTCAAGCCGCGACGCCAGGGCAGGGTCCCCTCCAGCTCGACCTCCAGGGAGAAGCTGAGAAACGTTCGCACCAGCACGATCAGCCCCAGTGTGAGGGCGCTGTCGAACGTGCGGTCGACCGTGATCGTCAGGACGATGTCCGCGATGATCAAGACCTCCAGGCCCAGCAGAATCGCCCGGCCGACACCCTGTCGGGCGCGCTGGTAGGCGGCCCGACCGCCGCCACCGCGAAGCCCGAACGCGGCCGATACGAAGGCCAGCAGCGAACCCACCACCAGGATCGCCACCCCGGCGATCTCGAACCCCTGGACGACCCGTTCCATCGTGTCGTGGAAGCTCACCTAGGATCACCTGACTTGGCCGTGGTCGACGGTGCGGAGCGGGGCCGGGGTGCCGGAGCCGGGTTCAGGTCCGGGTTGGGGGGGCGATGACGGTGGGTTGGGGTGGCTGGCCGACGAACTCGATCAGGGCCAGGGCGACCAGCAGCAGCCCGGCCAGCAGCAGGATGGTCTTGCCGGTGGGCTGGTCCCAGAACACCAGGGCCAGCGCGGCCAGGGTGACGGCGGCGATGCGGAGGAGTTGCTTGTTGGCGTAGACCCAGGTTCCCACCGGGCCGGTGCGCCAGCCGGCGTGGTCGGCGCCGCCGCGTAGCCAGCCGATCCCTGCGGTCAGGCGCTGGCGGGTCCGTACCGCGGTGGCTGACTGGCCGGTCACCAACGCCCCGGCGGCCACCACCAGTGCCAGCACCAGGATGGTGCGTAGCCCCAGCCGCAGGTAGGCCACGATGGTGTCGTACAGCACCGCCGCGGCGTCGTGGGGCAGCACCGCAGGGGGGACGGCGTCCAGGTAGAGCGTCCGGAACACCGCCAACGACAAGCCCAGCGCCACCATGGCGACCGCGACCCCGACCGCGGCGCCGAGCAGGGCGCGGCGGTGGTCGGTGGCGGCAGCGACCCCCAGCCCGAGCAGCACGATGGCGATGATCGGCAGCCAGATCCCCAGGGTGTTGAGCAGGTTGAAGGCGCTACGGGCGCGGCTGAGGTTCTTGACATCAAACAGCACGAAGGAGGCATTGACCTGCGGGATCCGCTCGGCCAGGCCGAACCCGCCCTCGACCAGCCGGGCCTTGACCGTCTCGATGAACGGCGCCAGGTTGAGCGTGACGGTATCGCCCTCCACCGTGACCGCCTCGCCGCCCTGCCCGGTCAGGGCCTTGACCAGTGCCTGGTGGGCGACCCGGTTGGCCTGCACCCAAGCATCAGCGAAGGCCTGGCCCTGGACGATCTTGCCGACCTCAGTACGGACGAAGCTCTGGATGCCGCTTGCCAGCGGCCCGGCGAACCCCTGCAGTTGGTCGGCGAGCCGCGGGGGCAGCCCGCGGGCGGCCAGCGCGTCCACCGCCTGATTGGTCAGACCCCCGACGTCGAGGTAGGTGAAGATCTGGGCGGTGATCTGGTCGGCGATCGCCTGCTGGACGGCCGGATCGCTGGCCAGCGGCGCCACCGTGCGGACATACCGGTCGGTGTTGGTGACCTGGTTGCGGGCCCACACCGCCACCCCAGCCAACGGCGCCAGCACACACCCAACCACGATCAGCAGGACAGCGAGGATCGTGCGCCACCGCTGCCGCCCCGCCGGCCCAGGGCCGGCCACGCCGCGCTCGTCGCCGGTCAGGCCGGGCTGCTCGCTCATGATGTGTCACCCTCTCCTGGCCACAGATGACCCGTCATCACCCCGATCGGGTGATATCAAGGCCGAGCCGAGACGGCGGGCAGCAGCCACGTCCGGCCCTGCAACGGACTCGCCTGCTCGAATGGGCGCACCCCGACCTCGCTGGCGACTCCTACCCAACCGGCCCGCTGGCACCTACGCTTGCGAGGCGCGCCTGCCGGGGATCTGGTTCCGCTGGGTGGCGCTGGCGCCCCAGTGCCCGATGTCCAGGAGCGCGGCGAGCACGACCCAGAACCAGTCCCAGCCGCTCAGCCCCCGACCCGGGGTGTACAGCAGCAGATAGATAAGGGTCGCGAAGGGCAGGAAGATGATGCCCAGGAGCGGCCACAGGAAGGTGCTGAACGCGGCGTCGACCCGCTCCGGCCTGGCGATCCACACGATGAGCACCGCCAGACGCGGGAAGACCCCGGCAAAGAGCGCAAACAGACAACCCATCTCATCCTCCAGTCGTGGTGGCCTCGGTCGAGCTGTGGCGGCCGACGTGTCACCGACGGCGCCACCATCTGGTCGCCTCCTTCCACGGCGGCGTCGACCCACTGCCCACTGAGGGTCCTTGACTGCGACTCTCGACTGTCGCGGGGTGAGCGGGCATCACCCGAAGAGGGTGAACTGCGGCAACCTGCGTCGGCCCACGAACGGCGTCAATTGGGCCAGGATCGAACGCTACTTCGATCCTGGCCTTCCCTATGGCGACGCTGAGGAGAGGCCCGGGGTGCGTGTCGAACACGAGCAGGCCCAGGAGCGCTGACAGCGCCGCCATGAAGGCGGGCATCATCTGGCATCCCCCAATCACGCCCGCGGAGTGTCTCTTGGCGTCTTGCGCGGGGCGAGTCGGCCCATCGGCGAGGCACAGGATCATCCGGTTGAACAGCAGGGAGGGAGACGACGGCGAAGTTGCATCTCAGGTGTTAAGCATCGTGAGGCATAAGCCAACGACGGTCGCTACTCCCGCCCACTCCTTCCCTCGCTCGAACGCGAACGGCATCAACGAATTGGTCAGCATGGCCAGCAGCCCGCCTGCGGCGAGTGCCGACGTCGCGTCGGTCGCCAAGAGCCCAAGTGAAGCCGGTGGCGTTTCGAGCGCTGATCTGGGCTGGCGGTCAGGCGGCGGCGTGGAACCGCAGCCGAGCTCGGTCGGCCAGCCAGGCCACCCGCTCGGGGCCGAGGATGGCCGGCAGGGCGGGGAACACACGTGGTGCCGCCGACGCCTTCACGCGCCTCGATGCTCGGGGTTAGGGTCTGGTCCACGCGATGCTTCTGTGCCCGGGGCCCGTTCCGAGTGGAGGTGTGCCTTGAGATCTGTGGTACGGCCGCTGGCCGAGCGCATCGAGGAGCTCCAGCAGCTCGACGGTGCCGGGGAGGCGCTGAAGTCCCTGGTGGACCGCTACGTGCCCCCGCGCACCGAGGTCAAGGACCTGCTCAGCGGGACCTGGCTGGGCCACCCGCTGCACCCGGTGCTGACCGACGTGGTGCTGGGCGCCTGGACCAGCTCGTTCCTGCTGGACCTCATCCCGGGGCGCCGCACCCGCAAGGCCTCCGACCGGCTGGTCGACATCGGCATCCTGGCGGCGGTGCCGACCGCGCTGGCTGGCCTGTCCGACTGGGCGGATGTCTGGGGCCGCCCCCGCCGGGTGGGGCTGGTCCACGCCAGCGCCAACGCCGTGGCGCTGTACCTGTACGTGCGCTCGTCGGTGGCTCGCAAGCGGGGGCGGCGGCTGCGCGGCTGGTGGCTGTCAGCGGCCGGCTTCGGGGTGATCACTACCTCGGCCTACCTCGGTGGCCACCTCTCGTTCGGCAAGGGCATCGGCGTGGACCAGACCGCCTTCGATGAGGGGCCGACCGAGTGGAAGCCGGTCATCGCCGACGCGGACCTGCCGGAGGGCACGCCGACCCCCGCGACCGTCGGCGCGGTGCCGCTGCTGCTGGTCAGGCGCGGCGCCACCATCCATGCGATCTCCAACCGGTGCAACCACCGGGGCTGCTCGCTGCATGAGGGCGATTTCTCCGGCGAGACCAGCGTGGTGTGCCCCTGCCACGGGAGCACCTTCCGCCTGGAGGACGGGGCGCTGCTGCACGGCCCGGCCACCGCGCCGCAGCCCGCCTACCTCACCCGGGTGCGCGACGGCAAGGTGGAGGTCCGGCTGGCCCCCGCCTGACCCGGTGGGCCATCAGGCGCCGGTGGGTCCCCGCCGGGCGATGCGGTACATCGCGATGACCTCCTGGGTGGTGGCGTCTCCTGGGCCTGGGCGACCTGGTGCAGACCCAGGAACACTACCGTGACCTCCAGAGTGGTTGGCTTCGCCTTCTCCCAGTACTCCACCAACCGCACGCTCGCGCGGGTCGCGTCTCACACCCTGATGATGACCTTCCCCCGGGCGTGTCCCTCCTCCAGGTACCGGATGGCCTCGGGGGCCTCGTGCAGCGGGTAGGTCCGGTCGATGACCGGCGTAACCTTGCCGGCCTCGATGAACTCCTTCAGCACCACCAGGTCCTCGCTGCGTTCCTTCGAGACCAACGGGCGCAGCCGCTGGCGCGAGAACGCTGACACCGCGGGCGCCCGGAGGATCTGGCGATCGAAGCCTCCAAGCCACCGCCCGCCTCCTTCGCCGCCCACGATCACCAGCGTCCCCCGGTGGGCGAGGGCGCGCCGCAGCTGCGATAGCGACCGGCGCCCCGCGGTGTCCACGATGAGGTCCCAGCGGCGCGCCCCGTCGGCGAAGTCCTCGCGGGTGTAGTCGATGACCTCCCCCGCGCCGAGCGACCGGACCAGGTCCACCTTGGTGGTGCTGCACACGCCGGTGACCTCCGCGCCGAACGCCTTGGCCAGCTGCACCGCGAACGACCCCACCCCTCCGGCCGCACCGATGATCAGGACCGTCTGCCCTGGCTGCACCCCTCCCGTGTCGCGAAGGGCCTGCAGGGCCGTGAGGCCGGAGATGGGCACGGCCGCGGCCTGCTCAAAGGTAAGGTTGGCCGGCTTGGGGGCCAGCTTGCGCGGTCGGGCACACACGTACTCGGCGAAGGACCCGTCGCAGATGCCGAACACCTCCGCACCCGGCTGCACCTGGGTCACGTTGGTGCCGGCCGCCTCCACCCGCCCGGCGACGTCCCTGCCCCGGATGCCGACCTTGGGCGTGCGCAGCCCGTAGCCCATGACGCGCACCAGGTACGGCAGGCCGGTCATCAGGTGCCAGACGCCGGGATCCACCCCGGCCGCGTGCACCTGTACCAGCACCTCGTCATCCCCGACCACCGGCTTGTCGATCTCCCTGAGCTCCAGCACATCGGGTGAGCCGTAGGTGTCCTGGACGACCGCCTTCATCGACTCCTCCTGATCCCTCGCCGGGTTTGGTGGGGTCGAGCCCTTCCACGGCTCTCGCCGAGGAAGCGTGCGCCCTTCGATACGACCGAACTGCGCCAATCTCGCCTCCGGCCTGGCCAGAAGCGTAGTCGAACGCCCTCGGCCGTCAGAAACGCCCCGGTGAGCAGGGAATGTGTCACCGGAAGGAGCGAACTTCTATAGGTCCAGGTTCTGCCTATGGCCCGCCGGTTCGCCTGTAGGTCACGCCGGGTCGCGCCAGCGGGGCGAGCGTCGGCTCTTTCACCGGCGTGTCGCCCAGCGCCTCCTCGATGGCCGCCAGCGTGTCCGGGGTGAGCTGCATGCCTGAGGCCTTGGCATTGGCATGGACCTGCTCGGGGCGCGAGGCACCCACGATCGCCGACGCGACCTCGGGGCGGCGCAGCACCCACGCCAGCGCCAGCTCGGCCATCGCCAGACCCGCCTCCTCCGCGATCGGCCGCAGGCGGTCCACGGCCTCCAGGACCGCATCGTCCAGCAGCCGATCCATCGCCACGTTCATGTCGCTGTTGGCCGCGCGCGAGTCGGGCGGCGGCGCCTGCCCAGGACGGTACTTGCCGGTCAGCACGCCCTGCGCCAGCGGCGACCAGACGATCTGGGAGATGCCGTTGGCCGCACACAGCCCGAACAGCTCAACCTCGGGCGCCCGCCAGAGCATCGAGTACTGGGGCTGGGAGGAGACGAACAGGTCCGGCCCAGCGAGGTCGATCGCCGCCTGGATCTGCTCCGCCGTCCACTCACTGAAGCCCAGATAGCGCGCCTTGCCCGAGGCGACGACCTGCTGGAACGCCTCGATCGTCTCCTCGATCGGGACGTCGGGGTCAAAGCGGTGCGCCTGGTACAGGTCGACATAGTCCGTCCGCAGGCGAGCCAGTGACGCGTCGATCTGCTTGCCGATCTGGGTCGCCGACAGGCCGCGGTCGGCCGGGTCGTCCGACATCTGGCCCCACACCTTGGTCGCCAGCACATAGGCGTCGCGCCGGCGGCCGGAGAGGATCTCGCCCCACGCCGCCTCGGCGGCGCCGCGGCCATAGACGTTGGCGGTGTCGAAGAAGTTGATGCCGGCCTCGAACGCCGCATCGGTGCACGCGCGGGTCTGCTCGAACCCCACGCCGCCCGCGAAGGTCAGCCACGAGCCGAGCGAGATCTCCGAGACCTCCAGGTCCGAGGAGCCGAGCCTGCGGTAATTCATGATGCTCCTTGCCGTCGGCGCGGCCGGCTGGAGGACTGGGTTATCGACCGTGTCGGCCGTGGGGAACTTACCGATCGGCCAGCATTGGCGCCACCGGCGGCAAACGTTTACGCCCGGCGGGCCTCCAGGAGCCGCACCGGACGGGCAAACCCCTCCAGCCGCAACTCCCCCAGCTCCACGAAGCGCACGCCTTCGGGCGGGGCCGACTCGGCCACGCTCTGGCTGACCAGCACCTGGCCCGCGCCGGCGCGGGTGCCGATCCGGGCGGCCAGGTTGACGGTGCGGCCGAAGTAGTCGCCACCCTGCACCACCACCGGCCCGGCCGCCACCTCGACATGCGCCGGCGGCAGCCCGGACTCGGGGAGCTGCGCCACCATCCCAAGCGCCGCCAGCACCGCCCCGGCGGGATCGCGGAAGTAGACCATCACCCCGTCGCCCAGCCACTTCACGGGCACGCCGCCGTGCTCACGCGCGGACCGGTCGACCAGCACCGCCAGCCCGCCGGCCAGCTCGGCCGCGGCCTGGTCGCCCCGCTCCTCGGTCAGCCGGGTGTAGCCCACCAGGTCCAGGAAGCACATCGCCGGGACCCGCCCCGGCCGCCCGAGCACACCGGTGGCGTCCAGCGCGGCCTCGATGTCCTCGACCAGCTGCTCGACCCAGGCCAGCTCCTGCTGCCGGCGGTAGGCGGCCAGCAGTGCACGGTCGAGCACGGGGGCGACGTTGAGGTCGCCGGCCCGCTGGGCGGCCCACTCCATGGCGGTCTGCTGGTCGGCGCCGGCCTCCAGCATGGGCGCCATGAACCGCGCCTGCCAGACCTCTGCCTCGACCCTGGCGATCAGGCGCAGGCCCTCCGCGTAGCCACGGCCCAGCCGAGTCGACCAGACCTGGTCCAGGAAGCCGCTGGAAAGGCCGAGCTGCAGCAGCGGCACGATCTCCAGCTCGTCCTCCCGCATCGGCTCGTCGGGTGCCATGCGGGCGAACCCGATGGACTCCAGGGCGCTGCCGAGTAGCTCCAGCGGCACGCCGGTCTGCTGGCTGACCTGCCGGTAGGTCCGCGCCGAGCGCACCGCCCACTGCCGGTAGGGGGAGGCCTCCAGGAAGGCGAATGACAGCCGGTCCGCTCGGATCGCCGCGGCGATCCCGTCCATCGGCAGCCCGGCCTGCTCACAGGCGGTGGCCAGGCGGACCTTCGGCGCGTCGGTCTCCAGGAACGGGTCGGCACCGTCGCGGGCGACCAGGATGCCGAGGTCGACCAGCCGCTGGACCTCGGCCTCGGTCACGCCGGCGAGCTCGGCCAGCTCGGATGCCGAGAGCGTCTTCATGCCGCCGTCATCCTAGGAGGGATCGGCGATACGGCCAGCGAAACCCTTGCCCCGCAGGTCAGAGGGTTGCGACATGGCTTGGCTCCTCATCGTCTCGCGGCTGAATCAGGCAAGTATGCAGGTCGGCCTGAGGGTAACGCGCACCCGGGCAGGGTCGAACCCCGAGGGTGGTGGTTCTCGGGTAGGGCCGCCTACGCTCGGGCGGTGGCGAGCGCGGTGGCGAGCCGAGCGAGGATGGTCAGGTCGGCATGCAACTGGACTCGCTCAAGATGCCGGACCCGCAGGGGTAGCAGCGCCCACTCGTGCTTGAGCCGGCCGTTCTCCCGCTCGACCGATCCGCGCAGCCGGTACAGCTTCTTCCACCGCGCCGTCCCCCGAGGGATCAGGGTGTGCAGGCGGCTGGCCCCGATCCACTTGCTGGCCGGGGAGCACTCGCCCGAAGGGCAGCGCCACTTGGCCGCCCGCCGCTTGGTTTCGGCTCCGGCGAACGTCCACTCGCCATGCTCGCAGACGGGAGGCCTGTGCTTGCCGGCCTTGACCGCAGGCGTCTCCCGAAGCGGGATGATCGGGTGGCAGTCGCGCTGCTCGCAGTCTGCGTAGATCGCTTCGTGGTCATAGCCCATGTCCATGATGGCAACCTCGGGCCGGAACCCCCGGGCCTTCACGGCGTCCAGCAGCGGCATGGCGAAGGTGGACTCACTGGCCTTGGCCGTCTCCACCCGCCACGCCAACGGCAAGCCAGTCTCAGCACAGACAACCTGATGGAGCTTGTAGCCGTAGAACGATCCGGCCGCCCGGGTGCTCACGGCGGAGCGGTGGCCCCAAGTGGCGTCCGGGTCGCTGTAGCGCTTGCGCTCCGGGCCGCCCTTGTAGAGATACCGCTGGCCGTTGCCGTAGGCGGGCATGTCACTGGCGTCGATGGCGACCGTTGCGCCCAGGTCGGGAAGCTGATCATGCAGGGCGACGACCACCCGGGCAACGCAGGCGTCCAGCAGCGGCTTGAACCGGCGCAGCTTGCGGGTGAAGCGGTAGCAGGCGTGGACGCTCGGGACCCTGGCAAGGTCAGTGCAGCCGATAGCGCGACGTAGGGCCGCATGCTCACCGACCAGGGCGACGGTGCGGGTCCAAGTGGGCAGGGTGTAGAGGCTCTTGGCGAGGGCCATGCCGACCATGGTGCGGATGGGGTAGCCGGGCCGACCCGTCCAGCGGGTGGCCGTCAACTCGGCCACAAGCTCAGCGATCTCGGGGCTGTCGAGCAAGCCCGCGATCTGTACGGCGTCCGAATGCGGTGGTACCGTTTGTCCGACCACGGAGGTCACATCTCCTGGTCCAGACCCCCGGAGGTTCCCGCCTCGCGGGGGTCACTCTTTATTCCTCCTCTCAATTCTAGGCTAGGGTGTGACAAGGCCGGGCCCAAAATGGCCGGCCCATTCGGTTGAGCTAGGTAAACGCCATCTGATCGCTGTCAGGTGTCCAATCTTGGTTCTGTGTCCGTGCTTCGTTGCCCAGGTTCTTTGCACGAACGATCCGCCAACTGGTCGCCTGAGATTCGGACAGACGGGTCTTTGGCGAAGCAGGCATCCGCCTCTCTACCTCGCGCTCCACCACTGCTCTGATCCAAGAACTGACAGTCATGCCATCCCGCTCAGCGATGGCCTTCGCCTTCGCGATGGTCTGTGGCCGGAAGCGGATCGGAACGTGCCTGCTGAGGACACCCTTGGGGACTTCGTAGACACGGCCGGTAGTAGTGAGATTGTCAGGATTCTTGTAGTACTCGTACGCCTCCTCATCTGTCATACGCATATGCATTCACCTCTTTCGCCTGCGCCACGCTAGATATTCCTTTAGAACCTCGCCGCTCGCTGGATAAATACCGATCGGCCTCGCTTGTCTGGCATTGCCGTATCTTGATGGCGCCAACGGGACAGCTAGAGGAGGCTCGCCTTCTGGCTGTCCCACCATGATCCAGTCCGCATCCCCCTTGTCCGGCCCTGCCTCTGTGAGAAACCTATCGTTTTCGAGAATATCGTCTAGGTCTTGCTCACCGTCGTGCTCATGGCTGAACAGGTGCGGCCGGTTTACGTCATCTATCTCGAACGGTTCCCCCTCCCAGTCGATCAGGCTGGGGTCGAGTCGGCGGCGCATGTGTTACAGTGTGACACATGAAGGTCACGACTGCGATGCTCGCTGACGCCGCCAGTGTGGAGCGTGGGAAGCTGTTCGTCCACGGCGGCGGCTGGGACAACATCGACGTTGGCGGCATCCCGTCCATCCACCCCACGATGGCGCTGGTCCTCATCTTCCAGATCGACTACAACGAAGCGCTGGCCGACATCCCAATCATCATCGAGCTACTCGACGAAGATGATAAGCCGCTTGCGCTTCGCATCGAAGGGAAGATCAACGCTGGCCATCCACCTCGCACACGACGAGGAACGCCGACCTTCCACCCCTTGGCGCTGCCCTTCAACATGCTCACCTTCGACCACGAAGGCGGCTACCGCTTCAAAGTCACCTCCGGAGACGACGAGCTTGCCTCCGTCCCCTTTCGGGTGAGGACGACCACGTAGTCTCTAAGGAGAGACACGCCGGGCGGCGTGGAGGGGCTTAAAGCAACTGGAGCCCGTGAGGCTCCAGTGCCTTGAAGTGCTTGGTGTTGCGCGTCAGCAGGGGATGACCATGGCTCACGCAGCAAGCGGCGACCCAGCAGTCGTTAGCCGGCACGATGATCCCGCTCTGCATAGCAAGCCCAGACAACCGCCCCCATGTCTTGACAATATCGAAATCGTAGGCGATCAGCTCGTACCGGCCATACCAATCCGTCATGCGGCGAATCTGTTGTTGATCCCAGTTGGCCTTGTAGGCCCCCTGCCAGAACTCAGCGACCGTCACGAACGTGAGGACGGCCGGGTGGCCGACGAGCTTCTGCTGCTGCTCTTGTTCTAGCTTGCCTCGCCAAAGGAAGGATGCGACGTCGGTATCGAGGACGACGGCGTTCTTCAACCGCATGAGGGGCTCTAGGCTTCGCGGCTAGCGGCTAGGCCACACAGCCAATCCTCAAACTCCCTGTCAGACTTCCAAGGGCCGCCGTCGCCAAGTTCAGCGATACGCTCTTCCGTTAGAGGCCGTCGGCGCTCTATCTCGGAGGACGGATCACGCCGGAAGCGCTCTCGCGCTCTAGGCTTCGCTTGGCGAGCAGTCTCACCACGCGGCGCGGGCTGTCCCATCAGGCCCCCTCTCGCGGTGACGCACTACGAACACTGTGACACGGTTGGCATGATGGGACAAGTAGAACTTTGCGCTTGACCGGGACAAGCGTACACTCCCGGTCATTACCT
>Ga0184632_10000535_pt1 | contig 15015 bp, 13 predicted proteins | sample PLM31_50_b1_FD_133153 | JGI IMG/M metagenome (GOLD analysis project Ga0184632, IMG submission 133153) | Groundwater sediment microbial communities from an aquifer in East River, Colorado, USA - PLM3-1_50_b1 | ecosystem: Environmental > Terrestrial > Soil > Riparian zone | place: USA: East... | reverse complement strand
CGCAGGATGTACTGGTACTGCTCGGAGGCGCCGGTCATCTTGTTCTGACGGCCCATCGCCAGGATCTGTACGAACCCGACGTAGAAGAAAAGCCCCTCCATGATGCAGGAGAAGACGATCAGGCTCTTGAGCAGCGCCTGGTCGGCCTCGGGCGTGCCGGTCTTGAACGTCGGATCGGTCAGCACGTTGATGAACGGGATCAGGAAGTCGTCCTTGTCCTTGATCGACTGGATCTCGTGGTACGCGTTGAATATCTCGGCTTCGTTGAGGCCCAGGCTCTCGGTGATGTACTGGTAGGCGTGCGTGTGGATCGCCTCCTCGAATGCCTGGCGCAGCAGGTACTGGCGGCACTCGGGTGCGGTGATGTGGCGATACGTGCCGAGCACGATGTTGTTGGCGGCGAGCGAATCGGCGGTGACGAAGAAACCGAGGTTGCGCTTGACGATCAGGCGCTCGTCGTCGGTGAGGCCGGCGGGGTTCTTCCACAGCTCGATATCGCGCTGCATGTTGATCTCTTGCGGCATCCAGTGGTTGGCGCAGCCGGCAAGGTACTTTTCCCACGCCCAGCGGTACTTGAACGGGACGAGCTGGTTGACGTCCGCCGAGCCATTGATGACGCGCTTGTCTTCGAGGCGGACGCGATGGAAGTTTTCCGGCATGGCTTCCTTCTCGACGTCGATGTCGTGCACCGGTTCGCGCGAGAGGATGCCGCCTAGCACCTGGGCGCGGATGGTCTCCGGCGTACGGGGCGCGCGGCCGGCGAGGGCGGGGGCAGGTGCGTCGTCATCGAAACTGAGCATTTTGGTGTCTCCTGAAGCTCTTCTTATATTGGGGCGGTACTGTTCGTTTTCTATCTTTGTTCACTCACTTTTTCCCTCACCCCAACCCTCTCCCGCGTTGCGGGAGAGGGAGGTTTTCCCTGGAGGGCGGGAACGCAGCGCCATCGGTTCGACGACACTGGGTTCCCGGCTTCGCGGGAACGACGGTACGGTCAACGACGGTGTGGCAACGACACTGGGTCCCCGCCTTCGCGGGGACGACGGCATCGTTAAATGCGCCGTCTTGGGAAAAGTGAGGGAATTGGTATCCGCTAATTCATTGCCTTCAGCTTTTCGTACAGGAATTCGGGAGCGAAATCGGCGCCCTCGAGCCATGCGATCGAAGCGAGTCCGTAATCGAGATAGAAGGTGGAAAAGAGCTCGCGGTTGCGCAGCGGCGTATGCTCTTCGCCGTGCAACTCATCCGAGAGATCGACCACGCCTTTGCGTCCATCGTTGAATTCGAGCCAGACCTTGTAATCACCGAGGTAACGCGCTTCGACAACATGCCGGGGTGAATACTCGTAGCGAGGCAAGGGGTCCTTCCTTTCGTTGCAGTGGACAAGGGTGCTGCATACCGAAAACGTTCTCCCGCCGAAAATCGGCCCGGGAAAAGTGGGTGCGCGGATGCTCTCGCGCACCTCCCGGAACAACGTCCTGCTTCGGGCCGCGTGTTGCCAACCCGGGCCGAAACTCAGTTGCCTTTCGATCGGCCCTTCGGTATTGCTCGCCCTGCGTCCATGCGCGAAAGTTGCTTCGCGTTCCTGTCTGGGTTACGCGGGGTTGCTCATTCCGTACTTGCCGCGCGGCTCTTGGTTGCAGCCGCTGCTGTCGCGTGTACGGGTCACCGAATTCATTGCTCCTTACTTGGCCGGCTCGCTCCCTCCTGCGAGCGAGGAAGGCGATGGATACGATGGCTGGCCAGATGCTCGTCAACCGAATGTTCGCGGCTCGGGAAATAGTGCCGATTGAGGCGAGCCTCTTCCCGGTGGCGCGAGTCATGATCGAGCTCGAGCTCGGGCGAGGTCGCGAACGACACGTACAGGCCGTACTTCGACCGTGGGTCCGTCAGCCAATGCATGAAACCGAGGTGCCCTTCCGTAATTTCCTCATGCAAATTGCGAGTTGCACCAAAATGGATCGGCTTGAGACCGTTCCACCAGTCCCGCACCTGAATCACATAGATTCCAGGTTGGGCCGGGAAAATTGCCTCCGTCATCGACTTTGGCGCGCTGAATTCCCGTCCGCCAAAGCGCGGAAGCCGGTGCCGGGGCTGATGCATAAACAGGAACGTTGCGGCCCTTGCAACAGTACGAGTCATCATGCTGAAGTCCAATCTGCGCATTTCGCTGTCTCCCCCCGATCGTCGATCGGCACAGCTACTTCGCGTACAGCAACCCTCTTGATCAATTGTTGTTATTACCGCTTGCTTGAGTTGATGGTTGCACCCCTTGATAGATCGTTATGAGCCCCGCACTCGCCAGGCTCGCCCTGCAGGTCGGCTTTCCCTTCGACCTGCTCGGCTTTGGCAACTGCAAGAACCTTGCCATGATCGCTTCCGTCGGCCCGGCGACGGCACTTTGCCACCTCAAAAAGCGGGCCAGAAACGTCATTGGCAGGCTTCGCAAGTGGGGTCGGTAATGAGGCACAGCTTCGGCTCGTCCTCGAGCTTCACCGCCGATAACCCGGCCGTGCTACCGCTGGCGCTCTTGCCGGCGGCCATCCCGCCGCCGACCTGCGCGCCCCCTGACGAATTCACGGCATTCAATTCGCCGCCGCGACCGGTCGACTTCTCGGCCGACGTGGCCGCGAGTGTGCGCAGGTAATACGTGGTCTTGAGACCGCGGACCCACGCGAGCTTGTACGTCTCGTCGAGCTTCTTGCCCGAGGCGCCGGCCATGTAGATGTTCAGGCTCTGCGCCTGGTCGATCCACTTCTGGCGGCGCGCGCCGGCTTCGACGATCCACTTGGTCTCGACCTCGAACGCCGTGGCATACAACTCGCGCATCTCGGCCGGCACCCGGTCGATCTTGGCCAGCGAGCCGTCGAAGTACTTCAGGTCCGCGACCATCACCTCGTCCCACTGGCCGATTTCCTTCAAGTCGCGCACCAGCTGCTCGTTGACGACGGTGAACTCGCCGGAGAGGTTCGACTTGACATAGATGTTCTGGTACTCGGGCTCGATCGACGCGGCCACCCCGATGATGTTGGAGATCGTCGCCGTCGGCGCGATCGCCACGCAGTTCGAGTTGCGCATCCCGTGCTCCTTGATGCGGGCGCGCAGATTGGTCCAGTCCATGCCCGACGATTCGTCGATCTCGACGTAACCGCCGCGCTCGTCCTTCAGGAGCTTCAGCGTGTCCTGCGGGAGGAGGCCGCGGTCCCACAGGCTGCCGGCGTACGAGGAGTAGCGGCCACGCTCTTCCGCCAGCTCGGTCGACGCGTAGTACGCGTAGTAGCAGACGGCTTCCATCGAGCGATCGGCAAACTCGATCGCGGCGTTCGATGAATACGGCGTGCGCGTCAGGTGCAGGCAATCCTGGAAGCCCATGATGCCCAGGCCCACCGGCCGGTGCTTGAGGTTCGAGTTGCGCGCCTTGGCCACGGCGTAGTAGTTGATGTCGATCACGTTGTCGAGCATGCGCATCGCCGTGGTGATCGTGCGTTTGAGCTTGTCGTGGTCGAGCGCCCAGCCGTTGTCACCCTTGACCATGTGCGCGAGCATGTTCACCGAGCCCAGGTTGCACACGGCGATCTCGGTGTCACTGGTGTTGAGCGTGATCTCGGTGCACAGGTTCGAGCTGTGCACGGTGCCGACGTGCGACTGCGGCGAGCGCACGTTGCACGCATCCTTGAACGTGATCCACGGATGCCCGGTCTCGAACAGCATCGACAGCATCTTCCGCCACAGCTGCACGGCGGGGATTTTCTTGAACAGCTTCAGCTCGCCGCGCGCGACCTTCTCTTCGTAGCGCTTGTACGCCTCCTCGAACGCGTGGCCCCACTTGTCGTGGAGGTCGGGCACGTCGGAGGGCGAGAAGAGCGTCCAGTCGCCGCCTTCGACGACGCGCTTCATGAAGAGATCCGGAATCCAGTTCGCGGTGTTCATGTCGTGCGTGCGCCGGCGGTCGTCACCCGTGTTCTTGCGCAGCTCCAGGAACTCCTCGATGTCCAGATGCCACGTCTCGAGGTACGTGCACACGGCGCCCTTGCGCTTGCCGCCCTGGTTCACGGCGACCGCGGTGTCGTTCACTACTTTCAGGAACGGCACGACACCTTGCGACTTGCCGTTGGTGCCCTTGATGTGCGAGCCCATCGCGCGCACGTTGGTCCAGTCGTTGCCCAAGCCACCCGCGAACTTGGACAGCAGCGCATTTTCCTTGATCGCCTCGTAGATGCCGTCGAGATCGTCGCTGACCGTGGTGAGGTAGCACGACGACAGTTGCGAGCGATGCGTGCCCGCGTTGAACAGGGTGGGGGTGCTCGACATGAAGTCGAACGTGGACAGCACGTTGTAGAACTGGATGGCGCGGGCCTCACGCTCGACTTCGTTCAGCGCAAGGCCCATCGCGACGCGCATGAAGAAGCATTGCGGCAGCTCGAAACGGCGGCCGCCCACGTATTGATCGACGAGGAAGTAACGGTCGTAGAGCGTTTGCAAGCCGAGATAGCCGAACTGCAAATCGCGTTCAGGTTTTAACGCTGCGCCCAGCTTCTTCATGTCGAAGTGGAGCAGCCCCTCGTTCAGCAGGCCGATCTTCACGCCGTGCTTCACGAAGCGCGGGAAGTACTCGGCATACTTGGTCGCCATGTCCGCTTGCGAGGCTTCCTCGCCCAGCGCCTCGAAGCGCAGCGCATCGAGCAGCAGGCGCGCGGTGACGTACGAGTACGCCGGATCCTTTTCGATCAGCGCGCGCGCGGAGAGCACGACGCCTTTGCGCACTTCTTCCACCGCCACGCCGTCGTAGAGGTCCTTCAGCGTGGCCTTCAGGATGCGATCGGGCTCGACGTCGGCCAGGCCTGCGCACGATTCCTTGACGAGGGCGGTGAGGCGATCGAGATCGAGCGGCTTCTTGACGCCGTTGTCGGTGACGTTGATCGCATGCTCGGCGGCTTTGCCCTTGTCCTTGCCTTTGGCGTGCGCGCGTTCCTGCGAGCGTTTTTCGCGATAGAGCACGTAGGCGCGCGCGACTTCGTGCTCGCCGCCGCGCATCAGCTGCAGCTCGACCTGGTCCTGGATTTCCTCGATGTGGATGGCGCCGCCCTCGGGCTTGCGCTTGACCAACGCCGCAACGACGCCCTCGGTCAGCTTGACCACCTGTTCACGCACGCGTGCCGAGGCGGCGCCCTGGCCGCCATTGATGGCGAGGAACGCCTTGGTCATCGCGATGGTGATCTTCGAAGGCTCGAACGCGACCACGGACCCGTTGCGACGGATCACCTTGTACTGCGTGAATCGCGGATCGGCGCCACTCATAAGCGAACTGCCAGGCTCTCCCACAATCAGCTCCCTGGATGGGACAGCAGATGGGGTCGATAGTTGAGCGCCGGCGATGTGCATGGGTGTTTCTCCTGTTCTTTCTTGTCGTTCTGTACGGATTCGGACATTTCGCGCGCGAGGCGGGCATTTTGGGCAATGGCACGCGGGGCGCAGATTGCCGAAGGATGGCGATGTGGCCGGCGCCGGCCTTCCCAATGGCCTGAGGGTCGTCCGCTGCGCGCCTCCGGAATACGCTTGTAAATCAAAATCTACTATATCTTGTGTTCAAGTGCCTGATGAACACCAAGCATAGTGGCTCGGGGCGGGCTCTGCAAGCGGTATTTAATGCACAGGAAGGGGGCGCAAAAAGGACAAGAAAAACAGCCTTGTGCGGGGCCTGCGCCGGACTATGCAACGACAATCCACCGCTTATCCACCGATGCGTCCACCGCGCGCGGCGCCGACGAACGGTCGTCCCACGTTGCAGATTTACGACACAACCTATTTTATGTTGCGGCGCACCTGAAGAATTTCAACGGTTGCGCACGTGCCGCAAACGCCGGGGCGATAGGAACAGGTCAGGCCGACGGACAAAACGTGCGACAAATTGTCAGCGACAACGCGTCATGACTACGTCTTACGTGATGTGTCGACGTTCTTTACGTTACCGTAACTATGGACGGAAGGCGCTCGTGGTAAGTGCCTGAACCCTTGCAATTTGATCGGAGATGGAACGCTTCTTGCGGAATTCATGGACGAAGCGCTTGGACATAATGACGTACTGCACAGCACGAGCGTGGAGGCCCGATGAAGTCCATTCTTGATCCTTCGTTTCGCTACACGAAAAGTGTGGAAACCGATTTGCGGAAAACCTTTGCCAGAGTGCGCCGCGAGATTCGCAAACAGCGGCAAGAACCATCGACGCCAAGCGTGGAGGTGGCGGGAAACGTGGTTCCGTTGAATTCTCGGAACGCCGCGTTGGAAGGCCATTGCGTGCGAAGTCAGCAACGTGGTGCTACGGGCAGGAAGCTCAACGATTGGTAGCTGCACGAGCCGAGGAAGATCCGATGGACGCGCGCAAATCGACTGGCCACGTGACCCTGAACGCCGAGGGCAAGCAATACAACGCATCGTATCAATTCCGCGACGGGGTCATTACGGTAACGTCCGGATACGCTTCAAGGTTCATTCACGTGGGAAAGGCGGTAACTTTCCCGGAATCCGTGGCACGGACGATCCTCCGAACCATGGTGAGAGAGAACTGCCAGTTCGCTGAAGTAGAGCAAGAGATCCACGACCGTTAGACCGTTGCCACGGGCATCGTGCCCGTTAGCCGCGTCTGGCGGGATTCGAAACGACGACACTCTTCTGGTCGGCAGCCGCCTCCGGCGAACTCCGAACGCAGACACTCAGGACGCGCAACCTCGCCAGACCCTCGCCAGCCCCTCGAATGTCCGACTCGGGTAGGCTTGCGCGATGAACGACGTGAATGACCGCCGATCCCTTGGCCGCGAGACATCGGCCTCGGTGCCGGAGGTCGACGTCGTGATCGAAGTTCCGCGAGGCAGCTTTCTCAAACGCGGGTCGACCGGCCGCGTGGACTTCATTTCACCCCTGCCATGCCCGTATAACTACGGCTCCGTGCCGGCCTATTTGGGACTTGAAGGCGACCTGCTCGACGCACTGGTGCTTGGACCGCGCCTTCGCCTCGGCACCCGGATACGGGTCAGGGCGTGGGGGGCCGTGATCTTGACCGACCGCGGCATGACCGACGACAAACTCGTCTGCAGCGACCACCCCGTGAACCTGGCAGAACGGCGTAGGGTCCTTCGATTCTTTTACCTCTATGCGAAGTGCAAGGGGCTATTGAATGCTTGGCGGCGACGCCCTGGGCGCAACGCATGCGAGGGCTGGTGTGAGGCGGCACAGGCGCTCGCGCGTGCCCAACCGCGAGACGACTCATGGCACGGGCCCCCGGTTGAATTCTGACCCGCGGGCATTGCGTCCTATGACGCATTGCGCACTAGCAAGTCGTACGGTGGACACGGGACGACTGCGGCCCGTTGTCACGCCACTTTTGCGAGGCGATCGCCTCGCGTGATACGAACGGGCGAGCGGCCGATGGCCGCCCGCCGTCCAAGACTACTGTTTGAGCGTGAGCTTGACGCCACCGGCGGCGAGCGTCACCCGCGCGCCTTGCTGCGTGCCGTGCAGGCGGAGCACGACGCCTTTCGGGTTCCGCATGATCGTGTCCGTCGGACCGGACGGGAGGGTAATGCCCGCCTCACCCGTGCCGTAGACACCGCTGAAATCGGCAACATTCTTCAGGTTGAAGACTTCACCCCGCGTCGAGACTTCCGAAACGCCGAGGTCGGCGACACCGAGACCTTCGACCGAAAACGCGTACGTCTTGCCGTCCATCGTCAATACGCCGTCGCCCCAGGTCACGCCTACGCCGATCGCCACCGACTTGCTCTTCATGGTGACGGATCCGGACGGCACGGGATCGGCCGCCATCGCCGTCGAGAACACGGCGAGGCAACCCAAAGCTAACAGCCACTTCGATGTCAACACCTTGATCATTGCGAATCTCCTGAAATTAGTAGAACTGTCGATGAACAACTTGACAGCGCTCGGCGAGCTTACTACGGTTTTTTGCGGGGTCTACCTTAACACGGGAGCCCTGAAATGGGCGTCGGTTAGCCCACCGGGAAGGCGCTACTATCGGCGTCGTCCCCGCGAAGGCGGGACCCGGTGGAACGACGAACGACGCGGGAACGAGCACGTGACAATGCGCCGACTAATCTCAGCGTCGTCCCCGCGAAGGCGGGGACCCAGTGTCTTACGATGAACGACGCTGGATTCCCGCCTTCGCGGGAATGACGGTGAGTTTTCACGCCATGAGCAGGCGAGCGCATGTGGAGAGACGGGAAATGAAGTGGTTGCGTTTTAGCGTGTGGGCGGTGTTGGCGTTGGCGGCGACTGTTGCGTCTGCGCAGTCGTACCCGACGCGACCGGTGAAGCTGGTGATTCCGTATGCGCCGGGCGGAACGCCCGACTTCGTCGGCCGCACGATCGCGGGCAAGCTCTCCGAATATCTCGGGCAGCCAATCGTGATCGAGAATCGTCCCGGGGCAGGCGAGATCACCGGGACCGAGGCCGTGGCGAAGGCCGCGCCGGATGGCTACACGCTGCTGCTGATCACGCCGTCGTTCACGTCGAATCCGGCCTTGTATCCGAAACTGCCGTACGACTCGATCAAGGATTTCGCGCCGGTGGCGCAGGTGCTGAGCTATCCGCACGTCCTCGTCGCCAGCGGGGGTCTGCCCGCCAGTTCGGTGCAGGATGTGATTGCGCTGGCGAAAGCAAACCCGGGCCGCATCACCTACGGATCGGGCGGCAGCGGCAGCAGTAACCATCTCGCGGCCGAAATGTTCAAGTCGCTGACCAGCGTGCAGCTCACGCACATTCCGTACAAGGGCAACGGCCCGGCCATCGCCGACCTGCTGGCCGACCGCGTGCAACTCTTGTTCACCAGCATGGCGCCGGTGGAAGCACAGGTCAAGGCGGGCAAGTTGAAGGCGCTGGCGGTGACGGGTCCGAAGCGCCTCGCGTCGGCGCCCGACGTGCCGACGATGCTCGAAGCAGGCGTGCCCGACTACGACCTCGTGAGCTGGTACGGCGTGCTCGTTCCGTGGGGGACACCCAAGTCCGTCATCGAACGCCTGAACGCCGACTTGCGCAAGACCATGCAGAACCCCGAGGTCCGCGACAAGATGATCGCGAGCCTTGGCGCGGAGACCACGGTGAGCTCGCCGGACGCGTTCGGCGCGTTGCTGCGCAAGGAATTCGTCACCTGGGGAAAGCTCGTCCGTGAAATGAACATCAAGGCCGAATAGCCGCAGCCGTCATCGGAAGGCTTCCTCACCGTGATGGCCGGGACGCGGATGATCCGCGCCGGCGCGACCGAGGTGCTGAAGGCGCTGCGGGCTTGAGCGGCGGCGCATCGCGCAGTGCGATCACCTGGCGCAGCTTGCCGTCGCGCGGATCGCATTGGGGCTCGTCCGCGGCGAGCCGCACCGTGATGTGATGGAGCGCATTGCGATCGAGCAGCTCGCGCAGTGCGCGCAGCGCCGTCTTCCCGGCTCGGCCGCGGTCGGAAGCCGTGAGTCGCACGTCGAGACGATCCGGCGCGTGCTGGACGATCTGAAAACGGTGCACGTGCGCCGCTTCCTCGATCACCGTGGTCAGCGCGAGCGGTATGAGGCGCACCAGCGTTGCGTCACGGGCGACGAACGTCACGACGTCGTCGCAACGGCCTACGACTTCGATCGCCGGCAGCGCGCTGCCGCAAGCGCACGGGGTCGCTAGCATGCGCACGCGATCGCCCAGGTCGTAGCGAATGATCGGTTGCGCGAGATTGGCAAGATTGGTCAGCAGCACCGTATGTGACAACTCTCCGGGCGGCGTCGGCGCGTAATCTCGATCGACCGCTTCCAGGATCACCCAATCCGCGTTCACGTGCAGCACGCGTTCGCGGCAGCCGTGGCCGATGGTCAGGCATTCGGACGCGCCGTACTCGTTGAGCAACGGGCAGCCGAATGCGGCCTCGATCGCCGCGTGCGCCGAACGCGACAGCACTTCGCCGCCAGCCCACAGGCCCGCGGCCTTGAGTTGCAACCGGCCCGCCTGTTGCTCGTCGGCGAGCAGCGCCAGCATCGTCGGATAGCTGGAGACGAAGGCCGGCTGATAGTCGTTCAGTGCAGCCACCAGGTCGGGGACTGGACGCGTCACCGCGAAGCTCTTCATGTCGAGCCACGGCTTGCCGTGCGCCACGCGCCGCCACGACGCGATGCTCGCGAAATGATCGCCTTCGGCGGTAATGAGGGCGGCGCGTCCGCTCTGCGCGGCGGCTGCTTGCCAATCGCAGCTCGCGAACGCCGATCCGAGCAGTTGCGCCGTCACCAGCGCGTCGTACACCGCCAGCGCCGCGTCGTCCTGCAAGAAGACGCCCGGCTGTCCGGTCGTGCCCGTGCTCGTCCAGATCAGATAGCGGTCGAGGAAGCGCTCGCCGATGTGGGCGCGCGTGCCGATGAACGTCTCGACGTCTGGCCGTCGGATGTCGGGATCGGTGCTCCACGTATCGAAGGCGGACATCAGCATCGTCTTGGTGACGACGGGCAAGTCGGCAAGCTGGGGTGCACGCGCGGGGACGTCGCGCCACAGATTGCGATAGAACGGCGAGTGCGTGCGGACGTGCTGGAGCAGGGCGGCACGGCGCTGCCTGCGGGCGGCGGTGATGGCCGCGGCACCAAAGAGGCGCGTCCACAGGATTTGCGTGGTCAGCGCGCCGACCGTCCATTGCGTGAGCGCGGACCGCAAGGGATCCGGGACGGAAATATCGAGACCACGTGGCGAAGTCATGACCGCTGTCGCTTCGCTTGCGATGTTAACGCTTTCCATTGCGATTCGGAGAGCCGCAGTGCACACTATTGAACTGCGGATTCCAGCCGCCCGCGCACGCCGATCCAACGAAATGCACCAACCGGCGCGCGACGCTGTGTGCCTTCCGCCCGCGCATGCCACGCTTCGCCGCCAACCTGTCGTTCCTCTTCACCGAAGTGCCGTTCCTCGAACGGTTCGCGGAGGCCGCGCACGCCGGCTTTCGCGCCGTCGAGTTCGGGTTCGGCTACGAATTCCAGGTCAAGGAGATCGCCGCGCGCGTCGCGGAGCACAAGGTCGACGTCGTGTTGATCAATGCACCGCCTGGCGATTGGGAGGCCGGCGATCGCGGGCTGGCGTCGCTGCCCGGGCGCGAGCATGAATTCTCCGCCAGCATCGTCACCGCGTTGCGCTATGCGCAGGTGCTGCGTTGTCCACGGGTGCACGTGATGTCGGGTCTGTTGCCCGAGGGCGCCGATGCCGAGGAGCGGGAGCGCCGGTTGCGCACGTTGAAGCGCAACCTGCGCTTCGCTTGCCAGGAGGCCGCCGAGCAGAAGGTCACGATCCTGATGGAACCGAAGAATCTGCGCGATTTTCCGCGCTACCTGCTCAACACGCAGGCCGACGCGCACGCGATCCGCGAGGAAATCGGGATGCCCAATTTGCGCGTGCAGATGGACTTCTATCACGCGCAGGTGGTGGAGGGCGACCTGACCACCAAGCTCCGCCGTTGGCTGCCGCACATCGGCCACATCCAGATCGCGGGCGTGCCGGCGCGCAACGAGCCCAATACCGGCGAACTGAACTACGATTACCTGTTCAAGCTGCTCGACGAGCTCAAGTACGACGGGTGGATCGGATGCGAGTATCGGCCGGAGCGGACGACGACGGCGGGATTGGGCTGGCTCTTTAAGTTGATCGATCGCCGTCCTGCCACAGCCGATTAAAATCCTTAGGGTCGGGCTCCAGCCCGACGCGGCAGCGACTACTCAGACGCTGACCCTGGTTCTCCGTCGTCCCCGCGAAGGCGGGGACCCAGGACTACTCAGACGCTGACCCCAGTACTCCGTCGTCCCCGCGAAGGCGCACGCGCTCGCGCGCATGCCCCAGTGGCGTACGACGAACGACGCTGGATTCCCGCCTTCGCGGGAATGACGGGAGTTTTGCAGATGCTGTCAGTTATTCAATGGTTGTCAGCACGTTACAGCGATACGCTCATACCGCCATCCATGATGACAATTTGGCCGGTCATGTAGTCGGCGGCGCGCGACGCCAGGAACACCGCCAGCCCCGCGAGCTCCACCGGTTCGCCCCAACGCCCTGCCGGCGTGCGCTTGCACACCCACGCGTTGAATTCTTCGTTGTCGATCAGCGCGCGGTTCATCTCGGTGGCGAAGTAGCCGGGCGCGATCGCGTTCACCTGGATGCCGTGCGGCGCGAGCTCGACCGCCATTCCGCGTGTGAGCTGCCGCACGCCGCCCTTCGCGGCGGTGTAGGGCACGACGGTCGGCCGCGCGAGTTCGCTCATCAGCGACGCGATGTGAATGATCTTGCCGTGCTTGCGCGCGATCATGGGGGGAAGCACCGCCTGCGAGACGAGAAACGGCGCCGTCAGATTGGTGGCGATGATGTCGTCCCAGTCCTTTTGCGCGAAATCGACGAACGGCGCGCGGCGCTGGATGCCGGCGTTGTTCACCAGGATGTCGATGGCGCCGTGCTTGGCAATGATGGCGTCGACGCCGGCACGAATGGCGTCCTGCTTCACGACATCGAACGCGGCAACGTCGGCGCGCAGGCCTTCGTCGCGCAGCATTTGGGCGGACTTGGCGAGCGCCTCGGGCTGCCGGCCATTGATGATCACGGTGGCGCCGGCCTGCGCCATGCCGCGCGCGACCGCGAAACCGAGACCGCGATAGGCGCCGGTGATCAGCGCAACGCGGCCGGTCAAGTCGAACGGTGAAACGGGCATGCGCACTCCCTACTATTGGTTGGTGCGGTTACGGGAGCGTTATTTTACCTAGTCGTGGCGAACGCCCCTCACCCTTACCCTCTCCCCGCAAGCGGGGCGAGGGAAGTTCCCCGGACGCGAATCAGCATGGCGTAGCAACGCCAGCGCTCCCTCTCCCCGCGCGCGGGGAGAGGGTTGGGGTGAGGGGAGGTTACGGCCCTACCGACGCCAGCGATGTCGCATTCCACCCGCCGCCCAACGCCTTCACCAGACCCACGCTGGCGGTGAGCCGGCGGCCGAGAATGCCCAGCGACGTGCGTTCGCTGTTGAGCGCATTCGCCTGCAGGACGACGACGGCGAGATAATTCGCGGTACCGGCCTTGTATTGATTGAGCGCGATGGCCGCCGATTCGCGTGCGAAGGCGACCGCGGCGTCCTGCACGGCGGCTTCCTGTTCGAGCAACGACAGCGCGATGAGGTTGTCTTCGACTTCCTGGAACCCGGTCAACACGGTCGACCGGTAATTGGCGACGGTCTCGTCGTACTTGGCGATCGCCTGCGTTTTTTCCGCGCTGCGGAGACCCGCGTCGAACAGCGTCTGCGCGAGCTGGGCGCCGAGCGACCAGTAGCGGTTCGGCAGCGACAGCAGGCTGCCGATCACCGAGCTTTGCAAGCCGCCGTTGGCCGACAGCGTGAGCGCCGGGAAGAACGCCGCCTGCGCGACGCCGATCTGGGCGTTGGCGCTCGCGGCGCGCCGCTCGGCCGCCGCGACGTCGGGGCGCCGCTCGAGCAGCGCCGAGGGGACGGCGAGCGGCACGTCGGGAAAGACAGCGACGAGCTCACGTGGTGCGATCGACAGTTCGGCGGGCGGTTTCCCGACCAGCACCGCGACGGCGTGCTCGAGCTGCGCGCGCGTGATCGTTGCGTCGAAGACCTGCGCCTGCGTCGATTTCAACTGCGCCTCGGCTTGCGCAACGTCGCCGCGCGCAATGATGCCGGCCGCGTACTGATTGCGCGTCAGTTGCAGCGAGCGCTCGTAGGCCGCAACCGTTTGCCGCAGCAGCTCGATCTGCGCGTCCTGTACGCGCAACAGCAGATACGTTTGCGCAAGCGTCGCCTGCACGGAAAGGCGCGCCGCGGCAAGATCGGCGTCGCTCGCCTGCGCGAGGTCGCGATTCGATTCGATGTTGCGGCGGATGCCGCCCCACAGATCCGGTTCCCAACTCGCGCCAAAGTCGATGTTGTAACTGGTGTTGCGGTTCGAGGAGTTGCTGCCGGACGAATTGCTGCTGCTGACGCTGTTGCGCTGCGCACTGCCGGTGACACCGACGACCGGCCACAGCGCCGCGCGCGCAGCATCGGTGGCCGACGCGGCTTCACGCACGCGCGCCGCCGCGGCGGCGATCGTCTGGTTGGAAATGTCGACTTGCGCCTCCAGTGCATTGAGATCGGGATCGTTGAACGCTTCCCACCACGCGCCGCGCGGCGCGTCGTCGGCGGGCTGCGCGACTTTCCAGCCGGCGGCTTCCTTGTACGCGGCGGGCGTCGGGGCCGTGGGTCGTACGTAGTCAGGGCCGACCATGCAGCCGGCGAGCGCGGTCACGACTGCCAGCGATAGCGCGCTGCGCAACCGGGTTGGCCACACCGTTTTCAACTTCGTCGTCGAATTCATCGGGGATCCCATCGGGTCATGGCGCAGTCGGAGCCAGCGTGGCGGCGGGATCACCGCGCGTCCGCCTGCGCCTGGCCCAAAGTGCTGCGCGGTCGAGATACAGATAGACGACCGGAGTTGTATAGAGGGTGAGCAACTGACTCAGCATGAGGCCGCCGACGATCGCAATGCCCAACGGCTGGCGCATTTCCGCCCCGTCGCCGGCGCCGAGCGCCAGCGGCAGCGCGCCGAGCATCGCCGCCATCGTCGTCATCATGATGGGACGGAACCGAAGCTGGCAGGCCTCGAAGATCGCGTCGCGCGTCGAGAGCCCACGGGTACGCTCGGCGTCGATCGCGAAGTCGATCATCATGATCGCATTCTTCTTGACGATGCCGATCAGCAGGATCACGCCGATGAACGCGATGATCGAGAACTCGGTATCGAACAGCTGCAGCGCGAGCAGCGCACCGACGCCCGCGGACGGCAGCGTCGACAGGATCGTGATCGGATGCACGAAACTCTCGTACAGCACGCCGAGCACGATGTACACGGTGAGCAGCGCCGCGAGAATCAGCCATGGCTGACTCGCGGTCGACGCCTGGAACGCGCGGGCGGTGCCCTGGAACGTGCCGCGGATCGTCTCGGGAACGCCGATGCGCGCCATCTCGTCCTG
>Ga0184632_10000534_pt1 | contig 15078 bp, 13 predicted proteins | sample PLM31_50_b1_FD_133153 | JGI IMG/M metagenome (GOLD analysis project Ga0184632, IMG submission 133153) | Groundwater sediment microbial communities from an aquifer in East River, Colorado, USA - PLM3-1_50_b1 | ecosystem: Environmental > Terrestrial > Soil > Riparian zone | place: USA: East... | reverse complement strand
TCCCCGCCGCCAATTAGAATATGCAAAGGGGATGTTCTCGCCCCTTTGGAAACCCCATAATGGTGTTTCCGCCTCAAGAGGCGGGGTTTATATAGAATCATCTGCGGCCGCAAAGGAAAATCAAAGCCGGATAGTGGTACGTCGCTCTTCGGCGCGCCGGCCGCCGATGATCGAAGTGGCGAGCCCCGCGAGGCTCAAGGCCGCGGCCACGAAAAACGTCGTATTCAGCGCGGTCACGAAGGCGGCCGGATTCGCCGTCGTAATCGCAGCCGTAGCGACGCTGGTGTAACGCTCGAAGGCTAGCGACATCGAAAGGCCGCCCAGCGCAACGCCTAAAACGTTGCCCAGACCAAACGTCACATGGTTGACCGAGGAGGCAAAGCCGCGATGTTCTGCTGGCATCATGCTGATCATGGCCGTTGAATTGGCCGGATTGAAAATGCCGTTGGTAATCGCCCCGGCGATGATGAGCAGCGCCGGTAACACCCAATGTGAGTCTGGCCGCAACAAGACACCCGCTCCGAGCGACAAGACCATGAACCCGACACCAAGACTCGCGGGGAGCCGCGATCCCAAGCGGTCGGCGAGATAGCCGCTTATTGGCGCCAACGCCACGGTGAGAATCGACGGCAGCATGAACAGGATACCGACCTGGGTCGGCGACAATCCCAAAATGTCTTGCAGGTAAAACGGCATCAGAAATCCGGTCAAGGTGTAACAGCTGGCGACGATCAGCAAGCTCACGACACTCAGGCTGAAACGGCGTATTTTGAACAGATCCAGATTCACAAACGGAAATTTAGTTCTAGACTCGTGGAGGAGAAAACCAACCAGACTGGCAAACAACAACAGCGCCAACGCCATTTGCATGGACGGATCGATGACCTGCTGGGCGCGACGGTCGAGCATCACAACCAGGCTAGTCGTAATCGCGAAGAGCAGCACCGCGCCGAGATAATCGATGGATACTGGGTGACGCTGAGAAGAGGTCCGGCGCCTTTTCAGATTGGCCACCGCCAGGGCCATACCACAAAAGCCGATCGGCACGAGAAAGAAAAAACTCCAACGCCAACTCAAGTAATCAATCGTGAAACCGCCGATACTCGGCCCAAGCACGAAACCGACATGGTGCGCCGTGGTCATATAGCCTTGGGCGCGGCCGGCAAGATCTTCGGGCACCGACTCCGCCGCCAGCGCCCGGCTTGAAGACTGTAACATCGACGCGCCGACACCCTGAACTACGCGCGCCCAGATAAGCTGGAGGACAGTCTGCGAAAGTCCACAAAGCAAAGAACTAACGGAAAAGACCAAGAACCCTAGAGCGAACATCTTTTCCCGCCCCCAAAGATCGGAGATGCGGCCAAAAATCATCGACAGACCGATGTTCGCAAGCTGATATGATAGCAGCGCCCAGGAAACGCCCAAAAGATCGGTTCCCAAGCTCTGCGCCACCGTCGGCATCGAAATGCTGACGATCCGCGTCGCCGTGCCGGAAAAAAAAGTCGCGAGAAGAGCCGTGGAAAGAAGCAAATAGTTGACGCGGGATGCCACTCAAGAGTCGTTCGCTTTCAAGAGATTTCTCCATTTAATAGCGCCGATCGTTCCGCGCGGCAAATCATCACTAAGAAATTGTCTGGAAAAACCGGCTTGACACATCGAACAACCAAGCGGTAAACCCTGTACCACGTACTTACGTCCGTGGCTTAGGGCACCGCGCTTCGGGGTTCAGAACATTCATCCCCGCACTCACGTACGGGGCGTTCTGTGGTACGGGGTAAATGGGAAGCGATTATTCTTTTGCAGAAGAGGACCAGCGAGTGGAACTGGAGATTCTCGATTACCGCATCGAACAGATTGCCTGGAGCGATCGAACCTGTCTGAACGGCAAGTCTCTCACCATCCATCTCCCTAGCCTGCAGGAACAAATCATGGACCTCTGCCACGCCATTAGGATTGATTACGAGATCGCTCGTCCCGGGGAATCCAAGCGCATCATTCATGTTCTGGACACGGTGCTACCCATCGCGAAAGTAAATGGCGCAGGTCCGGCCTTTCCGGGTTTTGACGGGCCGGCGGAGCTTGTCGGGACGGGCCAAACAATCCGCATTGGCAATCTGCTCGTGACCATCACGGGTCGGTTTCCGCACCCAGAGTCGTTGACGCCTATAGAAACGCCGCGCGAGGGAATTCTCGACATGACGGGCATCGGCGCCGACTATTGTCACGGTTCGGATCACTTTCATCTCATCTTGTCCCTGACGCCCGATCCCACCGTTTCCAACGTTGCCTTCGACCAAGCCCTGAGAAGTATCGCGCTCCGATGCGCGCGCTTTCTGGCGCAGGTGGAAAAAACCGGCGGCGCGCCGGAACGGCGGACCATCACATTGGCGCCGGTGAACAACAAGCTGCCAAAAGTAGTCTTGATCTACCAGGTTCAAAGCCAGGTGATTGGCGCGCGGACCTTTTATTACGGCGAAGAGGTTTCCAAGACGCTACCGACGTTCGTTCATCCCGCGGAATTCTTCGACGGCGCGGTGGTGAGTGGAAATTACAAAATCGAGCGCAAAATACCCACGTCGTTGCACTGCTCGAATCCGTATATTTTGCAACTGCTTGAGCGCCACGGGCAATCGCTCAACTTCCTCGGCGTCATTCTCTCGCGCGGCTACAACGACAGCTTTGAACAGAAAAAAAAGATGGGACTATGGGTCGCGCGCTTGGCGCGGAACCTCGGCGCTGAAGGGGCCGTTGCATTCATGGAGGGAACCGGCAACGGCACAGTAGACTTCATGCAGACGGTAAAAGCGTGCGAAGACCAGGGCATCAAGACCGTGGCCGTGCTGCACGAGTCCAACGGTCCCAAGGGCTACGAGCGGCCGCTCGTGGATCATCCCAAGGAAGCCGACAGCATGATCAGCCGCGGCAACGTTTCGGAAAGAATCTATATCCCCCCGCTCGCCGCCGTGATCGGCGGCACCGAAATCGATCTTCACTTTAAGGCGAAGCATGATGCGCGCCTGCCGTTTCTCTTCGACCCCACGATCTTTTACGGCTCTTACAGCAAAATGGGCGGCAGCGGATTTCGGGCGGTGTACGAGTAGGGGCACGGCATGCCGTGCCCCTACTCTGGCGAAACGAAATGCAGGGCAACTGCAAAAGAGGTCCACAATGGTAAAAGTTCTGCACTATATGAATCAATTCTTCGCGGGCATCGGCGGTGAAGAGAAAGCCGGGCAGGAGGTCGTTTTCATTCCAGGCGCTGTCGGCGCGGGAAGAGTCCTCGACGATGCTTTGGAACATCACAACGCAGAATACGCGACCATCGCCTGCGGGGATAACTACTTTCACGAGGAAGAAACCAAAGCCCTCGCAGCGATTCATGACATCGTTGACAAATTCAATCCGGACGTCTTTCTCGCCGGCCCGGCATTCAACGCCGGCCGATATGGCCTTGCATGCGCCAAAGTATGCAGCTGGGTGCGCGACAACCGGCGTATACCGGCGATCACCGCCATGCACGAAGATAATCCTGGAACGAGAGAGATCGGCCGGAATGTCTTCGTGATTCAAACCGGCGACTCCGCCGCGGCGATGCAAGAATGCTTGAAACGCTACGCACGGCTGATCGAAAAGTTGTTAACGGGCGAACAGGCGGCGGCCGAAAATTTTCGTGCCGAGTATTGCCTGGCCATTCCGCGGCGCTTCACCGCGAGGTCCGGCCGTCCGGATTACGTTCGATCTGTGGATATGCTGCTGGCAAAACTCAACGGCAAGCCCTACGAAAGCGAGATTCCTCGCTTCGAAACCGAGCAACATGCGATTCCTAATCTAACCGTTAGCTTGGCGGAGGCCACCCTCGCGCTGGTCACCGAAGGGGGCTTAGTGCCGAAGGGCAATCCCGACCGTTTGGAAAGCACGCGCGGCTCCAAATACTTGAAATATTCGATCCTTGGACGCGAAGATTTCAAGCGCGGCGAATTCGAAGCCATGCACACAGGATACGACACCGCCACCGTCGACCAGGATCCCGACAGAATCGTTCCCCTGGACGCAATGCGCGGCTTAGAGAAGGTCCAGAGATTCAAGAAGCTCCACGATTACTATTTCGTCACCACTGGAACCGGCGCCATGCCGAGCAAAATGGCAGATCTCGGCGAGGGCATCGCCGACGAGCTTGCCGGCGCCGGCGTGAACGCAGTAATTTTGACCGCGACCTGAGGAACCGGTACTCGTAGCGGCGCTACGATCGGAAGACAAATCGAATTGAAAGGCATTCCCGTCGTTCTCATCACCTGCCTCGCCAACGTCGCGTCGCAGGTTGGAATCGGAAGGATTCTCGGCGGCAACAAGTTTCACTATCCCGTCGGACAACCAGACTTGCCGCCTGAGGAAGAGCTTCTCTGGCGCGCCACCCTGCTTGAAAAAGCGCTAAAAGCGCTAGAAACCCCAATTCGGGAACCGAGGATCTTCTGAGAGAACCCGAGATGGCGTAATGTTGGCAGGCTGGTCAAAAGGCCTCAGATGCGAGGCGCGCGATAGATCGACGAGCGGAGGCGTACATTGCCAGTACGTCGCAGCGAGGAGATTGAGCGCAACGAAGCAGGTGAGGTTTTTTGGCCAGCCTGCCTAGCGCCAGTCCGCATCAGCGGGAATAACATTCTTTCCAAAGCGGCGCTCCGGTGGAGCCGCCAAGCAAGGCTGGCTATTCTCAACGTAGAGCTTGAAATGGGGCGTCTGCCGGTGCGCCTCCAGCGCCGCTTCATCGCGATAAATTTCGTAGAAATAGAAACGGTTGGAGTCGTCACGATCCCGAATCACGTCGAAACGCAGACATCCGGGCTCGTCTTTCTCCGAATGCTCCGCGTCGTAGCGCACCACTTCCAAGAACTCCGCGACATGCTCAGGCTTGACCTGTATCGTTACGTGAAGAATTACCATGGAACACCTCCTGGCTGGGAAAATTATCCGTGAAATTTAGGCAGTACAATCCTTCGGCCCCGAATTGCAGTCAAACTTCGCCATCGATGTTGCATTTAACTACATTGGCAGCGTGAACAACTGCTGGTCTGGCTTGATCAGATGCTCGTGCCCCGACTCCGTTACCGCGCAGGTGTATTCGACCTGCACCGATCCCCAGCCCATGACCTGGCTGGAAGCTTCCAGGTTGACGGTCATGCCGAGTTCCATGGGCACGTTGGACGTGTTTGGCAGGAATGGATCGTCCACCTCTTCCGCCGGGCCGAACAAAAATGGAAATTCCCTCGCCTCGAGACCGATAGTGTGGCCAACGAAAAAATTCGAATAGTCCGGCAGCCCCGCCGCGCGCACGCCGGCAACCATAGTTTCAAACAGCTCTTGCGGACGCGCGCCGGGTTTTAAGCTCTCGACCGACTTGAGCACGCCCGCCTGAACGGCGCTATAGCGTTTGCGATGCTCGTCGGTGGGTTCTGCTCCCACGCAGCCGGACTTGCAAACGTCGGCGTGATAGCCATTGAGGGAGCAACCCATGTCAACGCGGAAGATATCGCCTTTCTGTAAAACGTTTTCCTTGATCACGGGGGAGTTGCCGCCGCGACTGATGTTCATATGCATCCAGTAAACCTGCCCGCCCGCCCTTGCCACTTCGCCTTTGTAGATACCGGCCAGCTCGCTTTCTTTAACCCCCGGTTTCGCGGCTCGCAGCATGGCATTGATTGCTTGTTCGTTCAGCGCGGCCGACTCTCGCAGCCGCTGAATTTCAGCGGGCGTCTTGATCATGCGCACGTAGCGGAAGAAACTCGAGGCGGGCAACAGGTTGGCATCCGGTAAATACGATCCGATCCTCTGATAAATCGTGAGCGGAATCCCGAAATGATCCATGCCGATCCTGCTCCCTCCCATGCCCTTGTCCGTAATCAATTGCGCGAGAGCTCTCTCGGGAGTCGGGCCTTTCGGCTCGCCTTCTGCGAGTTCAAGGGTGCGTTTCTCCTCGTTGCAGAGTTTGTTTGGATCGGGAACAAGATGCTTGCGTGGGCGCCCGTAGGTGTAAACTTCTTTAAGCCAAACCTGGTCGAGCGCCGCATACGCGACATCGCCGCTGGGAATCAGCAATGCGGGCGATTGCACCGGGTCGCGCGGATAGACCACATAAACCTGTGATCCACCGTAGCGATAACCGTTTTGGCTCCACGAGGCATGGCCGCTCAAGTAGTAGATATTCTCCGGCGTCGCGGCGACGACACCGGCCAGATCATGCTTATCCATAAGTGCAAGCAAACGATCACGATTGTAAAGCATGAGAAAGTACCTCCAACCTAAATTCTAGCGGGAGTGATGGAGCAATGGAGTGTTGGAGTATTGGGCTAATTCCGAAACCCACCACTCCAATACTCCACCACTCCAGTACTCCAATTGTCTATACTCCAATTTCGGATCTCTGCGGCTTGGGTTCATATCGTCTCCCGGCAAAGTAGAGACGAATTTTGCTCCCTCGGCGCTAAGAATATCGACTACGGCATATGCGGCTCTCATTTTTCCTATCTATTTTGTCGCCAGTTTTTTGAAAAAGCCTTCTTGTTCAAGCTTGCGCAAAGTTCAAATAGACAGACACTTATTGCCTAATGGGAATGGAGTCAAGTTTCCGCGAACCGGCAACTTTATGTCCAACGCTAAGATCTTAGCAAATGGACAATCTGATCGATGCAGGCTTCTGGTTTGGCCTCTAACGTCCTGAGGTGAATTTCGGGCGCGTGCGGGGGCTCGTAATCGCTGTCGATGCCCGTAAAGTTTTTCAGTTCGCCACGCCGTGCCTTGGCATACAGCCCTTTCACATCGCGGCGCTCACACTCCTCCAGCGGCGTATCCACGAAGACTTCGATGAACTCACCGGCATCAAACAGGCCGCGAGCCAACTCGCGCTCCGCTCGAAACGGTGAAATAAAGGCAACGATCACAATCAATCCCGCATCCACCAAGAGTTTCGCGACCTCGGACACGCGGCGAATGTTCTCCACGCGGTCCGCCTCGGTGAATCCTAAGTCTCGATTGAGCCCATGGCGAACGTTATCGCCGTCCAAGATATAGGTGTGCCTGCCGTCCGCATGCAACCGCTTTTCCAAGAGGTTCGCAATTGTCGACTTACCCGAACCCGAGAGCCCGGTAAACCACAGGCAACACGCCTGCTGATGCTTCATGTCGGCCCGGGCGGCTTTGCTTACCTCTAGCGCTTGCCAGTGTACGTTCACGGATCGACGCAGCGCAAAATGGATTATGCCGGCGCCAACGGTTTCGTTGGTCAACTTGTCGATGACAATGAACGCGCCCAGCCTCTTATTTTCGTGATAAGGCGCAAATGGCACGGCTCTATCGAAACTCACATTAACCGTAGCGATTTCGTTCAAGCCTAGCGTTTTGGCGGCGAGATGGGCGCCGGTGTTGACGTCTAGACGGTGCTTGATGTGGGTGATGGTCACAATCGCAGACTTGGTGTGGATCAGGGCAGCATAGGGGCGCCCAGGCAGCAAGGCGTGCTCGCTCATCCAGAACAGATCCGCCTCGAACTGGTCAGCCGACTCAACCGGATGTGAGGCGGCTGCAATGACATCCCCCCGGCTCGCGTCGACCTCATCCTCAAGGACCAAGGTAACCGACCGCCCGGCCGCCGCTTCGGCCGCGGGACCACTACCGACTACGATCTTCTTGACACGACTGACCACCCCCGAGGGGCTGATCCGCACACTGTCGCCGGGCCTGACCGAGCCGCTGCCGATACGCCCGGAAAATCCTCGAAAGTCTAGGTTAGGTCTGTTGACCCACTGCACCGGCATGGCAAAGGGCAGGGCCGCCTCGCGGTCTTCGACCGGGACGGTCTCGAGCCACTGCAAGAGACTCTGCCCCTCATACCAAGGCATCGCGGCATAACCCGGATCAACGATATTGTGACCTTCGAGCGCAGACAAAGGAATCGCCGCGATCGTCTCAAAGCCAAGATCCTGGGCAAAGCGACGATAGGCAAGCTCGATCTCGTCAAATACCAATTGCGACCAGCCCACAAGGTCCATCTTGTTGACGGTGAGTGCCACATGGCGGATGCCGAGCATCGAGACAATGCGGCTGTGGCGTTTGGTCTGGGTGAGCACTCCCTTACGAGCGTCGATCAGCAAGACAGCCGCCTGAGCAGTCGACGCGCCAGTCGCCATATTGCGGGTATACTGTTCATGGCCCGGGGTATCGGCCACGATGAAGCGTCGCACGGGAGTGGCGAAGAAGCGGTAGGCAACATCGATCGTAATGCCTTGCTCTCGTTCGGCCTGCAATCCGTCAACCAGCAGCGCAAAGTCCAGGCGCTCGCCCTGGGTGCCGAATTTCTTGGAATCCGCTTTGAGCGCTTCCAGTTGATCCTCAAAGATCAGCTTAGTCTCGTAGAGCAGGCGGCCAATCAACGTCGACTTGCCGTCATCGACGCTGCCGCAGGTTATGAAGCGCAGCGTATCCACTAAAAATACCCTTCCTGCTTCTTGCGTTCCATGGAACCGGCGCCGTCGTGATCGATGACGCGTCCCTGTCGCTCCGAGGTTGTCGCCCCCAAGGTTTCGGCCACGATTGCGTCGAGCGTCGTTGCGCTGCTTTCAATCGCGGCAGTCAACGGGTAGCAACCAAGTGTGCGAAAACGCACCATACGCATTTCCGCCGTTTCGCCGGGCTCCAGCGGCAGCCGATCATCGTCGAGCATTATCCATTGCCCATATCGTTTAACCACCGGCCGCTTGGACGCGAAATATAGCGGAACGATCGGAATGTTCTCTTGGCGAATGTAGGCCCAGATATCGGCTTCCGTCCAGTTGGACAGCGGAAACACTCTTATCGTTTCGCCGGCATTGATTCGCGCGTTGTAAAGATTCCAAAGTTCGGGGCGCTGGGCCTTAGGATCCCAACGATGCCCGGGAGCGCGAAACGAAAAAATGCGCTCTTTGGCGCGGGATTTCTCCTCGTCGCGCCGGGCGCCGCCAAAAGCTACATCAAACCCGTAGAGATCGAGCGCTTGCTTGAGCGCCTCGGTTTTCATGACATCGGTGTGATACGCCGAACCATGGGTGATCGGCCCGATACCCTCGGCAGCGCCGCGCGGGTTGGTATAGCTGATCAGCTCAAATCCAATTTCAGCTGCCATGCGGTCGCGGAACGCGATCATCTCGCGAAACTTCCATCCGGTATTGATGTGCATCAGCGGGAATGGGATCGGTCCGGGGTAGAACGCTTTTAGCGCCAGGCGCAACATCACCGAGGAGTCTTTGCCGATCGAGTACAGCATCACCGGTTTCGCGGCGGTTGCCGCTACTTCACGAATTATCTCGATCGCTTCAGACTCCAGCTCTGAAAAAATACCGTGACCCATTTCGTTAATTTATCCCCTTATTGAAGGCATTTTCCTGCGACCATCGGTCTCAACAGCTTATTATTATTGCACATCAGTCACACGCTGGAAATTCCCTTGCGGTTGCTGAAACACTCGCAGACGCGGATGAGGAAAATGGGGTATAGGAGAATGGGTGTAAGGGCAAAAGGCACGTGATTCTTTTTGAGCAGCCCGCTCAATGCTGAACGGCGCGCTTCGCGGCTAAGATACGAGAGGCCGACGCGGCGACTTCGGCAACAAGAGACCCCATTTTGGGGTGAGTGGGTTCGAGATCCGGTTTGAGGCCGAATTGTTCCAGCACTTCCGTGCATACCGGCCCGACGGACGCGACAACGATATTCTTGCACGCCAAACGTAATTTCTCATCTGCCTTGTCGGCGGCGGCGACTCGGAACAGGTGATCGACCTGCGCACCGTTGGTGAAAAGCGCGATATCCGCTTCGCCGCGCAGAATTTCTTGAATCCCCTGGCGCAGGGGCCCGATGTCTTCCGGCAAAGCCCAACGATAAATGGGAATCGTCTGCAGGACGGCGCCGCGCTGCTCGAGCGCTGACACAAGCTCCGGATTGGGAATGCCGTATTCCTGAACCGCGATCCGTTTGCCGCGAAGTTCGACTGCCCCATCGAGAGTGGCGAGCACTTCACGCCAGGTGTTGGGTTCCGGCACAGTGATTGCGGCTTGCAATCCCAACTCTTTGAGCGCCGCGATGGGCTTTGGCCCGCGCGCCACGAGTCGCGTTTGACCTAGGGCCGAAAGGATTCTCTCCTGGGGAAATTGCGTCAGCAGCACGCCATTCAGCGTGCGTGTGCCGACCCCGGTCATCAGGACGAGGAGGTCGACCTCGCCGGCTTCCAGCTGCCGGAAGAGATCGAGAGCCGCGCGATTCTCGCCGAGAGGAATTTCGCGCATCGACGGCGCGATAATGGGCTTCCCGCCGTAGCGCCGGATTAGTTCCGCCATCTCCTTGGCGCGGCGACTCTCGAAGGAGACAACCTTAAGCCCCTGTAGATCGGGCCGCGAAATCGCATTCATCGACCGCCTGATTGTAAGACACCGGCATGAACCATTGCAACTTATCGGCTAACGAAACAACATCGCCGACTACGATCAAAGCCGGGGGCTGAACATGCGCGGACCTTTCGACGATGTTCGCGAGAGTCCCCATAACGAGTTCTTGCGCGATTGTCGTGCCGCGATGGATCACCGCCACTGGAGTTTCCGGCTGACGGCCGTGCGCGATCAGCTTAGGGACGATGATGGGGAGATTGGCAAGGCCCATCAAAATAACCAGCGTGTCCACCGCCGTCGCAAGTTTCGACCAGTCCACCGAATCCTGCGACTTGCGCGCCTCATGGCCGGTGACGACCGCGAAGGACGAAGCTAGTTTCCGATGCGTCAGCGGGATACCCACGTAGGCGGGCACCGCCACCGCAGAACTGACACCAGGAATGATCTCGAACGGAATGCCGGCATCCGCCAGCGCTTCAGCCTCTTCTCCGCCGCGACCAAAAACGAATGGATCGCCGCCTTTTAGCCGGACCACTTCATAACCAAGCCTGGCGTAGTCGATTAACGCCCGGTTGATCGCCTCTTGGGGAATGCAATGACGCCCTGCTTGTTTGCCCGCGAAAATCCTTTGCGCCACCGGCGAACACTCTTCGAGAATCGCCGGATTCACGAGCTGGTCGTAGACGACCACTTGGGCCTGGCGCAGCAGTTCCAATCCGCGCACCGTGAGCAAACCCGGATCGCCCGGTCCGGCACCGACGAGATAAACTTTGCCTATGTTCATGAAACAGCCCCCAACGTTTTGAGAAGTAACGCTTTCGCCTGCTCGGCTTGGTCCTCTTTAAGCAAGCGGCGGAATTCCCCAGTCAACGCTTCGTTCCACACACGCGCGCTCACGACAATAGATTTTTCCCGAAGTTCCCGGCGGACCTCGCCGGCGATTTGCACGAGTCGCGCGTAGTCCGGCGTGAAGTAGTTTTCCAGTTCCTCGCGAATCGCTCGCGTCGTCGCCGGACTCGCTCCCCCTGTCGAGATCGCCACCGAGAGCTCGCCGCGGCGAACTACCGCCGGCACAATGAAATCGCAATTTTCCGGATCATCGGCCGAGTTGATCCAAACGGCTCGCGAACACGCCTCTGAAAAAACCGCCTGATTGGCTGCGCCGTCATCAGTGGCGACGAACACAAGGTCAAATCCCTCGATGTCCCCGGACTCATAGGCGCGGGCCATGTATCGCACGGCCCCTTCTCTCGCGCGCTTTTCAAGCCGGTGGGTGATTGCCTGACTGACGACGGTCACAGCGGCTCCGGCAGCCAAAAGGCCTTCAACTCTCCGTTCCGCCACGGGGCCGCCGCCGATCACGACGCAACGCCGCCGACTTACGTCGAGGAAAATCGGATAAAAACCCATGGGTGCTATTTCACGCGGTCATAGACACGATGCGCATCTCGTTCGCGGAGTTTTCTCGCGCCCTCGGTCGCTCAGGTTTTCCCATCCGAGCTCACGTGCAGCCCGCACTCTTTGGTCTCCGGATTCTCCCACCACCAACGGCCCGCGCGGAGATCCTCGACCCGCTTGACGGCGCGCGTGCAAGGAGCGCAGCCGATACTGGAGTAGCCTTGATCATAAAGCCGGTTGTAGGGCACGTTGTTTCTCCGGATATAGTTCCAAACCTGATCGTAACTCCAGTCCGCCAACGGGTTGATCTTGAGAATATCGCCGTGATCTCTGTCCAGCTCGATTTTTCTTAGGTCGCCCCGCGTTACAGCCTGCTCGCGGCGCAGTCCGGTCATCCACGCTCCGAGATCTTTCAACGCGCGGTTGAGAGGCTCGACTTTGCGGATCCCGCAGCACAGTTGGCGGAGTTCGACGGAATTGTAAAACAGGTTTAGCCCGTGCTCTCGGACCATCTCTTGAACTTTTATGGCATCCGGGAAATACACTTCCACGCCCACGCCGTAACGTGCTCGGATGGCATCCATGCAATCGTAGGTTTCCTGGTTGAGGCGGCCGGTGTCGAGCGTGAAGATTCGGAAATCCGATCCGCGCATTCGGTGCAGCATGTCGATCAGCACGGACCCTTCAGCTTGAAAAGAGCAAGCGAGCGCGATGCGCGGAGAGAACTTGTCCAGCGCCCACTCTAATATCTCCCCGGCAGAGAGATTCTCCAGACCCTCCGTGATCTCGGTGCGAAATAGTTCTTCGGTGTTGAGTGACGACGCGTCCATCTTCATCCTTCCAATCAATTGTTACTCAGCCGGCGTAGCAACTCGTCGACGGCGAACGAACGAGACGCTTTGATTCGAACGGCGAACTTTCTGCGCCGATCCGGCTCGCGTTCCAAATTGATCTCGGCGCCGCCGAAAAGATTCTTGGCCACGGCTTCGATCTCCGGCGCAACGGCGGCAAATGATTCGTCGGTATTGGGCGACGTCAACCGGTCATGGATCGCTATCACCGCCTCGTTGCCAAGCAATTTGAATTTTCCACCCAGCTTGGGCTCACGCGCCAACTTGCTGAAGTTCTCCAGCGCCGAACGCAGCACCGCCCGGAGCTTTTCTTGATTTGAGCCGCCAAGCGGACTCTTACGGCTGTAAAGCAGCCCGCGCCGGTTATCAGACTCGTCGATACTGACGTTGGCGTCATTGGCAACGAGGACGATCCCCGGCCCGGCCTGCATGTGGCTGTAGTCGGCGACATCGTGATACACCCCGTCGGTGGCCTGGATCCAGCCGTGAAAAATATCGATAAAATCCGTCAGCGGAAGGGTATTGGGTTGTTCGACAAACCATTTCACGCTGATCTTTTCAAGTTCCATCTTCACTCCCGTTTCTACGCGCCGGGCTGTGCGGCAGCAGCCACTGTCACTGCACTCTGCACTGGTCCGCGCACTTTGTTGTGGCAATCATGGGCAGCGTCGATAAAAAGTTGGGCTTCCTGAAGCAGTTGCACTGCGCGGTCGGCGTCGGCCGCTGCGCCGGCGCCGATAAATTCTTTTGCCTTGAACAGATATTCGGCGAACTTGCCGCCGGCATATTTGTCCCAGAAAAGCTGCGTGTCGTAGAATCGCTTGGTGAATTCTCCGATGATCTGATTTTCATCTTCGGAGATGCTCGGATTCTGGTCCTTCACCAATCCCTGGGCGGCGCGCACCATCGAAGCATAGGCTCCTTTCACGGCGTCCTGTGAGCGGCCGGCGTCTAAGAGTAACTGCGCTTCGAACAACTCGCGCTCGCTGGCGGCCAAGGTAAACTCAGCCTGGCTGACAACTTCGCCGGCACACTCGCCGACGCCCATGTCCGCGAGCGTAAACTCGCGCGGATCGCCCCAGTCGCTGTAATAGGATCGATCCACCTCGTGGGCCGGAATTTTGGTGAGATCTTCCAGCCCATCCTTGATCGCCTTTTTGCCGATGCGCGCGACAAATTCTTGGAACCGTTCGTCCTTTCGGCGTTGGCGCACGTAAAACTCGGTGATGGACAAGACCGCCTCCGGAATCCGTTTCGACGGTACCGCGCCGATCGCCACGCCGTATTCGCCGGCGTTGTCGTGAAACTTACCGCCGAGAATGACTTGAAAATGCGGCACCTGAAATCCCTTCACGTTGCGGTTAATGCCGTAGAAACCGATGTCGGCGATATGGTGCTGGCCGCAAGAGTTGAAACAGCCGCTGACTTTGATGCGCAGATTTTTGACCGCTTCATCGAGCTGCAAGCTTTTTTCGCCCAGGCGAAAGCGCAACTCGCGCGCGAGACCGCGCGATGAAGCTATGCCCAGTTTACAGGTGTCCGTGCCCGGGCATGCAGTTACATCGACGATGGTCGCGGCGTCGGCCGCGCCCAGGCCAATGGCTTCAATCGCCTGGTAGAATTCCGGCAGATCGGCTTCACTAACCCAGCGAAAGAGAAAATTTTGCTCCACCGTCGTGCGCAGCGTGTCTTTAACGAATCGCCGCGCTATGTCGGCGAGTGCGCGCAGCTGATCGGCGCTGGCATCGCCCAGCGGCAAGGTGACCGTGGCGGCGACATAGCCGGGTTGCCGTTGTTTGTAGACGTTCGTCGCGTACCAGGCGTCGAATCCTTCCCGCCGTTGATGGCCATTGAGATTGACTCCGGGCTTGAGCGCCGTTTCCGTTTGCTCGTTGACCGAAGCGAGATACGCCGTCCAGCGCGGATCGGGCAAAAGTTTTTGGCGCTCGTTCAGTACCAGTTTGCGAAATTCTTCGATGCCGAGGTTCGCGATCAAAAACTTGATCCGCGCCCGCGCGCGGTTGCGCTTCTCGCCGAGACGGGCGAAGACGCGTGAGATCGCCTGCATCGTCGGCAACAACTCTTCTTCCGGCAGAAACTCATCGAACAGCTTTGCCTTGTAAGGCACCGATCCCAAACCGCCGCCGACGTAAAAAGCAAAGCCGCGCCGCACTTTCCCATTGACAACCTTGGTCTTGGCGATGGCGCCCATGTCGTGCATGGTCACCAGGCCACAGGGATTCTGCGCACAACCCGAAAAAGCGATCTTGACCTTGCGCCCAAAGTCCTGGGTATCGGGATGGCCCATCAAAAATCTTGAACAGGCCTTCGCATACGGCGTCGTGTCGAACGTTTCCTCTCGGCAAATTCCCGACAATGGGCACGCCGTCACATTGCGCACGGAATTTCCGCAGGCCTCGCGAGTG
>Ga0184632_10000532_pt1 | contig 15113 bp, 14 predicted proteins | sample PLM31_50_b1_FD_133153 | JGI IMG/M metagenome (GOLD analysis project Ga0184632, IMG submission 133153) | Groundwater sediment microbial communities from an aquifer in East River, Colorado, USA - PLM3-1_50_b1 | ecosystem: Environmental > Terrestrial > Soil > Riparian zone | place: USA: East... | reverse complement strand
TACGAGATATGGAGCATCACCTTGATCATGGTCAGTCCGTCGGCGGCGAGATCTTGCTCAAACCGGTTGATCTGGTCATATCGCGCCTTCCAGATCCCTCGCGGCACGAGCGAATGCACCCGAACCACCAGCACGTCTTCGTAGTGCGAGCGGTTGAACACGCCCACATACCCGGCCGCCGGCAGGGCCCGATCGATCCGCCAGAGGAAGTGGTGGGCCAGTTCCTCCGGCGTCGGTGGGCCGAAGGCCTTGATGTGCACCCCCAGCGGGTCCATCGTGCCGACCACGCTCTTGACCGTGCCGTACTTGCCGCCGCAGTCCATTGCTTGTAGCAGGAGCAGCACCCGGCGGCGGTCGGCACCGACCGCGGCCGCGGCGAAGAGCCGCTCCTGGTAGGCCGCGAGTCCCGTCCCCATCCGGGCGACCTCCGCCCGCGACCACGACTTGGGGTCGGCATCGGCTGGCCTCGTGCGCGGCAGTCCGGGGGTCGAACGCGGGTCGGTGCCGGCGAGGTCGACCGAGCCTGGTTTTACCCGCAGCAGCCGGCGTACGCGCCGGGCCTGCTGGAGCAGCTGCCGCAATTCTGGTGGATCCGCCACATTGCCTCCCGTCGAGCCTCTGCCGTGGATCGTACGAACAGGCGGTCTGGTTGTGCGTCACAAACGGCTTTCCCGACACGTCATGGATTGACCGTCTGGCGTGCAGGAGGATCAGGGCATGGCGAGAGGCGGGGGTACGGACACCGAGCGCGCCACCATCTTCGAGGCGGACCGCGGTCGGGTGACCGCGATGGCCTACCGGATGCTCGGCAGCTGGGCGGAGGCCGAAGATGCGGTGCAGGAGGCCTGGCTGCGCTTCGCCAGCGCGGACCTCGCCGAGATCCGCGAGCCTCGCGCCTGGCTGACCACTGTGGTCGGCAGGATCTGTCTCGATGTGCTCCGATCGGCTCGGGTGCGCCGTGAGGCGTATGTGGGTCCATGGCTGCCCGAACCTCTGGTGGCCCGGCTTCCGTCAGCCGACACCGATGCGGTCGACCCGGCCGACGCCGCCGCACGGACCGAGGAGGTCGGCCTCGCGCTCCTGGTTGTGCTGGAGCGCCTCACCCCAGAACAGAGGGTTGCCTTCGTGCTCCACGACATCTTCGCCGTGCCGTTCGATGAGATCGCGGCGACGCTGGCGACGACGCCAGAGGCCGCCCGCCAGCTCGCGTCCCGCGCCCGGCGGGCCGTCGCGGCCGATGGGCAACCGCGCCGTCGCGCTCCACTGGCACAGCAGCGCGAAGCGGTCACCGCCTTCCTCGCGGCGGCGCGGTCCGGCGACCTCGACGGGCTCCTCGCGGTCCTGGCACCGGACGTCGTCATGATCGGCGACGGCGGAGGGGTTGGCCCGGCCAGCCGCCGACCGACCGAGGGCGCACTCGCCGTGGCCCGGTTCGTCCTCGGCCTGTTCCGGCGAGCGGAGACGGAGATGCTGGTCGACGTGGAGCCGGTGCTGGTCAACGGCGACTTCGGCCTGCTCGTCGAGGTTCGAGCACACGACGGTCGCGCATTGCCGTCGCCCACGGGTGCGGACCTTGGCGACACCCTTCGTTTCGTCATGGCGTTCGCCGTCCGGGACGGACGAATCACGGGCATCTTCGACCAGCTCAACCCGGCGAAGCTGGCCCACGTACCGCGCCTGGACCAGCTGCGGTGATCTGCTCATCGTGGCCCTCCTTCTCACGCGTAACTTCGCGTCGCAACTCGTGCTTCGGAACTCGCGACTACGGATGGAGGACGGCGTGGCAAGGTGGGATGTGACGGGTGGATCAGACCACCTTCGCCAGCCACGGGCGGAACGCGGTCGCGAATGGCTCGGTGCCATCGCCGAGCGCCGTCGCCAGCCAGTGGCTCGCGGCCGTGGCCCGCGCTACGACCTCGTCGGGGTAACCGAACTGGACCCGGTTGGCGGCGAACTCATCGTCGTCGAGCCTTTCGATGTCGCCCCACCGGCGCCGCCGGACGTCGAGGTCCAGGTCGATCACAGTGACCTCGCTCGTTCCGGCCCAGGTCGCGGGCGTGGTGACGTCGCAGTAGACCTCGGAGCGCCGCGGCGGCGCGTTGAACATCGCAGTCCACCAGGCCTGCTTGGGAACCAGCAGGACGTAGGGTTCCTCCCGGTACGTCTCGCGGTCGCCGTCGACGGTAGCCGGCGTGCCGGCCGCCACGCCGAGCCACGTGCCGTCGCTGTCCTCGCCCAGCCATCGGGCCTGGTAGCTGCGGTGTGGCCGGCCGTCGTACTTCAGGTACACCACCTGGACGAGGCCGCGGCGCACCATGATCTCAACGAACCAACGCGGCCGGGACGATCGTGACCGGGTCCGGCAGCGTCGCCACGAATGGCGCCTCGCCCACGGCCTTGGCGGGCATCCGCGCAAGATCTCCCCGAGTGAACGGTCCAGCCGCCGCCCCGGGCTCCGCAGCCATCGCCATGACCGACATTGTCGTCCTCCCTCTGACACGGCGCCAGGATGGCCGGCGCACTGCGCCTCCTGCAAGACCCCATCTTGCATCTGTGGATAACTCAGACGAGGGGTGTGGACAATGGGTCCGGCCCCGGGGGAAGCGGGTAGCCTCACACACCGTGGCTGTCGCGCGTACCGCTCGGTCGGTCGAGGAACTCCTCGGCGCCGCGGTAGGCGCCGTTCCCGGCGGGACCCCTCGCGAGGGCCAGCAGGCGATGGCAGCGGCCGTGACCGAGGCGACGCGCCAGGAGGAGCACCTGCTTGTCCAGGCCGGCACCGGCACGGGCAAGTCGCTCGCATACCTGGTGCCCGCACTGCTCGTCGATGGACCCGTGGTGATCTCTACCGCCACCCTCGCCCTGCAGCATCAGCTCGTCGACCAGGACCTGCCGCGCCTGGCCGACGCGGTGGAGCCACTGCTCGGCCGGCGACCCACCTTCGCGGTTTTAAAGGGCCGCCACCATTACCTATGTCTGGCCAAACTGGACGGTGGGGCGGCGGAGGAGCCCGACGGGCTGTTTGACGCCGGCGCCACGGGCACCAAGTGGCTGGGCGAGGCCGGCCGGCTGGGGCGCCAGATGCAGCGGCTGCGCGACTGGGCCCTGGAGACGGAGGCCGGCGACCGGGACGAACTAGACCCCGGTGTCGATGAGAGCGCGTGGCGGCTGGTCTCGATGCCCGCCCGCGAGTGTGTCGGCGCCGCCCGATGCCCGTTCGGCGATGAGTGCTTCGCCGAGGCGTCCCGGGCCCGCGCGCGCGACGTCGACATCGTTGTGACCAACCACAGCCTGCTCGCCTTCGACATGCTGGCGGGCCGCCACATCATCCCGGCCCACCAGCTTCTGGTCGTCGACGAGGCGCACGAACTGGCCGACCGGGTCAGCTCGGCCAGCCAGGCCGAGCTGACACCCGATCTGGTCGACCGCGCAGCCCGCAGGGCACGCTCCCTTGTGGAGAGTGAGGCGTACGAACGCCTCGTCGAGGCGGGCGACGCGCTCGCCGTCGGCCTGTCCGGGGCCGCACCTGGGCGGCTCACGACGGGTCTGCCACAAGCTCTGGCCGAGGCGCTCACGCTGCTCGACGCCGCCACCCGGCACGTGCTGGACGGCATCGGCGAGATCACGCCAGACGACCCCGACCCAGTTCGCAAACAGGCGGCCCGCGCCGTGCTCTCGGACATGAACAAGACCGCGCAGCGGATGCTCGCGGGTTCGGCCTTCGACGTGATCTGGCTCGAGCGCGACGACCGCCGTCGGGCCGTCGTCGTGGCGCCGCTGTCGGTCGCGTCGACGCTGCGCAGTCTCCTCTACGACGATCGGACCGTGGTGGCCACGTCCGCCACCCTCGCCCTCGGCGGCAACTTCGACACGATCGCCCGCTCCCTCGGCCTCCCGCCCGCTCCCACTCCATCCGTCATCCCCATCCCCACGCCCGCCCCCATTCCCGCCGATCAAGGACGTACGGCCGTGGTTCGATCTCCAAACCACGACCACAGGCCCTTGACCCACAGAGATAGCGGGGAGGCCGGCGGATCGGACGACGACGAGGACGAGCTGGCGTGGCGGGCCCTCGATGTGGGGTCGCCGTTTGACTACCGACGTCAGGGGATCCTGTACGTGGCGGCGCACCTACCCCGACCGGCCGCGTCCGGCCTGCCCGAACCCGCCGCACAGGAGCTGGTCCGGCTCGTACGCGCGCTCGGCGGTCGTACCCTCGGCCTGTTCTCGTCGCGGCGGGCGGCCGAGCGTGCGGCGGAGGTCCTCCGCGCGCAGACAGATCTGGACATCCTGCTCCAAGGCGAGGAAGCGCTACCCCTACTGGTGAAGCGGTTCCGGGCCGAGCCCACGACCTGCCTGCTCGGCGTCATGTCGCTGTGGCAGGGCGTCGACGTTCCGGGTGAGGCATGCCAGCTTGTGGTGATCGACCGGCTGCCGTTCCCTCGTCCGGACGAACCCCTCGCGGCGGCTCGGTCGGCGGCCGTCGACGCTGCCGGCGGATCTGGCTTTGCCGCGGTCAGCGTGCCAATCGCGGCGGTACGGCTTGCTCAGGGCGTGGGCAGGCTCATCCGCTCGGCGACCGATCGCGGCGTCGTCGCCGTACTCGACTCGAGGCTTCACACGGCCCGCGCGTACGGCGCCTTCCTGCGCCGGTCACTGCCACCGTTCTGGTACACGACGAAGCCCGACGTGGTGGACGCGGCCCTTCGTCGGCTCGCCGCCGAGGCGGCCCCAAGCGCCACCGACGCGGCCGCGGCAGCCCGCACGTACTAACGTGCCTCAGGCGCCCGGCGGCAGGGGGGAGAGTGAGGCTTCAGCCTCACCCGGCGCGGGCGGCCCGGTCGGGTCCGGCGGCCCGGGCGGTGGAGCGCCCATGTCCTCGGCGCGGCGGACTGCGGCGAGATGGCGGATGCCGGTGTTTAGCACGGCCACTATCGGTACCGCCACGAGCGCGCCGATGATTCCGGCCAGGACCACGCCGGCGGCGATGGCGACGATCACGGCGAGCGGATGGATGGCGACCGCCCGGCCCATGATGAGCGGCTGCAGGATGTGCCCCTCGATCTGTTGTACGGCGATGACCGCGGCCAGCACGATCAGTGCGACCACGGGGCCCCGGTCAACGAGCGCGACGAGAATCGCGACCGTGCCGGAGATTGTCGCACCCACGATCGGGATGAACGCACCGAGAAAGACCAGCGCGGCCAGCGAGAAGGCGAACCGCACGTTGAGGACCACCAACGCGATCCCGATTCCGACCGCGTCGATGAACGCCACGAGCACCGTTGCTCGCACATAGGAGACCAAGGTGGTCCAGGAAACATCCGCGGCGCCCCCGATAGAGTCGCGCGCGCGCTCGGGCAGCAGTCCGATGAGGAAGCGGGAGATTCGCCGACCGTCACGCAGGAAGAAGAAGGTCGCAAACAGCACGAGGAAGACTCCGGCGAGTACGTGCCCCAGCGTGCTAGCCGTCGACAGCGCCCCCGTGGTCAGCGTCTCCCGGTTGTTGGTGAACCAGTCCTGCACACCCTTGAAAAGGCCGTTCAGCTGCGACTCGGACAGGTTCAACGGGCCAGTCTTGAGCCAATCTTGGATCTTGGCGACGCCGTCCGCGGCGTTCTTCGACAGCTGTGGCACACCGTCCACGAACTGGTTGATCACGAGGGTGAGCGTGCCGACGACCGCGGCAAGGCCGGCGATCATCACCACGGTCACGGCGAACGAGCGCGGCAGCCGTGCCCGTCGAAGAATACCTACCAATGGCGACAGCAGCGCCGACAGAAGCACCGCGATGATCAGCGGTACGACGACGAGCTGAAGTTTGCCGACCACCCACAGCATCGCGACTCCCGCGGCGACGAGCAGCAGCACTCGCCATGCCCAGGCGCCCGCGACGCGCAGCCCCCGCGGCACGTCCAGGTCGTCGCGGTGGGTAACCGAGGTCGACGCAACGACGATCGGCCGCGGTTGTGTCGGGTCCGCCACGGGGTCCTCGCCCTCCGCGGCTCGCACCTCCGCCCGGACCTGCAGGACGGAGTCCCGCCCCGTCTCATAGGCCCTGCGAAGGTTCTCCCGCACGTTGTCGAACTGCCCCAACTCGTCCTCCTCGGGACCGGCCCAAGCACCAAGGCATTTCGCGACGACGCCAGCCCGTCTACCGTATCCGTCCACACTCTCAAAGTCGCGCCCGTCACGCGTCCAGCGCCCGGGCATCCGTCCGGGCCCGGTAGTTTGACAGGCGTGACCGCCAGCACTCTCGACACCGATCCGGGACTGCCCATCCGCCTCCTGCACGACCGGGTGCTCGTCCGGCTCGAAGGCGGCGAGGGCGAGCGGCGCTCGGCGGCGGGGATCGTCATCCCAGCCACGGCATCGGTCGGCCGGCGCCTGTCCTGGGCCACCGCCGTGGGCGTCGGACCCAACGTACGGTCGATCGTCACCGGTGACCGGGTGCTCTTCGACCCCGACGACCGGTCCGAGGTGGAACTGCACGGCCGCGGGTACGTCCTCCTGCGCGAACGCGACGTGCACGCCGTCGCCGCGCGGCGGGTCGAACCCGACGCGACCGGCCTCTACCTCTGACCGCCGGCCGGGCCACGCGGAAGCCAGGGCGCATGCGTGGCTGGCGGCCCCGCCGCGGCGAGCAACGGGACCGGCACGGGCACGACTGGCAGCGGAGGCGCGGCTACCCGGCGCACCACGTGGTCGGGGAACTGGATCTGATAACCGTCCGCGTTCCACCAGGCCAGCCGTGCGAACGGGTCTCGGCCGGCGAAGACCCTACGGTACGCATCGATGGTCTCCAGCAGACGTCGCTCCTCGTCCAGAGCGCCGGCGAGATCATGCGGCTTGGCGTAGAGGCCTCGGTTGAGGCCGTCCCGCAACAGCGCGAGCCGGGTCGCGGCCACCTGGTATCCCCGCATAGCCGCGTGCCCAGCGTCGCCGGCCACCCGCTTCGCCCACTTGCGGGCCGACAGGCGCCGGCCAAGGGTGCCGAGCGCCGCGATTTCGGGCGGCGAGAACCAACCGGCCGCGGCGTACGCGGGGAGGGCGCGCTCCGCCAGGCGACCCTCCCATGATCGGACCCAGAGCACGAGCCCGACCATCCCAAAGAAGATCGGCATGAAGAGGGCGAAGTATCCATAGAGGATGAAGTACGGCTCGTCCCGTGCCAGGGTCGCCATGAGGTTCCACCCGCCGTGCAGCATCATCGCAGCCAGCAGTCCGGTCAGGGGGGCCACCACGCGGACCGTCCGGCTCGGCGATCGGGCAGCGATGCCCAGCCCGATCCCAGTCAGCGACGTGAACAGCGGATGAGCGAACCCAGTCAGCGGCACCCGCAGGATGAAGATCGCCGTGACCGCGAAGGCGCCTGCGGCGTACCCCTTCTCTGATTCGCCGGCGAACCCGTGCCCGCCGAGGTAGAGGATGTTCTCCACCATCGCGAAGCCGGTGGCGGAGAGTCCGCAGTAGACGATGCCGTCGATGATTCCGGTGAACGCCTTGCGGTAGAAGGCGAACAGCAGCAGGGGGAAGGCAGCCTTGAGTAGCTCCTCGATGAACGGGGCGACCAGTACGGCGACCAGGTCCTCCGCGACGCCCCACTCCTCGAACAGGTGGGTCGCCTGGGTGTTGACGACCAACGCTCCGCTCGTGGCGACGCCCGCGCCCCAGAGAAAGCTGACGATAATGATCCACAAAGGCGACGGGTCGTAACGGTCCAACCAGAGGAAACAGCCGACGAGCACCGGCACCGGCAGGAGTGCTCCAGCGATTCCCACACCCAGCGCGACCGGACCGATGTTCCATCCGACGTAGGTGACGATGCCGATGACACTTAGCGCGCAGACGGCGATGAGCAGGCCGAGCCAGAGAAGGCGCCAGCCCTCGAACCCACGCGCTGGCGGTACCGAGTAGCCCGCCACCGGCGGGCCGGGGTAACCGCTACCCGGCGGTTGCGCGGCGGGGACCGGGGGTCCGGAGGGCGGCAGCACCATGGCGCCAGCCTAACCACGCCGCTTGTCCTGGGATGTCGCCGCCGCCCGACGGACCGATCATGACCCGTCCTGCCGCCGATCATGGAGAAATGGACGGGAGCGGACAGGTGCACCTATGCGTTTTTGACAATGAAAGTCATTTGCGGGGAGAGTCGTGGCATGGTTGACATGCGCTCTCGCCGTGCCCACCGGGCTGGCTTCGCCGTACTCGCATCTGCTCTCGCCGGGCTCGGGCTGACCGCGTGCGGACCGGGCCCGGATCAGGGTGGCGGTCAGAAGGTGAACGTGGTGGCGGGCTTCTACCCGCTCCAATTCGTCGCCGAGCAGATCGGTGGCGACCGGGTAAGCGTGACCAACCTCGCCCAGCCTGGTGCCGAACCGCACGACATGGAACTGAGTCCGAGCCAGGTGGCTGAGATCGCCGACGCAAACCTCGTCGTCTACATCGCCGGATTCCAGCCGGCGGTCGACGAGGCGGTCAAGCAGGAGGCCAAGGACTCTTCGTTCGATGCGGCGACCGCCGTGACACTGATCGACGCGACGACGGGCCACGGCCACGAAGCCGCAGGCGCCAGCCCGGAGCCGACGCCAGCGGAGGAGGGCGGAAAGGACCCGCACATCTGGCTCGACCCGACCCGCCTCGCCACCATCGCGGACGCACTCGCCGAGCGTCTCGCCACCGCCGATCCGGCCGGAGCCGCTGGCTTCCGCGAGCGGGCGGCCGCTCTTAGGGGTCGGCTCACCGAGCTGGACCAGGAGTACCAGCAGGGGCTGAAGACGTGCCAGCGCCGGGAAATCGTGGTGAGCCACGCGGCCTTCGGCTACCTGGCCGATCGATACGAACTCGACCAAATCGCGATCACCGGCATTTCCCCCGAGGTTGAGCCCACCCCGCAGCGCCTCGCTGAGGTAGCCGCCGAGGCGAAGGAGCACGGCGCGACCACGATCTTCTTCGAGACGCTCGTCAGCCCGAGGGTCGCGGAGGCCATCGCGACCGAGGTCAAGGCGCGGACGGCCGTGCTTGATCCGATCGAAGGACTGCAGCCGGGCTCGACGGACGACTATCTTTCGGTCATGCGCGCGAACCTGGCGACTCTGAAACCGGCCCTGGGCTGCACGTGAGCACGGTCGTCGAGCTGCGCGACGGGGTGGTGGCCTATGGCGACCGCCCCGTACTGCGTGGTGTCGACCTAACGGTGCACGCGGGTGAGGTCGTGGCGATCCTCGGCGCGAACGGATCGGGCAAGTCCACCCTTATCAGGGCGATTCTCGGGCTCGTGCCGCTGTTGGCGGGAACGCTGAGTCTCTTCGGAGTGTCGCGTCGGGGACGCGAACTGCGCGGCCAATGGCGACGGATCGGTTATGTCCCCCAGCGGCTCGGCGCGGGTAGCGGCGTGCCGGCGACGGTCGCCGAGGTTGTTTCGATCGGCCGGCTGGCGCGGCGCGGACTACTGCGCCCCGCGGTCGCGGCCGACCGGGCCGCCGTCGCGACGGCGCTCGCCTCGGTCGGGCTGGCCGACCGGGCGACCGCGCCCGTGGGCACGCTCTCCGGCGGCCAGCAGCAGCGGACCTTGATCGCCCGGGCACTGGCCGCCGAGCCGGAACTCTTGGTGCTCGACGAACCGACGGCCGGCGTGGACGCCCTGAGCCAGTCAGCGTTCGCCGATGCGCTACGGGCATTTGTGGCTGGCGGCGGTACCGTCCTGCTCGTCGCCCACGAGCTGGGCCTGCTCCAACCGCTCGTCACCCGGGCAGTGGTCATCCATGATGGCACCATCGCCCATGACGGCCCGGTGCCGGCGCCGGCCGGCCACCACGCCGACCCACACCACGATCACGTACACCCGCACGCCCCCCACGACCCGCCCGGCATCTGGACCGGACGATGAGCCTCTTCGCGTACGACTTCATGCAGCGCGCACTGCTCGGCGTGCTCATCACCGGGCTGGCCGCGCCCGCGCTCGGTATCTATTTGGTCCAGCGTCGGATGGCGCTCATCGGCGACGGTATCGGCCATGTGGCCCTCACCGGCGTCGGCCTCGGGCTGCTCACGAGCCGATCACCGGTGATCACCGCGGTCGTGGTCTCGGCCCTCGGCGCGGTGGCAGTCGAGCTGATCCGCGAACGTGGCAAGGCATCCGGGGACATCGCCCTCGCCCTGCTCTTCTACGGCGGCATCTCCGGTGGCGTATTTCTGGTCGCCCTGGCGGCAGGGAAGACCAACGCAAACCTCATGGCGTACCTATTCGGATCACCGCTCACCACCTCTCGCGAGGACCTCGTCGTGATGGCGGTGCTCGGCGGCGTGGTGCTGGCGGTCACCCTGCTCCTGCGACCATGGCTCTTCGCGATCTGCCAGGACGAGGAGTACGCACGCGTGGCCGGCCTGCCGGTACGGGCGCTGAACCTGCTGCTCGCCGTCACCACGGCGGTAACGGTGACGGTGGCGATGCGCGCGGTCGGGCTGCTGCTGGTGAGCGCGATGATGGTGGTGCCGGTGGCCGCCGCCCAGTTGGTGACCCGCGGTTTTCGCGCCACCATGCACCTTGCGATGGTGCTCGGCGTTGCCGCGGCGGCCGTGGGCATCTGGATCGCGGCCGAGTATGACACCGCGCCCGGCGCGACGATCGTTCTCGTGGCCATCGCGGCCTTCTCCGTCCTCGCCACCGGCGCCGCGGTGTGGCGCACGGCCCGGCGCAGGGCCGGCGCGGTGGGCGTTGACGGCGAGGCCGAGCCCCCCGAGGTAGTGCTACAGCCGTGATGGGCCGGATACGGTAGCGGTGATGAGCACAACCAACGTGTCCGGGGCCGCGACCTCGGACGCGAGCCGAGTCGACGCGACCGGGTCTGGCGCGACCGCGTACGAGGCCGCGGGTGAACTGCTGCGGGCGCTCGCCGCGCCGATCCGCATCGCCATCGTCAGCGAACTCGGCGCGGGCTCCCGCTGCGTGCACGAGCTCGTCGACTCGACCGGGGCGCCACAGCCGCTCGTCTCACAGCATCTACGAATCCTGCGGGGCGCCGGCGTGGTGCGCGGTCAGCGGCGCGGGCGGGAGATCGCGTACTCCCTCACCGACGAGCACATCGGCCATATCGTGGCCGACGCGATAACCCACGCGCGGGAGCCGCGGTGAGTGGCCCGGCGGCGCCGCGCAACACCCGGCAGCGAACCGCCATCGCGGCGCTGTTACAGGATCTCGACTCATTCCACAGTGCACAGACGCTTCATGGCATGCTGCGCGATCGTGGCCAGCGACTAGGGCTCACCACGGTCTACCGCACGCTGCAGTCGCTGGCCGAGACGGGCGAGGTCGATGTGATGCGCCCGCCTTCCGGTGAGCATCTCTACCGCCGCTGCGGCGAGGGTCACCATCACCATCTCGTGTGCCGATCCTGCGGCGCCACCGTCGAGGTCGACGGGCCGGCCGTGGAGCGATGGGCGGAGAAGGTGGCGGCCGAGAACGGCTTTTCGGACGTAAGCCACACTCTGGAGATATTCGGCACTTGCTCGGCATGCTCGCGCTGACGGCCGCACAGTTGAGTATGTGAGGATCTACGCAGACCGCCCGACGGTCGGAGCCCGCCAGTTCGTGACGGATCTGCTCGTGCTCGCCTGGGTGGCCTTCTGGATCTGGGCGGCTATCAAGGTCTACGACACGGTGCAGAAGCTCGCGGTGCCTGGCCAGAAGATCGAAGGAGCCGGCGAGGGCATGGCTGGCGGCCTCTCCGACGCCGGTGACAAGGTCGACAACGTACCCGCGGTCGGGGACGCGCTCGCCTCGCCGCTCGACAAGGCGGCCGGAGCCGCCGAGTCGCTCGCTGATGCGGGTCGCGCGCAGCAGGAGGCCGTGCAGAGTCTCGCGGTCACCCTCGTCGTGCTGCTGCTCATCGTCCCGCTCGCGCTGGTGCTGTTCGTCTGGCTGCCGCTGCGGCTGCGGTGGATCCGCCGGGCCACCTTCGCCACCTCGCTACGCCGGGGCCGCGGCGGCCGGGACCTGCTCGCGCTGCGTGCGCTGGCCAATCAGCCGTTGCGCCGGCTCGCGCTCATCCACGCCGATCCAGCGAGCGCGTGGCGGGACGGCGAGGAGTCCGTGGTGAACTCCCTCGCCGCCCTGGAGCTACGAACGCTTGGCCTACGATCCTGACGCCCAAGGCCCAAGATCTCCGCGATCATGAGCTCACCGTCCTCAAACAGCGTCGATCATGACCTCCAGGTCATGATCGACGGCTAGAGGGACGGGCGGGGAATGCGGCGACGCACGTCGGGCACCGCCGACGGTCCGGGCTTCCACGACGACACCCACTCGCCCTCGCTGGGTGGCGGGAGGACGCCGGCTTCGATCGAGGTGTATTGGCCCGAAGCTACCTTCTTCGCTAGCGCCACATCGGCCGCGTCGGTGTTGCGCCATAGACCGTCGAAAAGCGACTCCACCCGTACCCGCGCTTGTTGGCAGAACAGATCGGCGAGCTCCACGCCCTCGGGTCGGGTCGACTGCTCTGACCGTGCCCGCACGCATGCGGCCGACATCGCGAACAGTTCCGCACCGATGTCCACGATCCGGCTAAGGAAGCCTTGCTTGCGCTCGAGCCGCCCCTGCCAACGGGTCATGCCATAGAAGGTCGACCGCGCGAGCTTGCGCGAGGCCCGCTCCACATAGCGCACATGCCGGGCCAGCGGGCCGAACGAACCATAACCTCCGGGCACCTGGCCGCCACCAACAGCGAGCGTGGGCAGCCAGCGGGCGTAAAAGCCGCTAGCCTTCGCACCGGCCTTCGCCTTGGTCCCGAAGGTCGCGTCCGGGTCGATGATGTCTCCGGCAACCGACAGGTGTTGGTCGACCGCCTCGCGGGCGATGAGCAGATGCATGATCTCGGTCGAGCCCTCGAAGATGCGGTTGATGCGCAGGTCACGAAGGAGCTGCTCGACCCCGATCGCTCGCTCGCCGCGGGCCTTCAGGGACGCCGCTGTCTCATATCCACGGCCGCCCCGGATCTGGATCAACTCGTCCGCGATCTGCCACGCCATTTCGCTCGCGTACAGCTTGACCAGCGCCGCCTCGATCCGGATGTCGTTTCGGTCGTCATCGGCGAGCATGCAGCACAGGTCCAGCATGGACTCCATGCCGTAGGTGGTGGCCGCGATGAAGGCGATCTTTCGCGCGACCGCCTCGTGCTCGCCGACCGGGCGGCCCCACTGCACGCGTTGCGACGACCACTCCCGCGCCACTCCCAGGCACCATTTGCCGGCCCCGACACACATCGCCGGCAACGAGAGCCGGCCGGTGTTCAGCGTGGTCAGGGCGATCTTCAGACCCTGGCCCTCCTTGCCGATCACGTTCTCCTTCGGCACCCGTACGTCGTGGAAACGCGTGACGCTGTTCTCCAGACCGCGCAGGCCAAGGAAGGCGTTGCGCCGCTCGACGGTCACGCCTTCGCTCCCCGTCTCGACGACGAAGGCGGTGATGCCGCCCCGGTGACCCTCCGACGGAGGCACCTGCGCCATCACGACGAGCAGGTTAGCCACCGTGCCGTTGGTGGCCCACAGCTTGACTCCATTGAGGACATAGTCGCCGTCAGCCGTGGGTACCGCGGTCGTGCTGAGCCGAGCCGGGTCTGAGCCCACATCGGGTTCGGTGAGGAGGAAGGCCGAGATCTCACCACCGGCCAGCCGGGGAAGGAACTTCTCCTTCTGCTCCGGCGTGCCGAAAAGCTTGAGTGGTTGGGGCACGCCGATGGACTGGTGGGCCGAGAGCAGGGCCGACAGCGACGCGCTCCCCGAACCGACGAGCATCAGCGCCCGGCAGTAGTCCAAATTGGACAATCCGAGGCCGCCATACTTCTCGTCGATCTTCATGCCGAACGCACCCAGGGCGGCCAGACCGGTGAATACATCGTCGGGGATCCGGGCGTCCTGCTCGATCTGCTCCCCATCGATCTTCGTACGGGTAAACTCCTCGAGCGCGTCAAGGAACACCTTGCCCCTCGCCACGGTTTCCGCGTCGGGTTGGGGCCAGGGATCGATCAGATTGAGGCGGAGCCGCCCCAGGAAGAGCTCCTTGCCGAAGCTCGGCTTGCGCCACTCGGACTCGCGCGCGGCCTCAGCGACCTGCCGCGCCTGGCGCTCGGTCACCTGGGTAGCGGCCGGAGTCGGGCCGCCTTTGGGCTCGGTCTCCGTCGGCCGGCTCTCGGTCGTCGTCATGGGCCACCCCCTGTGTGCGTACACGCATCTGAGCTCTCCTGCCGATAAGGCTACTCGCCGGTATTACTCGGGGGTAGCTCCATCTGGGTGACAGGCTCAGCGGCCTTGGTTGGCGACCGCGGCAGCGGCTTCGGCGGCGGCAGCCGGGTCGAGGTACTTCCCTCCCGGCGTCAGCGGCCGCAGTGTCCCCGGATCCAGGTCGTACCGCAGCGGGATTCCGGTTGGAATGTTCAGCGCCGCGATCGCCTCGTCCGAGATCCCGTCGAGGTGCTTGACGATCGCCCGCAACGAGTTGCCGTGGGCGGCGACGAGGATCGTCTGGCCGGTCAGGAGGTCCGGCACGATCTCGTCATACCAGTACGGCAAGGCCCGCTCCAGCACGTCCTTGAGACATTCGGTTCGGGGCATGAGCTCGGGCGGGAGCTTGGCGTAGCGCGCGTCGCTCACCTGGGAGAACTCGTCACCGTTCGAGATTGGTGGTGGCGGTACGTCGTACGAACGCCGCCACAGCATGAACTGCATTTCCCCGTACGTCTCCAGGGTCTGCTTCTTGTTCTTTCCCTGTAACGCGCCGTAATGCCGTTCATTCAGCCGCCACGACCGGCGCACCGGGATCCAGTCTCGGTCTGCGACGTTCAACGAGAGCTCGGCCGTGCGAATGGCCCGGCGCAGCACCGACGTGTGCACGACATCGGGTAGCAGATCGTGCCCACGAAGCAGTTCCCCGCCGCGCCGCGCCTCGGACTCGCCCCGGGCGGTCAGGTCCACGTCCACCCACCCGGTGAACAGGTTCTTCGCGTTCCACTCGCTCTCGCCGTGGCGGAGCAGCACGAGCGTGCCCACGTTGCGACTCATGCGACCCATCTTCCCGTACCCTCGGCCGATCATGACCTGGAGGTCATGATCGGCACCTATTC
>Ga0184632_10000531_pt1 | contig 15135 bp, 15 predicted proteins | sample PLM31_50_b1_FD_133153 | JGI IMG/M metagenome (GOLD analysis project Ga0184632, IMG submission 133153) | Groundwater sediment microbial communities from an aquifer in East River, Colorado, USA - PLM3-1_50_b1 | ecosystem: Environmental > Terrestrial > Soil > Riparian zone | place: USA: East... | reverse complement strand
GCCCCCGGGCCGATGGTCACGCTCGGCCGTATCGTCGCACTGTCCATGGTGGATGGTCCACAGGTCGGGCTGCGCGAGCTCGACACCGCAGCGGACCCGGTGCTCGCCGGCCACCACCGGTTCCACGCGGTCCGAGCTCACCTGCTTGACCTGACCGGCGACGCGGCCGGTGCGCGAGCCGAGTACGAGCTGGCCGCGCGGCGGACGCTCAGCATCCCGGAACGTGCTTACCTCGAGTCGCGGGCTCACCGTCCGTCGTCGTAGCCTCCGGAGCGGAGGACGAACCGTAGTGGGTATGCGCGGTGACTGCCGAACTCGGTGATGGTGGCCACGGTCGCGGTGTGGTCACCTGCGGGTCCGATCGGGATCGGCCACGCCTGGCAGGCGGGCGGAAGGCGCCATTGATCGGCACCCAGCGCGACCTCAAAGCCGCGTGCGTGCGGGTGTCTGGTCACCAGTTGGATCGCCGGCCGGCCGTCGACATCGACTATGCCGACGCCTAACTCCAGCAGGTCGGGGTGCAGATGCGTGGCCGTGTCCCAAGCGGATGCCTTGGCCTGTGGTAGCCGTTCACGCAGCGCATCTAGCCGACTCGGCGCGATCTGCGCCAGCGACACTGGGTGAGCCGGGGAAAGCTCCGGCCAGTCGATCAGTTCCAACGCCGCCTGCGGTATGTTCGCGGTCATCACGTTTGGACAGATCCTGCGCCAGCCTGCGTAGCTCGCTGAGCTCGGTCTCCGTCGACGCCTGCATCGCCACGCCCCCCGTAGGATCTGCGTCCCTGAGCCACCGTGTGCAACTCCCGACAGATGTCTACCAACCCGTTGACCGCGGCGGCAACCGCGTTGTGGCGCCGGTTGAAGGCCCGATGACGGCGGCGATGCGTGCTATACAGCGCCGAGGGGTGTACCCGATCACCCGGGCACACCCCCCGCACGAGAGACTTCAGATCTTGTGCCAGAACGTGTTCGGCGCCAGCCGGCGTCGACGCAGTTGCAGGAACAGCAGCAGACCCGCGCCGAGAGCGATCAGACCGGCTCCGGCGGCGACAATGCCGCCCACCTTGGCGCCCGTGGTGTTAGGCAGGTCCGGCGGCGGCGGAGGCGTCGCGCACGACCCCGGATCCTTCCACGCGTACTTCCAGACGAGATCTCCGTGAGTGACCGTGATCTCGTCCTTACTGTTGACCGGAACGTCCTTTGTAGTGCCGGGAAGCAACACATGTTCGACGCCATTCACCTCGTAGGTGGCGTCGCCTTTACCGTCGTTGAATAGCTTCACAGTCACCGTACCGTCGCAGTTCGACGTGAACTCGACTTTGGGTTCCGGCACCCGCGTGCACTGTCCTTCCGGCAAGGTGATCGTCTTGGTTTGGGATGGCTTCTCGAGGTGAGTCCTCGTCACCGTTGGAGTTCCAGACCACGTGGCGAGGTTGATCGTAAGGGTCGCCGATGTTGCTGTGCCGGGGAACGTCTGCTCGCCACTCACAGAGCCGCTGGCCGCCACGAAGGTGCCTGATGAGATCGGATCATTCGTAATCGCGCTGCCGTCTGGGTCCACCGTGACCGTTGTAAGTACGGCTGTCTTGTTGCTTTCGCTGTTGACAACCGTCCACACGACCTTCCACGTGCCGTTGTCTTGGCAAGTCTTTGTACCAGTCACTGTCATCTGATGGGCGAAGGCGGGTGTGGCGAACGCGAGTGTCGCGGCGACCCCTGCTACCGCGGCAGCGGCGACGGACAGGGCTCGTCTGACCGACGGACGAATGCGGTTCACGCCAACTCCTCGAGGGGTGGGGATACGACCTGGTCCGGGCTTGCAAGCATCACTGTAGGCCGCCATCGACGCCTGCCCATGACCTCGCATGTCTGTGCACGGTGCGTCTTGGCGCGACTTTATGCAGTGACAGACGTTAGTGGATGTGTCACAGGCGCGGGTGGCGCCGATGCGGATTCGTTATCGTGTCTGTTGTCAGATGCACGTCATTGTTGGCTTGAGTGATCACCCGATGACTCTCTGCCCATTGGCGTCGTTCAGAGGATCGGACAGCGCGCGTGATTCCCTTGTGTGCCGACGGTGAGGCCGACGAATCGATGAACGAGTAAGCGGACTCGCACGTGTACTCCCCGGGGAAGGGGAACGAGCCAGAGCGCAACACCAGTCGATTTGAACGCAACGGGTGGCGGCGTGGCTACCCGGCGTCGATATCCCGCTGCAACAGGCGTCGACATTGTCGACCGCTGCATTGGGCGGACGATGTCAACTCAGCTGACCGGATTTGTGTCGCGGGCAGGCCGGTGTCTGTGTCTGGCCGCCGTCCGCTGCCCGGCGCGCGTAGCAGGCGGACAGGCGCAGGATTGGGTCAAAGGCCGCGCAGCAGAGAACCTTCCTGCGCATGCAGCTCCATTGCCGTGCGTAGGTCACTGCACGCACCGTCGAGGGCGCCGGTTTCGAGGCGCGCCAGACCGCGCTGGTTGATGAGGGCCGCGAAGACGTCGACATCCTCAGCGGCCTCGGCGAGTCGCATACCCTCCTCGGCCGACCGTTCCTTCTCGCTCGCGACCGCATGATCTTGTGAGATTTTCCGTGTCCCGGCACGGAAAATCCCACGCGATCACGGTCAGTCGCGCTGGTTCCCATCGAGGCCGGCGGTCGCGTCCCCGCGCGGGCGAGGAAGAACTGGACTACGTGGGGGCCAGGTCGACACCGACGGCGTCTCGACCCATGCGGACAGCAGTCCGCAGAGTCGTACCGGTGCCCATGAACGGGTCCAGGACGACCCCGCGCGCTGGTGAGAGGTCATGTCCGCACGTGCTCCAGCCGACCGTCTCCCGACGGGCAAACGTGAATTCGCGAAAATACCCGCCAAGGACTCTCTTCGCCTCCATCGCCAACGCTTGCACGACCGCCGAGTTGCGCCCAGTGCCGGTCTGGACCTGCAACGCCTTGCCGGCGTCGGAAACGCCCGTGGCTTGGATGGCGGCGATGTGCCCCGGCGTCAACCCGGCCGCACTCGCAAGCTCCATCGCCCGCTTCGCCTGCGGCCGCGACGGGTCGAGCTGTGCGGTCCGTCGTACCACTCGCTGCCTCGGCACACCGCACTTCGCGCAGACGTAGAGCGGGCAGCCCAGCAGGATTGCTCGGCGCACGATCTCGGCCGGGAACGGCGCAAGGTGGCGCCCCATGTATCGCTCGGGGCTGATGCGCCAGATATCCCCCGGGTTGGCGCCATTGCCCACGGCCTCCGAGTAGCCGAACAGGTCGTAGTAGTAGTCCGCCCTCGGCGCTAGATGAACGATGTACTCGTGCCGGTTGGCGAGGCGGTTACGGGCCGGCTCCGGCATGCCGCCGCCCTTCGCCCAGATGATTCTGTTGCGGATGAACCAGCCCGCGTCGCTGGCCGCGGCCTCGATCCGGCCCGGGATTCCAGCAAGCGATCTCTTGTGGAAGGTGTCGCCGACATTGAGGAACACTGAGCCCGTCGGCCGCAGGACGCGCTTCCATTCGGTGAGGCATCGCATCATCGCCTCGACGTAGCGGCCGGCACTCTCCTCCTGGCCGATCTGGTCGGGTATGCCGTAGTCGCGCTTCTTCCAGTACGGCGGCGACGTCACGACCAGATCGACACTCTTGTTTGGCAATGGGATCTTGCGGGCGTCACCCTCGATGACGGTCTGCCTGGGGGCGTCCTCGAACTCGGTGTCCGGGTCGGTGTCCGGGTCGACGGGCGGTGTGAAGAGCGGCTCCTCGAGCAGTGGTTCGGCGGTCCAACGTGCGCCCAAGGTCACCGCAAAATCGTACCGGCCTGCGGGGCGCATATTGATCATTATGCCTCGGCGAGTCGCCGCCCGACGCAGTCATCGCAAGGCCCGAATCGGTTGGCCTTCGCGTGGTGATTGTGAACCGGGGTGGACTACTCAGGCCTTCTTGCGTCGGCGCGCCCCGCCCCGCTGGCGCAACTGGACGCCCGACTCCGTCAGGACTCGGTGCACGAAGCCGTACGAGCGACCGGTGGATGACGCCAGGGCGCGGATGCTTTCGCCCGATGTGTAGCGCTTCACCAGATCCTTGGCGAGCGTCTGGCGTTCCGCTCCGACGATGCGGCGACCCTTCTCGGTACTGGCTGTTGGGCCGGTAGCTGCCATGTCGATACCTCACGTCCCCGGAGATAGGCGTTGATGGTCATCTGCAATTAGACCGCCTTAGGCGATCATGCGCCAGTTGAACTTTGGTGCTATTCGCCGCGGAGCGCGAAACCCGGGGATGCCGGGCAGCGCCCGCACGGTGCGTTAGGGTGCGACTCGTGAGCTGGAGGTGTGTCCTTGTCCTACGCCCCCTTTGATCTGCGCACGCCCGACACGCAGTACCGCGACCTCCTCGCCCGCATTCTCGACCGGGGCGAGAAGGTACCGACTCGACAGGGACCGTACGCACTCACGCTCCTCCAGCAGACGATGCGTTTCGATCTCGCCAACGGCTTCCCGATGATCACGGAGCGCAGCCTCCGGAGCTTCTGGCATAAGCCCATCGGCGAACTGTGCGCGTTCATCAATGGCGCCACGACCCTGGACGAGCTCAGAGCCTTTGGCTGCGACTGGTGGGACGACTGGGCGACGGAGAAGAAGACCGCCAAGCGAAACCTGCCGCCGGGCGACATCGGGCCCGGTTCCTACGGGGGTGCATTCCACGACTTTCCCACCGGCGAGGGGTCGGGGTTCGATCAGTTCAAGCACCTCGTCGAGCAGATCCGCGAACTGCCGGGCGACCGTACGCATTTCGTGTCGCCCTGGATTCCCCAGTATCAGGTTCGCGGCCACGGCAAAGTCCCCAAGACGACTATCGCGCCCTGTCACGGTTGGGTGCATGTGAGAGTCCTCAATGGACGCTTGCACCTGCACATGTTCCAGCGCTCCGGCGACGTGCCTGTGGGTGTCCCGGCGAACATGGTCCAGTACGCAGCGCTGGCCCTCATGCTTGAGCAGCTCACCGACTTCGAGGCGGCGACTTACTACCACACCATCTCCGACGCCCACATCTACGAGGACCAGACCGAGCAGGCCAGCGCCATGGTGGCGCGAGAACCCCGGCGCCTGCCCACCGTGCACCTCAACGATGCCGGCCGGCGGGTCCACGACATCCATGACTTCCGGGCGGAGCACTTCGACCTTGGCGACTACGATCCCCATCCGGCCATGAGCATCTCCGTGTCGCCGTGAGGATCTCGATCATCGTCGCTGCCGACGAGAACGACGTGATTGGTCGCGCGGGGGACCTGCCCTGGCATTTCGCGGAGGACCTGAAGCGGTTCAAGCTCCTCACCACCGGCCACGTCGTCGTCGCCGGCCGCAAGACCCATGACTCCATCGTGGACAGACTGGGCCACCCGCTTCCCGGCCGCATCACGGTCGTGGTGACGCATCAGACAGGCCTACCGCGCCACAGCGGTGTGATCTACCAGCCTGACGTTGGCTCGGCCCTCGAAGTCGCCCTGGCCATCGAGGCCTTCGCGGGCCGGGGCGAGGTCTTTGTCATCGGCGGGGCCGAGGTCTATGCCCAGGCGTTACCGCAGACGGAACGCGTGTACCTCACCCGCGTCCACGACAAGGTTCCGGGGGACGCCGCGATGCCGAGCGGCTGGCTCGAACCATTCGACCTGTACGCCGAGGATGCGCCGGACTCCGCCGGGATCAGCTTCGAAACGTATGAGCGCAGGTAATCGTGTCTCTCTACTACCTCGGCAACCACCGCACAGATGAGCAGCTCGCCGAGATGCGCCGGCTAGAGACCGACGGGATCTGTCTCTTCTGCCCGGAACACCTGGCGAGGAACCCGAGCCAGCGGATCACCCATCGCACCGAATACTGGACCGTCACACCGAACGAGTTTCCGTACCGCGGGACGCGGCTGCATCTGCTGCTGGTGCCGGACGAGCATGTCACCGACATGGCTGACCTGTCGGCGCAGGCGCAGCGGGACTTCTGGGTCGCGCTGACTTGGATCCGCGACCATCACGCGCTCGCCTACTACAGCATGGCCGCTCGCAACGGAGACTGCGAGTTCACCGGTGGCACCATTCGGCACGTCCACGTGCACCTGCTGCAGGGTGATGTGGACGACCCGGAGCACCAACCGGTACGAACTAAACTGAGCTCACGTCCCCGCGACATAGATCAACTCAACGCCGGCGGCTCGTAGCACGGCTTCACCGTCGAGCATGGCGTATGGACCCGCGAAGTAGACCCGCCGGATTCCCGCCTCGGCCACGAGGCGGGCGCAGCCGGGGCACGGAAAAGTCGAGACGTAGAGGTCCGCGCCGGCCAGCGATACACCGTCTCGTGCGGCTCGGGCGACGATGACAGCCTCGGCGTGTATGGCGGTCGACAGATCGATGTGGACGCCGCGCCTGAAGTCGTTGCGCGGATCGCCATTGAGGTAGGGCGAGTACTCCGTGGGACGGTGTTCGTTGTGCGCGATGGCCAGGATCGAACCGTCGCGCGCAGCGATCGCCCCCACCTGGCGCCACCAGTCCGAACTCAGCTGTGCCTCGTCCATGGCCTGCCGCACGAAGAGGCGGGACAGCTCATCCGCGGCCACCGCACCGTCGTACGCGGCAGGGCGCTGTGCGAGGCTCCACTCCCGATCCCAACGCAGAAACGTGCGCTCCACCACCAGCGACCGGCCGGAGTCCAGCCGGTGGCGCGCCACCAGCGTCCGCATGATCTCTTCGTCGGGCACCACGAGGATGTCCCCGTGCACGGCGCTGGGCAGGTCGGCCCGCTCGATGACCCGTACCAGGGAGAAGTCCCTGGACCTGGCCAGATATCGCGCCGCGACGTCAGGTGGCAGCGCGCGGATCTCCTTCTTCATGACCGGAAAGTCGTCGGCGAACGTCGCGCCCAAAAGCAGCACCTCGGCCGCGTCGGGGTGCCGGTCGAACAGCGCCTCGTATCCCGCGTGAATGACCGGCAGGTAGAGCAGAAGCTGCTTCAGCGCGGACCACCGATCTCGTCGATCACGTCCTGCAGGAGGTCGGGGAGTCGCTCGGAGAGTCGCTGCGACATCCGTTCACCCAGCCCCAACTGGAGCAGGCGCAGACGGGCCGAGGTCGAGACCGTGGCCATGCGGTCGAGCACCTCGACCCGGCCGCAATGCTTCGCCTCGAGTACGGCGATCTCATCGGGGTCGTACGTGTCGGCTGTGGCCACGAGCACGTCCGGGCGTACGGCGTCTATCAGCGCCCACCGTTCCTCGTCGGCGTGTTTGAGCGTGACCAGGCCGACCCCGCGCTGATGCGTGACCATGCGCAGGCGTTCCAGCTCCGGGACCGCGGGCCGCCATGCTCCCTTGCGCTGGCGTACCTTTTTATCGCTGTCGATGCCGACGATGAGAAAGTCGCCGAATCCGCGGGCGGCCTCCAGGTACATCGAGTGTCCCTCGTGCAGGATGTCGAAGGTGCCGCTGGTCAGCACCACCTTCAGCCCGAGGACCCGCAGCGCGGCGACAATTTCGGTGATCCGGTCGTACTCGGGCACGAAACGGAGCTCGAAGTTCGAGGCGTCCGCGAACAGCCCGCTACTGGCAAAGTTTCCGGACATCGAGCCTCCTCGCGAGCGCACCGGCGTCGCACATGGTACCGGCCAAGCGGCGCCGTTCGTGCGATGCTCGCTACAGGTCCCTGATGATCCGAGCCGGGTTTCCCGCCGCCAGCACGCGCTCATGCGGCGACCCCGTCAGCGGATGCAGCACCCGGAGCAGATCTTCGGCTCGGGCAAGGTGAACGCGAGGCAGCATGTTCTGCGCTGGATGTTGAGGCCGGCTCGCCCGTCCTGGCGTGGTGACAGTTCAACCAGATCGTCGACGCCGAGTCCGGCCAGGACACGCTGGGCGGTCTCCAGAGTGGGACCGGGCACGACGTCGGCCGCCCTGGACAGGCCGTGTGCCACACCTGAGGCGAGCGAACCCCACAACGTTCGACGGCCCAGGTGCAGCCGAGTCTTGATGTTCTCCAGGATGGGGGCGAGATGCTCATCCATCAGGGCTTGACGCAGCACGTCGAGCAGGGCGTCCTCGTCGGGGACCACCCGGATGGCCGGCCGGATTACGCGGCCGTCCAGTATGGGGTCCGACGGCAGTACGGCCACCTCGACCGACGTAAGCCCGATGGTGACGAAGGGCGGATGCGAGGACCATTTCGCTACGACCCCATCTGGACGGACCAGCGGCACCCGCCGGGCGGCGGCGTACCCGAGCACGGCCGGCAGCGCCAGCCAGTAGACGTAGCACTTCCACGCGAGCGCCGCCGCGGCGTGTGGAGTGGCCTGCCAGCGCTCCCGCGCCTTATCCAGGAGATCGTCGAGCGCCTCGCCCGAGACCAGCGCCGTAGCTGGCACCCACCCGGTCAGGTCGGAGATGGTGAGTTCGGGAGCGATGCCGTGCAGCGGCGGTTGGTCAGCCCGGGCGGCCATCGCCCGCAGCGTCTCCCGTACCGGCGCCAGCGGGTCGGCGGCGGTCTGCAGGGTCGTGGCGATCATTGGTCCTCGCCACCTCTCCTGCGGCAAGCCACCTCGGCCGTCCCCCCGTCTCGTGCGCGACTGGATCGAACGCTACACGGAAAGGCTAGCCTAACCACATCGTCCATGATCGCCGATGGCAGGGCTTGTCAGACCCCCGCCGTCGCCTCCTCATCCGTCATAGTCACCGTCGTCTCCAGCTCGATGTCCCCTTTGACGGAGTTACACCGTTATCTTGCCAGTCCCGGCCTTGCGGTTTCACCGGCCAGCGCGGCCGCCGGTACAGTGTGCCGCGCGCGGGTTCCTGCAGCCCACGCGCCCAGAACGGGCTGTTTGGTGTGCGTCAGAGGGGACGACGATGTCGCTGGGTGTGCCAGCTGCTGTCGATGCGGAGGAACAGGCGTGGCTGCCATCACGCACAGTCGCCGTTGTGCTTGCCGGCGGCACCGGGAGCCGGTTCGGCCTGGAAATACCTAAGCAGCTCGTGACGGTCGCAGGTAAGCCCATCCTGGAGCACACCATCGGCGTGTTCGACGCGGCGCCCGAGATCGACGAGATCATCGTGATGATGCACGCCGACTACGTCGGTGACGCCGAGCGCATCGTGGCCGATGCTGGCTTCACCAAGGTGAAGTACGTGGCTGAGGGTGGGGAAACCCGCAGCGCGACAACTCGCAAGGCGTTGGACCTGATCGGCCCGGATGACTGCAATATCTTGCTCCACGATGCCGTGCGCCCGTTGCTCAATTATCGTATTGTTCGCGACTGCCACGACGCCCTGCGCCGCTACAGCGCGGTCGACGTTGCCATCGCGACGGCGGACACAATCATCGTGGTGGATGCGGACGAATGCATCCGCGACATCCCGCTCCGGTCCACTCTGCGACGCGGCCAGACGCCTCAGGCCTTCCGATCGCCGGTTATCCGTGAGGCATACCGTCAGGCCGAGCAAGACCCAAACTTCGCCGCCACTGACGATTGCGGTGTGGTGCTGCGTTACCTGCCACACGTGCCGATCAAGGTCGTGGCCGGCTCGGACGAGAACATCAAGGTCACCCACCCTGTCGATGTGCACATCGCGGACAAGCTCTTCCAGCTGTCCACACACCGCGTCACCCGCAACGGTTCCGATGGGCACTTCGAGGAAGGGCTGCGTGGCCGGACGCTTGTGGTGTTCGGCGGCAGCTACGGCATCGGAGTGGAGGTGGCAAGGCAGGCGCGCGCGTTCGGTGCGAACGTGTTCGCCTTCAGCCGTTCGCAGACGAACACCTATGTGGAGCGACCCGCCGACATCGAGGCGGCGTTAAAGGCGGTGCACGCCGAGACAGGTCGGATCGACTTCGTGGTCGTCACGGCTGGCATGCTTCAGACCGGATCGCTGGCCGACGTCGACGACCAGGCCATCGAGCAAACGCTGGCGGTCAACTACCGCGCACCTATCAGCATCGCCCGGTCAGCTCTGCCCTACCTCACGCAGACCCGCGGACAGCTGCTCCTGTACACGTCGAGTTCGTATACCCGCGGCCGCGCCGGCTACGCGCTCTACTCCTCGGTGAAGGCGGCGATCGTGAACCTTACCCAGGCGCTCGGCGACGAGTGGTCGGGGTTGGGTGTCCGGGTGAACTGCATCAACCCTGAGCGGACCTCGACCCCCATGCGCAACCGGGCGTTCGGCGACGAGCCACCGGGCACGCTGTTGCCGGCTACCGCGGTCGCATTGGCTTCGTTGGACGTGTTGACGTCGAACTTCACCGGCCAGGTGGTCGACGTCCGCAAGCGTGACGTCGGCTTCGACCCGGAGGCCCAGTGATCTTATGGTCTCTCGCACAACACACCTGATGCGACGGGCACATGGGCTGTGGGTCGATCGCGCCATCCGCGACCTGGCGATCGGGCTAGGTCTGATCGGCGGCTCGGTCGTGCTGCTGGCCGCCGCGATCGCCGGGAGCGGGTGGCTCTTCATGGCGATCGCGCTGGCGGCCGTCACGGTACGTGTCCTGACTACGCGGCGGACGCAACGCATCGATGCCCTTCTCGCCGGTTTTGGGGTGGAGCCGCTGTACCGACACGTGATTCGCGACGCCGCGGTGCTGGCACTGGTCTACCGGTCAGGACTGGATGCTCCTGCACTGGCCTTCACCGCGGGCGCGCTGGGGCTCGTGTGGCTGGCGGCGCTGGCCACCGCGGTGGGCGGTGGGCTGCTGGGCAGGCTGGTGCCGCCCGTGCTTAGCCGCAACCTTGGTCTCGATCCGCCGGCTCTATCGGCGATCCCATCGGCCGGATACTGGTCCGGGCATCACCTGCTCGATCTCAGTACTCCGCTGACGGTCGCTGTCCCACTCGCCGTGATCACCTCCAGCACCGCGACGGTGGCCACGGCCGCGGTGGCTGTGGCCGTCGTGGCGGTGGCCGCGGCCGTACGGGTTGTTGCGGCCGTGGGGCGGGCGCTGCCGGCCAGGCGGTCGGCCGGTCAGGTCGGGCAGGTCGGGCAGGTCGGGCAGGCCAGCGTTGGGCTTCGTGCAGCGCATCCGCAGGTGATGCTCTACAGTCCTGGCGAGGTACGAGACGCATATCAGGTCAACATGTGGCTGCCCACTCTTGGCCAACTACGGGAGCGGGCCGTCGTGGTGGTGCGCGATCGGAAGATGTTCAAGGCGATCGCCGAAACGACGGTGCCGGTACTGTGCATCCCAAACACGGTGGATCTGATCAACTTCGGGTTCGACACCGTGAGGGTCGTTCTCTATCCAGGAAATTTCGGCGAAAATATCCAAATGTTGCGCCAGCCAGGGCGACGGCACGTCTTCATCGGGCACGGCGATAGCGACAAGATGGCCAGCGCTAACCCGTTCAGCCGGGTTTACGACGAGGTCTGGGTGGCCGGCAGAGCAGGACGAGCCCGGTACGCCCTCGCCGACGTCGGCGTCCGGGACCGCGACATCGTCGAGGTGGGCCGCCCCCAACTCGATGGTCTGACCGTCGCGTCGTCGCATGTCCGGCCAGTGCATGCGCCGCTCTCCGTGCTGTACGCGCCGACGTGGGAGGGTTGGCTGGAGTCCGACCAGCGCAGCTCCTCGCTGGCCAGGATGGGTGAGCGGCTCGTCGGCGCACTGCTGGCCACTGCTGGCGTCCGGGTGATATATAGGCCGCATCCGCTCAGCGGTAGCCGCCTTCGCGCCGCGCGGCAGGCCGACACACGTATCCGGACCATGCTGCTCCGCGCGGGTGGGACAGAAGCCGAGAGATCGGCGCCTCTCAACGAGTCTCGACACCTCGTGGTCAAGGGCCCAACTCCGGATATCTATGACTGCTTCAACGCCTCCGATCTGCTGATCACGGATGTGTCGAGCGTCCTGGTTGACTATGTGAAGACGCAGAAGCCGTGTGTCGTCGCCAACGCGTTCGACATCGCGGCCTCCCGTTTCCGAGCCGAGGTGCCGTCGGCGGGCGCCGCCTATCTGCTGTCGGCGGACTGTGCAAATCTGCCGGAGATCCTCGCCGACGTGCGCACCGGAGACGATGTGATGAAAGACGGCCGACGCAAGCTCCAGGAGTACCTACTGGGAGCGGACGAAACCTCAGCGCTAGCACGCTTCCAGCACGAAATAGCGCGCCTGTGCGGCAACCAGCGGACGGTTCGAGGGCCCGCTCCCGGCTCTGCCGTGCCGACGACGCGGTCCGCCACGCAGCCGTTTACACCCGCGCCGTGAAGACGGAGAGGGTGATGGCGTGGATTCATCGTCGCGGTCCCCGCGACGTTTCGAGGGCGCCAGACGTGAGTGTGATCGTCGCTGTGTACAACGCGATGCCGTACCTCACCAAGTGCCTGACATCCCTTGTCCGGCAGAGCATCGGCCTGGATCGCCTGGAGATTATCGCTGTCAACGACGGCTCAACCGACGGCAGCGGCAAGCAGCTCGATCGCTTTGCCAGCCGGTACCCAGACACATTTACAGTTATTCACCAGGCAAACTCTGGCGGTCCGGCCGCCCCGAGCAACCGCGGCCTGGAGCGGGCAACCGGCCGATATGTCTTCTTCATCGGCGCCGATGACTACTTGGGATTGCAAGCGCTGGAGCGAATGGTGTCCGCCGCTGACCGTTTCAGCTCCGACGTGCTGTTGGTCAGGATGGTCGGGGTCAACGGACGATGGGTCCCACGGGATATCTTCGCCAGCACCGAGATGGACATTGACCTCTTCGCCTCCGCGTTACCGTTCGCGCTTTCCAATACCAAGCTCTTCCGCCGCGAGTTGATCGAACGCCTTCGTCTGCGATACCCCGAGGACCTTCGGGTTGGTAGCGACCAGCCCTTCACTCTGGCGGCCTGCCTGCACGCTAGACGGATATCAGCACTGGCCGACTACGACTACTACTACTCGGTTCGCCGGCGTAACCAGGGCAACATCACCTACCGCTCCAGCCACGAAGAACGCCTGCGCTGCACCGAAGAGATCATGGACTTCACCGCCCGGCTCCTAGAGCCGGGGCCGCGACGCGACGCGATCAGCCGCCGGCACTTCACCATCGAGCTGCCGAAGCTGCTGCGGGCCGACTTTCTCGGTCTCGACCGAGCGTCCCAGGAACGCGTCTGCACTGGGATCGCACGACTGGTCGAGCGATATCTCACCGAGACCATCCGCGAGCACCTCGACGTCAGCAGACGGCTGAGGTTGGCCTTGGCACACGGCGGTCATCTGGACGAATTGCTCGAGGTGATCCGCCAGGACGTCGGACCGGACCGTCCACAGATCATCGTCGAAGGCGACCAGGTGTTCCTTGGCTACCACTGCTTCCGCAGCAGCCAGCTTTCGTTGCCCGACTGCGTGTTTCGCATCACCGATGTGCCGGCGCAGTCCGTCGCGGCCCAGCTCGATGTCACCGCCGTGGGCTGGGGTGTCGGCGAGGACGGCAAGCGCGCCTTGATGCTCACCGCCCATAGCCCCGTGGAGTTGACAACGTCCGGGGCCAAGGCGGTGCGTATGTTCGCGGGCGCAATTCCTGGCCGGGTGACTGTGGATGCACTAGGTGACGGTGCTGGTACGGTCGTGCGCACGCAGTTTTCGCTCGCCCGTCTGCTGGCAGACTGCCTACCGTTGGGCGAACGTCGTGACCTTCGGGTGTCTGTCGACGTCAACGGGGCCACAGGTGATGTCCGATTGCGGATGCCGTCCGGTCTCGGCTGGCCCAGTCGGATTGGTCGACGGGGGTATCGTCCATACCGCATCGCACCAACGAACGGCTCCGACGGTCAGTTGGTGATCGACGTTGTGCCCGTCACCGTGGACCGGGTCGTCGGTCGGTTACGGCGGGCCCTTCGACGACGAAGCTACTGAGTCCCGCCCGCGACGGCGTCGTATCGGACGCGGATCTGCGGTACGCCCAGGCGCCACAGCGAGCCGAGTGTGGCGCGGACCATCGACGGCGAGCCGCAGACGAAGAAGTCGTGCTCCGGCCAGGGACCATAGCGCTCCACTACCTCGTTGATGTTGCCCTTCTCCCCCGCATAGATCTCGTCGTCATTACATGCCGGCACGACGGAGAGCCACGGGTACCGCCCGGCCAGATGGTTGAGGAACGGCAGGTCGTAGAGATCGTCGTGGTCGCGCGCGCCGACGAAGACGTGCACCCACCGCGAACGGTTGTAGCGCGTAAGTTCCTCCACAAGGGACTTGATGGGCGCGAGTCCCGTTCCACCTGCGACGCACACGACATCCCTTGTGGAGTGACGGTCGAGGGTCATGGAGCCCATGGGAGGGCCAATGCGGACGACATCCCCCACCTTCAGCCGTCGTACGAGTGCCGCCGACACCCAACCGTCACCGCGAGCCCGAACATGGAACTCGAGCGTCCCGTCCGCCCGGGGAGCGTTTGCGATGGAGTACGTCCGCCATACCCGAGGCTGATAGGGACACTCCAGGCTGACATACTGGCCCGCCATGAAGTCGAATGGCACGAGCGGGCGGCAGGTGAAGACCGCGACGTCACGGGCACGACGAGAGTGGGCGACGACCTCGGCGTGCCAGTACGGCGGGCGATGCGAGTCGCCCTCTGCACCGTCGAGCATTTTCGTGGCCATGGCGTCGTAGGCGTCGCGCCAAGCCTGGTCATACTCGATGGACCAACGCTCGCCGGCATAGACTCGCAGAGAGTCGAGCAACGCCGTGCCCATGATGCTGTAATGCTCGGGCGCGACGTGGAATTTGCGATGGTCGCGGCCGAGCCCACGCAGGAGCTCATCGAAACGCTCCGGGTCGTCGACCGACTGAATGATCGAGACAAGGGCGGCGAGAAGCCGCCTGCGCTGCCCGGTCATCTCGACCGGAAAGAGATCACGCAGGCTCGGATCGGCGAGAAACATGTGCGCGTAGAAATGGTTGGCGAGGTCGTCGGCCTGGTCCTCCACGTGTAACCAGCTCTCCTTGAGCAACAGGGCCAGGGTGCTCATGTGCGCCTCACGAAAGTGACTCGCTGTAGGGGTTTAGCGATCGAGCGTGTGCACTCTACCCAGCGTGCCTACCCGCAAACGGTGGGCGTCGGACATCGTGTGCGACGATCTCCGCCGTGGAAGCCTTGGAATCCGTGCAAATCCGGCCACGGGCGGTGCTGCTGCGCAACGAGGTGCT
>Ga0184632_10000530_pt1 | contig 15146 bp, 11 predicted proteins | sample PLM31_50_b1_FD_133153 | JGI IMG/M metagenome (GOLD analysis project Ga0184632, IMG submission 133153) | Groundwater sediment microbial communities from an aquifer in East River, Colorado, USA - PLM3-1_50_b1 | ecosystem: Environmental > Terrestrial > Soil > Riparian zone | place: USA: East... | reverse complement strand
TGGTTCGCAGTGTGCTAGAGGCCTAGCTCCCGAGGCAGGACTCGAACCTGCGACCCGCCGGTTAACAGCCGGCTGCTCTACCAACTGAGCTACTCGGGAAGAGGCGCGAAATATAGAGACCGCGAGCCGGCGGAGCCAAGGGCGTCACCCGTCCGCGCCCTCGGCATCGAGCACCGTCCGAACTTTCCTCGCCAGTGATTCGGGCGTGAAAGGCTTTTGGAGATACGCGATGCCTTGCTGCAGGATCCCATGCCGGACGACGGCATCATCGGTGTACCCCGACATGAAGAGAACCTTCAGATCGGCCCGTGCGGCCTGGAGTCTTGCTGCCAGATCGCGGCCGTTGAGGTCGGGCATGACAACGTCCGTCAGCAGCAGATGGATGGGTTCCTTGAAATTGGCGGCCACCTCGAGAGCAGTCGCGCCATCGGCTGCTTCGAGCACGGTGTATCCATACCGTCGTAACATCTCTCGAGTCACCGCCCGAACCGCAGTCACGTCCTCGGCCACGAGCACGGTTTCAGTTCCCCGCGTGTCCTCGGCCGTAGCGCGCTCCGTTTGTGAAACGGGCTCGTCGACTAGCGGCAGGTAGATCTTGAACACCGTGCCATGATCGGGCTCCGAGTAGACCCATATGAAGCCACCGGATTGCTGGACGATTCCCTGCACGGTCGCGAGTCCGAGTCCAGTCCCTTTCCCGACTTCCTTGGTGGTGAAGAACGGCTCGAAAATGCGCGCTTGAGTCGCTGCATCCATGCCGACGCCGGTATCGGTGACGGCAAGCATGACGTAGCGGCCCGGCTTCGCCATGGGGTGCGCCTGCAGATACTCGGCGTCCAGGTCGACGTTCGCGGTCTCGATCGTCAGGAGTCCGCCCTGGGGCATCGCGTCGCGCGCGTTGACGGCGAGATTCATGAGGACCTGCTCGAGCTGACCTGGATCGACGCGAATGGTTCCCGCGTCGGGCGCCAACGCGCAGCGCAGCTTGATGTCCTCCCGCAGCACTCTGGCAAGCAGCCGCTCGATACCGGAGACGGCCGTGTTGAGGTCGACCACCTTTGGCTGGAGCACTTGTTGCCGACTGAATGCGAGGAGCTGGCGCGTCAACTCGCTCGCGCCTTGGGCCGCCTTCCGGATTTGCGTCACGTCGTCGCGGTCCGCTGAGCCAGCCGGCAGATCCTCGAGCAACAGGTCACTGTAGCTGAGAATCACCGTGAGCAGGTTGTTGAAGTCGTGGGCCACCCCACCGGCTAACCGACCGATGGCTTCCATCTTCTGCGCCTGCGCGAGCTGCGCCTCGAGTTGCCGCTGGGTCGTAATGTCTCGAACGAATGCCTCATAGAACTCGACGCGGCCGTCCTTGTCGCGGCTCGCGCGCACGCTGAGCTGCACCCGAATGCGCGCGCCATCCTTCCTTTTCCAGGTGGCTTCCAGCTCATCGTAGACCCGATCGGTATACGTATCCTGCTCGACGAGCCGGCGACGCTCTTCCGGGTCGGCGTAGACGTCGCGCGCCATGTCCAGCGTCAGCAGGTGCTCTGGTGAGTCGTAGCCGAGCATTCTCGCGAGGGCGGCGTTGGCAGACAGGAACCGACCCGTGGGCGTAGACCGGTAGATGCCTAGTGGCGCTCGCTCGACGAGCGCGCTATAGCTGGCTTCGGATGCGCGCAGAGCCGCTTCGGTCTCACGGCGCGCACTACGTTCCCCGAACTCGCGGAGCTCGCGCCGGATGACCGGAACCAGTCGCCGCAGGTTTCCCTTCGTGAGCGCATCGCCCGCGCCCGCTTCCAGCGCGCGGGCGGCCAGATCCTCGCCCATGGTGCCTGAAACGAAAATGAAGGGAATGTCCAGGCCGCGGGCCCGAACGAGCGAGAGTGCCTCGGTTCCACTAAACCCCGGCATGCTGTTATCGCCGATGATGATATCCCACGTCGCACGGTCGAGCGCCGCTTCCAGCCCGGCCGCGTTCTCTACACGCTCGAACTCCAGGGCGAACCCAGCACGCCGGAGCTCATGTGCCAGGAGCTCGGCGTCGTCCTCCGAATCCTCGACCAACAGCATGCGCAGCGGCTCGCTCATAAGTCTCGTTACTGAAAGAAGTCGATGCGATCGGAACATGTCTGTGATGCTCGCGACATGTTGTCAGCGATGTCCTACGCTTTCATGCGTGAAAAGGGTCCGTTCGGCATCTCCTCACGAGCCTCGGGGGGACGGCGCCGACCGATTCATGAGCAGCCAGTACAGGCCCAGCTGCTGCGCGGCCTTGGTGAACTCCACGAAGTCGACCGGTTTACGTACATAGCTGTTGGCGCCCAGCTTGTAGCCGTCGATGACATCGCGCTCCTCGTCCGAGGAAGTCAGGATGACGACCGGTAGGAGGTGGGTGCGCTCTTCCGCGCGGATGCGCTGCAGTACTTCCATGCCATTGATCTTGGGGAGCTTGAGGTCGAGCAGCACGACCGCCGGCAGGTCGGTCGGCGCAGGACGGTCCTTTGTGCCGAAGAGATAATCGATGGCCTGGACGCCGTCCTGCGCGACGATCACCTCGTTCGTGATGTTGTGACTCTTGAGCGCCCGCATCGTCAGCGCCACGTCGTCGGGGTTGTCTTCCACCAGCAGGATTTTTCCCGGGTTCACGAGAGCCTCCGGTCCGCGGGGCGGACCATCACAACGTGAAGAAGAAGGTCGCGCCCTGGCCGACGGTGCCCTCGGCCCAGATGCGGCCGCCGTGCCGATTGATGATGCGCCGGACCGTGGCGAGCCCCACACCCGTCCCCTCGAATTCGGCGGCCGAGTGTAGTCGCTGGAACACGCCGAACAGCTTGTCGGCGTACTGCATATCAAAGCCGGCGCCGTTATCCTTGATGGCGAACACCCGGCCGCCATTTTCGTCGACGGCCGTGAATTCGATCCGCGGTTGTGTCTGCTTCCCGGTGTACTTCCAGCTGTTGCGCAGCAGGTTGTCGAGCGCCACCCGCAGCAAGCGAGAATCGCCCCACGTCTCGAGACCCGGCGTGATCGCGATGTCAACCTGGCGGTCGGGCGTCGCACGCTGAATGTCGAGTACGATCTCCTGAGCCATGCGGCTCAAGTTCACGGGCTCGGTGCGCATCTCGGCCCGCGTGACCCGGGCCAGCTTCAAGAGATCGTCGATGAGCGTCGCCATGCGCTGGCTGGCGGCCCGCACCCGGTGCAGGGAATCCCGTCCCGCATCGTCCAGCCGCGCCGCGTAATCCTCCAGCAGCACCTGGCTGAATCCGTCGATGCTGCGGAGCGGTGCCCGCAGGTCGTGCGAGACCGAGTAGGCGAACGCATCCAGCTCGCTGTTCGCCGCTTGGAGCTCCGCGGCGCGCTTTTCGAGCTCCTGGGTCCGCTCCGCGACCCGCTGTTCGAGCTCCGTCGCGTAGCTTCTGAGCGTGCGCTCCTGCTCCTCGATGCGGCCAAGCATCTGATTGAAGGCGTCGGTCAGCACCCCCAGCTCGTCGGCGCCGAGCTTGGCCGCCCGCACCGAGTAGTCTTGACGCTCGGAGACTGCCGCGGCGGTTCCTGCCAGGGCGAGAATGGGCTCCGAGATTCGTCCCTGTAAGGCCGCGGCGAGGAAATACGCCGCCAGCAAGGCGACCCCCATGACCAGCACGGCAATGATGCCCGAAAGCCGAAGGGAGTCGTACACCGCCTCGGTATCAGACTCGAGGTACAGCGTTCCTAAGCGGTCGTTCGCCCCCTGCGCCACCGGCTCGAAGCCGATGAGACGCCCCGGCTGGAAGCGGTAGCCATCGGCTTGCGGCGCGGGCGGCAGGGCAGCGGCGGCCAGGCCCGCCGGGTACGTCGCAAACAGGTGCCCATCTTTGTCGTAGAGCGCGGCAGCGACCAAGTGCGGGTCGGCCTTCAGCGCTGACAGGATTTCTCTCGCGTCGGCCTCGTTGGCGAAGGCCAACGCCGCGGTGCTATTGGCAGCCAGGATCTGGGCGCGCGTGGAGAGATTGTTGCGCGTTGTCTGACGGAATGTGACGACCTGGTAGGTCACAAACGCGGCCGAGGTCAAGAGCAACACGAGCCCGCTGATCAGGAGTAGAATCGCCGTCAGCTTGTGCTTGATTGGCCAGTCGCGGAGTGCCATTTCAGCGCGTCGGCGCCCTGACGACGTCGGCTACTCGCAGGAGCTTCGAGCTGATCGTCAGATGCGCGGCCTGCGCCGCCTCGAGGTTGATCCTGAGCCGGATGCGGTTCTTGTCCTTAATAAACTGAATCATCCCGCCACGATTGGCGAAGGCATCGGCGTCGCTGACGGTGAGGACCGGCCGATTCTTGAGGCCCGAGACAATCTCGGGGACCCGCTCGCGCTCCGACCGGCTGATGAAGAGAATGTTGCACTCTCCGATGTCCGTGACCTGGCGATAGCGACGGACCTGGATTGGTCGGGCTCCGAGGCGTTCACCACGGACGGTCTCGTCGAGGAAGGCGCCGAACGGGTCGTCCCCGAGGATGCCGATGACGAGGGGGAGTTGCGAATCCGCCGCGGCGGCGGCAGGCCAGTCGACGAACTGCACAAAATTGAACAGGAACACGGCCTTCAACTGATACTCGGAGGCTCTCGGGCTTTGGACGAGCAGCAGCGCGGACGCCAGGGCGGTGATGGCGCTCAGAAATGCCATTGCACCATCCCATACACCCCGCGTTCGATGCCCCGACGCGCCGTCGGCGAGCCGAACTCCGAATGTTGCTTGTGCAGCAGATTCTGACCCACGACGGATAAGTCTAAGGCCGCAATGGGTTGCCAGGTGAGCCGGGCATTGAGCTCGGCATACGCAGGCAGGCCGTTGGGGAGCTCACCGATATAGCGGAACACACCGTCGAGCCGCAGGTGAGCGGGCAGATCTACCGAAGAATTCAAGAACAGCTGTCGATCGGGAGCTTGCGATTCCGTCGCACCATGGCTTGCATCGGTGCTGCCCGGGATGGGCCAGATGTGGACGCGCAGCTCCGTGTACCCCCCGCGCAACCGCCAACGATCGGAGAGGCGATACGTCGCGCTGAGCTCCGCGCCATACGACTCGCCGTCCTGCCCATTGCCAATAACGATGGGAGTGGGCTGAGGCGGGTTGGTTTGCTCCAGGCTGCGGAGCCCGTGATAGCGGCTGTAGAAGGTGGCGAGTGAAAGCAGCCACGGTCCGCGCTGATGGCGATAGCCTACTTCGTAGGCCAACTCTTCTTCGGACTGGAAGTTCGGGCCGCCGGCCAGAAAGTATGGGGCTTGACTGGGCGCGAACAGTTCCCGATCGATGCGGGAGGGCGTGCGCACCGCCCGCGAAATCGCCGCCCACAGCATGCCGGACGGACTGAGGGTCCAGTTCACTCGGCCACTCGGCTGGATCTCGAATCCGGTATAGTCGTTGTGCTCGACCTTCGTGCCGACCGTGACGTGAAGCCGCTCGGGGGCGAGGGCGATCTCATCCTGCACGAAGGCGGTGAACCACTGGCGCGCGACGTGGGGCGGCAGGAAGGCCAGGCTCGGGGAATTCGTGACGCGGTCATTGATGAGTCGGTAGCCCGCGCCCCACACGACGTCGTGTCGCTTGCCCAGGACCACGCGGTGTTGGAGATCGACGTCATAGATATCGAGATCTTCGCCGAATGTGCCGGGAATGTCCCGGTGCGTCCGGTCGTAATAGATCAGGGCCGCGAAATCGGAATTGGCGGAGACCGTATGCGCCCATTTCGCCATGACGTTCCCACCGCTCACGGCGATGTCGGCCGCGCTCGCCTGGCCGATCCGGCCATCGTAGAGATCACCTTGCACGCTCACGCGGTTGCTCGTCGACGCGTCCCAATCGAGGCGAAACCCGCCCTGTCCCATGTGCCAGTCCTCGGGACCGTCCTGACCATTGGGGAGGAGCGTCGGATCGCGGGCAAAGCCCTTCCCGTAGATCCGATAGTGAGCCCGGGAGCCGAGCGTGCCGCCGTAGCGGGCCGACCCAAAGCCCGGCAGCTCCGTCCCGCCGCCGCCCACCAGCGTCAATCCCTGCGCGTCCTTCGCGTCCTTGGTGATGACGTTGATCACGCCGTTGACCGCGTTCGCGCCCCACAGGGTTGCCCCCGGTCCGCTGATGACCTCGATCCGATCGACATCCGAGAGCAGGATGTCCTGTGCGTCCCAAAACACGCCCGAGAACAAGGGTGTGTAGACCGTCCGTCCATCGATGAGGACCAGCAGCTTGTTGGCGGTCGTGCTGTTGAACCCCCGGGCGCTGATGGCCCACTGACGCGAATCGACCTGTGCGACCTGCAGATTCGTGGCAAGACGGAGCGCCTCGGGAAGGCTCGAGGCGCCGGACTGACGAATGTCATCCTGTGTAATCACCTGAATCGCCGAGGCCGTCTGGCCGAGTCGCTCGGGACGCCGCGAGACCGACATCACCTCGATATTCATCAACTGGTCGATGCTCAGCCGTTTCAGCGCCGCGAGGGAGTCCGGCTGCTGTGCCAAGGCCGGGGTTGCTGCCAGTGCAATCCCGAGGACGGCTGCTGCCCAGCGGGAGCTGCTCGTAATGGTCATGCACGTCCTCACTGAGAGGAATGCGCCGGTCTCGATCAGCGACAGACGATGTTAGGGGACGACGAGCAGCGGAACACGTCAGTGATTGTCGGGGCCGGTTATCAGTCTTTGCCTACAGGGCTCCCTCAAAGACCGGGGACCTCGTCCGTCCGGGCCTCGCCGACGACGGCCAGCACCATGCCGACGAGAACAAGTCCGGCCCCGAAACCCTGCGTGCGCGACAGCTCCTCTCCCCAAAAAAGCCACGATGTCAGCGCGGCGAAGACCGGCTCGAGGCAGAAGATCAACGATGCCCGCGCCGAGGACATGTCGCGCTGCGCCCGCATCTGCCACAGTAGCGCCAGGGATGTCGCAACCAGGCCCGTGAACACGAGTGCGGCCACGAAGCCCGGTGACCAGAGAACGCGAACTTGCTCCAGGAGCACCGCGGCCAACCCGACACCCACCGCCGTGGCGGCGATCTGCAGCCACACCAGACGGCGCGCGTCGAATCGCTTCGAGAACTCAGCGACCGCGACGATATGCGCGCCGAACACGACCGCCGTAATCATCGTCCAGAGGTCGCCCCGATTGAGGCCACCCGCATCGGGCGCGGTCAGGAAGTAGATGCCGATCCCGGCGATCACCAGGGCCGTGAGCACCATCCAACCGGCGCGGTGGCGGAGGGCAATGAGGCCAAACACCGGCGCGAGTATCGACGACAGCGCAACGATAAACGCCGAGCGGGCGGGCGTCGTGTATTGCAGACCGACAACTTGGCAGGCAAAGCCGCTGGCCAGCAGCACCGCCAGCACCAAACCCGCGCGCAGCTCCGCGCCCGTCCAGCGCGCTCGAAAGTCGACGAGCGGGGCGAGTGCCACCGTCGCGAGCGCAAAGCGGATGCCCAGAAATGCGAGCGGCGAGCTGCTTGCCAGCGCGCCTTTGACGATGACGAAGCTCACGCCCCACGTAAACGTGGCGGCGAGGAGCAACGCGTCGGCGCGTTGTTTGGTTGTCAGGCGAGATCCCGCAAGTAGCGCCCGGTGGGGGAAGCCGAGACCGCGGCAACAGCCTCGGGCGTTCCGGCCGCGACGACACGGCCGCCCTGATCGCCGGCACCCGGCCCGAGGTCGATGACCCAATCGGCGCGTTTGATCACGTCGAGGTTGTGTTCGATCACGAGCACGGTGTGGCCGGCATCGACGAGCCGGTCGAGCACGCGACACAGCACACGCACATCGTCGAGGTGCAGTCCGGTGGTCGGCTCGTCGAGAATGTAGAGCCTTCTCGCACCGTGTGTTCTTCGAGCCAGTTCTCTGGCAATTTTCAGGCGCTGCGCCTCACCGCCGGACAGCGTCGTGGCCGGCTGGCCGAGGCGGAGATAGCCGAGCCCGACCTGCTGCAAATACCAGAGGCAGCGCGCCAAGCGCGGCTGACGGTGCAGGCGCTGAATCGCCTGGTCCACGGTCCACTCGAGCGCTTGCGCGATGCTCGCGCCCTGCAGCTTCACGTCGAGGACCTCGCGCTTGAAGCGGGTGCCGCCGCAGACCTCGCAGGGCACGAACACATTCGCCAGGAACACCATCTCGATGAGCACGTGGCCCGCGCCCTCGCACGCTTCGCAGCGCCCGCCTTCGACATTGAATGAGAAGGTGCTGGGCGCGTAACCGCGCGCGCGCGCGAGCGGTTCGTTGGCAAACAGCGCGCGCAGCTCATCGAACGCTTTCACGTACGTCACCGGATTCGAGCGCGGTGTGCGTCCGATCGGTGCCTGATCGATCAAAACGACGTCCTCGAGGTGTTCCCATCCTTTCAATGACGCGACGGCGCCCACGGGCTCGCCCAGATGCTGCTTGGCGGTGTGTTCACCTCGCAGCCGCGCCTCGAGCTGCCGGTAGAGTACGTCGTGAACGAGCGTTGATTTTCCCGACCCGGACACGCCCGTGACCGTCGTGAGCGTACCGAGCGGAATGCGCACGTCCACCCCCTTGAGGTTGTGGAGGCGCGCGCCTTTGACGTCGAGCCAGCGGACCGCCGGGCGGCGCGCCGATGGCACGCCGATCCGTTTCTCGCCCGACAGATACTGGCCCGTCAGGGTGCCCGCCTCGCGCACGCCGGCGGCCGGCCCCTGATACACGAGCTGTCCGCCCGCCTCGCCGCTCGCCGGGCCGAGCTCGACCATCCAGTCGGCGGCGCGCATCGCGGCAGGATCGTGCTCCACGACGACGACGGTGTTGCCGGCGTCCGAGAGGCGCCGCAGCAGTCGCAGCATGCGGTCCACGTCCGCGGGATGCAGGCCGATCGAAGGCTCGTCCAAGACGTACAGCGTGTCCACGAGGTGTGAGCCGAGCGCGTTCGAGAGCGCAATGCGCTGTGCTTCGCCGCCCGACAGCGTGCGCGTCTGCCGGTCGAGCGTCAGGTAGCCGAGGCCGACGTCATTCACGAACCCCACACGCGCGCGCAGCTCGTCGAGTATGTGATCGGCGACGCTCTGTTGGAACGACGGCAGTGCGAGCTGATCCAGCCACGCGGCCAGGTCGGCGGCTGTCAGTGCGGCGGCTTCCGCGATCGTCTTGCCGGCGACGCGCACGGCAAGCGATTCCGGTTTCAGCCGCGCACCGCCGCATCCCGGGCAGGTCTTGGCAAGCTGATACTGCCGTAGAAACACGCGGATGTACTGCTTGTAGCGCTTCTCCTCGAGCCGCTCCAAGAAGGGCAACATGCCGAGATAGCGCCCCGCTTTGTTGTGCAGCAGAAAATGCCGATCGCGGGCAGCAATGTCTGTCCAAGCAACATCAGAGCCAATACCGCGTGCCCGGGCGGTTTCGCGGAGCAAGCGCCGACGTCCTTCGTAGCGAGGCTTGGTCCACGGGTCGAGCGCGCCATCGGCCAGGGAGCGGCGGGGATCCGGCACGATCAGCGACTCGTCGTACTCCAGGACCGCTCCGAATCCGTTGCAGGTAGGGCACGCGCCGCGCGGGTTATTAAAGGAGAAGAGCGTCGGCGTGAGCACCGGCGCGGCGCAGCCACAGGCCGAGCACGCGGGGTGCTCGGAAAAGCGCCGGCGGTCGCCGTTGTTGAGAGCCAGCACCACGCCTTCGCCTTCGCTAAATGCCGTCGCAACCGCATCCGCCAAACGACCGCGATTCGTCTCGACCGCATCGAGGCGATCGACAATGACGAGCACGTCTTTGCCCGCACGCACGCGCCCTTCTGCCCCTTCCTCGTCCAACCGCACGACGTCGCCATCCACCTGTGCCCGAACGAACCCCGCAGCGCGCAGCTGTGCGGCAATTTCGACGTCGGGCCGCTGCGCGGAAGCGGGCAGCGGGAACGACACAAGAATCGGCAGTTCCGCATTCCGCATTCCGAAATCCGCAATTACCGCGTCGACGACCTCCTGCACCGTATCCCGTTTCACATCCCGCCCGCACTGCAAACAGGTCTGGGTGCCCGCCCGCGCCCACAACAGGCGCAGGAAATCGGCAATTTCCGTGGCGGTGCCGACCGTGGAACGGCTCGATGTCGTAGGATTTTTCTGCTCGATCGCGACTGCCGGGGAAAGCCCCTCCATCGCATCGACGAGAGGCTTCGGCATCCGCTCGAGGAACTGCTTGGCGTACGTCGACAGCGATTCGATGTAGCGCCGCTGGCCCTCGGCGTAGAGCGTGTCAAATGCGAGCGAGCTTTTCCCAGAGCCCGACGGCCCGGTGACGACCGAGAGCGCGCGGCGGGGAAACTCCACCGTGATGCCCTTCAGATTGTGCTGGCGTACGTTGCGAAGAACGACGCGCTCGGGGGGATAGCGCATAACCCCCAAAAATAACAGCTTTGGCGCTCAGATGGCCCTCGCCCTGACCCCGCGGCTACTTCGTCGTGGCCTCGAGCTGTTCGCTGGAATCTCCCTCGGTGGAGTCGCAATCCTCGTCGCGTACTACCTGATCCGCTTCGGCGATCGGGCGGACGTCTTCCTCGAGCCGTTCCTGCGACTGCACTGGGGATGGATGGCGGTTGGGCTGGTCCTGGCGTCGATGGACTGGGTAGGCGGGGGGCTACGGCTGTGGGTCTGCACACGGCACGTTTACCCAAGCGTCAGGTTGCGGGACATGATTCTCGCGGGCGGTTTTGGTGCCTGGGGCGCCTACCTCACCCCGTTCCAGTCCGGGTCCGCTCCGATGTCCATGTGGGTCATGAAACGCGCCGGCGTGCCGGTGCCCGTGGCTCTCAGCTCGATTTTCGTGACGTTCATCGCGACCGTGGCGTTTTTCGCGATCGCGGGGCCCGTAGCGGTGTGGTTGGGAGCGGGCAAATCCCTCGCGCAACACGGCCTAGTGTTCGGGATCACCCTCTACGATCTCTTCAAGACGAGCCTCACGATTTTCGGCGTCATCGGGCTGCTCATGCTGACGGCGGTGGTATTCCCCGGAGTACTGAAGCGCATCATTGAACGCCTCGCCGCGCGCATCGCCCGCAGGAGTCCCCGTGCCGCCGAGCGAATGGCAAAGCTGACGGGCGGCCTGGACCGGGCGCACGATTGTATGAAGGCTTTCGGCAGCCCGAAGGGGCTGCTTACGTTGCTCCTCGCCACCATCATCTCGGGACCGTCGCACGCGAACAAGCTACTGGCGGGGTACGTGACCCTCCGCGTGCTGGGCATTCCGGCGGACTTCACCGACATTCTTCTCCTGCAAACGCTGATTTCATTCCTGCTCTACTTCGCGCCCACGCCCGGAGGATCCGGGCTCGCAGAGCTGATGTCCGCGGCCGTGATGTCGATCTATGTGCCTCGCGAGATCACGCCGAGCTACACGCTCATCTGGCGCTTCATCAACAGTTACGCGACGGTGATCGTCGGCTCGCTCATCTTCTGGTACTGGCTGCGACGCGGGTTGATCGGGCGGGAAGAGACGGTAGGGATCACCTAACTTCTGCTTCCTTGCCGGGTTACACAGGCGGGCGTAACTTCTCGGCCTGACCACGGATACGGGAGTGCGCGTGCATGGCGTTGCTTGAACTTGGCGGGAAGCGGTTCACCCTCCCGCAAGGGGAAGTCGTCCTCGGCGCCAATCCCGACAGCGCGATCCCGCTCGCTGTTCCTGGGGTCCTCCCGCGGCATGCGACGTTGAAGAGCCTTCCAGACGGTCAAGTCGTGATCTCCAAGGCAGTTCCCGAGGCGGACGTCTTGATCAACGGCGTTCGACTGGGCGCCGAACCGACTCCGCTCCTGCACGGCGACAAGGTCGAGGTAGGCGGGCAGGAGTTGACCTTCGTGGACGAGCGTCGCAGCGGCAGCACTCAATACGTCCAGGCGATGAGCGTTCCTCAGGCAATGGCGCACGCAAAAGCCGAAGCCAAGGGCGGGAAAGTCACGGTGAATACCGGCGGCCGCGTGGTCTCTCTGACCGACGGGCGAGAATACGCGATCGCCGGTTCATCATTGGTCTTCGGCCGGGACGCCTCCTGCGACGTCGTCGTGCCCGGGAAGGACGTCTCGCGCCGCCATGCCGAGATCGTGCAGACGCCCAAAGGGTACCTGATCGTCGATTCCAGCACCAACGGGACCTCGGTCAACGACGCCCGTATCGAAGGACAGCGGCTGCTCGCGCGAGCTGACGTGATCACGATCGGCGAGGAGAAATTTCGGTTTTACGCCGATACCGCCGCGGCGCCCGCCCCTCCTCCGCCCGCTTCCCCGCCTCCCCCGCCGCCCCCGCCTCCCCCTGAAAACCCTCGCTCGGCCGAATCCCCAGCTCCGGCGAAGGGCGAGCGTCTGAGGGAGACCGTCCACGGGGTTCCGGCTGCGCCGCGGCCGTCCGCGGGAGGGGGAGCCTTGGCGAGCTTCCTGGTCAAAGGCGGCGCGCTGAAGGGTCAACGGCTCGTTGTCAAAACCCCGCTGGCCAACATCGGGCGTGCCGACTACAACGACCTCGTGTTCCCCGATGAATCGGTCTCCACCGCGCATGCGAAGCTGCAACGCCGCGAAGGCGTATGGGTATTGGTGGACGTCGGTTCAACCAACGGGACGTTCGTCGACGGAGATCAGATCCAGGGTGAGGCTCCGCTCGCGCCGGGGGCGACGGTGCGATTCGGAGAGATCGCTGCAGTGTTTGAGCCGACGGACGATTCGGTAGTGGTGGCCAAGGGCAGCGGGACGCGGGTGATGGAAGTGATGACCATGTCGCCGGCGCCAGCCAAGGCGGCTACGGCCAAGGCGGCGGCGGCAAAGCCCAAGCCTCCCGCGCCGACGAAACCCAAGGCGCCGGCCAAGCCCCCCTCCCCGGTTGCGCAACAGAAGAAGGGCAAAGGCTGTGGCGGCAGCGCTGCAGTCCTCGTGCTCGGGATCATCGGACTGGTGTACTGGGTGTTTATCTAGGGATCACGTGCATATCACATCCGCAGGCCGCACCGACGTCGGCGTCATTCGGTCGGGGAATGAGGACAGTTTCCTCATGGTCCCCGACCGCGGGATTTTCGTCGTCGCCGACGGCATGGGCGGACATGCGGCAGGGGAGGTGGCGAGCGAGATGGCGGTCCGCCACATCGCCCGCGAGCTCGAGTCGCTGCGCGGATTGTCCGACGAGCAGGTCGCCGAGCGCATGCGCGGCGCGATCCGCACCGCTAATGGCGCGATCTTTCAGCGCACCCTCTCGGAGCACGACAAACGCGGAATGGGAACGACGCTTACCGCGCTCACGCTGTTCGAAACGCGGTTCCTGATCGGCCAGGTCGGCGATAGCCGCGCGTATCTGCTCCGCGACAATCGCCTGAGCCAGCTGACGAAGGACCACTCGTACGTGCAGGAGCAGGTGGATGCCGGGTATCTGACGCCGGAGCAGGCGCGGACGCATCCCTACAGCAACGTGATCACGCGCTGCGTGGGTGCGAACAGCGATGTCATGCCGGACATCTACGTGGGGACCGTAAAGCCGAAGGATCTGTTTTTATTGGCGTCCGACGGCCTGACCGGCATGCTGGAGGACTATCAGTTGTCGGAGCTGCTGTCGCCCGACCGCATGCCGCAGGACGAGGTGGACGCGCTCATCGCCGAAGCCAATCGCCACGGCGGGCTCGACAATATTACGGCGATCATCGTCCGCATAGACTCAGTGGAAGCACCGACTCAGGAAAACGTCACGACGCAGCAGTCGCCCGGCCGGCCACGCTGAGCAGCGCCTTTTCTCCATCGAGCCGCCTGACGATCTCGTCGCGCGGCCACGTCACCAGTTCGACAATCGCACGCTCTGGAATCTCCGCCGGCTCGAGCACGAACACGCGCAGGCGCTGCGCCGAGCGATGTAGCTCCGCGGCGACGCGCGGCAGCCCGAGGCTTCCCAGTCCGGGCATAGACACGTCGAACATGTCCGGCTTGGACGGGAAGTCGAGGAACAGCTCATCTGCGCGTAATCCGACCTCGCGCGCGAGCCGCTCCTCCACGCGCTCGAGCAGGTCCGGCTGGCGCGACGGCCAGTCGGCCGTCTCGATGGGAAGCTCCGTCGCAGGAATGTCGAGTGCGCGCTTGGCGAGGCGCCGGTCGCGCAACGCGCGCGCCAGTCCGGTTTGATCGTTCTGCTGCAGCTCGTGGCTCAATCCGTCGTCGGTCGCGACGGCGATGCCGTCTGGTGAAACACGTCCGGCGGCGATCGCGCGGCGGACCAGGCGCTTGAACATGGCCGTCGCGCTACGCACGGCGTGGTGCCAGTACACGTTACGATACATCTGATACTTCGCGAAGAGCAGCGACTCGAGTGCGGCCAGGCCTTTGGGATGCAGCCCCAACCCCTCTGGTCCAAGCGTCAGCGAGGTGATCAGCCGGTCCACGTCGATCACGCCGTACGGCACCCCACACATGGTCGCGTCGCGCGAGAGATAATCGAGCTTGTCTACATCGATCGACCCTGATACGAGGCGCGCGAGTGGAGACGAGCTGGTTCCTTGAATCAGCTCTAGCAGGCGCTCTGCCGAAACGCCCAGACGCTCGAGTGTCGTCGCGAGCGCTCCCGTGCGAAGATGTCGGGCCGCGAGGCTCTCGTGGCGGGGCAGGCCCGCCTCTTCGAGCGCATGGGAAAATGGGTAGTGGCCGATGTCATGCAGCAGCGCGGCGAGCTGGACCTCCCGTTCCTTGGTCACACGGCCGGCAAGATGGTACGTACCAAGCGCGTGCTCGAATCGGGTGTGGGTGGCGCCAGGATAGACGAGAAATGCGTGGCCGAGCTGCCGGACGTACCGCAGACGTTGGAACGCCGGCGTATCGATGATCGCGAGAGCCTCGGGTTCGAGGCGGATGTTGTTCCAGAGCGGGTCGCGAACTACCTCAAATGTCGAACTGCTCAAAATTCTTTTGGAATAGACCGAGGAGGCGCTTGGCCTGGGCATCGTAGGCGGCAGGATCCTGCCACGTCTTGCGTGGGTCGAGCAGGTCATTGGGCACGCCGGGCACGTGCTGCGGCACATCCAGACCGAACACCGGCTCCCGCCTGGTCGGCACCTCGTCCAACTGGCCGGCCAGCGCCGCGCGAATCATCGCCCGTGTGTGCTTCAGGTTCATGCGGTGACCCACGCCGTACGGGCCTCCCGTCCAGCCGGTGTTCACCAGCCAGCATTGCACGCTGTG
>Ga0184632_10000529_pt1 | contig 15156 bp, 10 predicted proteins | sample PLM31_50_b1_FD_133153 | JGI IMG/M metagenome (GOLD analysis project Ga0184632, IMG submission 133153) | Groundwater sediment microbial communities from an aquifer in East River, Colorado, USA - PLM3-1_50_b1 | ecosystem: Environmental > Terrestrial > Soil > Riparian zone | place: USA: East... | reverse complement strand
TTCACGCGATATATGTCGGACACGCTCGTGGTCCAAGGCGACAGCCAGACCATCTTCCTGCGTCGCGAGGCGTTCGTCGAGCGTGACGGCACGCAGCTCGAAGCCGATTCGATCCGCTATCACGAAGCCAGCTGCCGGCTCGATGCCGCCGGCGACCCGCATCTGTTTGACCAGGGGACGGTGCTGATCGGGGAAGGGATGCGGTACGACACGTGCCTGCGGCGAGGCACCGTCCGCGACGCGCTCACCGATTTCCAGCAGGGCGGCGCCAAGTGGTACGTGCGCGGCGACATTGCGGCTGATTCCGGGAACCGACGCGTCTACGTCAAATCCGCCAACTTTACCTCCGATCCGCAGCCCGTGCCCGACTATCATTTCTCAGCGGGCCAGGTCAAATGGATCAACAAGCGCACCATGGTCGCGCGCCCGGCCGTGCTCTATGTGCGCGACGTCCCGATCATGTGGCTGCCGTTCATTTTCCAGGACATCCGCGGGGGCCGGCGCAGCGGCATCCTGTTTCCGCGCTTCGGACTCAACGATCTCGTGCGGCCGACGCGCAACTACTCGCGCCACATCACCGACCTCGGCTACTACTTCGCGATCAATGATTACGTGGACGTGCTCTTCACGGGTGACTGGTTTGCCGGGCGGTACGTCCAGGTGCACGGCCAGGCGCAGTATCGCTGGATCGATCGCTTCATGCAGGGAAGACTGAGCTACAGCCGCACATCAGAGCTCGATCAAACGGCCACCAGTTGGCGACTCGGATGGAATCACTCACAGCGCTTCAATTCGACCACCGATTTCAACGCGAGCGTCGACTACGCGACGAGCGGCAGGGTGATCCAGCGGAATTCGCTCGACCCCTACGAGGTGACGGCGACGATCGGGTCGAATGCCTCCTTCAATAAGCGATTTTCCTGGGGCACGTTGAACATCGGCGGCAACCGGCGCCAGGATCTGTCATCGGACCACGTCGATCAAACCCTGCCCGTGATCACGTTCACGCCGACGACGGTGACCCTCGGGCCGTGGCTTACGTGGTCACCCGGCTTCACCTTCACCAACTCGCAGACGTTTCATAATCCTGGCACAGTGCTCGTGCCTCCGCCTCCTGGCGACTCGATCCTCGATACGTTGCGCGTGTTTTCCGGCAACCGGCAGACCAACCTTTCGTTCCAAACGCCGCTTCGCATCGGGCGCTGGAACTGGGCCAACAGCATCAGCGTGCTGGATGTGTCATCCAATGCCCGCCAGGAATTCGTGCTGCCGGCAGACAGCACGGGCGCCATTCGCCGCGTGGTTTTCAGCCAGACGTTCGAAACCAGGGTCGACTGGAACACGGGAATCAACCTGCCGCCGCTGCTCAGCGGCACTTGGAAGATCCAGCCGGGCGTGTCGATCCAGAACCAAACGAGCGCCGGACCGTTCATGCTGCGGAACATGTTTTCCGGCGGCGAGTTCGTGCGCCAGGGGAAACGCCTGGCGTTCTCCTTGAGCGCTTCACCGTCGTTCTTCGGCTTCTTCCCCGGTTTCGGTCCCTTGTCGCGCATCCGCCACTCGATCTCGCCACTCGTCAGTTATCAGTACGCCCCCGGTGCCACGGTGCCGGTGGCGTACGCCCGCGCGCTCGACCCGACGGGACGAAACCCCAACGCCCGCAGCGACCCTCAGCAGACGATCAGCCTCGGCCTCTCGCAGAATTTCGAAGCGAAGCTGAAACCGGCAGCGGGTGATACGGCCGCGAACCAGGAGCCTCGCAAGATCAAGCTGCTCAGCATCAACACGAGCGCGATCAGCTACAACTTCGAGCAGGCGAAACAGCCGCACGGGGTTGGTTGGCAGACGCCGTCGGTCAGCAACACGTTCCTATCGGACCTGCTCCCCGGTTTTCAGTTGGGGATTGTGCACGATCTCTGGAAGGGAGGAAGGGTAGGAAGCGATTCGGCAAAGTTCGATCCCTTCCTGCAGAGCGTGAACGCGTCGTTTCAGATCACGCCCGCGACGTTGGCGGGTGTCGGCCGGATGCTCGGTCTCAGCGCTCGCCCCACGCCCGCCCCGGCGCCGGATACCACCACACAGACGGGTGGAGGCACCGGTTCCCCCGATTTTCGCCGCTACCAGGGAGGGACGCGGGATCCCTACCAGAGGGGATCGGGCATGGGGGCTGGCGGTCACGGGAAGGAGTTTGCACTCGCCGTGCAGTTCTCCAGTACGCGAAATCGTCTTGATACGCCGGAAGATCGGAAGCGGGCCGGCCGGCAAACCGCGGGGCTGAATCTCGCCTTCAGTCCAACCCGCAACTGGACCGCGAACTGGCGCACGTCGTATGACCTCGTCACGCGGCAGTTCGCGGACCATTCCATAACCTTCCAGCGCGACCTGCGGCGCTGGCGTGCGAGCTTCTCGTTCTACAAGACGGGCACGGGAAACATTGCGTTCAGCTTCAACATCACGCTGACCGACCAGCCCGACATCAAGTTCGACTACGATCAGCGCACCTACGTGCAGTAGACTTCGTTGTCCTCTTGCGGTGACATAACTCATCGTAGGTCGGCTGTAACCCGCTGAGAATCTGAGACTTCGCTTCGGGCATGGGCCCTGCTTATACATCGGGCGATCCCCCGTCCCTGAGGCTCCTATGCGATTGCTGATGTCCTTGCTCTTACTGGCCACGGTCGCCTGCCACGAGTCCTTCGTGGACCCAGGCAGCGCGCCGCCGTCCACTCCGGCCAACCTGACGTATGAGCTCGAGCCCAGCGGCGATCCAGCCCGTCCCTTGGGCATTCTGCTCATCTGGGACGATGTCACCGACGCCAATCTCTCCAGCTATCGCATCTACTCGCGCGCGTCGAACAGCGGCTCTTTCGGCCTGCGCGGCGAAACCAGCTCGAACACCTTCCACGATAACGGCGTGCCACACCTGCAATACCTCGTCTCTACCGTCAATGACCAGGGGCTCGAGAGCGGCAGCAGCAACACGATCACGGTTGACGAGCGGCTGCAGCTCGATCCACCCGCGTGGCTGACCTCGATTTCCTTGAACGGCGCCATCCACCTCGAATGGGACGACAGCTCGTATGTCACGGCGCCGGCGCGCTTCAAGTGGTACCGGATCTACAGCACCGCCTACAATCTCGATACCGGCCTCTGTGGTTTGGACTGGCTGCTCGAAGGCACGACGGTCGCCCCCGAGTTTCTCGCCAGTGCGATGTCGAACGGCGTGCCGCGCTGCTTCGGGATTTCCGCCGTCAGCCGTGAGGGCTACGAGAGTCTCTGGTCGCCGTTGCGTCAGGACACGCCGCGGCCCGATGCGCGGAATATGTTGGCGTTCGCGTACGAAGAGAATCAGGCGCAGTCCGGGTTCCGCTTCTGGCAGGACCTCAACACCGACGGTCGCGCGCAAGCGTCGGAGATGGGCCGCATCCAGGACGGCAATTTGACGAGCATCGACTTCTGGGTGCATCGCGACGCGTCCGATTCGACGCTCTGGATCGTACCCGAGTTCGCCGGGACGCAGATCCGGTTGTACAGCACCTCGCCCGTCGGCGACTTGACGTCGATCGACTTCGCGCCGGCCGCCGGCTATTCCCGCAACATGATCCAGGCGGCACCGGGCTATGCGTACGTCTTCGAGATCGTCGAAGGCACCACGCTGCGCTATGGAGCGTTGCGGGTGACGCACGTCGGCCGAGACTACATGATCTTCGATTGGAGCTTCCAAACTGATCCGGGCAATCCTGAGCTGCAGATTCGCGCCGGGCAGTCGACCGCCATGGCGACTGGCACCGGGGTTTCAGGCTCGAAATAGGTAGTCCAGGTCAGCTCAGGCGCCGGAGTGGGCAATAACCACTCCGGCGCCTTAGCTTTTGTTCCCATGGCGAAGCCCGCCCCCGTCACACTCGATGGTCATTCCCTTGCTATCGCGGATGTCGTTGCCGTCGCTCGACGCAACGCGCCCGTCGCCCTCGATCCCGGGGCCCGCGACGCGGTGAAGCAATCGCGCCGTGCCGTCGAAGCGGCGGTCGAGCGCGGCGAGACGATCTACGGCGTCAATACGGGCTTTGGCAAACTCGCGCACGTGCGCATCCCGCCCGAGCAGGCGCGGCAGCTACAGCTCAATCTCATTCGTAGCCATGCGTCAGGCGTGGGCGAGCCACTTGGGCAAGACGCCGTGCGCGCGATGATGTTGCTTCGGGCGAATGTGTTGGCGCGGGGCACAAGCGGCGTGCGGCCCGTCCTGCCGGAGCTGCTCGTCGAGATGCTGAATCGGAATATCCATCCCACCGTTCCGTCGCAAGGCAGTGTCGGCGCGTCCGGTGATCTGGCTCCGCTGTCGCATCTCGCGCTTGCGATGATCGGGGAAGGGGACGTGCAGGTGCCGCACCCGATCATCCTCGAGGCGAAGGAGGGCCTGGCGTTTGTGAACGGGACGCAGGCCCAGACCGGGCTCGCCGCACTGCTGGTGAGCGATGCCTGGACCTTGTGGCACACCGCCCATGCCGCCGCCGCCATGAGCCTCGAAGCGGTGCGCGGGACGCCTGATCCGTTCGACGCGCGTATTCACGACGCCCGCCCTCACCCCCAGCAGCAGCGCTCGGCCGCGCTGCTGCGCGAGCTGCTCGCCGACAGCGAGATCCGGGAATCGCATAGGGAGAATGATCCGCGGGTACAGGACGCCTATTCGCTGCGCTGTACGCCGCAGGTCCTGGGCGCGGTCGGTGAGGGCATCGCATTCGCCGAGCGGCTCGTGACGACGGAGCTCAATGCGGCCACCGACAATCCGCTGGTGTTCGGCGATGACGTCCTCTCCGGCGGCAACTTCCATGGCCAGCCGATCGCGCTCGCGCTCGACGTCGTCGCGATCGCGCTGACGACGCTGGCGGGACTCTCCGAACGACGTCTGGAACGCGTGGTGAATCCGGATCTGTCCTCGGGCCTGCCCGCCTTCCTGGCGCGCGATCCCGGCCTCGAGTCAGGGTTCATGACGGCGCAGATCGCCGCCGCGGCGCTCGTGGCCGACTGCCGCGTGCTGGCAACGCCGGCCAGCGTGCAGTCGGTGCCCACGGAAGGCAATCAGGAAGACATCGTGCCCATGGGCATGAGCGCCGCCTGGAAGGCCGGACGCATCCTCGCCAATGCCGAGCGCATTGTCGCGATCGAGCTACTGGCGGGGGCGCAGGGCCTGGAGTACTTGAAGCCGCTGCGGCCCGCGAAAGCCGTCGGGCGGTTGCTGGCGGCCATTCGGAAGGAATCCGCTCCACTCACCGGGGATCGGCCACTTACCAAGGACATCGAGAAGGTCGCGACCGGCATCCGTGACGGGAGATTCGTGCCGTGAGCGGATCGCGGCCGGTGCGCGCCCCGCGCGGCACCAGCAAATCCTGCAAGGGATGGGTGCAGGAGGCCGCGTTGCGCATGCTGATGAACAACCTCGATCCCGAGGTGGCGGAGCGGCCGCAGGATCTCGTGGTGTACGGCGGCACGGGGAAGGCGGCGCGCGACTGGGCGTCGTTCGACGCGATCTGTCGCGTGTTGCTCACGCTCGCGGACGACGAGACGCTGCTCGTGCAGTCCGGGAAACCGGTGGGGGTGTTCACGACGCACGCGGACGCGCCGCGCGTCCTCATTGCGAACGCGAATCTGGTCGGCCGCTTCGCGACGTGGGAGGTGTTTCGCGATCTGGAGCGCCGCGGCTTGATCATGTACGGCCAGATGACCGCCGGGTCGTGGATCTACATCGGGACGCAAGGAATTCTCCAGGGGACCTACGAGACATTCGGCGCAGTTGCAAAAGCCAAGTTTCAAGGATCTCTCCGGGGCAGGATCGTTCTCACCGGCGGACTTGGGGGGATGGGTGGGGCGCAGCCACTGGCGGCCACCATGAACGAAGGGATTTGCCTCGCGGTGGACGTGGACCCAGAGCGCGTGCAACGGCGGCTCGAGACGCGCTACCTCGACAAAGCGACAGCGTCGTTGGACGAGGCGCTGGGTTGGTGCGACGAAGCGAAGCGTCGCGGTGCAGCGCTGTCCGTCGGCCTGGTGGGCAATTGCGCGGACGTGCTTCCGGCGCTCCTGCGCCGTGGCTTCACGCCCGACATCGTCACCGACCAGACATCGGCGCACGATCCACTCAACGGATACATCCCGGCGGGATTGAGTCCGGCCGACGCAGCCGAGCTGCGGCGCACCTCGCCCGACGACTATGTGCAGCGCGCGCGCGCGAGCATCGCGGTGCATGTCCGCGCGATGCTGGAATTCCAAAAGCGCGGCGCGATCGCCTTCGATTACGGCAACAACATCCGCACCGAAGCGCGTGATGCCGGCGTTACCGATGCGTTCGCGATTCCGGGGTTCGTGCCGGAGTATATCCGGCCGCTGTTCTGTGAAGGAAAGGGGCCGTTTCGCTGGGTCGCACTGTCGGGCGACCCGAAAGACTTGCACCGCACCGATCGCCTGGTGCTGGAGTTGTTCCCGGAGAACGCACATCTCCGGCGCTGGATCACCTTGGCGCAGGAACGCGTCGCGTTTCAGGGACTGCCGGCGCGGATCTGTTGGCTGGGGCAGGGGGAGCGGGCGCGCTTTGGCGGCGCGCTGAATGACCTCGTGCGCCGCGGTGAGCTCTCCGCCCCCATCGTGATCGGCCGCGATCACCTCGACACGGGCTCGGTGGCATCGCCGTTCCGCGAGACGGAGGGGATGCGCGACGGTTCTGACGCGATCGCCGACTGGGCGATCCTCAATGCGCTGCTCAATACCGCATCGGGCGCTTCGTGGGTCTCGTTCCATCACGGGGGCGGCGTCGGCATCGGCAACTCGCTCCATGCGGGCCAGGTGATCGTGGCCGACGGCACCCCGGCCGCTGCCAAGCGGCTCGAGCGCGTGCTCACCAACGATCCCGGGATCGGCGTCGCGCGCCACGCGGACGCCGGGTATCCGGAGGCGATCGAAACGGCGCGGCAGCAGCACATCCGCCTGCCGATGAGCGAGGATCTCGACTGAAAACACTGCTCGTCGGCGCGCGGCAGGTCGTGACCTGTCGCGGGCCCGCGCGCGCGCGTCGCGGGCGCGAGATGGCGGAGGTCGAGGTGCTCTCCGACGCCGCCGTGCTGATCGATGGCAATCGCATTGCCTGGGTCGGACCGCGGTCTGAGGCTCCCGCGGAAAAGAACGTTGTCGAGGTCACAGGCGTCATCTTTCCGGGATTCATCGATTGTCACACGCACGCCGTCTTCGGCGCGCCACGGCTCGACGATCACGAGCGGCGTGCGTTGGGGGTCGATTACAAGGCGATCGCCGCCGCGGGCGGCGGCATCCTGCAGTCGGTCCGGGACGTGCGGAGCCGCTCCGAAGCTGAGCTCGAAGCACTCACGCGGTCCCGGCTCACCGCCCTGGTGGCCCACGGCGCGACGACGATCGAAGTGAAATCGGGCTACGGCTTGGCCCTCGACGCGGAGCTGAAACAGCTGCGCGTCATCCGGCGACTCGCCGATAGCCTGCCAGCCACCATCGTCCCGACATTCCTCGGCGCGCATGAAGTGCCGCCCGAATACCGCGGCAATCGCGCGGCGTACGTACAGCTCGTGTGTGAAGCGATGATCCCGGCCGTCGCGAAGGAGGGGCTCGCGAAATGCTGTGACATCTTCTGTGAGCCCGGCGTCTTCAGCATTGCGGAAAGCCGGCAGGTGCTGGCGGCCGCCCGCTTGCACGGACTGGCGGTCAAGCTGCACGCGGACGAGATGGAAGGATCGGGCGGCGCCGAGCTCGCTGCCGAGCTCGGCGCCCTGTCGGCGGATCACCTAGCCGCCATTTCGGATGCGGGCATCCAGGCGCTGGCGGCGAGTCCCACGGTCGCGGTACTACTGCCCGCGACAATGATCTTTCTCGGCAAGCGGTCGCAGGCCCCCGCGCGGCGCCTGATCGAAGCCGGCGCGGCTGTCGCCCTCGCCACCGACTACAATCCCGGGACGTCTCCGACGATGAGTCTGCCGCTCGTCATGGCGCTGGGCGTGTCGCAACTCGGCCTGCGTCACGCCGAAGTTGTGACGGCGGTGACGATCAACGCCGCCGCGGCGCTGGGGCTGGCCGCCGACCGCGGCCAGATCGCCCCCGGATGTGTCGCGGACCTCGTTTTCGCAGCGGTAGACGACTGGCGGGAGGTGGCCTACTGGATGGGTGGCGACGTCGTAAGCGCCGTCTGGACAGCAGGTTCGGCTTGTCCGCCTAACTTGGCCCCGGTATCTTAATCCTTCCATGTCGAAGCTCAAACAGCTCATAGAAAAAGCAAAAGGTCTCGAAGCCAAGGACCCCAAGAAGGCCGTTGAGCTTTGGATCGGGGCGCTCAACAGCCAGGACTCCGAGGGGGAGTCGAACCCAGACCTCTCGATCTATAACCGCATCGGCGATCTGTACATCAAGCTGAGGGATCCGGGCCAGGCGGCGGACTATTACGACCAGGCCGTGGATAAGTACGCCGAGCTGGGATTTCACAACAACGCGATCGCGATGTGTAACAAGGTGCTGCGCAACGCTCCGGCGCGGCAGGCGACGTATTTGAAACTTGCCAAGCTGTACGCGGCAAAGGGCTTCATGTCGGAAGCGAAGCAGAACTTCGTGGAATATGCCGAGCGGATGCAGAAAGCCGGAAAGATCGAGCATGCGTTCGCCGCGTTGAAGGAGTTCACGGACATCTCGCCCGAGAGCGCGAACCTGCGGGAGATGTTGGCGGAGCAGCTCAAGATGTATGGCAGCGACCCGGGCAAACGTGGATCGTCGGCGCGCGTTAGCACGCCGGCCGCGCCGAAAGCGCCACCCGGGGAACAGGAGGACGTGCACAAGTCTGGCAAGCGGAAGACGTCCAGTCTCGTTTTTCTCGATTTGGACGAGCCGCGTGTCGCGAAGGGGACTGCTCCGGGGCCGAAAGCGGCTCCCGCCGCCCCTCTCCCCCCTCCGCCCCCTTCCGTCGTGGCTCCGCCTGTCGCCGAGCGGTTGATCAAGGAAGTCGTGCCGGAGCCAGACGAGTCGCTGGAGATCGAGACGACGAGCCTGGTGGATGAGGCGCCGGGCAGCAGCGGCGGGATGCTCGAGGGCCTCGAGACGACACACGCTGACTTCGGTCAGGTCGCCGCGAGCAGTCCGAACACGCCATCCATCCGCGAAGAATTGAATCCGTCGGACCTCGAGTTGGAGTCGCTCGCGGAGCTCGAACCGACGGCTCCCGAGCCCACGATTCCGGAACGCACGACTCCCGAAGTGCGGGCGGAGGAGGTCACGGGGTTGGAGGACGCTGACCTCGTGTTCGAAGGCAATGTCGCCGAGCCGAAGAAGGCCGAGCCGAAGAAGGCTCCCCCGACTTTCAAGAAACCGGTCGCGCACGCTCCGGAGCCTGCGCGCGTGAAACCGGTGATTCCCAAGCGGCCCCCCGAGCGGAAGGCGGCCGTCGAAGTGCCGCCGTTGGAGCTGGAGCCCGACTTCGAAACGGCGACGACCGACGCCGGCCACGATGTCGATGATCAGCCGCTCGCCATCGACGAGCCGCCGCGTCATCCGAGCTTCATACAGACCGAAGACGACACCTCGATTTCAACGGGCGGCCGGCGTTCCGGTTTCATCGATCTGGGGGTCGACGAAATCCATAGCGCCGGCGATCAGGCCGGCTCGCTGGTGTTTTCCAACATCGAGCAGACACCGGCGGCGCCCGACATCGAGGAGCTCGAGTCACGCGTCGCGGACAACCCGGACGATCCCGAGGCGCATCAGGCGCTGGGCGAAGCGCTGATCGAGCAGGGCGAGCGCGCGCGCGGCATCGAAGAGCTCGACCTGGCGACGGCCGGGTACGAGAACCGCGGGAATCTCAACCACGCCCGTGAGCTGGTGGATGAGGTGCTGCGCCTGGATCCCAACAGCGTCCGGCATCGTCAGAAGGCCGTGGAGTTCGCGTTCAAGGCGGGTGACAAGGTCAAGCTGATCGACGCCTACCTGGAGCTTGCCGACGCGTTGCTCCGCTCCGATCTTCCCGACAAAGCGCGTGCCGTGTATGCGCGTGTTGCGGACCACGATCCCAAGAACGATCGCGCCAGGGGCGCCCTCGCGATGCTGGCTCCAGCGGTCACGCCGTCAAAACCCGAGGGCAAGGTCAAGGCGAAAGACGCGAAGATGAAAGTCCGCGACGAAGCCACGCTGAATGGTGACTTCATCGACCTCGGCTCGATGCTCACCGAGGAAGAGGAAGGACTGCCGGCGAAGGATACGCGGATGACCGTCGAGGATGAGGAGCCGACGGGCGACGAAGAGCAGGACTTCCAGGACATGCTCACCCGGTTCAAGCAGGGGATCGACGAGAATATCGACGAGACCGACTTCCAATCGCACTACGATCTGGGCGTCGCGTTCAAGGAGATGGGCTTGCTCGACGAAGCGATCGCGGAGCTGCAAAAAGCACTGCGCGCTCCCGACGGCAAGCTGCGCACGTCTGAGATGCTCGGCATTTGCTTCTTCGAAAAGGGCGCCTTCGGGGTCGCCGAATCGATTCTGCGCCGAGGCCTCGACTTGCCCGCCTCCGGTGATCAAGAACGGCTCGGCGTCCTGTATTGGCTGGGCCGCGCGCTCGAGCAGCAAGGCAAGAAAGCCGACGCGCGGGACCTCTATGGCCGCGTCTTCGCGGTCGACATTCGGTTCCTCGATGCCGAGCGGCGCGTCAAAGCGCTCGCCAAGGCCAAGTAGCGTGAGTCAACAGGTCGCCCGCGTCAGCCTGAGCGACGTCCAGCGGCCGGTGGCCGGTGAATTGGACCAGGTAGGGTCGGAGCTGCGGCGCGTGATCGCAGCCGACTTCCCGATCGTCAGTGAAGTGAACGACCATCTGCTGCAGATGAAGGGCAAACTGTTCCGGCCGACGTTGCTGCTGCTCAGTCATCAGGCATCCGGATCCAAGGAGACGCGCGCCGTGACGCTCGCCGCGGTGGTGGAGTTGATCCATCTCGCGACGCTCGTGCACGACGACTCGGTGGATCACTCGGTGCTGCGTCGCGGACTGCCGACGATCAACGCCCTGTTCTCACACCAAATCGCCGTGATCATGGGCGACTACCTGTATTCGCGCGCCATCATCGAGCTCGTGCGACTGGACGACCACGAGGCGCTGCGGGTGCTGGCGCGCGTGACGAATGAAATGACGGTCGGCGAGATGCGGCAGCTCGAAGCACACGACAAGCTCGCCTACGGCGAGGGAGCCTACGACCAGCTGATCCGGGCGAAAACGGCCTCGCTGCTGTCGGGAGCCTGCGAGGTGGGCGCCCTGGCCGCGCCGGCAGCGTATCGTCAGGCACTGGCCCGATTCGGCATGCTGCTGGGAATGGCCTTCCAGATCACCGATGACCTGCTCGACTACACAGAGCTGGAAGCGGTGACCGGGAAGCCGTCGGGCTTGGATCTCCGTGAGCACAAGGTCACGCTGCCGCTGATCGCGGCGTTGGCGCGGATGCCTGCGGGGGGTGGGGGCCGTCGCGTGGTGGCCGACTTGATGGAGGCCGCGGAGCCGAGTGACGATTTGGTCGCTGAAGTGATCCGACTGGTACAGGGCGCGGGCGGGCTTGAGACGGCGCGGCAGCGCGCGCTCGATCTCGCCCAGCAGGCGGAGGCGGAGTTGGACGTGTTGCCGCCGTCGCCGGCGCGGGACGCCTTGCAAGGGAGTATCGCCTACGCTGTGGAACGGCGCAGCTAAACGTGCCCCACGGCCCGCGCCGCCCCCTCTTCTATCTTGGTGTCCTGGCCGTAGGTTTCGTGCTAGGTGGGCTGGTGCACGCGTTCTTGCGGCGGTTCCTGCCGCAGGGACCGGCGAAAGAGCTGTTCACATGGTCGGTCACGCCCACCATCGGGCCGATCCACATGGATCTGCTGGTGATGTCGATTACGCTCGGACCGATTGGGCTCGACGTGTCGCTCCTGGCCGTGGTGGGCGTGGTGGTCGCGTATCTCATCGCCCGCTCGCTCTTCTAGAAAGGCGAATCATGCTGCCGAATCTTGGCTTCACCGAAATCGCGATCCTGTTGCTCATCCTGGTGCTGTTCTTCGGCGCCAAGCGCATCCCTGAAATCGGGGCATCGATCGGGAAGGGCATCAAGGAATTCAAACGCGGGCTGAAATCGGACGAGCCGCTGGATCCTCCGGCGAATTCGGATGCCGCGATTCCTCCGGCCTCCGGTGGCGCCCCGAAGCGGCTGAATCAGTAAGAGGTCGGTATGGGTCTGGGGAACCTGAGCGGCAGCGAAATCCTCATCCTGATGCTGATCGTGCTGCTCGTGTTCGGCGCGAATCGGCTGCCGGAAGCGGGCCGGGCGGTGGGGAAGGGTCTCAGAGAGTTCAAGCGCGCGCTCTCCGACGCGGAGAACAGCATTCACCGGACCGAGGACGAACCGCCTCCGGCCCGGGATGCCACGCCCAAACGTCTGGTCGAGTGAGTTCTTAGAAGAGCGCGCCGGCCTCGGCATCCGCCGATGCCTGCGATCTGAACAACTCCTTGCGCCGATCGACGATCTTCGCCGTGGCGCGCACACCCTCCATGTACTGCTGAATGCGCTGCTGCTGCACCGCCTGGCGCAGCTGGTTGCGCTGCAAGTCCCGTTGCGCGAGCCAGGCGCTCGAGTCCGCTAGCTTGCGCCCCAATGACTCGATGATGAAATAGCCGCCCTCGCCCTCGATCACACCGCTGCGCTCGCCGACGTGCAGGCCGAATGCCGTTCCGACGACGAGCGGCTCCCGTCCGAGATAGCTCGGCGGGCGGAGCCGGGGGAATGGGCCGAAGCGCTCGACTTCGAGGCCTCTCGCCGAGCTCGCCAGCTCCGGCGCGCTTCGCAACACCGTGAGCAGCGAATCGGCGCGGGCACGCGCCAGTCCCTTCTGCTTCTCGAGCCGCACGGCGGTGGTCACGCGTACGCGAATCTGATCGAGCGGTTGCACGCCCTCCGCGGTGACGGAGTCGAGCTGAAAGACGTAGAAGGCCGGCACGGCCTCGATCACCGGACTCGTTTCACCAATCGGTGCCTCGAACGCCCAGACGCTGACGTCCGGAATCGCATACCGCCCCAGGGTGAAGCGATCGCCCTGGACGACCTGGTACCCGGGTGACACCTGCAGGCCGAGGCGGCGCGCCACGCTGTCGAGCACGGCCGGCCCAGTCCGTTCCGCCGCCTGGCGCTCGAGCGTGTCGGCGCGCGATTCCACTTGATCCAGGTGCTCGCCCTGGAGGGCGACGGGAATCAGGATGTGCCGGACCTTGACCGAATCGCCCTTCGCCTGATCGACGCGGATCAGGTGATAGCCGAACGGTGTGGCAATCGGCGTTGAGATCTGGCCCGGCCTGAGCCCGCGCACGCCCTGCAGGAACTGCGGGTCGAAGCCCGGCTCGTCGCGCTTGATCCAGCCGAGATCGCCACCCCTTTGGCCACTGGCGCTATCGCTCGATTCGCGGCGGGCGACGTCCTCGAATTTCACTCCGCGCGCCAGCTCGCTGCGTACGCGCGCAACCTGTGCCTTCGCGACGGCGCTATCCGCCGCGTTCGGCAAGCGGGGCAGCGCGACGAACCGCACGTAGGCGACCGCGGGCCGCTTGAAATCGTCCTCGTGCTTCGAGACGTATGCCGAGAGCTCGGCGTCGCTGATCGGCGTGGTGTCCGGGATCATGAAGGGCCAGACCGCGAGCGACGCGATGCGCACAGAGTCGTGCTGGTCTTTGTAAATCCGCCACAGCTTCGCGTCCGAGACGTAGACGTCGCTCGTGAGATACTGGGCGAGCTTGATGCGTGGAATCTGCTCGCGGTAGATCGCCTCGATCTGCGCGAGCAGCTGGCGGTCGGGGTTGCTGGCCAGGAACTGTTGCCACTTCCGGATATCGAACTGACTGTCGGTCTGGAACTGGGGATCGCGCACCACCTCGGGCGGCGGTGACGTCCGCGCCGCTTCGATGACTTCCGCGTCGCTGACGCGAATGCCGAGCCGCTTGTACTCCTGCTGCAGCAGCGCGTCCTGCACCATCTGATTGATGACCTGATCACCGATTTGCTGCTCGTCTTCGCGCGTCAGCGGGGCGCTGCCATTCTGCTGGCGGTACTGGTCGTACGCGAGCTGCAGCCGTTCCTGGTATACGGTGACGGGGAACTCGCGACCGTTGACCCGGAGGACGACGTTGCCGGTGGCGCCGAAGATTTCCATCACTTGGCCAACGGCCAGCCAGGCAACGAAGGCAACAGCGAGAATGTAGAAGACCCACTTGGTGTTGGCGCGCATCGTGCGCAGCATGGCGACTTCGAACTCCGATCAGAGGGAGGGGTGAAGGGGCATAAGTCTAGAAACAACAACGCACAAACTCAAGCGCACAGTGTCCTGGGTCATTTGACAGCAACGGCGGCCGAACACTATCTTCGTCCAATTCCCACATAGACTTAGGGCGTGGCTTACACCAGCGAGATCGACAAGCTCGAAGCGCGTTTTCGGGATAACCCCAAGGGCCGCAATTTCGCCCCCTTGGCGGACGCCTATCGTAAAGCAGGGCTTATAGATAACGCGATTGACCTCTGTCAGAACGGCCTCAAGCTCCACCCCGATTATGTCAGCGCCTACATCGTCTACGCCCGGTGCCTCGTCGATAAGAAAGACGATCCCGCCGCGCTGGGCGTGTTTCGCAAGGTCCTCGAGCTCGACGGCGAAAACATCATCGCCCTGCGCGGCCTCGCCGAGCTCGCCGAGCGCAATGGAAAATACGATGAAGAAGTCGAGTGGCTCGCACGGCTGCTGAACGCCGATCCCATGAACGGCGACGCCGCCGAAGCGCTGGCTCGCGCCAAGAGGAAGGCTACCGCAACTCCCACAGCTCCAACGGCCAAGATGGCCAAGCCGGATTTCGCGGTCGAGAACGAGACGCCCGAACCGGTGACGCTAATGCCCGCCGCGACGGCGTCCGCCCCCTCGCCGGACATCGAGAACTTCGAGAACCCGATCAGTTTCAACCCCAATGCCCACGCCGCCGCCAAGGCCGACGGGCTCGAAGTGCAGGAAGATGTCGAGCTGAACGCACAGCAAATCGAGCAGGTGGAGATCGAAGGACTGGCGCGCACGCAGTACGAGGGCAGCGGCATGTTCAAGCTGGACGCGCCCACGCCTGAG
>Ga0184632_10000528_pt1 | contig 15156 bp, 14 predicted proteins | sample PLM31_50_b1_FD_133153 | JGI IMG/M metagenome (GOLD analysis project Ga0184632, IMG submission 133153) | Groundwater sediment microbial communities from an aquifer in East River, Colorado, USA - PLM3-1_50_b1 | ecosystem: Environmental > Terrestrial > Soil > Riparian zone | place: USA: East... | reverse complement strand
GTCCACATCCTCTGCTACTTCATGGATCCGGCCAATCCCGAGTTCGTGGCTGAGCTGGCCCGCCTACGAGAAGACCGATTCTCCCGTGGGGAGCGCATGGTCAGCAGGCTTCAGGAGCTCGGCTACCCAATCACCTTCGAACGGGTCCGAGAGATCGCCCGGGGCGGGAACATCATTCGGCCGCACGTGGCCCAGGCCCTGGTCGAAGCCGGCGTCGTGCCGTCCGTCAAGGAAGCATTCTCCGACGAGCTGATCGGATCCGGGGGTCGTGCCTACTTCGAGAAGCACGCCCTCCACCCAATCGAGGCGGTGGCACTGATCCACAGGGCGGGAGGGGCCTGTGTTTTGGCCCATCCTGGCACCTGGAGGGAAGCCTCTCCGGTGCCCGACTCGCTTATCGATGAGCTCTCAGCTGGAGGCCTTGACGGGATCGAGGCGTCGCACCCGGAGCATGCGCCCGACGTGGAGGCTCGCTACGTCACCATGGCGAAGGAACGGGGACTCATCTGGACGGGCTCGTCGGATTGCCACGGTACCCGTTACGACCCCGTCCGCCTGGGGATGCGTACTACAGACCCCGAACAGTTCGAAAGGCTAAAGGCCCGCGTCGTCGAGCGCGCGGGGCGTAACCTCTGAATTCCCGCCGCGCCTTCCGGCTTGCACTCCTGGACAGGCAAGTGGTATCGAGTGGACCAAATGCGCATCGACAGCGAGTTCACGGTCAAGGCCCCCATCGAGGTCGTTTGGGCACACCTGCTCGACGTCGAGAGCATCGCGCCGTGCATGCCGGGCGCCCAGCTCACGGAAGTGGTTGACGACCACACCTGGAAAGGCAAGACCAACATCAAGATCGGTCCAGTCTCGCTCTCGTTCGCTGGAACCGTTGAGCTCCACGAGCGTGATGATTCCGCTCATCGGGTGGTGCTTAAGGCGAAGGGCATGGAGCAAAGAGGGAAGGGCGCCGCCTCCGCCTCGGTCGTCTCCTCCCTGCGGAGCGTGGACGACGGAACGAAGGTCGTCATGGAGACCGACCTCTCGATCAGCGGCGCCGTCGCTCAGTACGGGCGCGGGATGATCCTCGACATCTCACAGCGAATGACCAGGGAGTTCGCGCAGTGCCTGGAGTCCAACCTGGCGGCCGCATCTGCTTCGGACGGGACGGCGGCGGCCGGAGAGGGCGCGCCAGCTCCTCAGGCATCTGGCGCGCCAGCCCGACCGGTCGGGGGCTTGCGGCTGGGTGTCTGGGCGTTCTGGCGGGCCATAGCGCGGTTCGTCCGCCGGCGCCTTGGCAGGAAGGAGGCCTGAGGCGCTACACGCACCGGCCGGCCTCGACCTCGGACACCTGGCTCCCCACGAGATCGCGGTGGCCGTCCTGGAGAGCTCGTTCAGTCCCGTGCGGCCGGCAAGCTGATGCCTGAGCCGGTGTCGGCGCCGGCCTCGGAGGCGCACGAATCGCTCGACCCCGTCTGCGGCATGACGGTGAAGGTGGCCACGACCCGGCACCGAGCCACCCACGAAGGCCGGACCTATTACTTCTGCTCCGCCGGATGCCGCCAGGGCTTCGAGGCCGACCCTAATTCGTATCTCGTGTAGTGGGAGACTGAGACGCGTGGACGAAGTAGATCGGCTTCAGCAGCGGGCCCGCGAGGACGAGAAGCTCCTGCGCAGGGCCGAGAAGGCGCTGATGCAGATCAAGGTGGCTCAGGGTCTTTCCGAGGAGCACGCGGCTGTGCTGGCCGCGCTCCGCATCCGGCTGAAGGGTGACCCCGGCAAGTCTCTCGATGACCTGATCACCGCCGCCGGCGATCTGGACGGGCCCGAGCTGGAGGCGCTCCTAACAGAGAAACCCAAGCCGAAGCCCTCTTTGGATGATGTGCTCTCCCAGAAGCCCAAGCCGAAGCCCGATTGGCCCTCGGGCTAGCCCGTCAGATCTCGGCGACCGCCGCTGCCAACGCCTCGAGGCTTTCCAGGTTGTGACCCGGGAGAAAAACATCCACCCATGGCAGAGACGCGGCCATCCCTCGCGCGAGGGGCTCGTAGCGGGGGCTGCCCTTTAGCGGGTTGAGCCACACCAAGCGATAGGCGAGCCTCGACAGCCTTCTCATCTGTCTCGCCAGGAGGGCGGGATCACCTCGCTCGAGGCCGTCCGAGCACAGCACGACCACGCTGCCGCGGAGCGCCGATCGGGGCGCCCATCGATCGAGCAGCTCTTTGAGCGAATCGCCTATCCGCGTGCCACCTTCCCAGTCGGTTACGGAATTGCCCACCGCGGCCAGCGCCGCTCCCGGATCCCGGGTGCGTAGGAGCCGAGTGATGCGGGTCAGCCGAGTGCCGAAGCAGAACACCTCTACGCGCCTGCCGGCTCTGGCAGCGGCGTGTGCGAATTCGACGAGGGGCCTGCCGTAGGGCGACATCGACCCAGAGACGTCGAGCACAAGGACGATCGGCCGCCGCTTGGACCTTCTGCGCCGCCAGGCGCGCTCGAACGGCTCCCCTTCCGTTCGCAGGGACCTTCGGAGCGTCCGTCGCAGGTCGAAACGCTCACCCTCTCTGGCAGGGCGCAGGCGACGGGTCTTACGCATGGGCGCCGAAAGCGCGAGCTGCCGGATCAGCGCGAAGACAGCTCGGCGCTCCGCCTCTGTGAGCTCGGCGAAGTCCCTGGTCCGAAGCAGCTCGGCTTCGCTCGCGACGACCCGGATGGCGGCCTCGCCATCTGTATCTTCATCGAGACCGGCCGACGCCCAGCTCGAGGAGGAGAGCGCTACGCCTTCCTCGGTCGCGGGTTCGTCCTCGGACGCTCCCGGGGTCGATCGGGAGGGGATCTCCTCCCGACTCGGATCGACGGCCTCGCCTGCGAAGTAACGATCGAATGCTTCGTTCAGCGCCCGGAGATCGTCGGGCCTCGATACGAGCGTGGCCCGTGCCGCAAGCAAAAGCTCCTTTCGGTCGGTTGGATCGAGCAGAGCGGCCGCGCGGCAGAAGGTCAAAATGCGGCCGGTACCGACGGGGAGGCCTGAAGCGCGAAGGTACCGGCCGAACCCGACGAGCCGCCCGAGGACCGGCTCGGCCAGGGCATCGTTCACTGTCTGAGGGTCACTCTTCGACGACCCGCCCGATGCTTGCGCGCGCGAGTTCTAGGTCGTCGTGGTCCTTCAGCACAGCGCCCAGGGTCGAGGAGGCCGCCTCCCCGTTCAGGCTCTCGACTCCCAGGAACGCCAACGCGTTGGCCCAGTCGATCGCCTCTGCGACGCCGGGCCGCTTGGCCACGTCGAGCTCCCGAAGCCTGGCCACGGCGCCGGCCACCTGCCGGGCAAGTGCTGCGGGTACTGCTGGCGCCCGGATCCCGATGATCTCGACCTCTCGCTCCAGGGTCGGGTGATCTATCCAGTGATACAGGCATCGACGCTTCAGCGCGTCGTGGAGCTCGCGGGTGCGGTTGGAGGTGATGATCACGGCCGGCGGCCGGTCGGCTCCGATCCGCCCTACCTCCGGGATGGTGACGGCAAATTCGGACAGGACCTCCAGCAGGAACGCTTCGAACTCGTCATCCGCCCGGTCCAGCTCGTCGACCAGCAGGACGGCCGAGTCACCCCCCTTGAGCGCGGCCAATAGTGGCCTTTCCACGAGGAATTCCTCGGCGAAGAGGTCGTCGACGTGCTTGGAATCCTCGCCCGCCTGCATGGCCCGGACGGCGATCAGCTGGCGGGAGTAGTTCCACTCGTACAGCGCCTGACTGGCGTCGATGCCCTCGTAGCACTGGAGGCGGATCAGTCTCCGATCGAGCGCGCCGGCCAGCGCTTTGGCCACCTCGGTCTTGCCGACGCCGGCCTCTCCTTCGAGCAGCAGCGGCTTGTCAAGCGATACGGCCAGGTAGATGGCGGTGGCCAGCTCGGGATCGGCCAGGTAGGACTGGTCACGGAACTCGGCCGAGAGTACCTCCGGAGATGCGAAGGGGGGCGAGTGACCGGTCACGTGGCAATGTTACGGGGTCGCCCGCTCAGGCGAAGCGGTTTGGTTCGAAGGGCGAGGGGTCGAACCGGGGCGGCTCGCCTGTCACCAAGGAGGCCACCAGCTCCGCGGTGCCGCCTCCGAGGATTACCCCTTGGGAGCCGTGGCCCGTTGCAACGAAGAGGCCATCGGCGACACCAGCGATGATCGGCCGGTCGTCGGGCGTCACCGGGCGGATCCCCCACCAGGCAGATAGGATCGTCGCGCCGGCGAGCGAGGGAAACACCGCGATCGCTCCTTTGAGGATCTCTCTCGGCACCGAGGGCTCCTCGGGCTCGCTGGTGATCACGCCCTGCCGCGAACCGCCTGCCAGCATCGTGCCGTCGGAATTCGGATGGAGCAGGGTTCCGACGGTAGCTTCCGGAAATGTGTTCTCTACCTCCCCCGCGTCCGGCGGGCGGTAGCTCCGCTCGCCGGCCAGGAGATGCCATCCGGCGCGCCCGACGAGTCGGCGGGTCGGAGCCACGGCCGGCGCCAGATGAACGAGCCAGCCGCGCGCGCCGCTGACCGGCACCGTGATACCGAGCGGCCTCAAGAGGCCGGCTGACCATGGGCCGGCCGCGACGACCACGGTATCCGAATGGATCGGGCCATCGTCGGTCAGAACGCCTCGCGTGGCGCCGCGTTCGACCAGCACCGCCCGAACCGTGAGGTGGGTCAGGATTCTTGCTCCCTGCTTCTGCGCAAGGAGTGCCAGTGACACCGTGAGCGCCGCCGGATCCAGGCGTCTGGCATCGTCCAGCAGCCAGCCCTGCGAGAGATCGGGCGAGAGGGCCGGCTCGAGGTCTCGAAGAGCGGCGTCTTCGAAGACTTCGACCCCGACCCCGCACGCCGCGGCCGCCGCGGCTTCCGCATTGCCAGCGGCGCGCTCCTCCTCCTCCTGGCCGGCCACGATGAGGAACCCGATCCGCTCCCGATCGAGCCCGATCGGCAAAGGAGCGTGACCGGCGATTCCCTCATATGAGGCAGCGGAGTGCGCCGCCATTGGACCCAGAACGGGGTCGAGCGGGACGACAAGCAGTCCGTGGTTGCGCCCGGAGGCGCCGGCCGCAAGCTCGCCTCGTTCGACGAGAGTGACACCGATGCCGCGCTGGCTGAGCTCGTACGCGCACGCGGCGCCTATGATCCCGCCGCCGACGACGACGACGTCGGTCACGGCCGGTCGGTTGGGCGAGCTACCGAGACAGGGCCTCCTGAAGGGCCCTGCGGACGAACACCTTCGACATCTCCCGGCGGTACTCGGCGGTACCGTTGGTGTCCGACGGTGGGCTCGTTCCTTCGGGGGCGTTCTCCGCGGCCGAAGCGATGGCCTCCGCCGACGCCGGCGATCCAACGAGCGCGGCCTCGACGGCGGATGCGCGAAGGGGGGTCATCCCCATGTTCGTGAGGCCCACGCGCGCCCTTCGGATACTGCCGTTCTCGCGTTCGACTGTTGCAGCAACGCCGACGATCGCCCAGTCGATGGCCCTGCGATGGAACTTCTGGTAGGACCAGCCGGTCCCGGCGGCGAGCTTGGGCACCCGGATCTCGGTCAGAACCTCGGCCGGCTGGAGCGCGGTCTCGAAGAAGCTCGTGAAGAAATCCGCCGCCGGGATCACTCGCTCCCCGGAGGGGCCCTTGGCCACGATCTCGGCGTCCAGGGCGAGGAGGACGGTCGTCGGGTCGGAGGCCGGGTCGCCATGAGCCGCACATCCACCTATCGTGGCGCGGTGCCGGACCTGAGGGTCGCCCACCTGTCCTGCGGCGTTTGCCACCAGCGGGTTGTGCTGCGCGAGCACCGGGTCGAGGGCCAAGTCGCACATTCGCGTGAGAGCCCCGATCGCGAGGTGGTTGCCGGCGTCGCGAACGTACTCGAGGTCGGAAAGCCGGTCGATATCCACCAGGACCGAGGGCCGGGCTAGGCGGAGGCGCATGAGCGGCAGTAGAGAATGTCCCCCCGCCAGCAGCTTGGCGTCCTCGCCGTGCTGTCCGAGCAGGTCGATGGCATCATCGACGGATTTCGCCCGTTCGTAGTCGAACGCTGCCGGGATCACTTCGCACCTCCCTTGGCTTCTTGGATGGCTCGCCACACCCGTTCCGGTGACACCGGCCTACCGATGTCGGTGATGCCGAATGTGGAGAGTGCATCGATCACTGCATTGATGACCGCGGGTGGCGAGGCGATGGTCCCCGTCTCTCCGACGCCCTTCACCCCCAGCTCGTTCGTGGACGAAGGGGTGACGCTCCGGCCGATGATCACCGCGGGCATCTCCGAGGCCGCCGGGATCTCGTAGTTCGTCATCGACGATGTCAGGAGCTGGCCTTCGTCACTGTAGACGGCCTCCTCGTAGATGGCCTCGGCGATCCCCTGGATCACGCCGCCGGCGACCTGCCCGTCGACGATCTGCGGGTTGATCAGAGTGCCGACGTCGTCGACCGCCACATACTTGATGACGTCGACCTTGCCGGTCTCCGTGTCGACCTCGACGGCGCAGATGTGGGCCCCGTACGGGAACACGAAGTTCGCGGCGTCGTACACGGCGGTCTGCTCCAGACCAGGCTCCACGCCGTCGGGGAGGTTGTGGGCCGTCCAGGCCGAGAAGGCAAGGGCAGGGACGGTTCGTGCGCGATCGGGGGCTCCCTTGACCGAAAACGTGCCGGTCGCGTACTCAAGGTCCTCTTCTGCCACCTCCAGCTCGTGGGCGGCGATCTTCCGAGCCTTCTCGACGATCTTGCCGGCCGCGCGGTGCACGGCCACGCCACCGATGGCGAGGCTACGGCTCCCGTAAGTGTCCATCCCGAGAGGGGCCAGCGAAGTGTCGCCGTGGATGACCTCGATGTCATCCACCGACACGCCCAGGTCGTCGGCGGCGATCTGAGCGAACGTGGTGGCATGCCCCTGGCCGTGTGGGGAAGTGCCGATCACCAGCTGGACCTTCCCCGTGGGCAGCATCCGGATCGTGGCGGCGTCCCAGCCGCCGGCCACGTACTTGAGGGCAGAGAGGACGCGCGAGGGCGCGAGCCCGCACATCTCCAGGTAGGTCGAGAAGCCGATTCCGAGCTGCTTGACGTCCCCACGTTCCCTTCGGGCCTGCTGCTCCTTGCGGAGGTCCTCGTAGCCCGCCAGCTCGAGCGCCTTATCCAACGTGGCACCGTAGTCTCCGGAGTCTAGGGAGAGCCCTCCCGGGGAGGGGGTCGGCTGGCTGAACGGCGGAAGGAAGTTCATCCTTCGAATCTCAACCGGGTCCTTTCCGACCCGCCGGGCCAGAGCATCGATCGTCCGCTCGATCGCGAACGTCGCCTCTGGCCTTCCTGCGCCGCGGTAGGCGTCCGTCGGCGTGGTGTTGGTGAAGGCCCCGACGAACTCGACCGAGTAGGCCTCGCCTCCGTAGGGGCCGCAGTAGAGGAACGCGCCCAGGAGCGGCGTGCCGGGCGTAATGATCATCAGGTAGGCACCCATGTTCGTGATCACGTGGGCCCGGTAGCCGCGGATCCTGCCATCGTCGTCGGCGGCAAGCTCCATGACCTGGACCTGATCGCGCCCGTGGTGGGTGGCCAAGTAGTTCTCGGAGCGTTCCTCCACCCACTTCACCGGCCGTCCGTGCTTCCGGGCCATTGCCAGGCACAGCGCCTCTTCGGCATATACCTGGAGCTTGGATCCGAACCCGCCGCCGACCCTTGGCGCGATGACCCGGAGCTTCGACTCGGGGATGCCCAGGACGAAGGCGGCCAGCGTCACCCGGACTATGTGGGGGATCTGGGTCGAGGACCACATGGTCAGCTCATCCTGGGCGGGCGATGGATCGACCAGGATGGCCCGCGGCTCGATCGCGTTTGGGATGAGCCTGCCGATCACATAGCGCTCCTTGACCACCACGGGGGCTTCGGCGAAGACCTTGTCAACGTCGCCGTTGGAAAGCGTCCAGGTGTAGCTCTTGTTGGTGCCGAACTCTTCGTGCACCAGAGGGGCGCCGTCGCCGAGTGCCGCCTCGGCGTCGACAACCGCCGCGAGCGGCTCGTAGTCCACGTCAACGGCATCGGCCCCGTCCTTGGCCGCAGCCCTGGACTCCGCCAGGACGACGGCCACGCCGTCACCCTGGTATCTCGCTACGTCTTTGGCGAGCGGCCAGTGCGCGGGTACCTTTATGTCATCCGTGACCGGCCAGGCCATTGGCAGCCCACCGATCCACGTGTCGGCAAGGTCCTGCCCAGAGTACGCCGCTACGACCCCCGGAATGGCCAGAGCCTTCGAGAGATCGACGTTCTTGATCCCTGCGTGCGCGAACGGGCTCCTTACCACGACCATGTGGAGCATCCCGTGGAGCGTCAGGTCGTCCGCATATCTGGCTTGACCCGTTATGAGCTCGGGGTCTTCCTTGCGGAGGACTTCTGTCCCGACGTAGGGCATCAGGAGGCACCTCCCCGCATCTCGGCGGACGCAGCGACGACCGCCTTGACGATGTTCTGGTATCCGGTGCACCTGCAGAGGTTGCCCTCAAGGCCGATCCGTACTTCGGGTTCCGAGAGCGGCCCAGCGGCCTCTCGGATCAGACTATCCGCCGCCATGATCATCCCCGGCGTGCAGTAGCCGCACTGCAACCCGTGGTTCTCGTGGAAGGCGCGCTGGATCGGGTGGAGTTCGCCGTTCGTCGCCATACCCTCTATGGTCGTGATCTCGCGGCCGTCGGCCTGCGCGGCGAGCATCGTGCATGACTTCACTGATCGTCCCTCCACCAGGACGGTGCAGGAGCCGCATGTGGAGGTGTCGCATCCGACGTTGGTTCCGGTAAGCCCGAGCGTCTCGCGAAGGAAGTAGACGAGGAGCTGCCTGCCCTCGACGTCCGCTTCACGAGGCGTCCCGTTCACGGTGACGGAGATATGTGGCAACGCGCGCCTCCTTCCCCTTCGGCGGAGCCAGAACGAGTAAAGGATGAGTGCCGAAGTGTAGCTCCGGCGCCGCCAGAGGTCGAAATCGGCGCGTCAGGATCCTCGTAGAGACAGCGCCGTGAGCTCCACGACCTCCGACAGCTCCTCGTCCGTGATAACGAACGGAGGGCCGAGCATGATGAGGTCACCGTCGGTGCCGTCGGCGCAGCCCGTCGAGGAGTAGAGGATCAGCCCGGCCTCTCGCGCCGCGGCGACGGTCCGCTCCGTCACGGTCGCCGAGCGTGGGAAGGGTTGTTTGGTCTCGCGGTCCTCCACCAGTTCGATCCCGATCATGAGCCCGAGCCCACGGACGTCGCCGACGTTCAGGTTGTCCTCCAGCTTCGCGCGGAGCTCCTTCAGCAGCAGTTCGCCCTTATCACGGCTGGCCTCGATCAAGCCGTCCTCGCGCAGCTTATGCAGGACCGCCAGCCCCACGGCGGCGCCGACCGGAGAATGGGAATAGGTGAACCCGTGGACGAAGCCCTTCGGGCGGATCGTCTCGAACACCTCGCCGGCACAAACCGTGAGCCCGAGCGGCCAGTAGCCCGACGACGCCCCTTTCCCCGCCACCAAGATGTCCGGCCGAAGACCCCAGTGGTCGCACGCGAACCAGGTGCCTGTTCTTCCGAAGCCGGTCATCACTTCGTCGGCGATCAGCAGTACCCCATGAGAGCGGCATACCTCCTGCACGGCAGGCCAGTAGTCGTCGGAGGGCACGGCGGCCCCTAGGGTCGCCCCGGCAACGGGCTCGGCGATGAAGCAGGCCACGGTCTCCGGCCCCTCGCTGAGGATCGTCTCATCGAGTCTTTCCGCATGCCAGGGGCCACAGCCGCTCGGGTGACCGGGGTTCGGGCACCGGTATTCGAATGGCGCCGGCACGTGAACGGCCTGCCCGAGCCAGGGGAGGTACGGGCGCCGGAGCGGCGCCCTTCCCGACGCGTCGAGCGCGCCGCGCGTGTTCCCGTGATAGGAGCCCCACCGGGCAATGACCTTGTGACGGCGATCGTCTCCCCGCGCCAGGTGGTAGGCCCTCGCCAACTTGAAGGCGGTCTCGGAGGCCTCGCTGCCGCCGGAGACCGGATAGATGCGAGGTTCGTCCATTGGGAGGAGTGGCGCCAGCTCCGCGGCGTAGGTCTCGAGCGCCTCCGAGGTGAACTGAGTGCCGTGAGCGTAGGTGATGTTGGATGCCTGCTCCGTCATCGCCCGAACGACCGCCTGATCGCCGTGGCCGATCCCGACGACTATGGCGCCACCCGCAGCGTCGAGGTATCGCTTCCCGTCCGCGTCCCAGATGCTGCATCCTTCCGCCCGCACGGCGACCGGGAGATCGCGGCCTAGGACCCGCGGGAAGACGTTGCTCACGGCCGTTTCACCTCGAGTAGGCGCCGGCGGGATCGAGCTCCTCTCGGATGAGGCGGAGCTCCTCGTCGGAGGGCGGAGGACTCTCCTCCAGGTCCGAGGCCACCTTCATATCCCAAGCAGTGTTCTCCAGCGCCTCTTCCACAGTGATTCCGGGGTGGAGGCTGGCGAGCTCCATCTCTCCATCTGCTTGGAAGCGATAGATACCCAGGCCTGTCACGACCACCGTCGGCCCGGCGCCCCAGCCAGCCGGGCGATAGCCCCCTCCGTGTCCCGGGCTCGTGGTGAAGTCGATTCGCTCGACGAACGAGCGTTTCGACTGCGGCATGATGACGAAGACCTTCTTAGCGTTTATGGCGATCTCGCAGGCGCCGCCGGAGCCAGGCAGCCGAACCTTCGGCGTTTCGTACTCGCCGATCACAGTCGTGTTGATGTTTCCAAACTTGTCGATCTGTGAGGCGCCGAGGAATCCCACGTCGATGAGGCCCGCCTGCAGGTAGTACGCGAACAACTCGAACATGCTGGTCACCTGGAGGCTGCCCGTAACTAGGGTCGGGTCACCGATGGAGAGGGGAAGCCTCGCGGGGACCGAGCCGAAGACCCCGGACTCGTAGACCAGCTCAAGCTCCGGCGCGATGGTCCGCTTGGCCAGGTTGCAGGCGATGTTCGGCGGGCCGACCCCGACGAAGCAGACATGTTCGCCCGCGAGTTGCCTCGCGGAGGCGACGATCATCATCTCGGTCGGGGTGAATCCGCCGGGTGCTTCCTCCACGACCACGCATGCTACACACCGCGCAAGCGCAGTCAGGTTGGTCCTTGCCATCGCACCCCTTCGAGCCTGAGACTGCACTCTATGCGGCGTGACGAGCGCGGGACGGTTCTGGTCACGCTGCTCTTCACCGACATCGTCGGCTCCACCGAGTTGGCCGATCGGCTGGGCGGCCGCCGGTGGCGGGAGTTGGTCACCCGCCACCACGCATTGGTCCGCAGGGAGTTGAAGCGTTTCGGCGGAAAGGAGATCGACACCGCCGGCGACGGCTTCTTCGCGATCTTCCCCAAACCCGCCGAGGCGATCCGATGCGCGGTCGCCATCAGCGACTCGATGCGTGCCCTGGGGATCGAGATCAGAGCCGGGCTTCACATCGGTGAGGTGGAGGTGTCGGGGATCAAGCCGACAGGCATTGCCGTGCACCTCGGCGCCCGGACGATGGCCGCTGCAGGGTCCGGTGAGGTGGTGGTCACGAGCCTCGTGAGAGACCTGGTTCCCGGCTCCGGGGTCGAGTTCGAGGACATGGGGTCACATCAGTTGAAGGGGATCCCAGGGGAGCGGCAGTTGTTCCGCGTCACGGTGATCGACGGCCAGGCTCGACAGTCGCAGCTGGACCCGGCCACGACAGATGAGCGCCTTGCCGCGATCCAGCCTCCGCTGGTTTCACGCCGACTTCGTCGGCCGCTCTTCGCCGCGGCTGCGGTGGTGCTCGTCGTCTCGCTCATCGCAGGGCTCCTTGTGGTTCGATCCCGGCATCCGGACCGAGCCGGCGGGTCTACGCCTTCGCCCTCCGTTACCGGGGCGGAACAGCCTGCGGCGCTGCTGATCCAGATCGACGCGGATACGCGGACGGTGACCGAATTCATGCCGCTGCTCGGCAGCGCCCCTGGGGTGGTCTTCGCCGCCGGCTCAGTGTGGGTGATCGACCAGGACGAGAACCTCGTCCTTCGCATCGACCCGGCCAGGCGGACGATCGACGCGCGCATCGAAGTGGGGAACAGGCCGATCGCGATCGCGGCCGACGAGAAGGCGATCTGGGTCGCCAACGAGCTGAGCAACAACGTCTCCCGGATAGACCCAGGAACGAATGATGTCGTGGCGACGGTCTCGATCGACTATGGCCCCAAGTCGATCGCGGCTGGGGAAGGAAAAGTCTGGGTGAGTTCGGATGGCGTGATCACCAACACCGGGCCGATTTCTCACGTGTCCCGGATCGATCCGGTGACCAACGGGGTCGTCCAGGACGCGGTGATCGTTTCCCCATGCCCGCCATGGCTTGCTGTGGGATCCGGGTACGGATGGGCCGTGTCGGCGTTCGGCGCCGTGTGGCGGTTCGACCCGCTGGGCGGTGAGCCGAAGGACGTCGTCCACATCCACCATACGCTCGCCGGGGTCGACGCCGAGTCGGGAACCATTTGGATCGCCACCGAAGGGACGCCGGGGGAGGTCCGTGGCCTCGATCCGGCGACCGGCAAGCTCGGCCCTCCCATTTCGGTGGGGAGCACCAGCGACCCAGGGCAGGCGGGTTGCAACCCCGTACACCTCGTGGTCGGCTCGGGCAGGCTGTGGGTCACCAACCGCGACGACCGGACTCTGTCGGTGGTCGCCACCTTGTCGAACCAGGTAATAGAGGCCATCCACCTGGAGGGCACGCCGACGGGGATTTCGTTCGGATTGGGCGCCGTCTGGGTTACGTTGGCGGCGAGTTGACGATGCCCGAGCCTAAGCGTACCGGCCGTAGTTGACCGGATCGGACCAGTTCTCGCCAGACGAGAGGGAGGCCCAGCGTTCGCTCCCCAGCTTCTCCACGTACTCCGCGTGCGACCCCAGGCCGTAGACCCATTCGTCCAGCCATTGGTCGAGCGGGGCCGGCTCCCTCGCTATCGCGTCCCAGTCCAGGTAGAAGCGGTTATCACGATCGTAGTAGCCCTGGGCGTAGGACGGGTGGCAGGCCTTCGGCTCGACCACTACCGCATCGACTATGAGCCCCGGGATGACCGTCCTATTGGGATCCCGCCTGATGACTGCCTCGTCGACCAGCTCCTCGACTACCACGATGACCCGATCGGCCGCGAACGCCGCCTCCTTCTGGCATCCGAGCAGCCCCCAGATCTGGGCGTCGCCGTCGGCATCCGCCCGCTGTGCGTGCACTATCGCCACGTCGGGGTTAAGAGGAGGAACCGCATACACGGTCTCACCCCCGTACGGCGATTCGATCGGCACGATCCGAGGGTTGGCTTTCGGCAGATCGCTCCCCTCGTAGCTCCGGATCGGGAAGAACGGCAGCCGCGAAGCGCCGGCGACATACCGGCAGACCATCCCGAAGTGGCTGTACTCCTCGATCTCAAGGGACGCGGGATCGGATCTTTCGATGCGCCGCCTGATGGCGTGGAGCGATCCCACGCCCGGGTTCCCGAGCCACGAGAACACGAGCTTCTTCGCCACACCGCCCGCCACCATCTGGTCGTAGATCACGTCGGGGGTGAGGCGGCACAGAGTCAGATCCTGCTTGCGTTGCCGGATGATCTCGTGGCCCGCGGCGAAGCAGATCAAGTGGGTGAATCCTTCGATGGCGACCGCATCGCCGTCGCGAACGAGCTCCGCCACCGCGTCGCGCATCGAGGTGACCTTGGAGGCGTTGGCCAACCTCAGCCCTCCGCCACGTCTGCGCAAGCCTCCTCGAAGAGCGCCAGTCCGGTCTGGGCCTGGGCTTGGTTCAGCATCAGCGGCGGGGCCATGCGGATCGTCGAGTCGCCGGCCCGGAGCACCAGGAGGCCTCTTTGCAGGCACGCCAACTCCACGGCGTCCGCGGTCTCTCCGGTTTCGAACTCGACGCCAATCATGAGGCCGCGACCCCTGACCTGGACGATCGAGGATCGCCGCGTCTGTAGATCCACCAGGCCCTCCAGGATCCAGGCGCCGATGGCGGCGCTGTTGGCGATCAGGCCGTTCTCGAGCAGGTCGAACGTCGCCAGGGCTGCGGCGCAGCAGACCGGGTTGCCAGCGTATGTCGAGCCGTGGGCCCCCTTGTCCCACGTCATGATCTCGTCCCTGGCGATCATGGCACCCAGAGGCATCCCGCTGGCGATCCCCTTGCCGGCCAGCATGATGTCGGGAACCACCCCCTCGTGATCCAGCGCCCACATCTCGCCGGTTCGTCCCATACCGGTCTGGATCTCGTCGGCTACCAGGAGGATCCCGTGCTCCGAGCACAGGTCTCTGAGGCTCCGGAGCCACCCGGCCGGCGGGATCACGTAGCCTCCCTCTCCCTGGATCGGCTCGACGAAGATCGCGGCCACCTCGGACGGCTTCACGAGCCGCTTGAAGATGGTCCCCTCGATCCAGCCTTCGACCGGCTCGCCGTACGGTGCGTGGAGGACTCCGGGGAGCAGCGGACCGAACCCCTCGTGATACTTCGCCTTGGAGGCGGTGAGAGATACGGCTCCGTACGAGCGGCCGTGAAACCCGCCGAGGAACGCGAGCAGGTACTGTCGGCCCGTGTAGTTGCGGGCGAGCTTGATCGCCGCCTCCACCGCCTCGGTGCCGGAGTTCGTGAGGAAGGTCCGGGCAGGCCCGCCGACATTGGTGATGCGGTCGAGCTCCGCGCAGACCTCTGTGTAGACCGAGAGATAGAAGTCGCCGCCCGAGTAATGGAGCAACCGCTCCGCCTGCTCCTTGATTGCCGAGACGACCTTGGGGTGGGCGTGGCCGGTCGAGCACACGGCGATCCCCGCGTTGAAGTCGAGGAAGACGTTTCCATCGATGTCTTCGATCATGCATCCGGCCCCCCGGTACGGGGCGAACGAGTAAGCCCTGGGAAGCGAGGGGCTCGTGACGCGGTGGTCTGCCTCGATTAGGGCTCTGGCCTTCGGCCCCGGGATCTCCGTGACCAGGCGTGGCTCGGTCATTCCCGCCAGCTCGGCAGGGGGCATGACCGCCAGGTCGCGTTCCGTTTCCAGCGCCCGGCCTCTCTCTAGCCCTCGATGACCGTCTGGCTCTGCTCGCGGAGATACTGCTGCACGTAATGCGGGCCGCCACCGGCTTTGCCCGAAGTCCCTGAGCCCTTCCAGCCGCCGAACGGCTGCATGCCCGGCCAGGCCCCGGTGGTCGCGCCG
>Ga0184632_10000527_pt1 | contig 15166 bp, 14 predicted proteins | sample PLM31_50_b1_FD_133153 | JGI IMG/M metagenome (GOLD analysis project Ga0184632, IMG submission 133153) | Groundwater sediment microbial communities from an aquifer in East River, Colorado, USA - PLM3-1_50_b1 | ecosystem: Environmental > Terrestrial > Soil > Riparian zone | place: USA: East... | reverse complement strand
GCAGGCCCGACGGGCATGTGGCACGCTCCGGGTGAAACGCAAACGGCCGCTCACGTGAGCGGCCGCGGGAAAGCGATTCCCTCCAGAAACACCAACGCCCGGACAAATAATGCCGCGGGCGAGACGCTTTTTAGCACTTTGTTTAACGTGGCGGCAATACGCGGCAAAGCACCACGAGTCTTCAGTTGTAGAGGTAGTCTACCCCTCCGGTTCGGCTGCCGTCAAGAGCCCAACTCCGTATCGATCTGCGCCCGCTGCAGCGTCCCCGAGTAGTCGACGTAAATCGTCTTGGTCTCGGAGTAGAAGTCGTAGACCTCCCATCCCCCTTCCCGGTGGCCGTTGCCGGTCTGCTTCACACCGCCGAAGGGGAGATGGGCCTCCGCGCCGATCGTCGGTGCATTGACGTACGTGATGCCCGTATCGAGGTCGGTCATCGCCCGGAACGCGCCGTTGATGTCGCGCGTGTAGAGCGAGCTCGACAGCCCGTACTTGACGTCGTTATTGACGCGGATCGCGTCGGATAGATCCTTCGCTTTGATCACCGCGAGCACGGGGCCGAAGATCTCTTCCTGTTCGACGCGCATCCCCGGTTTCACGCCGGTGATCACCGTCGGCTCGAAAAACCACCCGCACTCGAGCCGCTTGTCGCCCTGCGGAATCTTCCCGCCCAACGCCACGCTCGCGCCTTCCTTCTTTGCGATGTCGACGTACTCCGCCACTTTCTGCCGCGCCTCTTCGTGGATGAGCGGCCCGACCTCGGTCTTGTCATCGAGACCCGGACCCAGCCGCAGCTTTGCGGCTCGATCGGTCAGCATCTGGACGAACTGGTCGTGGATCTTCTCGTGCAGGATCAGCCGGCTCGTCGCGGTGCAGCGCTGTCCCGTCGTGCCGAACGCCCCCCAGAGCACGCCATCGAGCGCGAGGTCGAGATCGGCGTCGTCCATCACCATCATCGCGTTCTTGCCGCCCATTTCGAGCGACAGCCGCTTGTGCATTTTGCCGCACGTCGCGCCGATGGCAGAGCCCGTCTCCGTCGATCCGGTGAACGAGATCACCGGCACATCGGGATGCTCCACCAGCGCGCGGCCTACGACCGAGCCCTGCCCGTGCACGAGCTGTACGACTTCGGGAGGCAGCCCTGCTTCGAGGAGCACCTCGACCAGCAGATGCGCCGTGTGCGGCACGTCTTCGGCGGGCTTGAAGATCACCGCGTTCCCGCACAGCAGCGCCGGAAACATTTTCCAGGTGGGAATCGCGAGCGGAAAGTTGAACGGCGTGATCAGCCCCGCGATGCCTATCGGCCGCCGATAACTCATCGCCCACTTGTTGCGCAGCTCGGACGGTACAACCCGCCCAAAGAGGCGCCGACCTTCGGTGGCGGCGTAGAACGCGGTGTCGATGCCCTCCTGCACATCACCCCGCGTCTCGGCGAGCACCTTCCCCATCTCGCGCGTCATCGCGCGGGCGACGTCATCTTTCCGCTCGACGAGCAGCTGACCGACCCGTTGCAGCACTTGCCCGCGAATCGGCGCCGGGGTCTTCGACCACTGCGCGAAGCCGCGCTTGGCCGAGGCGATCGCGCGCTTCAGGTCATCGGGTCCCGAGCGTGGGAAGCGGCCGATGACGTCGTTCCAGTCCGCGGGATTGCGGTTCTCGAAGTATTCACCGGTGGCGGGAACGACCCAATCGCCGGCGATGAAGTTTTTGAATTCGGGAGGAGCCATGGTTCTCAAGGTTCGGGACAGAAAAATGGAATAGGCTGCTTGCCGTACACGCGCGGCAGCACTTGACGGCCGGCCAGGGCGAGACCCCAGATGATCAGCACGATCGAGAGTGCGTGCGCCCAACCGAGCCGCCGCCTCCAGGACGACAGCGCGCTCCAAACGCCCGCGACCGTCACGGTCGTGGCACCGATAAGATAGAAGACCAGCTTCAGTCCACACGCGTGCGCGTAGGGCCAGGCGAGCATTCCGATGCCGAGCGCGAGCCCCAGACCGACGCGTATCCACGTCGTGAGCCACGCCCGTCCGCGCGCCGGCCCTGCCGGATGCAGTGCACCAGCACCGGCCGCGCCACCCATCGACAGACGGGGCGACACGGGGACGGTTGGCACGCCGCGGCCCAGCGTCGGATCAGCCTCCGGCAGCTTGGCGAGGAGCTTGTCCACCTCGCGCATCTCGCGATCCCAGTCCCGTTCTTTCGGGTCTTTGTCCTTCGGCACTACACGCCTCCCTCGCCACCGCGAGCCAGGCCGTACCGCTCGATCTTCTTGTACAGGTTGCTGCGCGGCATCTGCAATGTGCGCGCTGTCTCCGACACGTTCCAGTCGTGCTCCTGCAGCTTGCCGAGCAGGAACGCGCGCTCCGCTGACTGCTTGAACTCCTCGAACGTCGGGGCGCGCAGCCAGGCGGCATCGCTCCCTCCCGCGCCGGCCGTACCCTTCCCTCGTCCCCCTTCCCCCTTCCCCACCAGCCGCTCAACATCGCTCGACGTCACCGTCGAACCCGTCGCCAGGATGAGCAGTCGCTCGACCGCGTTCTTCAGCTCTCGGATGTTACCGGGCCAGTCGTGGGCCGTGAGCCGCTCGATCGCGGCCGCATCGAACTCCTTCACGGATAGACCGCCGTGCTGCGTCAGCTCGCCGGAGAAATGCGCGACGAGCTGCGCGATGTCGCCACGGCGCTCGCGGAGCGACGGCACATGGATGGGCACGACGTTGAGACGATAGAGCAAGTCCTCACGGAAGCGCCCCTGCTCGATCTCGGCGCCCAGGTTCTTGTTCGTCGCGGCGATCACGCGGACGTCCACCGGAAGCGTCTTCCCGGATCCCACGCGCGAGATCACCCCTTCCTGGAGCGCGCGCAGCACTTTCGCCTGGGCTGAGAGGCTCATGTCGCCGATTTCATCGAGAAACAGGGTGCCGCCGTCGGCGAGCTCGAATTTGCCGGCGCGATCGGCGAACGCGCCGGTGAAGCTGCCCTTCATGTGGCCGAACAGCTCGCTCTCAATCAGCTCCGTCGGGATCGCGGCGCAGTTGACCTCCACGAACGGTCCGGACGCGCGCGGGCTGAGCGCGTGAATCGCGCGGGCGACGAGCTCCTTCCCGGTGCCGTTCTCGCCCGTGACCAATACGCGAGCCGGCGTGGGGGCGACTTTCTCGAGCAGGCCAATCACCTGGCGAATCGCCTTGCTCGAGCCGACGATCTCGTACTGTGTCCGCACTTCCTGCTTCAGCCGCACGTTCTCGTTGACGAGCACGACGTGCTGCAGCGCGTTCCGCAACGTCAGCAGGATGCGGTCGGTGTCGAGCGGCTTTTCGAGAAAATCGTAGGCGCCGAGCTGCGTCGCTTCGACGGCGGTCTGGATCGTGCCGTGGCCGGAGATCATCACGACCTGCGCGTGCGGATCGAGCTCGCGCAGACGCCTCAACGTCTCCAGGCCGTCCATCCCTTCCATCTTTACGTCGAGGAACACGAGGTGCGGCTTGAAGTCGGGATAGACGCGGGTGGCCTCGTGACCCGACGCGCACGCCTGGACCTCGATTTCCTCGTACTCGAGGACCTGGGTTAGAGCCTCACGAATCCCCTTTTCGTCGTCCACGATCAGCACGCGCCGCGGGCTCAATGTGATGCCCGCAGTCGCTTATACAGCACGACCCCCGTGGGATGGACCATGACGTCGGAGACGGCGGGATCCACCTTCAACGGAATCGCGCCCTCGGATGTGGCTCCCGCCATTTGCTTCGCGATCGTACGGACGACAGGAGTCGGGATCTCGATGCCGCGCAAACTGATGTCGCTGATGGCGTAGAGGGCCGTTCCCGGCCGGACAATGGAGACGGTGCCGGCCATCCGCAGTGGCTCGTGCTCACCGAACATGCCTGCAAACGGACCCAGGGTTCCAGGTGGAAGCGCGCGTGTATCGAGACGGGCGTGGATGATCACCTTTCCCTCTTGCAGCTCGACCCGCAGCGAGTCGTACATCTTGCGCACGTTCCAATCGATGCCGCCACCGATGAGCGATGCCATTTCGTTCGGGGTCAGCACGACAGAGTCAGGCCCCGCAGCGCGTCCCAGATTTCCGACCTTCGCCTTTCCGGATGCGATCGCCGATGGTGTTGGCGCACCGACGGCCGTGTCGGCGACCGAGGGCAACGCCTGGGAGCGCCCGAACCAGCGCGCGAAGGTGCTCATGATCGGCTCGCGGAACCACCAGATCAGGGCGAGTGCCCCGATCACGGCCGCGGCGCAGCCGAGCTTGAAGAGGCCTTTAAGACAGCCGTTCATGGTATTTCACCTGATACACCGGGCCACCTGGTTGGAGTGTGCTTTGCATCAGGTCCACCTCGCCGACCGTCACGGTCTCGTCGAAAGCGATTCCTCGGAGCAGCTCCTCGAGTCCGGCAAAATCGCGCGGCTTCGCATCGCGCGCCGACCGCGCCAAGGTCACGTGCGGACGAAACGCCCGCCCTTCCGTTGGAAAGCCGAGCGGCGCAAACGCCTGCTCGATGCCGTGCTGCAGCAGCTCGAGTCCGGGCTCGGGCGTCACCCCGGCCCACACTACGTGCGGGCGGTGATAATCGGGGAACACGCCGAAACCGGTGATCTGCAGCGCCAAGGGTCGCGGTTCGCTCCCCGTACCGGCGGCGCGCTGCAGCGCCGTCCACAACTCGGGTTCGCGCGTTTCCTCGACCTCACCCAGAAACTTGAGACTCAGATGAATGTTCGCGGGCTTCACCCACTTCAGGGGAAACCTCTCACGGAGGTGCGTGAGTGCACCCCAGAGGCGCGAGCGGAGCGCCTCGGGGAAATTCAGGGCGACGAACGCTCTAACAGACTCCCCCGGCGATAGCCGCGCGGGTCAACGTCAACCTGCGCGAAGCCCAGCGTCACGAGATGCGCGGTGATGCCCGCGCGCCGCGCTTCAATCCACGGAATCCAGGAAGGCTCAACCTCGAGACGGGCGAGGTCGCCGAGGTGGCGAACGCGCAAATCGCCGGTGACGCCCAGTTGGCGCAAATACGCCTCGCTGGCTTCAACCTGTTTCAACCGGGACGGCGTGATCGAGAGGCCGTATTGGACGCGGCTCGAAAGGCACGGCGCCGCGGGTGCGTCCCAGGTCGGGAGTCCGAGCTCGCGCGAAGCGGCGCGAATCTCGGACTTCGTCAAACCGACCTCGGCGAGCGGCGATCGAATGCCGGCATTCACGCCCGCCGCCTTCCCGGGACGGTGTTCGCGGAGATCGTCGGCGTTCGTACCGTCACAGACGACCGCGAGCGCACGTTCGCGCGCGAGCGGCACGAGCTTGCTCCACAGCTCCGTCTTGCAGTAGAAACAGCGATTGGTCGGATTCGCGAGGTAGTTCGGATCCTCGAGCTCGTGCGTGTGGATCTCGAGGAGGGGAATGTCGAAGCGCACGGCGACATCGACGGCGGTCCGCCATTGCGCCTCAGGATACGAGCTACTGCGCCCGATCGCGGCCAGCATCCGGTCCTTGCCCAACTCTTGCCGCAGCACGACCGCCAGGAAGGCGGAGTCGACCCCTCCCGAATAGCCAAGCAGGACCGAGGGATAGGTCCGGACGAGGGCGCGCAGCGACTGCATGGCCCGAATAGTAGCCCGCCCATTGTCCTAATCAAAGGACAATTTAAATGTCAAAACCGGATATTCCGTAAGGAAGAAACCTGGTAGACTTACGATACGTTCACATAACAACCCGAGAGCCTCCCAAATGGCTGCCAAGACCGAGCTCGACACCACCGACCGACGGATCCTCCGCCTCCTCGCGCAGGATGGCCGCGCGAGCTACCAGGCGGTGGCAGACGAGGTCGGTCTCTCTCGCCCCGCGATCATGGAACGCGTCAAGCGCCTCGAGGAAGCGGGCTACATCCGCGGTTACCGCGTTCAGCTCGACCGCGCCAAGGTCGGTTTGCCGGTCACGGCGTTTGTAGCGGTGCGATACGGCTCGAGCGACTACGTCGGCGACGAGCCGCGCATGCGCGAGATGGAAAAGCATCCCGGCGTACTCGAGTGCCATCATGTCGCCGGCGACGACTGCTACATCCTCAAGGTTGTGGCCGAGGACCTCGAAGGCGTGCAGGAAATCCTGCGTGACCTGCGCGGCCCCAACTCGCAGATGAACACGCGCACGACGATCGTGCTCTCGACGGTGTTCGAGAAACCAGGCTTCATTCCGACGGAGCCCGACTAATGGCAGCGCTCAAGGGGAAAGCCCTCATCGCATATCTGGTCGTCTGCATCTTCTGGGGCTCGACCTACCTCGCGATCAAGATCGGCGTCACCGAGCTGCCACCGTTTCTGTTCGGCGGTCTGCGGTTTCTCGTCGCGGGACTCATTTTGCTCGCGCTCGCGGCCGCCCTCGGCGATCCGCTGCCGCGTAAAAGCGACTGGCGCACACTCGCGATCGTGGGCCTACTGTTGCTCGCGGGCGGCAACGCCTTCGTGGTGTGGTCGGAACAGTACGTCAGCTCCGGAATCGCCAGCATCTTCGTCGTCACGGTCGCGATATGGACGGCGCTCTTTGACGCGATCATTCCGGGCGGTTCGAGCGAACTGAACTGGAAGATCATTGCCGGCCTGCTGCTCGGCTTCCTGGGCACTGTGCTGCTCGTGGGCACGACGCCGGCGGAGATACTGGCCGCCGACAAACGCGGGCCCATCGCGCTCACGTTTGCCAGCGCGTCGTGGTCCCTCGGCACCGTGTACGCGAAGCGCCACCCAACCAAGGCGAGTCCCTACATGGGAGCGGCGTTCCAGATGATCGTCGGAGGAGGCACCGTCGCCTTGGTGGGAACTCTGCTCGGCGAATGGGCATCGTGGCACTTGAATCCGCGCGGGATCGGTGCCATCGCCTACCTTGTGGTCTTCGGATCGATCCTCGGCTACAGCGCGTATTCGTACGCGCTGCGCCATGCGTCGGCGACGATTGTCGGGACGTATGCCTACGTGAACCCCGTGATCGCGGTCCTGCTCGGTTGGCTACTGCTGCACGAACCGGTGGGGAGCCGTACCTTCATCGCGATGGCCCTGATTCTCGGTGCCGTGATCTGGATTCAGTTCTCGTATAAGAAACGTCGGATCGACGGATCGGCGGATCGGCGGATTGACAACACACTCCCGATCCGCCCATCCGACCATCCGCCCATCCGCCCTGAGCCAGAGGCGACTACATGACACCGCAGCTTCCCCGCGATGCGGTGCTCTTGATCGTCGACGTCCAGAAGGGCATGGACGTCTACGCCAAGGAGTACAATCGCAACAATCCGGATCTCGAGAGGAACATCGCGCGGCTGCAGAGCGTGTGGCGCAAGACAGGTCGCCCGATCATCCACGTGCAGCATCTGTCCACAGAGCCCGAGTCGCCTCTGCGGCCCGGTCAGCCCGGCGTCGAGATCAAAGACGAGGTGCGGCCGCTTCCCGGAGAGCCGGTGGTGCAGAAGTCGGTCAGCAGCGCATTCATCGGCACGACGCTCGAGGCGGACTTGCGGCGCCGCGGCCTCACAACGCTCGTCGTCGTTGGCATGCAGACGAACATGTGCGTCTCGACGACCGCGCGGATGGCCGGCAATCTGGGCTTTACGACGTACGTCGTTTCCGACGCGACGGCAACGTTCGACAACACCGGACCGAACGGCCAGCGGTACGGGTCGGAGCTGCTGCACGACGTCGCCCTGGCCGACCTGAACGGCGAATTCTCAACCGTCGTCGACACCAAGACTCTGCTGGCGGCAACATGACAATCCGCAAAGTCAATCTGGCCGAGATGTTCGGCCGTTTTGCGGAAGAAGAGACTCGACCTTGAACACGGGAAACGTCCGCAATGAACGCACCGTCCCCGAGCTCGACCGGCTCTAGGGTGATCGCCCGCATCTGGCATGGCGTGACCGACGCCGCGCGGGCTGACGAATACGCGGACTATCTCGAGCGCACCGGCGCCCGGGAGTGCCGCGCGACGCCCGGCAACCGTGGCGTGTACGTGCTGCGGCGCATCGAGCACGATCGCGCCGAGTTCACGTTCATTTCGTTGTGGGAATCCGTGGACGCCATTCGGCGGTTCGCGGGCGACGATTACGAGAAAGCACACTACTATCCGGAAGACCGCGACTTCCTGCTGGAGCTCGAGCCCTTCGTCGAACACTACGACGTCTTAGCGGCTCCGGGACGGTGAACGAGCCAGAGATCTCCCTGGACCCCGCCGACGCGCGCGGGTGGGAAGAGCTGCGCCTGCTCGGCCACAAGATGGTGGACGAGATGCTCGAGTACTTGCGGACGGCCCGCGAGCGGCCGGTGTGGCGACCCGTGCCCGCCGACGTACGCCAGCGCCTCTCAGGCCCCGCGCCGCGGGAGCCAACCGCCGCCGCCGCCGTCTACGAAGAGTTCAAGCGCGACGTGCTTCCCTACCCCACCGGCAACATCCATCCGCGGTTCTGGGGCTGGGTGATCGGGACCGGCACGCCGGTCGCGATGCTCGCCGATATGCTGGCGTCGGGGATGAACCCACAGGTCGCCGAATTCGACGACGCGGCGGCGGTCGTGGAGAATCAGGTGATGGGGTGGCTCGTCGAGCTGCTCGGGCTGCCGGCCGGCACGCATGGCCTGCTCGTGTCGGGCGGCTCGATGGCCAACTTCGTGGGCCTGGCGGTGGCGCGGAACGCACGCGCGGGATTCGATGTCCGCGAGCGGGGATTGCAGAATGGCAGCGCGCCACCGCTCACGGTGTACGCATCCACCGAAGCGCATTCGTCGGTTCGCAAAGCCGTCGAGCTGCTAGGACTCGGTCACGACGCGTTGCGGAGCATTCCCGTCACGGCCGACTACACGATCGATATCAAAGCCCTGCGCGAAACGCTTGCGGCCGACAAAGCCGCGGCGCGGCGCCCGATCTGCATCGTCGGCAATGCAGGCACCGTGAATACGGGAGCAACGGATGACCTCCAGGCTCTCGCGAGACTCTGTCGCGACCAGGGGCTCTGGTTTCATGTCGATGGCGCGTTTGGCGCGCTTGCTGCCCTCGTGCCGGACCTGCGCCCGCTGGTCGCCGGGCTCGACCAAGCCGACTCCCTCGCGTTCGATCTCCACAAGTGGCTGTACATGCCGTACGAAGTCGGATGTACGCTCGTGCGCGATCAGAAAGCCCATCGCGCCACGTTCAACGTGACGCCCGCGTATCTCGCGTCGTTCGATCGCGGCATCGCGGCCGGTGGATTCCCCTTTGCCGAGCGCGGGGTGCAGCTGTCGCGCGGCTTCCGGGCGCTGAAGGTGTGGATGTCGTTCAAGACGCACGGCGTGGATGCGTTCGCGCAGCTGATCCACCAGAACGTCAAGCAGGCGCACTATCTCGCCGGATTGGCGAGCAAGCATCCCCAGCTCGAGCTGCTCGCGCCCGCCCCGCTCAATGTGGTCTGTTTCCGCTATCGCATACCGGGAGCCAGCGATGACGCGTTGAACGCCGTGAATCGCGAGATTCTGCTGCGCGTTCAGGAGAGCGGCGTCGCCATCCCCTCGCACACCGAGCTGGGCGGGCGCTTCGCGCTCCGCGTGGCGGTGACAAACCACCGCAGCCGGCGGGAAGATTTCGACCTGCTCGTCAACGCGGTCACCGCCACGGGAGCCGCGTTGCGGTAGTAGCTGCGAAGTCCAATCTTATCGGCAGTGGAACAACTCCTCGTCCTCCGCGATCTGGCGGTCATCTTCGCGGGCTCGCTGCTCGTCATTCTGGCATTCTACCGGCTGAAGCTGCCGGCGCTGCCGGGGTTCATCGTCGCCGGGATTCTGCTCGGCCCCAACGCACTCGGCCTCGTCTCCGATCCCCATCGGGTGGAAAGTCTCGCCGAGGTCGGCGTGATTCTCCTGTTGTTCACGATTGGCATCGAGTTCTCGCTCAGCCGGCTCAAGGAAATGGGACGGCAAGTGCTCGCCGCCGGCTCCGCGCAGATGGCGTTTACCGTGGTGGCGACGCTCGCAGTCGGATTGGCGTTCCTGCCCGGCTGGCGCGTAGCCCTGTTTCTCGGGTTTCTGATCGCGCTATCGAGCACGGCCATCGTGCTCAAAGTGCTGACGGACAAGGGCGAGATCGACGCCCCACACGGCCGGCTCGCGACCGGTGTGCTGATCTTTCAGGACCTGTGCGTCGTGCCGATCATGCTGGTCCTTCCCTTCCTCGCCGGCAAGGCCGAAGGGGGAGCGCTGGGACTCGCGCTGGCGCTCGGGAAAGCGGCGCTGGTGGTGGTCGGCGTCGTGGTGGCAGCACGGACGGTGGTGCCGCGCGCGCTGCGAGTTATCCTCAAGACCAAGAGCCGGGAGCTGTTCCTGATCGCCGTGATTCTGATCGGGACCCTGACCGCGCTCGGCACGGCCGCCGCGGGGGCCTCGCTCGCACTCGGCGCGTTCCTCGCCGGACTCATCATCTCCGAGTCCGACTACGCGAATCAGGCGCTAGCCGAGCTGATGCCGTTCCGAGACATCTTCATTTCGCTGTTCTTCGTGGCTGTCGGGATGCTGGTGCAGCTCGGTACGATGCGCGACCATTGGATTCTGACGCTGCTCGCGGTGGCGATCATCATGGGCGGCAAGACGCTGTCCGCGGCGGTCGGTCCCGCTCTCATGGGCTATTCGGGACGCGTTGCACTGCTGGCGGGCGTCGCGGTCTCGCAGATCGGTGAATTCTCCTTCGTCCTCGCCAAGGAAGGGCGAGTGGCGGGACTGCTCCCCGAGCTCCTGTATCAGCAGTTCCTCGGCGTCGCGGTGATCACGATGCTCGTCACACCGTTCCTGATGCAAGGCGGGCCAGCGATTCTCGACACGCTCGAGAAGCTGATGCCACTGGACCGGCTGTTGCCGGGATTTCGGCCGCGGGACTTCGCGCCGGTCCAGGATCCCGTGACCAACCACGTGATCATCGCGGGCTACGGGCTGAACGGCCGCAACCTCGCGGCGGCTCTGCGATCCATCAACGCACCCTACCTGATCGTCGAGCTGAACGCGCAGACCGTCCGGAAAGCCCGTTCCGAAGGGGAGCCGGCATTTTATGGCGACGCGACGCGCGACGAGATCCTGCACGCGCTGGGAATCGATCGCGCGCGGCTACTCGTGATTGCCATCTCGGACCCGTCGGCGACCCGCCGCATGGTGCGTGTCGCGCGCGACCACAATGCCAAACTTCACATCATCGCGCGCACGCGATACGTGGTGGAGATCCCCGAGCTCACGCGGCTGGGGGCCAACGTGGTGATCCCCGAAGAATTCGAGACGTCGATCGAGATCTTCGCCCAGGTGCTCGCGCACTACACCGTGGCGCGCGATGAGATCGATCGCCTGGTCGGCGAGATCCGTGCCTCGCATTACCAGGCGCTCCGTCCCGAGGGAGGCGCCCGCCCGCGCCTCACGCTGACCGGCACGCTCGGGGCCATGCCGCAGATGCACGTGGAACGGATAGTGCTCGGTCAGAACGCGCCAGCAGTGGGCCAGACACTCGCGGAGACCGGCCTGCGCTCGCGCACCGGCGCGCTGGTGCTGGCGGTGCGGCGCGGCGAAAGCGATCTGGCCACACCGGAGGCGACCTTCCAGCTCGCCGCCGGCGACGTGCTCGTCGTCGTTGGACAGCCACAACAGCTCAAAGGGGCGTACCGGTTGCTGACCGGGGCCGAGCACGCCTAGCGGAGCAACTCCTTCGCGGCGTCGATCGCTTCGTGCGAGCCGGCGAGCGCCAACACGTCTCCCGCTTGCAGACGCTCGCCCGCTGTGGGCACAGCGATAGACTCACCATCGCGGGAGATCGCGAGGACGGTGGCCCCGCTCCGGCCGCGCAAGTTCAGGTCGGCGAGGCTCTGACCCACGACAGGGCTCGCGGCATCGATTCGCACGGCAACGGGTTCGCCGAGGCCAGGCAGGAGCCGGTTGACGTCGGCAAGTGCCTCGGTGCCGGGTGCTGGGCTCCCGGCTCGCGCGTACCGTCCCAGCGCGGCGACGACGGCTTGCGCGCCGGCACGCACGTGTCCCTCGAGATCGCGGACGCTGCGCCAGATCGCTACCCCAAACCCCGCGAGCACGAGGAACAGCACGAGCGGGCCCGAGTAGCTGGGCAGGAAAACCTGGGTGATGGCCACGACGACAATCCCGGCGATGAGGGCGATTCCGAGCTGCAGCGTCACGCCCAACGCTCGTCGGGGTGCAGCGTCCAAATCCGCTTTGCCGACTGCCTGTGGCAGCGCCGTTTCGGCGAGCGAACGCCCGAGTCCCCGCGACAATCGGCCGATCCCCACCACCAGCGGCAGCGCCGCCGCCGCGGTCGCCGCCACGATGATCACGCGGGCGATGGCCGGCTCGATGTGCAGCGTGCCCGCGAGTGCGTCCGCGATGGCGCCGAACTGCAGCGATATGGCGACGATGAGCGCGCTCAAGACGGCGGCATCGAGTGTGAGCAATCCCACGAAACGCCGCACACCCTGCATTCCCGCCCGGGCGGCGGATTCCACCTTGAGGCGCTCGAGCCACGAGCCGTACAGCGCAGCGAATGTCTGCAGGGGCCGGGGCAGCTTGCGGTCGATGAAGGCGGCGACCGGCGGCGACGCGCGGATGAGCCACGGAGTGGACAGCGTCGTGAACGCCGAGACCGCTACGGCCACCGGGTAGAGAAAGTCGCGCGTCGCGCCGAGCGTCAGTCCCAGTCCGGCGATGATGAACGAGAATTCGCCGATCTGCGCGAGGCTCATGCCCGCTTGCACAGCCGTCCGCGTGCCGGTGCCGGCCAAAAATGCGCCGACTGACACGCCTGCGACCTTGCCGACCACGACCAGCAGCGTCAAGACGGTCACGGCTCCCCAGTGACGCGCCACGAGCGCGGGATCGATCAGCATGCCCACCGAGACAAAAAAGATCGCAGCGAACACATCGCGGACGGGATGCACCAGCCGCTCGATCTCCTCGCCCTTGCCCGACTCAGCGACGAGCGATCCGGCAATGAACGCCCCCAACGCGACCGAGTACCCGAACCGCTGCGCGACGTACGCGGTCGCAAAACAGATGCCGATGCTCGCAACGAGGGTCGTTTCCGCTCGGCCCAGACGGGTGACGTAGCGAATGAAGCGCGGGACCACGAGCATCCCGACAATCAACAGGGCGACGAGGAAAGCCACGATCCGGCCGATGGTGCCCGCGAGTCCGCTCGCTGAGAGCCCGGCGCCCGTGGCCACCGCCGTGAGGACGGCCATGAAGACGATCGCGATCAGGTCTTCGATCAGGAGAATGCCGACGACGAACTCGCGCAGCCGGCCGCGGATACCCTGCTCGTCGAAGACTTTGGCAATGATCGTCGTGCTCGAGATCGCGACGATCGCGCCCGTGAACACGCTTTCGAGCACCGTCCATCCAAACAGCCGCCCGGCGAGGAAACCCAGCCATGCCATGAAGCTCGACTGGATCACCGCCGTAAAGCCGGCGGCGGGACCCACGCGCACGAGCTTCGCGAGATGGAACTCGAGACCCAGCGAAAACATCAGGAGGATGACGCCGAGCTCGGACAACGTCTGGATGGTGCCGGGATCGGCGACGATGGGAATCGGCACGTGCGGCCCGACGATCAATCCGGCGATGATGTAACCCAGAACGACCGGCTGCCGCAGGCGCTGGAAGACCACCGTCGTGATCGCGGCGACGGCGAGGACGACGGTCAGCGACCGCAGGAATTCGTGCACATCGTGCATGATCGCCACGATAGCCTGATCGAGTGGAGGCGGACAGGGTGATCAAGGGCTAGAATCCAATCGGTCTCACACCACCCACGAGGACACAATGCTCGCCCTGCTCGGCGCACTCCTGGTTGTCACCCAGCAACCCGCACCGCTCACCATCGGATCGGCTGTGGCACGGCCCGGTCAGGCAGCGTCCGGGTTTATCGAGGTACCGGCGGGCGTGGATGCCGCAACGCGCATTCCGATCACGATCGTGCGCGGGGCACGGCCCGGACCGACGCTGGCACTGATCGCGGGTACACATGGTTCCGAGGTCGCGCCGATCGTCGCGCTGCAACGGGTGCGGGCGACAGTTGATCCCACCGTCCTGCGCGGGACGGTGCTCATCGTCCACGTAGCGAACCTGCCGTCGTTCCTGGGCCGCACCATCTACTACAGCCCGATCGACGGCAAGAACCTCAACCGCGTGTACCCGGGCAAATCGGACGGAACGGTCTCCGAACGGATCGCGTACGCCATCACGAATCAGATCATCGAGCGCGCGGACTATCTCGTGGACATTCACGCGGGTGACGGCAACGAGTCCCTCCGTCCCTACACGTACTGGAGCCCGCTACGGATGGATGCGCGGGTTGACTCGATTGCGCGCGAGATGGCGCTAGCCTGGGGCAGTGACCACATCGTGATCGATACGGTGCGGCCGCGCGACCCGCGGGCGTCGATCTACACGCAGAATACTGCGCACATCCGAGGCAAACCGGCGCTGACCACCGAGGCCGGGTATCTCGGCGTGGCCGCGGAGGACATGGTGCAGCGCAACGTGGACGGCGTGTTCCGGCTGCTGCGTTACTTCCGCATGGTGCCCGGCACTGCCGAGCTCGTGCGCCAACCGCTGTTTTTCGAGCGCACCGAGGTGCTGCGCAGTCCCGCGACCGGCGTGTGGCACCCCCAAGTCGAGCGGGGCCAGAGCGTGCAGAAGGGCACGGTGATCGGCGTGCTCACCGATTTCTTCGGCGCGACGCAGGCCGAAATCCGGGCGCCCTTCGGCGGCATCGTGCTCTATGTGGTCGGCACGCCCGCGATGTCGCAGGGCGAGCCGATGGGGATGATTGGGGAGCCGAGGCTGGAGCGGTAACCGACGCCTGGTCTCCGCCCGGAATCAAGGGTAGTCAGTCAGCAGGCTCGCCTCGCGCTCCCAGGGACGATTCGCGTGGGGGATGAACTGGCCAAGCATGATGCGCACTGGCTCGTTCAACCCCAGGTCCAGGTACCGCCCGAGCCCCCTTTGATCCCCAAACGTGGCGCGCCAGAGCGCCCGCTCCGCTGGGGCGCTCCAAACGACAAAGGCGAAGTCGTACTGCGCGACGTGGATGACTTCGTGGGTGATCGCGCGCTCGCGCTGGAAACCGCTGAGTCCGGACACGAGGGCAACCACACCACCAGCCTGCTCAGCAATGT
>Ga0184632_10000526_pt1 | contig 15170 bp, 15 predicted proteins | sample PLM31_50_b1_FD_133153 | JGI IMG/M metagenome (GOLD analysis project Ga0184632, IMG submission 133153) | Groundwater sediment microbial communities from an aquifer in East River, Colorado, USA - PLM3-1_50_b1 | ecosystem: Environmental > Terrestrial > Soil > Riparian zone | place: USA: East... | reverse complement strand
TCCCCCGCAGCCGACGCCAGCCGATCCGTCTCCACCGGGATACCAAGCAACGCCGAGACGCGTCGGGCCAGGGCCAGTGCGGCCTTCGGGTTGGAGGCGGGCGGTAGGTAGTGTGGAACCGCGGCCCACAGGCTCACCGATCGTAGGCCAAGCCTGTTGGCGGTGTCGTGAAGCACGCCGACGATCCCGGTGGGGCCCTCATACCGCGATTGGCCAAGCCCCAGACGCTCGGCCGTGTCCTCGTCGAAGGCCGAGCCCACCACGGGGACCTCGCCTCTATGTGGAACGTCCGCCAGGAAGGCCCCCAGCGTGACGAGGAGGCCGGACTCCAACTCGCCCGCCACGGCCAGCGTAGCGCCGCAGAAAGCCTTCCAGCGAACGCTCGGCTCGGGTGCTGTGAAGACCACTACACTCCGCCCGGCCACCGTGGCCTCCGCGAACTCGCAAAGCGGCCAGTCGATCACGCGGCTGACTCCATCGGTCAGGCGGACCGTCGGTCGGGTCACCTGGAAGTCGAAGAACTCTTCCGGATCAAGCTGGGCGAACGGGCGCGCATGCCACTGATCGGCAAGATATGCGGCGGCGAGGGACGCCGCCTCTCCTCCATCGCTCCAGCCTCTGAATGCGCAGATCATCGGCGGCCGTTCGAGTGCCGGGCGCCGAAGGTAGGTGACGTAGTCCATTCGACCAGCATAGTGGCGGCGCGGCTGCACATAGGCGCCACCGGGACGGCCCAAAAATACCCTTAATCCAGTATTGAACCCGCCGATGTACTCGTTAGCCTTGCGCGTTGAATCGCTCGGGTCCCCCCGCCCGACGGGCTCGACGCTCAATGGTGCTCGACCTGGAGGGGGATTGGAGCAGGTTCGCTCTGTGGGATACATGGACGAGGCGCCGACAGAGACCTTCGACGTAGGCGGCCCTAATCCTGGCGGCGCGCTCCCGGAGGCCGTCCTCTCCGATATCACCCACCTGCTGGTCTCGGAGGGCTCGCCGGCTAAGGTGCTCGAGGCGGTCGCCGAGGCGCTGGCGGAGCTCGTGCCGCACGACACGCTCACTCTCTACGAAGCCGACCCTCCGCTTCGCCTCCTCCGGCCTGTATTGGTCAGGGACGCGGACTACGCGGAAGAGGTCCTCGCGATGGGCGGAATACCTTACGGGATCGGCATTGTCGGGACGGCGGGTGATACCCGCACGCCTCTCCTGGTCAACGACGCGCACCTCGATGCCAGGGCCATCCGCATCCCGGGGACACCGGACGATCCAGAATCCATGCTCGCCGTCCCTCTTCTCGCCAGAGATGACCTAAAGGGTGTCCTTTGCCTGTACCGACACGGCGACGGGAACCATTTCAACGTGCGGGAATTCAAGCTGGCCATCCTCTTCTCCGAGCTGGCCGCTCTCGCCATAGACAACGCGGAGATCAGGACCCGGCTGGAGGCAGAGGTCGTAACCGACCACCTGACTGCGCTCTTCAACCATCGCTTCTTCCATGAGCGGCTGGGGGAGGAGCTCCGACGAGCGAACAGGCTCCATGCCAGCGTGAGCCTGCTGATCTACGACATCGACGACTTCAAGCGCGTGAACGACACGTACGGCCATCTCGTAGGCGACCAGATCCTCCAGGGTGTGGCCTCCATCTCACGAGAAACTTGCCGGCTCGAAGACATCGTCTGCCGAATCGGAGGCGAGGAATTCGCCGTGATCCTCCCGGGAGCGACGGTGGAGGAGGCTCTCTCCCTAGCGGAACGGCTACGCATCGGGGTCGCCAGTATCGCCTTCCCTATGGTGGGACAGGTAACTGTGAGCATCGGTGTGGCAGAAGGTCCGCTGCACGCCTCCAGCCCACGCGAGCTCACCTCTTGTGCGGACCTGGCGATGCTCGAGGCTAAGGCACTCGGGAAGGACCTCTCTCGCGTCTACAGCGAGAATCAGATGAACCAAACGGAGCCGAACGTGCGCCTGCTACCGACCGCGAGGTTCGGGACCAGGGCTCGCAAGGCCAGGAAAGACGGCAACGGGAGCGGCTACCAGAAGCCTCGTGCCAAGGCCAACGCAGGTGTGAGCAATGGACTGCAGGCGCGCCTGGCAGCATTGGCCGCGCGGGGGGAGGCTCGCGCCACCGCGCAGCTGAAGATGCTCCAGAGCCTCTCAGCGAAGCTCAACCGTTTGAACGACGTACGTCAGATCGGCGAGGTCATCACCGCCGAGCTGCGGAGCCTCATCGATTACAACAGCTGCCGTGTGTTCCTGCTCCAGCCGGACGGGGAGACGCTGCTCCCGATCGCCTTCCGAGGTGAGCTGGGCGAGTACAAGGAAGAGACCATAGACGTCCTCACTCTCAAGGTCGGGGAGGGGCTCACCGGGCACGTCGCGGAGACCGGGGAGCACTGGTATGCCCCGGACGCCAACGACGACCCTTATGCCATCCAGATACCTGGCACGTCCGTCATCGACGAGTCGATGCTGGGCGTGCCGATGAAGTACGGGGAGAGGGTCACGGGCGTAGTCGTGCTCTCGAAGCTGGGGATCGATCAATTCGACAACGAGGATCGTCGGCTGCTGGAGGCACTCGCCGCCAGCGCGGCCGTCGCGATGGAAAACGCCCGGCTGCTGCAGGTCGAGCACGAAGCGGCCGTTCAGTCCCAAGAGCTACTGAAGCTCTCAGAGGCACTCACCAGGGCCATCGACACTGACGCCGTCCTGGACCTCGCCCTTGCCTCCATCCCCACGGTGATGGCGTGCGAGGCGACAGGAGCCTGGATCCGCGATCCCGATACGGGTGGGTTCCGTCTGAACCGCTACCAGGCTGCGGACGAGGCCTACTTCGGGATGCTCGCCTACCTCGAGGTCGATCCTGACACCGCGGCGCAGTTCACAAGATCGGTGGAGGAGCCGTTCGTGCTACCGAAGGAAGTTGTGGCCGCCGTGCCCCCGCAGTTCAACGCGCTCAAAGAGCCGCGGGACCTCCTGGTCGCTCCGTTGCGCTGGGAGCCAGACGGGCAGGGCGCATTCGTCGTCGTCGCCCCCGGCGCGGATCTTTCCTTCTCACCCAAGGACCTGCAGCTCGCTCGGGGCATCGCAGATATCGCGTCTCTGGCTCTGGGTAACGTGAGGCGCTTCCTCGAGCTCGAGCGGACATACGTTTCGACGGTGGAGGCGCTAGCCGGCGCGCTGGAGGCCAAGGACCAATACACAGAGGACCATTGCCGTGCCCTGGCTGAGATGTCTCTGGCCGTCGGCGTGGAGATCGGCCTGCCTTCGGATCGGCTGCAGATCCTGGAGCTCGGGGCCCTGTTCCACGACATCGGGAAGATCGGTATCCCAAGCGAGATCATCCGCAAGCCCGGCCCGTTGACCGCCGCCGAGCGACGGGAGATGAATCGCCACCCGGAGATAGGCGCTCAGATCCTGGCACCTGTTCCCTTCCTCCAGCCGGTCAGGCCTGTCGTCTACGCCTCGCATGAGAGATGGGATGGGAAGGGCTACCCGGAGGGAATCGGGGGCGAAGACATCCCGCTCGAGTCCCGCATCGTTTTCGTCTGCGATGCGTACCATGCGATGACGACGGACCGGCCCTACAGGGCCGCGCTCCCGGAGCGCGAGGCTATCCGGAGGCTGAAGCTCGCCGCCGGCACCCAGTTCGACCCGCACGTCGTCACGATGTTCGTCCGGCTCCACCGCGAAGGGAAGATCCACTTCCACTCGTCCTGAGGAAAGCCGCTAGCCTTTGCCCATGGAGGGCGAGGTGGCCTGGGCCGTCGAGACTTCGAAGGACGGCGAGCGCTGGCGGTTCTTCGGTAGGGCGTGGACCAAGCCGGGGGAGCCCCTCCTACTCCATGGCCTTCCGCGGTTCGTTCGCTTCCGACGGGTGGATCAGCACGGGTGGTGCGAGCCACTCGAGAGGTCGGGGGACCATCCCATGACGCTCCTGCGCTTGGACGCGGAGACCAGGGAGGAGCTCTGGCCCGGAGAGGAGCACGTGGGTCTGCCGGTGCTTCTTCCAGGCGGTGAGGAGGGTCGCCTCATACGGTTCGAGCACTCTGCCGGTGGCGATCGGTGGTCCTGGGCCTTGGAGTTCCGCGGCCTGCGCGAGTCGGGATGAAGGACATCGGCCTTGTCGGCGTTCCCTACTCTGGCAGGTCGACTCTCTTCAAGGCCCTGACGCACACGGGCGTCCTCGGCGGCAGGGCCAACCAGGCTGTAGTCCCGGTGCCGGACCCTCGGCTGGAAGTCCTGGCTAGGCTCGAGAAGTCCAGGAAGGTGGTGCCGGCTCAGGTTCGTTTCGTGGATGTGCCTGGAGCGACCAGTGCGCAGGGCTTGGCGACGCTGCGCGAGACGGACGCCCTCTGCATAGTGCTAAGGGCGTTCGGCGCGGACCCCGAGCCCGGGCGCGAGCTTGCGGAAGTGACCGCCGACCTGATACTCGCCGACCTCGGCACGGTCGAATCGGCGCTCGAGAATGCGCGTCGCAGGATGAAGGGCCGGGTGAGGGGGGAGGAGGCATCCGAGGTTCGTCCGCTGGAAGAGGCGCACGCCGCCCTTTCGGGCGAGGTGCTACTTCGGGACGCCGACCTGGACGTCGAAACGCCGAGGGCCCTCCAAGCGCTTGCCCCGCTCACCCTGAAGCCCTGGGTGATCGTGGCGAATCTGGAGGAGGGCACGTCGGTGCCCGAAGGTCTCCCGGTCGGGACCGTTGGGGTCTGGGCCGAGATCGAGGCCGAGACAGCCTCGATGCCTGAGGAAGAGGCGCTAGCCTTGCTCCGCGAATTCGGAGTGGAACGGCCGGGTCTGCAATCCGTCATCTCCGCCTGCTACCAGGCCCTCGACCTCATCACCTTCCTCACCACCGGTGAGGACGAGACCCGAGCATGGGAGGTGCGCAGGGGTGCGACGGCCCCCGAGGCCGCCGGGGTAATCCACTCCGATCTCCAGCGAGGTTTCATTCGGGCGGAGGTGGTTACCTTCGACGATCTGGTCGAAGCGGGCGGCTGGGACGCGGCCAAGCACAAGGGACACCTTCGCGTGGAAGGGAAGGACTACCTGGTCCGCGAGGGCGACATCCTCCACGTACGCTTCGCCGTCTGAACCGGCCGGGGCGGGACGTCCAGCTCGAACCAGACGCATGTCCTCGGCCGCCTCCGGACCCCCCACCTGTCCGAGATCTGGTCCACGAGGTACAGCCCCCATCCACCAATCTGATAGATCGACGGCATGACCGAGCGCCGCCGGAACCCGGGCCCCGGATCGATGACGTCCACACGGACCTGCTTCCGGGAAAATCTGACCTTCAGGCGGACCCACTGGTCGTGCCGCAGCCCCGCATGTCGAAGGCTGTTCGTCACCAGCTCGCTGACCAAGAGGCGGATGTCCTCCAGCACATCGGGGTCGAATCTCTCATCGAGCTGGTCTAGGGCGTGCCGGGCCGCACCGGCCGCCTCCGGGTCAGCGCGAAACCTGAGCTCGAGCGCGGTCGCCATCTAGCTGCCGGTGGCGGGAACGTCGTCCACGAATTCCAGACGGCGGTCCAGGAGCGCGATCAGGAAAACGCGGTGCACGGCCTCTGGCCCACGCACGATGACCAGCCGGCGTGCTTCCCGGCGGGCTCGCATGTCGGTCTCCAGGACCAGGCGCAAGCCCGAGGAGTCGATGAAAGTGAGTCCCCGGAGGTCGAGAACCAGGACAGGCGGCTTGTCCCCTTCGATAGACGCGAGCACACCGCCCAGGTTCGGCGTCTCTGCGATGTCGAGCTCACCCGTTACCGCGACGACGGCCATGCCAGGCCGCGCCTGCGTGTCTATGTCCAGGCCTGCCATGGAGCGAATTGTAGATGCACGTACCGAGCTATCAGGTTTTTTCGAGGATCAATACCGGGATCTGGCGGGTCGTTCGCTTTTCATAGTGGCCGAAGCCAGGCATGTCTTCCTTCTGCTTGTCCCAGATACGCTCTCGCTCGTCGCCCACGGCCGGCCGGGCCGTGACCTCGAATCTCTCCCCGGCTATCTCAACGGTGGCGTGGGGGTTGGCCAGGAGGTTGTGGTACCAATCGGGGTTGGAGGGTGCTCCGCCCTTGGACGCGAAGATCGCCCACCCACCGTCGGTGAGGCTCTGGTACGCGAGCGGATTCACCCTCTCGATGCCGGTCCTGGCCCCCGTGTGATGGAGTAACAGCAAGGGGATGCCTTCGAACTGACCACCTACCTTGCCGTTGTTGGCACGAAACTCGGTGATTATCTTGTCGTTCCAGCTGGGTGGCATGAGTCTCTCCTCCGTCGTCGACCGGTATCAACGCGTCGAGCGACGCCGTCCATTCCGAGCCACACGATCATTCGAGGGCCACCGCGATCACATAGCGCATACGCTCGAGTCGGACGAAGCGGAACTTGATGCGTCCACTATCTACCTCCTTCAAACCAACATGGGTCAGGAGCGGAACCACATTGCTTAGCGAGAAGCTGGCCCGGGCGCCGTGATGTGTATGGGAGGTCCAGCTTGGATTCCTGGGATCAGCCGGGTCGATGTCGACGGCGAGCAGCCGCCCTCCGGGCCTAAGGACGCGGCGCATCTCGCTCGCGCACATGGAGAGGGCTTCGTGAGGGATCTGGTGCAGCACCAGGGTGCTCAGCACCACATCGAACCTCCCATCTGGGAACGGCAGCTTCTGGGCTGCGGCTGTTTGGAAGTCCGTTGCCACTGCCGCCTTCTGCGCCTTCCTTCGTGCCCTGGCGATCATCTCGGGCGAAGGGTCGATTCCGTGAACATTGCCCGTCGGCCCGACGCGGCGCGCGGCGGCAATGGCGAGGGTTCCACTGCCGCAGCCGACGTCAAGGACGGAAGCGCCGGCCGAGAGGCCCGCTAGGTCGAGTAGCTCGCTGCGGAAGGCTCGCTCTCTTCCGAGCGATCGCGCCCAGAGCATGAAGTCGTAGCGCAAGGCCCAGTGTATTACCAACCCGGTGTCGCTCCGCCCCGGATGCCTGTCCGGCGTGGCGGTCATGGCTATTCACATTAGCCGGATGCGACCATGAAAGACTTGGGGGACTTGGGACATATGCTCGGTGACCGGATCCGGGAGCCAGAAGTGGACATCGAGCGAACCAATCGGTTCGAGGCGATCTTCGACGCACACGCTTACCGCGTGTTCGCTTATGCGGCCCGGCGCTCCACTCCCGATGAGGCGAACGAAGTCGTTTCCGAGACCTTCCTGATCGCATGGCGGAAGCTCGATTCCGTGCCCGGCGAGCCGCTGCCCTGGCTCCTCAACGTGGCGGGCAAGGTGCTGGCAAACCGGCGACGGACCGAGCGGCGGCGGAATGAGTTCGTCCGCACGCTCCGTGAGACCCGACCATTCGATCCGACGGATGCGGTATCAACCAGGCTTGCGATCGAGGAAGCCATCGAACGCCTGCCGCCTGCAGAGCGCGAGGCACTGAAGTTGACAATCTGGGACGGGCTGGACGTCCGAGACGGGGCCACTGCCGCCAATTGCTCGAGGGCTACGTTCTCGGTACGGCTGCACCGTGCCCGTCGACGGTTGATGAAAGAACTGGGTCTGTCGCGACATTCAAGAGGAGACGCGGCATCGCGGCGCACGCTACCGGCCGAGGAGGCGACGTAACGATGAATTCGCAGGAGATCGATGACCTGGTCCGGCTGGCGGATCCCCTCACGATAGAGGAGGCGCGGGCATGGCAGGCGTCCCCAGCGGCTAATGCCATACGGGCCGCTACCCCAGGGGTCAGCGAGCCCAACGACCCTGGGCGTAGCCGAGTCTTTCGTCCAGGACGAATTCGGGTCCTCGCGCTCGCGGGAGCCATCCTTTTGGTGATCGGTGCCGCCGCCGGCACGGCCGCCATCCTCTTGGGCGAACCTGCCCCTCCCGCGGTCAAGAAGGATATCGCGGGGGTGGACCTTGGCTTCCCCGCGGATCTCCGGCTGAACCCCGACGTCGCGAACGCTCGATCGGTGGCCGCGACCGGGACATCCACCCTTTACTTCGCCGAGCTGAAGGACGGCGGCTACTGCACGGAGCTGGTGACATCCGGCGTGCCACGTGGGGCCATATGCCACACAGCCCAAGAGCTGGCCTCATTGCCGCTGGAGGTCACGATCCCGTTCACCAATCCGGTGACAGGCACATCGCCCGTCACGATCGGCGGACGGGTCAACTCGGCGGGCGCCTCCTCGCTTGAGATCAGGTATGGCGACGGGTCCTCGGACTCGATAGTTCTCGAGGGGGATGGCTTCTTCGTCTTCGAGGTTCCGGCGGTGCATCTGGCCATCGTCCACGGATCCGATTTCCAGCTCGTCGCGATCGCGCGGGACGGCACAGAGGTCGCCATCGCCGATGTCCCCGCAATCGGGGAGGAGCCAGAGGGTCCCATCGAGGATCCGGCACCGATCACCGTCGACACCATCAGCGACGCGAGCGACTTCACCAAGGTCCTCGGGGTGCGAGGGAATGTCAACGCCGAAGGTGCCGTTTCGCTCGAGTTCCAGTATCCGGACGGAACGATCGTCTCGGTGCCGATCCAGGAGGGCGGGCGCTACGACTTCGACATCCCGGCGGAGCGGGAGGGTGACCTGTTCGAAGCGCCGGGAACGCTGGTCGCTCGAGACGCCGCTGGGCAGGAGTTGGCGTCGGCCCCGGTAGCCTCGGTCGCCTTCTGGCGAGTTTACGAAGGCTAAAGCGGCAGACGGGTCGACCACCTCATGCGCGCGATCGGCTTGCACGGGCCGTGACGATCCCATCCAAGACCATCAGCGCCTCCCCTCGGGGAGCGTCGAAGGACCGACGTTGGCTCGCAGCCATCCGTTGAGTGGTTTGGAGAGCCGAAGGAACTCGACCACCCGATCCTTGGCTCGGGCGGTGCCGAGCCAGGCGGCCGCGGGCCAATCCTTCCAAGCGATCAGCCCCTTGTAGCGCAGGAGCTCGATCCGCGGGTGGTCTTTTGGGTAGCCCTTCGGGGCGGTCTTCAAGACATCGTGACCGGTCACGTCCAGCCCGGCGGCCCTTGCCTTCGCCACGATGCCGGCGAGGTTCTTACCCGAACGGTCCGCGCTAACGGCCTGCCGGTAGCGATCGAGCTGGTCGGGAGCCATCTCCCACATGCCCGTGCCGACTCCCAATCCCTTGGACGAAAGCTGAACGTACCCGTCACCCGACGTCGCGCCCATGTAGGTCTTGTAAGGCGACTTGTCTGGGCTGAACCTTATGTCGCGGTAGGGCCGGAAGATCTTGCCCTCGCCCCATTCCGGCGCGAGCTCCGCCAGCAGCTCCTCCATGGGACGGCGGACCTGTTCTTCGTACACCGTCTTGTTCCGTTGCCAGTAGGTCTTGGAGTTGTCGGCCTCCAGCCCCTCGAAGAACTCGAGTGCCTCTGCCGGCCAGCCTCGAAAACCCATCGTCTCTCACCTCCCGCCGATCGAGTGGCCGAGAGCGTATCCGAATCGGGTTCGGCGGTGGTTTTTCAGGAGGTCAGTGACGTTCATGTGGCGTGGGAATCCTTGGTCCCCGGACTCCGGTTATTGTCTGAGACATGGCACGGCTCAAGCGCAGCGAGCGAGCTCGGCTCCCGGACGGCGCATTCGCCTACATCGATTCGAGCGGGCGGCGGAGGCTGCCGATCCATGACGAAGCTCATGTCCGCGCCGCGCTCGGTCGGTTCGAACGCGTCCCGTTCGAGGACGATGCCTCCCGGGAGCGCGCGCGCAAGCGTCTCCTGAACGCCGCCAAGAAGTACGGCATAGTGCCCGTCGGCTTCATCACGGCCCAGCTGCGGTCGGTCAAGGCCCGCTCGGTCGACGCCGCGAAGCTCCCCACGGGGTTCGTTACCTTCCTGCTGACCGACATCGAGGGTTCCACGGCTCTTCTGAGGCGGCTTGGCGACCGCTACGCCCACGTGCTGAGAGACGTCCGGGGCATCGTCAGGCACTCGGTGGTCGGGGCCGGCGGCCGGGAGGTCGACGTTCGCGCGGACGAGTTCTTCGCTGTCTTCGAGCGCATCGTCTCGGCCATCGAGGCGGCCATGGTCATCCAGCGCACGCTGGCCGGGCGAACTTGGCCGGACGATCTCAGCGTCCGGGTCCGCGCGGGCATCCACAGCGGCCGCCCCACTCTTACGGATACCGGTTACATCGGTCTCTCCGTACACACGGCGGCTCGATTGTGCTCGGTGGCCCACGGCGGCCAGATCGTGGTTTCTGGCCAGACCAGAGCCGCCATGGAGGAATCTTTGCCGGGCGTCCGCTTCAAGAGCCTTGGTCGGCATCGCCTGCCCGGGCTGACCCACGCCGAGGCCCTCTACCAGGTCAAGGCGGAGGGGCTCCTCGCCGATTTCCCGCCCCTTCGAGCGGTGCTCGGGTCCGACCGGCAGGCCGGCCCGAAGCGTAAGGGGATCGAATGATCACGATCCGGCGCGACAAGGAGATCTTCGACATCGACGGTGGGTGGTTTCGGGCTCGCTGGCATTTCTCTTTCGACCAGTACCGCGATCCGGAGAACGACGAATTCGGCGCGATGCGGGTTTTCAATGACGATCGCCTGATCCCTGGCGCGATCTGGCCGCTCCATCCCCACAAGGACATCGAGGGGCTGACGTACGTCGTCGAAGGGACGTTCCGCCACGAGGATGACATCGGCGGGCCCCCGGGGCCACTCCCCGCCGGATCTGTCCAGCGGATGACCTTGGGCTCGGGCGCCTGGCACTCAGAGCAGAACGCCTCCCCGACGGAGCCGATGCGGTTCATCCAGATCTGGATCCTCCCCCACACGCCGAACCTTCCTCCGGGGGTCGAGCAGCGCGTGTTCACAAAGCAGGATCGAAAGAACAGGCTGCTGAAGGTCATCGGTCCAGAGGGAGGCGACGTGGTCGAGGTCCACCAGGACGCTTCGGTCCACGTGGCCTCGCTCGACCAGGACGCGGAGGTCGAGCATGAGCTCGGGCCTGGGAGGGGTGCCTACCTGTACGTCATCGAAGGATCCATCGCGTTGGACGGCGAAGAGATGTCGACGGGTGACGCGGCCAAGGTGACGGATCAACCGAAGCTGCGGGTCCGTTCGGACGAGCCCAGCGAGCTCATCCTTGTCGACGTACCGATGCAGTTCGAGCCCGTGGGAGTCTGGGCCAACCGGTCAGGCTAGTGTCAGACGAGGTAGCGCTGGCGGTCGGTGCGAGCGTCGGCTGGCACGACTCGTGGATGCGCGCATTCGGTCTGCGGACCGAGACGGATGCCGACGCCTGGCGCCTGCTCGATAGGCCGCCCAAGATTTGGTACTTCACGGCGATCACACGCCGGCCGGGCGCACCGCCGGATGCACTCGCGAACTCGGTGGGGACTGTGTGCGATGCCTGGTCCCGGCTCGACCTGGAGCCGTTAGGGTTCGAGCGCCGCGAAGCCGAACCCTGGTTCTTCCGCCCCGCCGGCCCGCTGGCGTCCGAGCCATCGCCGCATGAGCTCGAGATCATGCGCACGACGACGCCCGAGGAGGTCGCGGAGTTCGAGGCCGTGAGCGTCCGAGGTTTCGAGACTGAGGATGCATGGATCGAGGCCGGCAGCGCGCATCCATCGACGATCCTGGGCGACCCTCGAATGACGAACTGGATCGGACGCGTCGCTGGCCGCCCGGTCGCGGCCGCGATGAGCTACCAGGCGGACCGTGCGATAGGCGTGTTCGGCGTAACGACCGTGGCTTCAGCTCGCAGGCGCGGCTACGGCACGGCGATCACTCGCGCGGCGGTCCTGGCCGACTCTGGCCTCCCGTCCGTTCTCGCGCCTAGCCCGGAGGCGGAGAACCTGTACAAACGGATCGGTTTTCGCCGCGTCGGCGAACTGCAACAGTGGCGACGGAGCCCAGAGCCGTAGGTGCCGGCCTAGACGGGGCGGTGTACGATGCCGGCCCGGCACCGCTCGTATGCACTGGCTCGCGGAGGGGCATGCGGTGAGCGCTCGACGATCGTCCGTTTCTGTTCTCGTAGCCGTTCTCGTGCTGGCGCTCTCGAACGCCGTTCCGGCAGGTACGTCCGCGGCCACCACGAATGGATGGCAACGGAAGGTAGCCCCGCGCGTCGTCCTCGACACGGCTGGGGGGAAAAGCGCCAGCTTCGTGGTGATGCTCGCCTCACAAGCCGATCTCGACGCCGCCGCAACGCTCCCAACCAAGCTCGCCAAGGGCCGGTTCGTATTCGATGCGCTGCGCGCTCACGCGGCCCGCACGCAAGCTCCGCTGCGCGCCCTTCTCGACCGGCTCGGAGTCGAATACAAGACGCACTGGGTCGTGAACCTGATCACGGTCCTCAGTGGGAACCGGGACCTGGTGCGGGCGCTGGCGACGCGTTCCGACGTGGCGCGAGTGGACACGAACGACTGGGCGAGATCGAGCATCGTCCCTACCACTCCGCCCGTACCGGCGCCGGCGACGGACGCTCCCGACGGCATCGGGTGGAACGTGACGCGGGTGAAAGCGCCGACTGCTTGGCAGCACGGGTTCACGGGTCAGGGGATGGTCGTCGGCGACATAGATACCGGGTTCCAGTGGGATCATCCAGCGCTCAAGGCGCACTATCGCGGGTGGGACGGATCCGCGGCCGACCACAACTACAACTGGTTCGACGAGATCGCGGGGAGCCCGACGCCCGTCGACTCGAACGGCCACGGGACGGCAACGCTCGGGTCGATCGTCGGTGACGACGGGGGGTCAAACAGGATCGGGGTCGCGCCCGGGGCTCAGTGGATCGGCTGCCGTGCGATGGACGTCGATGGCGAAGGTACGCCGGATACGTACATCGGCTGCCTCGAGTTCATGGTGGCGCCGACCGACCTGCAAGGAAACAACCCTGATCCTTCCAAGGCACCCGTCGCCGTCAACAACTCCTGGTTCTGCTCGCTCTCCGATGGCGAATGCCCGGACCAGAGCATCCTGCTCGCGGCCGTGCGGGACGTGCGAGCCGCCGGCATCGTGCCTGTGGTAGCCGCGGGCAACTCAGGACCAGATTGTTCCACCATTGGTATCAATGGTCCCCCCGCCCAGTACGACGAGTCGTTCACGGTGGGAGCGGTCACCTTCGAGAACTCCCTAGCCTCATTCAGCAGTCGCGGCCCGGCCACTTTCCAGGGAACTCGGATCAAGCCCGACATGGTGGCTCCGGGTGAGGACGTCCGTACATCCTGGCCCCCGAACGCGTACGCGTTCGAAAGCGGCACCAGCATGGCGTCGCCGCACATCGTGGGGGTCATCGCCCTGGTCTATTCGGCCAAGCCGAGCCTGCTAGGCAACGTCGCCGCGACCGAGCGTCTTCTTGAGCGCACGGCGTCGCGCTACAACTCGGCCGAGTGCGACAGCAACGGCACCTTCCCGAACAACCTGTACGGGTATGGCCTGCCGGACGCGGGCAAGGCCGTTAGGCCCTAAGGCGCCGCTCGTCACTGAGCGAATTACGCAGGTGGTGGGCCGTGGGTAGCTAGATCAACGATGCTGCCGCGTTCGAACAGATTCTTGAAGCCCTCCAAGGATGCTCGTCGGGTCTCGTCGCGGAGCGTTGAGGACAAGAACACGTCCGCGGCATAGGCGCAGATGTCCTGGACAGCCCAGGCATACCGATAGTAAGAGAGCAGGTGTTGATCGATCGTGGCTTCGCCATAGCCCTGAAAGAACCATTCGGTGTCGCCTGGCCTCAAGCTGGCACCGATGCCGCCTACCACGAACATCAGGTCACGCTCCTTGGGCGCCAGGATCGCCTCGTCCCAGTCCACGATCCAGAGCTGGTTCTTGGAGTCGACGAGCAAGTTCCAGGCGTGCATATCCGCATGACATAGAACGCGCGGAAAAGGCAGGCGCTCGAGCTGCCGTCCCATCACATCTGCGTGTTCGATGAGAGAGTGGATGATGTCCCGACGAGCCTGCCAGAAGGTGGTCAGTTCCTGTCCCACTTGGTCGCGGGTCGACGCGGTCATTCGAGCTTCCAGGTCGCCGACGAGTTCGCGCCTGCTCGGCCGAAAGAGCTCCGGACGGGCAATCTGGGTCAGAGCCTCCGTCAGCGGGAGGGCGTGGATCTGCCTCATCACGGCGCCGAGCTCGCGCCAATGGTCCGGGGACAGGCCGACGTCGGCGCCGGTGCTGCCCTTGATCATCGGGTAGAGCGTCAGCGCGAAGCGGTTCACGTGAATGAACGGCTCGCCGGTGTTGGTTAGGAGCGGCGGGAGGACGTGGGGCACCCCGTGCCGATGAAGATAGTGGGGAACTGCCGTGCCCGGCGCCTGGCCCATGTCGGTTCGCACCTTGAGGAAGTAGGTCGGCCCGCCTGCCACCTCCACGCGATACACCCACGAATCCGAGTCGTCTCCGATCGGCAGAAAGACCAGCGCTGCCACCTGCGTGTTGAAGTGCGTGTCAAGCATCCTGACGATCGTTTCGCTGTCCAGATTGGGCGGCTCACGCATTAGAGGGAGCCTATTGGTTCAGACGCCATGAGCTGAGCGTACTGCCGGGGGGGCATCGAACTCTTGTCTCCCACACAGCACACTCCAAGATCCAAGCGTATGGCCTATCCTGCCGCCCTGATGCAGACACCAACCCGGCTCAAGGGACGATCTCCACGCGAGCGGCGGGGCGGATGGCGACACCTTCCCGCGTTTGCCCTCGCCCTCCTGTTCGTGCTGCCCCTCGTGTACATGGTGACCGGCTCGCTGAGAAAGGCTGGGTTGCCCCCGCCTCGTTCGCCAGAGTTCGTTCCTTCCCCGATCGCGTTCGACAACTACGATCGCGCGTTCGAGCTGGTGGATATCCCGCGGTACACCATCAACTCAATGATCGTTGCATCGGTCGCCGTACCACTCACTGTCCTTTTCGCTTCGTGGGCAGGATTCGCGATGTCCAGGCTTCCCCGGCGGGCCGCGGGGCTTGTGATCGCGGTGTCGCTGATCGCCCTCATGGTTCCCGTCACCGCCCTACTGGTGAGCCGGTTTGCCATGTTCAAGGCACTTGGCATGATCAACACCTATTGGCCGCTGGTGGCGCCGTCCCTGATGGGGACCTCCCCCTTCTACGTACTGCTGTTCTACTGGAGCTTCCGCCGCCTGCCTACGGAGCTTTTCGAGGCCTGCCGTCTGGAAGGTATGACCGCGGGCGCCGTCTGGCGCAAGGTCGCTATGCCGCTGGTACGACCCGTCATAGT
>Ga0184632_10000524_pt1 | contig 15183 bp, 11 predicted proteins | sample PLM31_50_b1_FD_133153 | JGI IMG/M metagenome (GOLD analysis project Ga0184632, IMG submission 133153) | Groundwater sediment microbial communities from an aquifer in East River, Colorado, USA - PLM3-1_50_b1 | ecosystem: Environmental > Terrestrial > Soil > Riparian zone | place: USA: East... | reverse complement strand
TGCGACACGTCGTCTGCCATCTGCAGCTCCCTTTCTGCTTGTGCACCCTCGGCGGTACCGTCCCACCGGGCCGCATGCGTCGGCATCACCCCAACGGGATGAGGTTCGGCCCCGCACCGGCGAGCGGCGTCAGCCGCCGTTCCAGCGGATGCGCGGCGTGTCGATCGTCGACGGGTCGAGCAGCGCGGCCGAGCGATGGTGTGACCGCAGGTAGAACTCGTCCGCCCAGGACAGGAAGGCGTTCAGCTCGGCCCCGGCGTTGGCGAGCAGCTGTGCGTGCACGCCGAGCCAGGCGGCGAAGGCGAACCGGCCGTGCATCTCGTGCCGGTGTTCGCCGATCTCGGCGACCGCCGCCTTCCGGCCGATCATCGCCATGATGCCCTTGTCGTGGTAGTGGAAGGACTGGCGGCCCTTGCCCTCGACGTCGGCGAGGATGTTCCGTGCCGCCCAGTCACCGGCCTGCTGCGCGACGCTGCCGAGCTGGGGAAGCGCACGCTCGTCCCCGGACGGGATGTTGGCGAGGTCGCCGAGCGCATAGACGCCCGGGAACCCCTCCACGGTCAGGTCGGGCCGCACGTCGATGCGCCCGCCGTGACCCTGGGAAAGCCCCGACCGGGCGGCGAGCGGGGCGGCCATGAGGCCACCGCCCCACACGGTCAGGTGCGTCCTGATGGTCGTCCCGTCGCTCAAGGTGACGTGGTCGGACGCGATCTCCTTGGCGGACACGCCCAGCTTGAGCTCGACGCCGCGCCGCTGGAGCTGCTTGGCCGCATAGGTGTGGGCCTCGTCGGAGAAGGGGGCGAGCACCACGTGGCCGAGGTCGACCAGGATCACCTTCGCGCCGGCGATGGCCAGATGCTCGTACACGTGAGGCATGACGTCGTGCACCAGCTCCGCCAGCGCGCCCGCCGTCTCGACCCCGGTGGCGCCGGCACCGACCACCACGAAGGTGAGCGCACCCTCCTCGACCAGCTCCGGCTTGGCGCTCGCGTCCCGGAACAACTGCAGGACCCGCGAGCGGACCCGTTCGGCGTCGTCGAGCGAGTACAGCGGGAAGGACAGCTCGTCCGCGCCGGGGGTGTGGAAGAAGTTCGGCTGCGCGCCGGCGGCCAGGACCACCACGTCGGCGGCGACCACGCCGCCGTCGGCGAGCGTGACCGTCCGCGCCTGCGGGTCCGCCGAGGTGACCTCGGCGTTGCGGACCTCGACGTTGGCGTGCTCCCGGAACAGCCGCCCGAGGTCGAACTTGATGTCCTGCGGCGTGAGCTCCGCGGTCGCCACCTGGTAGAGGAGCGGCTGGAACTGGTGGTAGCCGTTCTTGTCGACCAGGGTGACGCGGACGCCCCCTTCGCCGGCGAGCCGCTTGGCGCACGCCACCCCGGCGAAGCCGCCGCCGACGACGACGACGTGGGTGGTGCCGTCTTCGCTCATCGTGTCCTCCGCGGTTGCCGTCAGCCCAGCCGTTCGACCAGGTGGTCGCCGACGCGTAGTGCGTTGGCCATCGCCGTCAGCGCCGGGTTCACGGCACCGATGCTGGGGAAGAAGCTGGTGTCCACGACGTACAGGTTGTCCAGCTCGTGCGCCTTGCAGTTGACGTCGAGGACGGAGGTGGCCGGGTCAGTGCCGAACCGGCAGGTTCCGGCCTGGTGCGCCACCCCGGCCACCGGGATGTCGGTCTTGAGGTAGGCGTGGCGGGGGATGAGGTGATCCGGGTGCATGCCCAGGTGGCCGAGCATCGACTTCAGCTGGTGGTACAGGCGGTCGGCGGCCGTCGCGTTGCTGGCCGAATAGCTGAGCTTGATGTTCCCGTCGCGCTCCAGGGTGACCCGGTTGTCCGGCACCGGCAGGTCCTCGGTCGAGAGCCAGAAGTCGACCGCGTGGCCGGCGACGTCCCGCAGCATGAAGTCGGGCGCGAGCTTGGTCTCCAGCGGCTTCTCTCCCTTGAACATGTCGGCCTGTGACTTGCCGATCATCTGGATGTTGCCCATGGGGTACTCGAAGTCGTCGGTCCCGAAGTAGAAGTCGTTGACCCCGAGGGTCTTCTGGAAGACGGTGGGGTTCGGTTCCTTGGAGAGGGCGAGCACCGCCTGGCTGTTGTGGAACATGTAGTTGCGCCCGACCAGGTCGGAGCCGTTGGCCAAGCCGTTTGGGTGCTGGTCGTTGGCCGACGCGAGCAGCAGCTTGGCGGAGTTCGCGGCGCCGCAGGAGACCACGACGAGGTCGCCGGCGAACGTGTCGCGGATCCCAGCGTGGTCGACCACCACGCTGGTGACGGCGGTGCCGGCGGCGTTGGTGTCCAGCCGCACCGCCTCGGCGTTGGTGAGCAGCGTGACGTTCGGGTGCTCCAGCGCCGGGCGCACGCCAAGCACCTCGGCGTCGGACTTGGCGTGGACCAGGCATGGGAACCCGTCGCAGGTCCCGCAACGAATGCACTGACTGAATGGGGGGTTGGCTTCGTCGAGCATCACGCCGCATGGGGCATGGAACGGGTGGAAGCCGGCGGCGGTGAGGTCGTCGGACAGCCGCTGGATCCGCGGCTCGTGCGACAACGCCGGGAACGGGTAGGGAGCGCTGGAAGGCGGCTCTGTGGGGTCCTCGCCCCGGGCGCCGTGCACCTGGTAGCGCTGCTCGGCCTGGGTGTAGTAGGGCTCCATCTCGTCGTAGCCGATCGGCCAGGCGGGCGAGATGCCGTCGTGGTGGCGCAGTTCGGCGAAGTCTCGCTCTCGCAGGCGGTACAGCGCGGCCCCGTAGAGCTTGGTGGCGCCGCCGACGAAGTAGTGGATCTGCGGCTGGAACGCCTCGCCCTTCGCGTCGTACCAGGTGTCGGGGGAGATGTAGCGGTTGTCGATGAAGACGTCTGCCGTGGACCAGTTCTGCGGCTCGCGGGGGAGCCAGTCCCCCCGTTCCAGCAGCAGGATGCGCTTGCCCGACGGGGCCAGGTGCCTGGCGAGGGTGCCGCCGCCCGCGCCGGTGCCGACGATGATGACGTCGTAGGAACTCGTCATGAGAATTCCTCCAGCCGCTCGGCGAGGATGATCCGCCCCGCCGCCTCGATCAGCGCGAGGTGGGAGAAGGCCTGCGGGAAGTTGCCGAGGTGGTGGCCGGTGTCGACGTCGTATTCCTCGGCGTACAGGCCGAGCGGGGACGCGATGCGCAGCAGGCGTTCCATGAGATCGCGCGCCCGCTGCTGCTCGCCGATGATCGCCAGGGCGGACACGAGCCAGAACGAGCAGATCAGGAAGGTCCCTTCCTTCCCGCTCAGGCCGTCGTCGGTCTCGTCGGTTCGGTAGCGCAGCACGTAGCCGTTCTCGCTCAGCTCGTCGGCGACGGCCAGGACGCTCTTGCGCAGGCGCTCGTCGCCCTCCGGGAGGAATCCGAACAGCCCGGCCAGCAGCGTCGAGGCGTCCAGCGCGTCGGTGTCGTAGTGCTGGCGCAGGACGCCGCGGTCGCTGACGCCGTGGGCGAGGATGTCGTCGCGGATCTCCTCCGCCGCGGCATGCCAGGTCGCGTGCAGCTCCGGGGCGCCGCGGATCTCGGCCAGCTTGGCCGCACGATCCAGGGCGACCCAGCACATGAGCTTGGAGGACACGTAGTGCTGCGGCTTGCCGCGGGCTTCCCAGATGCCCTGGTCCGGGTCACGCCAGACGCGGAGGGCGCACTCGGCCTGGGACTGGACGATCGGCCACAGCCGCCGCGGCAGTCGCTGGCTGCGGCGGGTGTGGAGCAGGATGGAGTCCAGGACGGCGCCGAACACGTCGTTCTGCCGCTGGTCGAAGGCCCCGTTGCCGACCCGCACCGGGCGGGCGCCCGCATAGCCGGAGAGGTCGTCACGCGTCGACTCGGTCAGGTCGCGCCGGCCGTCGATCCCGTACATGATCTGCAACGCGCCGTCCTGGTTGGGCTCGACGTCGGCGACGAACTGCATGAACTCGTCCGCTTCCCAGTCCAGGTTGAGCCAGTGCAGCGCCTGGAGGGTGAAGGTGGTGTCGCGCATCCAGGTGTAGCGGTAGTCCCAGTTGCGCTCGCCGCCGGGGGTCTCTGGCAGCGAGGTGGTGGCCGCGGCCACGGTCGCCCCGGTCGGCATGTAGGTGAGGCCCTTGATGGCCAGGGCGGAGCGCCGCAGTGGCTGCCGCCAGCGGTGGTCGGGGAAGCGAGCCCCTGCGAGCCAGGCGCGCCAGTATCGCGTCGTGGCGACCAGGTGCGCGTTGGCCTCGTCGACGTTCTGTGGGGCGGCCAGGCCCTCGGCCCACGACAGCGCGCAGTAGAGCTGGTCGCCCTCTTGGAGGACGTGCCGGGCGCGGACGCGGTTGCCCTCGATCCCCATCCCCATGTCGGTCCGCAGCCGTATCGTCTGGCCCGCGCCGCTCGCGTCGGCGGCGTGACGGCTCCCATCGACTAGGGTCCACTCGGCCAGGGTGCGGCCGTAGTCGAAGACGGGCTCGCAGACGAGCTCGATCTCGACGCGGCCGTCGATGCAGGTGACCGTCCGCACCAGCAGGTGGTCGGCGTCATCGTCGGCTGGTGGCCGGGTGTGCGGTGTGACCTCGTCCTCGCCGTGCCGCGGACCCATGGTCAGGGCGTCGCGGACCACCACCCAGCCGTTCGGGGTCTGCCACGTCGTCACCAGGACGTTGGTCCCTGGCTCGTACGCGCGCGCCGCCGGGAAGTTGATGCCGAACGGCCCCAGACGGAAGAAGCCGGCCTCGCGGTCGAGCAGCGTGCCGAACACGCTGGGCGCGTCGAATCGCGGCACGCACAGCCAGCCGACCCCGCCGTCGGGAGCGACCAGCGCGCCGGTGTGGCAGTCGGAGAGAAAGGCGTAGTCGGCGATCGGGGGGAATGGCGACGGCATCGCCGCGCTCTGCGCCGGAGCGGCCTCGGCCGGGCTCATGACGCCACCCACGGGCCGTGCCAGCGGCCATAACCGGAGAGCAGGCCGTTGGCGGCTTCCGGACCCCATGATCCCTTGGCGTACGGGTGGACCCGCGGGGAGGCGTCGAGCAGCGGCTGCAGGACCCGCCAGGTCTCCTGGACGCTGTCCTGCCGGGTGAAGCGCGCGCTGTCCCCGATCATCGCGGCGTGCAGCAGCACCTCGTATGGCGTTGCGCCCTCGCCCCCCTCCCGGGCGAACTCCATGTCGAGCTGGATCTGCTCCGGCTCCATCGCGTCGCCGCGCTGGGCCTCGACGGCCAGCCTGATGCCGGTGGTGGGGTCGAGCTTGACCACCATCTGGTCCGGCTCCGGTCGCCGCCCTTCCAGGGCGCGGAAGTTCAGCCGGGGAGGCTGCCGGAAGACGAGGCGCAGCTCAGTCTGCGTGGTCGGCAGGCACTTGCCGGTGCGGATGAAGAACGGCACTCCCGACCAGCGCCAGTTGTCGATCTCCAGGCGCAGGGCGGCGTAGGTCTCGGTGGTGGAGTCCGCGGCGACCCCGTCGATCGTGCGGTAGCCGTCGTACTGGCCACGGACGTAGTGGCCCGGGTCGGCGTCCGACATGCTCCTGAAGACGGCGAACAAGGCGTTCTTGAGCGTCCCCGGGTCGCCGCCGGCGGGGGGCTCCATCGCACCCGCCGCCACGACCTGCATCAGGTGATTGACGACGACGTCCCGAAGCGCGCCCACGGGGTCGTAGAAGTGGCCACGATCCTCGACCCCGAAGCTCTCCGCCATCGTGATCTCCACGCAGGCGACGTAGTTCCGGTTCCAGACCGGCTCGAACATGGTGTTCGCGAACCGCAGGTAGAGGATCTCGACGAGGCCCATCTTCCCCAGGAAATGGTCGATCCGGTACAGCTGCGACTCGTCGAGGTGCTCGTGGATCTGGTCGTTGAGGGCGCGAGCGGAAGCCAGGTCGTGGCCGAAGGGCTTCTCCACCACCACCCGGGCGGTCCTGGTCAGGCCCGCCTCGGCCAGCCCCTTGACGACGGCGCCGAAGAGGAACGGGGGGATCTCGAGATAGAAGACCGGGGTGCGCGCGTCCTCGATCGCGGCCGCCACCCGCTGGAAGGTGGCGGCGTCGGCGAAGTCGCCGGAGATGTACGACAGGCGCGCGGCGAAGCGCTCGAAGACCTGCTCGTCCAGGGACTCGCCGCCGGCCTCGATCGCCTTGCGGGCGTGCTGGCGGAGATCTTCGATGGTCCAGTCGTCGACCGCCACCCCGACGATGGGACAGGTCAGCAAGCCGCGCCGCTCGAGCCTGTAGAGCGAGCGGAACGTCATCACCTTCGCGAGATCGCCGGTGATCCCGAAGACGACGAAGACGTCCGCGGGCTGGGTAGTGGCCATGTTCCTGACCCCCCGTCGAGGTCGTGCTCGGCTCAGCCCTGACGCTCGGCAAGCTACGAGGTCGACGGCCGTCCAGACATCATCCCGATGGGATGATGTCCTTCATTCGGGCGTTCCGTACGTTGCCGCTGAGGCTATCGAGGCAGACGCCGGACGCGAGGAGCAGCATGGGCACCAGCCAACTCTCCACCCCCGAGCGCAGCTTGCGGGCGCTTGCCGCCGGCGACGCGGCCGTGCTCGAGACGCTGGCACAGATGCAGCTGGCCACCCTCGAGCGCTCCAACCTCGACGAGCAGACCTACGTCCTCGTCCGCCTGGCCGCCCTTGTGGCAACCGATGCGGCCCCGGTGTCCTACCTCGCCCACCTCGGCGTCGCCGGCGATCTCGGGATCTCGATGGACAAGGTCCTCGGGACCTTCGTGGCGATCGCGCCGGTCGTCGGGAGCGCCCGTGTGCTGTCCGCCGCCTCGAGGATGGTCCACGCCGGGCTCATCACCGCCGACGTCGACGAATCCCTGACCCGGAACGCATGATGCCGCTTCGCGAGGATTGCGAAATGCTTGCGGCTCCCTCCTACAGTCAGCAGCGCAAACGAGACCTCGAGCGGCGTTGGCGGTCCAACCCGATGGCATCCCCCGTCCAGAACGCTACGTCGATGCACATCGAGCAAGCCGCTCGTGATGGCTGCATCGTGGTGACGCTGATCGGCGACCTCGACGTCGCCGCGGCGCCCAGAGTTCAGCGCGCCCTGTTGCGGTGCCTGGCCGAGCAGCCCGACGCGGTCATCTGCGACCTGTCGAGGGTGGCGACCATCGATCCGGTGTGCGCCGGCGTCTTTGCCGCCGTCGCGCACCGTCCCAGAACCCGATGGCCCGACAGCAGCATCCTGCTGTGCGGTGCCCGGCCGGCCATGGCCGCGGTGCTGCGGCGGCGGGGCATGCCGCGCATGCTCCCGATCTACGACACCCTCGACCAGGCGGTCGCCCATGCGCGTTCGCATCCCCCATTCCTCCAGGAGCGGCTCCGTCTGGTCCCGACCCTGGACGCGATCACGACGGCGGGATGGTTCGTCGGCGAGGTGTGCCAGCGCTGGCAGCTGGATGAGCTGACCGAGACCGCCCAGTCCCTGGCCGGTGAGATGGTCACCGACGCCGTCCTCGATGAGCGCAACATCGAGCTCATCGAGCTACGGGCGCAACTGCGCGCGACCGGGCTGCTCCTCGCCGTCCAGAGCGGCGGCGCCTCCCTTGCCCTGACGCAAGCCGACCAGGAGGGCGAACCGGGATCGGACCTGGAGATGGTCCAACGGGTCGCCCAGCGCTGGGGTGTGCGCCGGCAGGCCGATGGCAGCCGGGTGGTGTGGTGCATCCTCGGGCGCGCCAGTTGACTCGCTGCGCTCCAGGCGGGGCGGCCCGCCCGGCCTGACCCGGACGAAGGGACGTCATTGCATGAGCGCCGACGCCCCGGACCGTAACGCCGCGACCGAGCACGCTCGCTCGCGCCGAGGACTGCGACCGTTCGACAAGCGACTGTTGGGGCGTGTGGCCGTCGCCCGCTGGGCGCTGGCCGCCGACCTGGCGGCCGGCCTGACCGGGACGCTGCTGCTGCTGGCCCAGGTGACGCTTCTGGCGGCGGTCATCGCCGGCGCAGCCGAGAGCCGGCTGCAGCGGGTGCCGACGACCCAGGCGGTGGTCCTCGTCGCGATCGTCCTCGCCCGAGCCGGGCTGGTGCAGGTGGTGGAGCTGAGCGGGCGGCGGGCGGCGACGAAGGTGATGTCGGCGCTGCGGGTCGAGCTCGTCGAGCGCAGCCTGCGCCCAGGGGCGGCCCGCTGGCAGCCTCTCGACAGCGCGGAGCTCGCCACCAGCGCCGTTCAGGGTGTCGACGGCCTCGAGACCTACTTCGCCCGGTACCTCCCGCAGGTGGTCCTGGCCGTCACGGTGCCCGTTGCCGTCCTGCTTTGGAGCGCGGTCGTCGACCTTCAGTCGGCGGTGATCATGCTCGTGACCCTGCCCGTCATCCCCGTGTTCATGACCCTCATCGGGCGGTCGGCCGGCGCGCGGTCACGCGCCAACTGGCAGGCCCTGGTCGTGCTCTCGGCGCACTTCCTGGACGTCGTGCGGGGGCTGCCGACGCTGCGGGCCTTCAACCGGGGAAGCGCGCAGATCTCGAGCATCCAGAGGGCCACCGAGCGGTACCGGCGGACGACGATGGGCACGCTGCGGCTGGCGTTCCTCTCGGGCGTCGTCCTCGACCTCGCCACCACGCTGTCGACCGCGCTGGTGGCCGTCACCCTCGGCGTGCGCCTGGTCGGGGGCACACTCGGCCTGCAGCCAGCCCTCACCGTGCTGCTGCTGGTCCCGGAGCTGTACGCGCCCATCCGCATGGTCGGCATCCTGTTCCACGCCAGCGCCGACGGGCTGGCCGCCGTCGAACGGATCCTGGACGCCTTGGATGGGGCGCGCACGGACGCGCTCGGTCCGGAGACGGCAGGCGTGACCGGGAACGGGCGCGCCGCCATCCCCGACCCTGCGACCGAGCCGATCAGCCTCCGCTCGGTCACCGTCCGGCACCCGGGTCGGCCGTCCAGCGCGCTGGACGGCCTCGACCTGGACATCCACCCCGCGGAGCTGGTGGCCGTCGCGGGAGCCAGCGGAGCGGGCAAGACGACCCTCGGCCGGGTGCTGCTCGGGCTCACACGCCCCGACGACGGCGTCGTGCTCGCCGGGGGTCGACCGCTCGCCGAGGTCGACCCGGAGGGATGGCGCAGTCGTGTGGCGTGGGCGCCCCAGCACCCGACCCTCGTCCCGGGGACGGTCGCGGAGAACATCGCGCTGGGACGACCGGACGCCACCACGGCAGCGATCGAGGAGGCGGCCCGCCGCGCCGCCGCCCACCCGTTCATCGAACGTCTGCCCGAGGGCTATGCCACGGTGATCGGGGGCGGCGGTCGCGGGTTGTCGGCGGGCCAGCGGCAGCGCCTCGGGCTGGCGCGAGCCCTGCTGCGAGACGCCTCGCTGCTGGTGCTGGACGAGCCGACCGTCCACCTGGATGCGGTGGCGGCCCGCCGTGTCGCCGACACCGTCCACGAGCTGCGTGGGTCCCGGACCGTCGTGCTCATCACCCACGACCGGGAGCTGGCGGCGCGGGCGGACCGCCAGGTGTGGCTGGATGCCGGGCGGAGGGTCGAGCCGCCGGGCGCGTCCGCCGCGCCCGGCGGCCAGGCCGGGTACAGGACTCCGGCGGTCCCGGAAGGCGCGCGATGACCTCGGCCAGGGTGCTCCGGCGGCTGATCGGGCTGTTGGGCATCCACCCGGCGCGGTTCGCCGTGTCGGTCGGCCTCGGCGCCGTCGCCAGCATCGCCGGGTCGGCCCTCGCCGGTCTCGCCGGGTACCTCATCTGCCGCGCCGCCCAACAGCCGCCGATCCTGTCGCTGACGGTGATCCTGGTCGCCGTCCGGGTTTGTGCCCTGGTGCGGCCGGCCGCGCGATACGCCGAACGGCTGTCATCGCATGACCTGGCGTTCCGCTCCCTGGGCCACCTGCGCACCAGGGTCTTCGCCAAGATCGAGCCGCTGGCGCCGGCCGGGTTGGAGGCATACCGCGACGGCGAGCTGCTCAGCCGCATGGTGGCCGACATCGACGGGCTGCAGGATGTCGCGCTGCGCCTGCTCCTCCCCCTCGGTGTCGCCGTGGTGGCCGGCGCGGTCGTCGTGACGGGGGTGGCGGTGGCCTCGCCGGTCGCCGGCGCCGTGCTCGCCGCGGGCCTGGTCTGCGCCGCGACCGTGCCGCCCCTGGTGGCGGTGCGCGTGGCCGCCGGCGCCCGGCGCCGCCAGGCGAGGTTGCGGGCGCGCCTCACCGCCGATCTCGTCGACGCGCTCGGCGCGGCGGAGGAGCTGTGGCTGAACGGCGCGGACGCCCGAGCCGCCGCGACCATCGCCGACGGCGACCAGGCTTTGGTGGACACCGCGCTCCGGGACGCCCACGCCGCCGGTGCGGCAGACGCCCTGGGTGTCGCCATCAGCGGACTGACCGCCCTGGGGATCCTGGTGGCTGCCACCGCCGCCGCGGGGCACGGCGCGCTGGACCCTCTGCTGGTCGCTCCCCTCACGCTGGTCGCGATCGGCGCGTTCGAGGCGGTCCTGCCGCTGTCCACCTCGGCTCGTCACCTGCCGTCGGTGCTGTCGACCGGGCGGCGAGTGCTCGAGCTCGTCGACCGCGTACCACCGGTGACCGACCCTGACGAGCCGGCCGACGCGCTCCCAGGGCGCGGCGACATCGCCCTGCGCGGGGTGGTCGTCGTGCGAGGGCCGGATCGTCATCGCGTGCTCGACGGCGTCGACCTCACGCTTGAGCGGGGCGAGCGGATGGTGGTGTCGGGCCCGTCGGGCGCCGGCAAGACCACACTCGCCCAGCTGCTGGTCCGGTTCCTGGAACGCCAATCCGGAGCCGCTCGGCTCGGACCGCACGACCTGCGTGACTATCGGCAGGACGACGTTCGTGCCCTGGTGCTCCTCAGCGCCCAGGAGCCGCATGTCTTCAACTCCACGATCCGCGAGAACGTCGCGTTCGCCCGGCCCGGGGCATCCGATGCCGAGATCCACGCGGCCCTTGCCCATGCTCGCCTCGAAGCGTGGGTCGTGTCGCTGCCGGCCGGTCTCGACACCCGGGTGGGTGAGCGCGGGAGGACCCTGTCCGGTGGCCAGCGCCAGCGCCTGGCGCTCGCCCGTGCGTTCCTCGCCGACCCTTCGGTGCTCGTCCTGGACGAGCCCGACGCGCACCTCGACGCGGAGACGGCCACCGCCCTGCTCGCGGACCTGTGGCAGGAGGCCGGCGAGCGGTCGGTGCTGCTCGTGACCCACGGCAACGCGGGACCCTTCGAGCGGTGCCGCAGGCTGGAGCTGGTGACTTCATCCCATCGGGGTGATGCGACGGGCCGCGATCTGCGGCTGCATGCCTAGTGGAGGAGCTGGCCAGCAACCCCAGGGGGTGGACGGGTGTCGGCGGTCGATCTCGCACGGCTGCAGTTCGCCACCACGTCGATCTACCACTTCCTGTTCGTGCCGCTGACGATCGGGTTGGCCATCCTCACCGCCTTGCTGCAGACCGCATGGCACCGTAGCGATCGCTCGGAGTACCTGCGGCTGACCCGGTTCTTCGGCACCCTCCTGGTCATCAACGTCGCCGTCGGGGTGGTCACCGGGCTCGTCCAGGAGTTCCAGTTCGGGATGAACTGGTCTGCGTACTCCAGATTCGTCGGCGACGTCTTCGGTGCGCCGCTCGCCATCGAGGGGTTGGCGGCGTTCTTCCTGGAGTCGACCTTCCTCGGCCTGTGGCTGTTCGGGTGGGACCGGCTGTCCAGGCGAGTGCATCTGGCGACGATCTGGGCGGTCGCGGTCGGCGGTGTGCTGTCCGCGGCGTTCATCATGGCAGCGAACTCGTGGATGCAGCGCCCGGTCGGGTACCAGCTCAACGCGGCAGGCGACCGGGCGCAGCTCACCGACATCTGGGCGGTCCTCACCAACGTGGTGTTCCTCTGGGCCTACCTGCACGTACTCGCGGCCTCGCTGGTCACCGCCGGCGTCGTCGTGCTCGCGGTGTCGGCCTGGCACCTGCGCCGCCGCTCCAGTCCCGACGTGTTCGAACGGTCGGCGAAGCTCGCCGTCGTCGTCCTGGTTCCCGCGACGATGCTCGTGCTCTTCTTCGGGGGTCGGCTCGGCATCAACGAGACGAAGTACCAGCCGATGAAGATCGCCGCGGCGGAAGGACAGTGGAACACCTGCCAGCCGTGCTCGTTCTCGGTGTTCCAGATCGGTGGCGGCAACAACGACCAGACCCCGACGAAAATCATCCAGGTCCCGCACCTGCTCTCGGTGCTCTCGACGGGCACATGGAACGGCCAGGTCGTGGGCCTCAACGAGCTGCAGGCCCAGTACCAGCAGCAGTACGGTGCCGGTACCTACATCCCCAATGTCTTCATCCAGTACTGGTCGATGAGGACGATGGCCTACCTCGGCGTCGTCGTGCTGCTGCTGTCGCTCTGGGGCGCATGGCTGATCTGGCGAAAGAAGCTCGCGACGGCGAAGTGGTTCCAGCGTGCGGCCATCTGGGCGACCGTGCTGCCGTTCCTCATGAACACCGCCGGCTGGATGCTCACCGAGAACGGTCGCCAACCGTGGATCGTGCAAGGCCTGCAACTGGTCGGGGATGCCGTCTCGCCGTCGAACAGCGTGACCACGATCGTCATCAGCCTGAGCGTGTTCGTCTTCCTCTACGTCGTCCTCGCCGTCGTCGCGTTGATGCTGATGCTGCACTTCGCTCGCAAGGAGCTCGCCGCTGTCCCCGTGGCAGCCGAGGACGACGCACCCATCCTCCATTTCACGTACTGAGGCCCCAATGACCCTTGTCACGTTCTGGTTCATCATCCTCGCCGGGCTGTGGACCGGGTTCCTGGTGCTGGAAGGCTTCGACTTCGGGGTCGGCATGCTCCACGGGGTGGTCGGTCGGGGCGAGGCCGGCCGCCGGGTCGCGATCGGCGCCATCGGGCCACTCTGGGACGGGAACGAGGTGTGGCTGATCGTGGCGACCGCCGGGATGTTCGCCGCCTTCCCCGGCTGGTACGCGACCATGTTCTCGGGCTTCTACCTCGCCATTCTGCTGCTGCTCGTCGCGCTCATCGCGCGCGGCGTGTCGTTCGAGTTCCGCGGCAAGCGGGAGAGCGCCCGCTGGCGCCGGACGTGGGATGCGGCGCTGACGGTCGGTAGCCTGCTGGCCCCCCTGCTCATCGGCGTGGCGCTGGGCAACCTGCTGCACGGGGTGCCGATCGCAGCCGACCAGGAGTACACCGGGGGCTTCGTCGACCTGCTCAACGCGTACTCGCTCTTCACCGGCGTCACGGTCGTGCTGCTCTGCCTCCTGCACGGCGCCACCTTCCTCGCGCTCAAGACCACTGGTGAGGTCCGCGAGCACGCGGTGCGCGTCGGCCGCCGGGTCGCCACGGTGACGGCTGTCGCCGTGGTCGGCTTCGCCGTCTGGACGTACGTGCTGGTGGACAAGGGGTTGCTGGCTTCGCTGCCCGAGATGGCCGCCGTTCTGGCGGCCGGCGCGGCCGCCTGGCTCGTCGGGAGGGACCGGGACGGCTTCGCGTTCGTGGCCACGTCGCTGGCCATCGGGGCGGTCGTGCTGTCGATCTTCGTCGGGCTCTACCCGCGTGTGATGGTCTCGACGCTGGGCTCGGCGGCCGACCTCACGGTGACGAACACCGCGTCGTCCTCCTACACGCTGCGGCTGATGACCATCGTCGCCGTCGTCCTCTTCCCGGTCGTGCTCGCCTATCAGGGATGGACCTACTACGTCTTCCGGCGCCGGATCGGTGCCGCCCCGACCGGCGCGGCGCGGCCACGGGACCGGCAGCGCTGAGGCTGTTGGACTACGCCGTCGCCGCGGTCTTCTGGTTCTCGGAGAAGTACTCCAGGGCGGTCTTGGTCTTGGTCTGCTGCTCGCCGGACAGGTCAACGCCCCGGTGGCTCAGGAACGCTCTCGTCTCGGCGGCGACCTGGAACCCCTCTGCGGGCGCGCACTTGGTCGACAGCTCCAGGATCCGCGAGCCGTCAGGGTAGAACCACAGCTCGGCGACCAGCCGCCGCCGGTACTCCTGGGGCGAGAACTTCAGCTTCAACAGCGTGATCGGCCCGAGGATCGTCAGGTCATCCAGCCCGACGCCTTCCGGTGCGTGGGTGGCGTAGAACGCCCGCTGCTGCTTGGAGAACAGCTTGCGGATCGCGCGCTTCCCCGCGGCGACCTGTTTGACGTCGGTGGTGCCCAGGGTCCCCTTGAACGACGCCGAGCAGACGTAGCCACCGGGCATCGCGTCGACCTCCACCACCAGGTTCTTGGAGGAGCGCAGCTCGGCTGGGAGCTGGCTTGGGACGACCGGCCGCAGCTTCACGACCGAGTCGTCGCCCTGCTTCTGGACCCTGCGGGCGCGCACGACCACGCCGTGGTGGTCGAGGGTGAGATCCGGGGTGTCGAAGAAGTACACTTGGCGGATCTGGGCCTCCAGCGGGTCCATCCCCAGCGCGGTGACCGTGGAGCGCAGCTCGGAGTCAGGCACCGTCAGCTTCAGCTCGACACTGTCGGCGCCCTTGGTCAGCGCCAGCAGCTGCTCGAGCTCGGCGTCGGAGAGTTGGCGGGCTCGTCTGCTGGTGGCTGGCATGGTCGGGTCCTTTCTGGGGCACCGCGGCCTTCAGGCCGCTGGACGGAGCACCTCGAGGGCCCGGGTGGTGGCCCGGTCGACCTCGCTGGGCTGTATTGACGATCCCCGGCGGACGACGTCGGCGAGCCGTCGCATGGCTGCCACCGGGATGCCTTCGACCGACCGGGGGCTCCCCGGCCAGCCGCCACCCGGTCAGCAGCGCCAGCGCGAGCGCCATGGGCCACCCCAGCGAGAAGCCGATGGCAAGGCCGATCAGCAGCCCGCCGACGGCAGCGGCGACCACCGTCCAGGCCCGCCACTGCAACCCGGGACGCCAGGCCTCGAGCTCCTGCTGGCGGCGGCGTCGGTACGCAGCTTGGGCGGACGCGCCGGCCCGGCTGCTGCGCGGGTCCATGGCAGGGTGGGCCGGTAGGACGCTGCCGGTCGACGCCGTCCAGATCTCCTCCGCCAGCTCGCGCACCCGCTCCTGGCTGAGCCGCCGTACCGCCAGGCCTGCGCAGTCGGCATCGGCCCGGTCGCAGTAGCAGACACGGTCACCTTCATGGTGCTTGCCGGCCATCTTGATCCCGGTCAGTACCCGGTGTGCTGGAGTTCGCGGCCGTGGGCGGCCAGCGCCCAGATCACGAAGATGTCCAGGGCGATGACCGTCAGCGCCCAGAACGGGTAGTAGGGGATGAACAGGAAGTTGGC